>Ga0207951_100855_pt1 | contig 12899 bp, 11 predicted proteins | sample Subbio12Aug_8Bad_FD_184830 | JGI IMG/M metagenome (GOLD analysis project Ga0207951, IMG submission 184830) | Serpentinite rock and fluid subsurface biosphere microbial communities from McLaughlin Reserve, California, USA - CR12Aug_8Bad (SPAdes) | ecosystem: Environmental > Terrestrial > Deep... | reverse complement strand
TGACGCCTAGGTCGTGGGTGATAAACAGGATCGACATGCCGATCTCGCGCTGCAACTTGCGCATCAGGTCGAGGATCTGCGCCTGAATGGTCACGTCCAGCGCGGTAGTAGGCTCGTCAGCAATCAGCAGCTTGGGGCCACAGCTAAGGGCCATGGCGATCATTACGCGCTGACGCATCCCACCTGACATCTGGTGTGGGTAGTTCTTGACCCGCTTGGCCGGCTCCGGGATGCCCACTAGGTCAAGCATCTCGATAGCCAGCTTCATAGCCTGGCGGTAAGACTTCTTTTGGTGGAGCACAATGGCCTCGGCGATCTGGTCGCCCACAGTGTAAACCGGATTAAGGCTGGTCATCGGCTCCTGAAAGATCATCGAGATGTCGTTGCCGCGGATCCGCCGCATGGCGCTCTCTGGCTTTTTGACCAGGTCTTCCCCACCGAACAGGATCTGGCCTCCGGCAATGCGGCCGGGCGGAACGGGAATCAGCCGCATGATCGCCAGGCTGGTGACCGATTTGCCGCAGCCCGACTCGCCGACTACTCCGAGCGTCTCACCTTTGTTGATGTGAAAGCTCACCCCGTCCACCGCCTTGACGATGCCGTCGTCGGTGTCGAAATAGACCTTTAGCTCCTTAACGTCTACCAGGCGGTCAACATTGGCCATGAACGGCTACTCCTCATACGCATAAGTATACTATCGGGGCAGAACCCGCCAAAACGCAGTGACAGCGTACCCTGCCAGCGCTTTCAATTGCAAGGCCGTGGTCAGCTAGGGATCAAAAAGTTAGATGACCTTGCCTGCCCCAAGTAAGTATGTGCGCACTGGGCTCACCTCGCAACAGCTCGGAATCGACGGCGGGCAGCAGTTACAGCACCGACGGCAGACCGGCAAGCGCCAGGGCCAGCTCCCGTTCGTCATACTCCTGGTCGGCCAGCTTGCCGGCAAAGTAGTCCATGTAAGCCTGCATGTCGAAGTGGCCGTGGCCGCAGAGGTTAAACAGGATCACCCTCGCCTCGCCCGCCTCCTTAGCGGCGCGGGCCTCGTCGATAGCAGCGATTAACCCGTGGTTGGCCTCGGGAGCAGGGAGGATCCCTTCGGTGCGGGCGAAGGTCACACCGGCCTCGAAGCAGGCGGTCTGATGGTAGGCGACCGCCTCGATCAGGCCGAGCTCCTTGAGGTGGCTGACCAGCGGCGCCATGCCGTGGTAGCGCAAACCGCCCGCGTGGAAGCCCGGCGGCACGAAGCTCGAGCCTAAGGTGTGCATCTTGACCAGGGGAGTCATCTGGCCGGTATCGCCAAAGTCATAGGCGTACTTGCCGCGGGTCAGGCTGGGGCAGGCTGAGGGCTCGACCGCCAGCACGCGCACCTTACGCCCGCCGCGCAGCTGTTCGCCAATAAAGGGGAAGCTGATGCCGGCGAAGTTGCTGCCGCCGCCGGTCGGGGCGATAATCACGTCAGGGTAGTCACCGGCCTGCTCGAGCTGTTTTAACGCCTCTAAGCCGATCACCGTCTGGTGTAGCAGCACATGGTTAAGCACGCTGCCCAGCGCGTACTTGGTGTCCTCACGGCTGAGGGCCGCCTCGACCGCTTCACTAATAGCGATACCCAAGCTGCCGGTGGTGTCGGGGTGGTGCGCCAGGATGGCGCGCCCCGCCGCCGTCTCGCTGCTGGGGCTAGCCACGCAGCGCGCCCCGTAGGACTCCATCAGCGCCTTGCGGTAAGGCTTCTGCTGGAAGCTGATCTTGACCATGTAGACATCGACCTCAAGTCCAAAGAGCGCCCCGGCGAAAGCGAGCGCACTCCCCCACTGACCGGCGCCGGTTTCGGTCGTCAGGCGCCCCACCCCTTCTTGCCGGTTGTAGTACGCCTGCGCTACCGCGGTGTTGGGCTTGTGGCTGCCTGCCGGGCTTACCCCTTCGTACTTGTAGTAGATGCGGGCCGGGGTGTCGAGGTGGCGCTCGAGCCGCCGGGCGCGGTAGAGCGGCGTGGCTCGCCAGAGCCGGTAGACCTGCTGGACTTCATCGGGGATGTCGATGGTGCGTTCAGTCGATACCTCTTGCTTGATCAGCTCGAGCGGAAAGAGCGGCGCCAAGTCCGCCGGGCCGATGGGCCTACCGGTACCGGGGTGCAACGGCGGCGGCACCGGGCGCGGCAGATCGGCCTGAATGTTGTACCAGGCGGTTGGTAGCTCGTTCTCGGACAACAGGTACTTGGCCATCGGCATCTCCCATTCCGCTGTAACTAGCGGCGATTTGGGGCATTGTAACGCAAATTAACCACTTACCCCCCTATACCTCTCTGGCTGCTTCCAGCCTGGAGCCACCCGGCAAAAGTAGGTCGCTAAGCGGCTTACGGCTGCGCGGGGTGGTCTCCGCTGACCGCAGATCGTCTGGTAGCGCCTCCGGGTCGCCCAGGTAGCCCAGGGCCAGCACCGTTACCGGCTCAAATCCTTCGGGGATGGCGAAGGTATGGCGGGCCTGCTCGCGGTCGAAACCGGCCATCAGATGTGCGTGCAAGCCGAGCGCGGTAGCCTGCAACAGCAGATTACCGCTGGCCAGGCCGAGGTCGTGCCAGGCGTAGAGATTCTCACGAGCTGGCTTGTCGCCCTTGGCCTCAAAGCGCGTGTGCGCCACCATCAGGATCAAAAGTGGCGCCCGGGGGGCCCAGGTCAGGTTGCCGGGCCGCAGGCAGGCCGCTAGCGCCTCGAACGGCGCGCTGCCGCGCTCGGTGACGACAAAGCGCCAGGGCTGCTGGTTGTTAGACGAGGGCGCCCAACGCGCTGCCTCCAGCACGCTGAGCAGTTTATGTTGCTCCACGCGCCACTCGGCAAAGGCCCGCGGGCTAAAGCGCTGGGCGATCAGGTCGAGGATAGGGTGGTCAGGCCGGGCCGTTTTGACAGCGATAGTCAACATAAGCTCCATTGTGCCCGAGGCAGGCAGCCTCGACTGTTAACCAGCCTTCAGGTCTTAGCGTTTGCCGACTACTTGCGAGCTAGTGCTGGCGTCACCGCATCTGCAACTGGGCTTCAGGTCTCAGCGTTTGCCGACTACTTGCGCGATAAAGTCATGCGGGTAGGGGGGCGTAAGCGCGCTAGCTTTATTAAGGACGTCAAGCTGGTTGTCGGTTAGCGCCCAGCCAAGCGCGCCCAAGTTGGCCTCGAGCTGTGCCATATTGCGCACGCCGATGATCGGTGCGGTGACCCCGGGCCGCTGTAAGAGCCAGCGGATAGCGACCTGAGCAGGAGCCTTGCCTGCCTCTGCCGCTACCGCGTGCAGTGCGTCGAGCACCGTCCAGGTGTGCTCATTGTTGTAGGCGCTCCAGCGCTCGCTCCAGCCCTTCTCTTCGGCGATGGCGATACGGCTGTCCTGAGGGGGGCCCTCCATACCGCGCTTGAACTTGCCCGACAGCCAGCCGCCGCGCAAGGGGCTCCAGGGGATCACTCCTAGCCCTTCGTTGAGGCAGACCGGAATGAGGTCCCATTCGGTCGAGCGGCAGAGCAGGTTGTACTGCGGTTGCAGGCAGCTAAACGCCTCCCAGCCGTGATGGCGGCTGCTATCGATGGCCTTTTGCAGCTGCCAGGCAGTGAAGTTGCTGGCCCCCAGATAGCGCACCAGACCGCGCTCGACCAGCGTGTTGAGGGTGCTTAAGGTCTCCTCGAGTGGCGTGCCGGGGTCCCAGCAATGGACCTGATAGAGGTCGATATAGTCGGTTTGCAGGCGCCGCAGACTGGCCTCAACGCCCGCCAAGAGATGTTTGCGCGACAAGCCCACATCGTTGGGACCGTCGCCCATGGCAAAGCGCACTTTGGTGGCGAGCACAACAGCCTCGCGCCGCTGCCCCTTAAGCCAGCGCCCGACGATCTCTTCCGAGGCGCCTTGAGTATAGACATCGGCGGTGTCGATAAAATTGCCGCCGGCCTCGCTAAAGCGGTCCATGATGGCGAAGCTGTCCTCTTGGTTCGTCTCGCGGCCAAAGGTCATAGCGCCCAGACACAGCTCGCTGACTTTGAGGCCGGTCTTGCCCAAGTAACGGAACTCCACGGCTTACCTCCCAGAAAAGCAGTAGTCAAGTATTCAAGTATTCGAGAAGGGGCGAAACTTTTTCCGTCCCACGATACCACGTCGCGGTCGAGTCACCCGTTACTCATTACCTAGCCACAAACCCTCACCTCCTCCACCAAGGCCCGAGGGCGATACCGAAATCGTACACTACCGGCATGAAACTCTTTCGTGCTGCCCAGATGCAGGCGGCGGATCAGGCGGCCTGGCAAGCGGGGATCCCCTCGCTGCTGTTGATGGAGCACGCCGGGCAGGCAGTAGTCAACTTCGCGCTGGCGCGCTGGCCACAGGCAAGGCGCGTGCTGGTGCTGTGTGGGAACGGCAATAATGGTGGCGACGGCTACGTAACCGCCCGGCTGTTGCACCTAGCCCGACGGCAAGTAACGGTCCTTAGCGTCACCGACGACCCTAACCGGCTCAGCCCGGACGCTGCCACCATGCGCCGCGCCTATCTCGCTTATCCAGGAGTTGAGAGCGCACCGTTGACGCTGGAACGCCTCGATAGCGCCCTCGCTCAGAGTGACTTGGTAGTCGACGCGCTCTTTGGCAGCGGCCTGAATCGGCCGCTAGCGGGCCTCTTGGCCGAGGTGGTAGCGCATCTCAACACCAGCGGCCTGGACATCCTCAGCATCGATCTCCCCAGCGGCCTTAGCGCCGATACCGGCGAGCTGCTAGGCCCCCATGTGCAGGCTACGGCTACCGTGCAACTGGCCGGACCCAAGCTGGCCAGTGTGCTCTATCCGGCCCGGGCCGCCTTTGGAAACTGGGAGGTAGCCGATATCGGCATCCCCACCAGTATCCTGGACGCTTGCGGGACGGTGCTCTGGCTAACACCGGAGACGGTGCGAACCCTGCTGCCACAGCGGGCACCTGATGCCCACAAGTACCAGGTAGGAACGGTGCTGGTCATAGCGGGCTCGAGCCGCTACCAAGGGGCCGCTGTGCTTTGCTCCCAGGCTGCACTGCGGGCCGGCGCGGGGCTAGTCACGCTGGCCGGCCCCGAGCGGCCCCATAGCCTCCCGCCCGAGGTGATCCACGAAGCCGTCTCTTGGGCTAGCCTGCCGCTTGACACGCTGGCCGCTCTAGCACCAAAACGCCAACAGCAGCGGATAATTGGGCCGGGGCTAGGGGACGAGGCGCTGAGCTATCTGCCGGCACTCATCGCCGCCAGCCCGGCGCCCACCGTCCTCGATGCGACGGCCTTAGCGGGAAATGACCTATGGCTTGAGGCTGTCCGGCGTCACGGTCGCTGCGTGCTCACCCCCCACTACGGCGAGGCGGCGCTGTTGCTTCAGCGCCCCGCTGCCGACATAGCCCGCGATCCGCTGGGGTCAGCTGCTGCCTTGGCCGAGCAAGCCCAGGCGGTAGTAGTGCTCAAGGGTCAGCCGACAGTCATCGCGGCGCCGGACGGCCGTCTGGCGGTTAGCACCCGCGGCCACCCCGGCATGGCCGGCGGCGGCACGGGCGACGCCTTGGCCGGAATGTTAGGCGCCTGGTTAACCACCAGCGACCCCTTCGAGCGCACCTGCGCCGCGGTCTTCGTTCACGGCTTAGCCGGTGAGCTGGCCGCTAATCACCATGGCGACGGGCTCACCGCCAGCGACCTGATTGGGGAGCTGGCAGCAGCCTGGCGGCAGCTAGCATGATGCGGGTGCGTGTTCCGGCAACCAGCGCCAACTTAGGCCCAGGGTTTGACTGTCTGGGTTTGGCCCTAAGTCTGTATCTCGAGGTCATAGCCAGCCCTGCCGTCCATGACGGGTTTGACTATTGTGGCGAAGGCAGGCTCGTCAACACCGGCGATAACCTGGTCCATCAAGGCTTTCGCGCTGTCTTTGAGCAGCTTGGCCAAGCGGCTCCGCCAGTTCACTTCACCGTCAACAACGCTATCCCGCTGACGCGCGGCCTCGGCTCGTCGTCGGCGGCGCTGGTAGCAGGTGCGGCGCTAGCTGACGCCTGGCTTAAGGGGGCGCTCGGCCGCGACGGGGTCTTTCAGCTCACCGCACAGCTCGAGGGCCACCCGGACAATGCGGCACCAGCCGTCTACGGGCAGTTCACGGTCTCGGCCAGAGCGCCCGATGGCCGCTTTGTGACGGCTTCGCACCCCCTCCCGGCTAATTGGCGGCTGCTCTTTGCCGTGCCCGGCTTCGAGCTGCCCACCAGCCAGGCTCGAGCGGTGCTCCCTGAGCGCTACCCCCGCAGCGACCTGATTCTGACGGCCAGCCGCAGCGCCCTGTGGGTGGCCGCCGTCACGCTCAATAGGCCAGAGCTGCTACAAGCGGCCGTCCACGACGTTATTCACGAGCCCTACCGCGAGCACTTAGTGCCGGGGATGGCCGCCTGCCGCCAAGCCCTGTATGCAGCCGGCGCCGCCGCGGTCTTCCTATCCGGAGCCGGCCCCACGCTGGCCGCCATCGTGCTGAGCGAGGCCGTGTTGGGGTGTTGCCGCGAGGTTATGAACACCTTTGTGGGAGAGGGCGGGCGGGTGCTCGAGCTTGCCTCCAGCGGCGGCTATCAGGTGGCAACGCCTATCGTTTGATCGCCCGCAGCACCTTAAACTGTGGATCTTCCTGCAACAGCGCAACCTCCGCCCAGGAAGCCAACAGCGGCTCGTAGCGCATGGCCTTATTCGCCACCAGCGTTAAGCTGCCGCCTTGGCGCAACCGCCGACGGGCCGCTATCAGGAAGGCTTCAGCGAGCTCGAGCCGCACCTGCTTGCCCACATGGAAAGGCGGGTTCATCACCACCGCATCGAAAATCTCATCCGGAGGCAGCGCCGCGTCACAGTCCGAGTGCAGCCAGCGGATCGCCAGACCGTGCCGCTGCGCGTTCTGGCAGCTCGAGGCGATGGCCGCCAGGTCGTCATCGAGACCGGTAGCGTCAACTCCAGCCAGCGCGGCCTTTAAGGCCACGATGCCGTAGCCGCAGCCCAGGTCGAGCACCCGCTGGCCGCGCAGCGCTGCCAGGTCCAGCGCCGCCAGCAAGCGCTCGGTGCCGGGATCTAGCTTCCCTGTAGCAAACACACCGGGGTAGCTAACCAGCGCCAAGCCAGCAGCCGTAAATGCTACGGGCTGAACGGGCTCACAGGACTCCTGGCGCTTGACCAGCCGCGTCAGGCGCCAGCCCGCGCTCTTGGCGACTACTGCTAGCTCGCCGAACAGCTCCTCGGCCAACCCCTCGTAGCGCTTGGCCCCCTGGTCTTTGTGGAGCAGCAGGTAAGCGATACCTCCCGGCCGGAGGAGCCGCTGCCCGCCTTGCAGCTCGGCCGCTACTCGCGCCGTGCCCTTATCGGCAGCAGGAGCCAGGCAGACTAGGTCGGCGCTCTCTTGTTCAGCATCCCAGGGGAGCCCTGCTTGCACACTCACCTGGGGAATTGCTGACAGCGTGGCCAGGGCGCAGCGCAGACCCGCCGCCGAGGGCTCGAGCACCACCCTCCGTTTAGCCTGGGTCGCCAGCGCCACCACCCCACCGTAGCCGGTAGCATCGACCAGCGTCTCGGCGTTAAGCTCGGCCTCGGCGACAAGCAGGCGCACCCCAGCCGATAGCTCGGGATAGCTGCGCGTCCCCGGCTTGGTGGCATAGGGCAGCACCCGGCCCGGAAGCGCTAACTCGCGCCACACTAGCGCGTCATACACGCTCGCCAGTATATAGCCGGATAGGCTATCAGCCCGTCAGCTAGTCAGAGATAAAGCTGAGGAATTGCCCATGAAGCAAGCTTCACCACGAGGGATGAAAAGCGATCAGTCTTTCAGCTAGTACGGCTTCGCCTCGGCGCTGCGCTGACCAGGCTATCAGCAAAACCACTGGCTGACAGAATTACTCGGGCGAAGCCTTCTGAGAGCCTGACAGACTTGCCTCTTTTGAATTCCGACTACGTGGATTCAGACTACTGATTTACATGGGAGAGAAGAGGAAAGGGACAGCGTCCTTCGACAAGCTCAGGACAGCGTCCCAGGTGGTGCGTACTCTTTTCTCACTCCTCTTTTCTCGTTTCCCGCTGACCCGAGCGAAGCGAGAGTGAGTGTTGACAAGCCGGCCGCCACTGACTACCACTGATCGAATACAACTCTTGCTGCCATCCCCCGTTGTCATTAGACTGGCACCAAGCTGGCAGCGCAAGGAGGCGACATGATCTCGGTTCGGCAGTTGTTGCAGCAGAAGGGGGACACGGTCCATACCATTCATCCCGAGGCCACCGTATATGAGGCCCTCAAGCTGATGGCTGAGCACAACGTCGGCGCCTTGTTGGTGCTTAAGGAGGGGGAGCTTCAGGGGATCATCAGCGAGCGCGATTATGCCCGCAAGGTGATCCTGCACGACCGCCGCTCGAAAGAGACGCGGGTTAGCGAGATCATGACCGAGCAGGTCATCACCGTAAGCCCTGAACAGCTGCTTGAAGACTGTATGAATTTAATGACTGAGTGGCGCGTCCGCCACCTGCCGGTCGTTGAACACGGTCGGCTTATCGGCGTTATCTCGATCGGCGACGTGGTTAAGGCGCTAATCTCGCAGCAGGCGTTTTTGATCGAGCAGCTCACCCGGTACATCGGCCGCCGGTAGCCTCCTCCCCGTCCGTGTGAGCGATGCACATGCCGCGCTTACCGGCAGGGTCTAGACTACCCTCGCGTCTCTTGTCGCACGACTTCTCCTCGTCATCGTGCTCGCCCGCTTGGCCACAGTGTGTTGTCGAGTATTTGGGCCCAACCCGACAGGCCGTTATGGCGCGTGGCGTGCTGCGTGTAGAGGCGCGAGAGAGGAGTGTGGGAGATGGAGGGTGAGCGCCCATCCCTTATGAGGGCGAGGGTTGCCGCGCCAGCGTGATCCGCCGTGGGCGGGTCGTGTCGGCCCGCCTCAGCCCCCTAACCAGTCACAACGGACACAGAAGCACAGAAAGGTAACGCTATGGCCAAGAACGATGGGGAGGGCCAAGGCAAAGCCGTTCAGCTGCAAGTCGCGGTGAAGCTTATTAGCGACGAGCGCCGCGAGCGGCCCGACGTCACCGTTTACGCCTACTCGTCAGGGGGCAAGCTCCTGGCGCAAAGTAACCCTGACAAAGAGGGCCACGCCACCTTAACCCTAGAGCGTACTGAAGCCACCCGCTCGCTGCGGGTGTTAGTCGGCCCCAGGCTCGAGCAGCCACCGGGCCTGGCCGATCTGCTGCGCCGCGGCGCTGAGGAGCGTCATCTGCGGCTCGAGCCCGATCTGTTGCGCCCTAAGCTAGAGATCGCCGTTATCCCCGACAGGTGGCTCTGCTGGTTGCGCGGGCTCTGCTTCGTGCGCGGCACCCTGCTCAAGCGGACCACCAGCGGCGGCGTAAGCGTAGACCTGCCGGTCTGCGACGCCACCGTCGAGATCTACGAGGTCGATCCCCTGTTTATCATCCTGCCGCGGCTGCCGGACCTTGGCATCGAACGACTGCGGGAGCTTATCCTCAACCCACCGCTGCCCGAGCCTCCCTTCCCGCTCGAGCCGCCGGGGCCGTTCCCTCCACCCGGCCCCGACCCAGCCTTCCGCTTCGAGCGTGTCCCCGTCGCCGTTGCAACGCGGACAGCAGAGGCTGTTCCACGCGCCGGCGAGCTTCAAATGCTAGCCCGCACCACCAGCACCGCGCAGCTCCGGCAGGCGCTGTTAGACCACGCCGTGCTGGTCCGGCCGCTGCTGTGCCGCTTCTTCCCCACAGCCGTCACTATGCAGCTCGTCGCCACCGCCACCACCGACGAGTGCGGCCACTTCCGAACCTTCTTCTTCCGGGGCTGCAACAATCCCGACACGCCCGACCTCTACTTCAAGGCCAAACAGCGCATCTTCCCCGCGCCGTTCCCGCCCCTCGTTATCCTGGCGCCGACGCCCGTTGCCTGCCATACGCGCTGGAACTACGCCTGCGGCTCCGAGGTCACACTCTACACTAGCCACCCACTGGCGATCACCTGCTCGCCGTGCCCGCCGGTCAGCGCCGAGGACAACTGGGTGTTGGTGATGGCGGTCGGCAACCACCCGTTGAGCCGCATCCGCGGTACCAGCAGCGCGCTCCAGGCCACGACCAACCCCGGCAACCTGGGCCTTACCGACCTTGACGCGCCCTGGGGCGGCCTGTTGCGGCTGAGGCTGGAGTTCGACAACAGCCTGCGCGAGAGTCTGGGCGTCAAGTACTATCAGGTGTCCTGGCGACCGGGCAACTCAGGCGCCTTCCAGCCCCTGTCGGGCGAGGTGCATCGGCACTACGCCCGCAAGATCGGCAGCGACCTGGCCTTGGAAGTCTACCCGCTCGGCCCCAAGGTGGTCGGCGGCACTGCCAACCTGTTCGAGATCCCGCCGGCGCTGCCACCTACCGGCCAGTGGAGTCTCCCCGACGTGGTGGAAGGGACGACCAACGCCAAGTTCCCCACCACCGTGCTGGTGCCCGCCGCGCAACACGGCAAAGTCCAGCTTAAGGTCGATCTGTTCGACGCGACCGGCGGGCCTGTTAACATCGCTGCCAAGGGGATCAAGTACGTGGTACCGACCTCAACCGACCTGTCAGGGACCATTCAGACCGAAGACACCGCAGCGCTCGGCCTAGTAGTCAGCAACAGCTTCATCATGACGCTGCACGTCGACAATAACAACTGCGGCGCCAGCATCGCCGCGCCAACCCGCAACGGCATCCCCGCCAGCCCCAACTGCGGCGTGCTGGAGTACGATCCGACCGCGCCGGGCACGGTGGTGATGGACTACAGCGCTCATCATCCCAACCTCTTTGCCAGTCACAGCTTCGCAATAGTGCGGGGCGTCAGCTCGGTCGTCAGCGTCGGCGGCCCCGTGCCGGGCAGCCCGCCGGTGATCGAGACCGTCGCTGCGCTGCTGGGCGGCTGCGCCGTAGCGGGCTTCTCGGAGAACCTCTACGTGGCGGCCACCGCCACCGACGGCTGGCGGCGCTTAAGCGAATACGACCGCTCGGCGGTACGCGCCTTCGTGCTGGCGCCGCAAGAAAACTAACCCTGGTGGCGTCCCGGGGTATCCCAAGGCGCTCCCTAAGCTCACCCGCCGCCCGCAGCGGCGGGTTATCCTTGGGACATGGAGTACGTCTTCCTAGCCGACCAGCGGCGCTTCAGCAGCGAGAAGCTCCAGAAAGTCCCGGTCTTTGACTCGGACAAGCTGCTCCTGGACCAGTACTGCCTGGAGCCCGGCCAGGTCCAACGGGTACACAGCCATAGCGGGCAGGACAAGGTCTATCTGGTGCTGGAGGGACAGGCGGTCTTCAGCATCGGCGGTGAAGAGGAGCTGTTAGCCCCAGGTATGGCGGTCATCGCCCGGGCCGGTGTGCCGCACGGTGTGCGCAACGATTCGGCCAACCGCGTGGTGCTGCTGGTGGTGATGGCCCCCCGGCCAGCCTAACCTTATGCCAGAGCACGCTTTGGGTTATGCCATCGATCATTTGGGGATCGCGGTAATCGACCTCGAGGCGGCCAGCGAGCCGTACCGGCTGCTCGGCCTTGAGCCTGAAGGTACGGATGAGGTGATCGCTTCACAGCACGTCAAAGTGCGGGCCTTTCGGGTCGGTGACAGCCTGCTCGAGCTACTGCTGCCCACCCACCCGGACAGCCCTATCGCCAAGTTTTTGGACCAGCGCGGGCCTGGGCTCCATCACTTAGCGCTGCGCGTGGCCCGGCTCGAGCCCGAAATTGCGCGGCTACAAGGGCTCGGCGCACGCTTTATCAACACCGAGCCGAGAGTTGGCCGCGCCGGCACCCGCGTGGTGTTCTTGCACCCCAAGTGGGCGGGCGGGGTGCTGCTCGAGCTGGTCGAGCACGGACCAGCCCAGTAAGATGGCGCTATGAAACTTGCCTTAGTCGGTGCCGGCAAGATGGGCGGCGCGGTACTCACCGGCGCATTACGCGCCGGGGTGCTGGCGCCTGACGAGGTCGGCATCTATCACCCTGACGAAACCCGGCGCCACACCCTGGCTGGCGCCTTTGGCGTAGCCGGCCTCAGCGATGACGATCTTCACCACGCCGAACGGATCCTGATCGCCGTCAAGCCGCAGTCGTTCGAAGCGGTGGCGCCGCTGGTCGCCCGGCGCAACGCCCCGTACCTCTCGTTGATGGCCGGGGTATCGGCCCTTACTATCGCCCATCGCGTCGGCAGTCACCGGGTAGTGCGGGCCATGCCCAACCTGGGAGCGCGGGTGGGGCTGAGCGCTACGGCCCTAGCCAGCTTGCCGCAGGCCACCGCGGACGATCTGGCGATAGCTCACAGCCTGTTCGGCGCCATCGGCACCGTCTACCCCTTGCCGGAGCCGCTGTTTGATGCTTTTACCGGCCTGGCCGGCTCAGGGCCCGCCTTTGCCGCGCTCTTTGCCGAAGCGCTGGCTGACGGCGGGGTGCGGGTCGGCTTCAGCCGCGACATCGCCCGCGACCTGGCGCGGCAGGTGCTGCTCGCTACCGCCACGCTGCTGGAGAGCACACCGCCCGGCAGCATCAAGGACGAAGTAGCCAGCGCCGGCGGCACCGCCATTACCGGCGTGATGGCGCTTGAGCAGTACGGCCTCCGCTACGCTGCTATGCGAGCGGTAGAGGACGCCACCCTCCGCGCCGCAGAGCTAAGCGGCAACAACAAGCGATGAGGTATCTGGCACTTCTTTGGCTGCTCGCTGCCTCGGCTTGGGCTCAGGACTATTTTCCACAGCGCGCCGGTATGTCCTGGACTTTTGACAACGGCCAAACGCAAACCCTGTCCGGCCCGCGCGAGCTGCGCGGCCAACAGGTGATGGCGCTAACTCACTACTTCCAGGGTCAGCCGGTCTCGGAAGACTACCTCCTGTACACCGCTGAGGGTGTTTTTCTGGTCGGCAGGGCTACCGGCGG
>Ga0207951_100853_pt1 | contig 12914 bp, 12 predicted proteins | sample Subbio12Aug_8Bad_FD_184830 | JGI IMG/M metagenome (GOLD analysis project Ga0207951, IMG submission 184830) | Serpentinite rock and fluid subsurface biosphere microbial communities from McLaughlin Reserve, California, USA - CR12Aug_8Bad (SPAdes) | ecosystem: Environmental > Terrestrial > Deep... | reverse complement strand
ACGGCACCCTGGATGGTCACATCAAGGCCCGTCACTCCAAAACCGGCGAAGAACTGTGGAAGTTCAAACTGCCTTCTGGCGTCATCGGTCACCCGATCACCTATAAACACAACAACAAACAATATGTTGCGATTTATTACGGTGTCGGCGGCTGGCCTGGTGTTGGTCTGGTATTCGACCTGGCCGACCCGACCGCTGGCCTGGGTGCAGTGGGCGCCTTCAAGGAACTGGCGCACTACACCCAAATGGGTGGCGGCGTGATGGTGTTCGCGCTGTAAAAACACCCTCGACCCTATCCCTATCCCTTCATGGATAGGGGCTTTTAACCCCCTTCTCCCTCAAGGAGAAGGGGCCGGGGATGAGGGGCAGTCAAACCCCATGATTCAACACGCAAACAAACAACCATGAAAAAAACGAGACGTATTTTCACTGCGTTGGCCTTAGGTATTGGTTTTGCCAGCGCCCAGGCCGAGCAGCCAACGCTCAAAGTCTGCACGGCAGAAGACGAAATGCCTTATTCCAACAAATTGGGCGAAGGCTTCGAAAACAGACTGGCGCAGCATGTGGCCGAGCAAATGGGGCGCAAACTGGAAATCGTGATCTGGAGCGATCCACGCTACTTCATTCGTGACTATCTCGACAAAGGCCTGTGCGACGTCGTGATGGGTGTCGATGCCAGCGATCCGCGCCTGCTGACCACCGTACCGTACTACCGCTCCGGCTATGTCTTCATCAGCCGCGAGAAAGACGGCCTTGACCTTCAAGACTGGAACAGTCCGGCCTTGAAAACAGCCCAACGCATCGCTTTCGCCCCCGGCACACCGGCTGAAACCATGCTGCGCGCAATTGGCCGTTACAACGACCTGTTCAACTATCAGCAGGAACTGGTCGGATTCAAATCCAGACGCAACCAGTACGTCAAATACGACAACCAAAAACTGGTGAACGAAGTCGCATCGGGCAAAGCCGAAATCGCCATTCTGTGGGGACCGGCAGCGGCACGTTACGTCAAAGCCTCGGCAACCCCGCTGACCATGACCCTGATTCCCGACAATGCCAACCGGGCCGACGGCGAGAAAGTAGGCTTTCACTACAGCACCTCGATCGGTGTGCGTAAGGGTGAAACAGCCTTGCTGGAGCAATTGAACAAAATCATCAAACAACAACAGGACGAGATCGGGGAATTGCTGGAAGCCGAAGGCATTCCATTGCTGGATGAACCCGAAACCCGCCTATCCATGAACTGACAGGACACATTGAATGAAATTGAACACAGTTTTGAGCGGCGCCATCATCGCCCTGGGCATCGCCGCCGTATCGACTGCGCAGGCCGACATCACCCTGCGCCACGCACTGACCGGCGAAGTGCTCGACCTGAGCTTTGCCAAAAAAGGTGGCAACACCGAGCAATTCAAGCAATTCCTGCAAACCGGTAAAAACCCCTACAACGGCAATACCGAAGCCGCCAAAAAAGGCGAAAGCCTGTACATGACCGGCTGCTCCGGCTGCCACGGTCACGAAGCCGAAGGCAAACTCGGCCCTGGCCTGGCCGACGACTACTGGACCTATCCGCGTGGCCTGACCGACCCAGGCCTGTTCGAAATCCTGTTTGGCGGCGCTCAAGGCATGATGGGGCCGCAGTACGTCAACTTCAGCAACGACGACATGCTGCACATCATGGCCTTCCTGCGCAGCATCTACAAAGGCGATCCCAAAAAAGCGGAATGGTTGAAATAACCCCCCTCACCCCCGGCCCTCTCCCCGAGGGAGATGGGTGGATAAAAGCGCCATCCCCCAAGTAATAGGTGTGAACAAAAGCCCCTCCCCCTCTGGGGAGAGCGAAGCGAGGGGGGCGAAGCCGGTTGGGGTGAGGGCAACACAACATCATCAACACGAGGAACATCAACATGAAACACACATTGACAACAACGCTGGCCGCTCTGGCTGTTATCTGGTCGTTTTCTGCCGCCGCCTACGACGGCACCCGATGCAAGGAAGCGGGCAACTGCTGGGAACCCAAGCCCGGTTATCCTGAAAAAGTCGCCGGTAGCAAATACGACCCGAAACATGATCCCAACGAACTGAACAAACAAGCGCAATCCATCAAGGAAATGGAAGCGCGTAACGCCAAACGCAGCGAAATCTTGGCCAAAACCGGCAAGTTCGTTTACGACGTCGACGGTCAGTAACAGCGCGCAAACCGGTGAATGGATACGCCGTTGCTCGTGCCCAGCCTGGTTTGCCTTGGAACACGCAAACCAGGCTTTCCCTAATCAAGAAGACCAACCTCAGCTCCGGTGTAGCAATGCACCGGCGTTTTTTTAAGACATGAACACACACCATCAACTCGGCGACTGGCGCGACAACGCACTTAATTTCGAGCGTCAAATCAACCGAACCGTCATCGGCCAGTACGATGCCGTCCGCCACCTATTGATTGCCGTGTTTGCACGCGGTCATGCGTTGCTGGAAGGCCAGGTCGGCGTCGGCAAGACCACGCTGCTACGTGCCGTGGCACAAGGCCTGGGTGGTGATTACCAACGCATCGAAGGCACTATCGACCTGATGCCGTCCGATTTGATTTATTACACCTATCTGAACAGCGAAGGCCGTCCCTGCGTCGACCCTGGCCCGCTGTTGAAACAGGGCGACAAACTGTCGATCTTTTTCTTCAACGAAATCAACCGTGCCCGTCCGCAAGTGCATTCGCTGTTGCTGCGGGTCATGGCCGAGCGCAGCGTCAGTGCCTTCAACCGTGATTACCTGATGCCGCACGTACAGGTATTTGCCGACCGCAACCGGGTCGAGCGCGAGGAAACCTTCGAGTTACCCGCCGCCGCCCGTGACCGTTTCATGATGGAAATCAGCATCGACACACCCACTGAAAACGCGGTACTGGACGCCCTGATGTTCGACCCCCGCTTTCACGATGTCGATCAACTGATTTCAACCATAGCCACCGACATCGTGCCGTATTACCGGCTCAACGACATTGCCGCCACGATACAAACCAGCATTCAAACCCGACCCACGCTGCACAAATACGCCCTCGACCTGTGGCAGGCCAGCCGCCAACCCGCCGATTACGGCATACGCCTGAGTGACGTCGACATGACCCGGGTACTTCAGGCCGGTGCCAGCCCGCGCGGCATGAGTTTTTTCCTGCGCGCCGCCAAGGTGCGGGCTTGGCTGGAAGGCCGCGACATGCTGCTGCCGGAAGACATGCACGCCGTATTTCAGGTGACCATGGCACACCGGCTCTTCCTCAACCCGATCTACGCCTATCGCAAGGAAGACCTGATACCGGCATTGATGGATGGCATCTTGCAAGCCGTTGCCGCGCCGTGATGAGGCAGTGAAGCCCGGCTGGTCGTTCATCCTGCGCTGTCTCCTGCACATCAAGCCCGGCATGGGTAGCCACAAAGACCGTGGCAACCCGAGAACCCTAAAACACCGAGACGATTCACGCTAAAAAATCATGAACATCAAAGAATGCTCTCAACGCATCATTCCGCAATCCGGCCTGGGCCACTACGTCGAAACCTATTTGACCTGGGCAGGTGTCGGCCTGATCGGCGCCTTCGTCGCCACCACGCTGGATGCCCAGGCCGACCTGGCCTACGCCGCCTTCTACACCAACGCCGTCAACGATGCCGTAGGTTACAACTTCTGGATACTGCTGGCGGTCATCGGCCTGCTGCTGTTCAGCGTCACGCTGCCGCTGATCTACCTGTCGCTGCATTTTCCACGGCTCAAACTCGCCGTCGATCCATTGCGCGGCCTCAGCTACATCTTTTTTCTGGTGGCGTTCGACGAGGGTGGCCTGATGATAGGCATCCTGCTGGCCAACTGGCTGCACATCAGCGACAAGGCCGCCTTGCTGGCCGATAAATCGTTTTTGTTCAGCGACGTGGGCTTGCTGCCGATTCTGGCGCTGACCGTCATCAACTCGTTTCTGTGGCTGCTGGGTGAATCCATACACAACCGCAACACCCGCCACTATTCAGGTCTGGTCAGCGTATTGATGGCCGTGCCCATCAAGTATCTGGCACCAGGGTATCTGGGCGGCGCCAGCCTGGTGCTTTACCTGATACTCGAACAATAAGCCAGAGCCATGACCGCATCGATCCGACCGTTTCATTACCGGCTGGCGCGTCCTGGGTACAACGTGTTTCCCGGCGCCCACCCCGGCCAGCTCACCGGCAGCGGCCAATTGTTCAAGCGCCACGAACCGCTGCTGGCCAGTCCCGATCCGCGCCGTATCGACCTGCGTGCCAGCGTGCTCAATCCTTTCGACGACTATCGCGTCAAGGTATTCCAGCAACACAGCAAGCTTGCGGTTTACCTGATTGCCGATTTGTCGGCCTCCATGCAACGCGCACTGCCCGTACTGTGCGATTTCCTGCTGTCCGCCGCCCAATCCGCCGCAGACAATGGCGACAGCCTGGGTTTCATCGGTTGTGGCCCGGCGTTATCGCCGCGCTGGCAAATCCCTGCCAGCGCCTCGTTTTCGCCGCTCCGACGGCTCGCGCAGGATTTACGTTCATTACAGACCGAAGGCACTGCCGACAGTCTCGTGCACATCGCCCCCCTGCTGCCCAGCCGCCGCAGCCTGCTGTTTCTGCTGTCCGATTGTCACTTCTCCGCCACCCTGCTGCGCAACATACTGCATCCCATCGCCCATCATGCCGTCGTCCCCATCGTGCCGTGGCCGGATGCGGAATTCAGACGCCTGCCCGACTGGGGCCTGGTTCGCTTCAAGGATGCAGAAGACGGGCGCGGACGTACACTGTGGATGCGGCCCGGCCTCAAACGCCGCATCGAACAGGCGTTCGATGACCGGCAAAACCAGTTGCGGCAAAGTTTTCGCGCCTTCGGCATGGAACCCCTCTTCATGACCGGCGACTACGACGCCGACATCCTGAACCACTATTTTCTGCAACACGCACTATGAACCGTCACCTGACCCTGTTGCTAGTTTGCGCCTGGCTGACGGCCTGTTCGTCACAACTGCCACCGCCCCTGACGCTAGACCTGCAAACACCCCGGCCTTTTGGCTACGTCATCGGCGATGAAATCCATCATCGCCTGCGGATTCAAACCCGCAAAGACGTGAAGCTGGTGCAGACCAGCGTCCCGGCCAAAGGCAGCGTCAACCGCTGGCTGGAATTGAATCGCGTCGATGTACAGAGCGATGCCGACAGCGGTCACACCGTCATCGACCTGACCTACCAGGTGTTTTATGCCCCCAACGAAGTCAAGATGCTGAACATCCCTAGCTTTGCGCTGACTTTCACCCAGGCGGGCAAAACCCTGGAACACCCAGTTCCGGCCTGGCCATTCACACTGTCGCCGCTCAAGGAATTGGCAGTCCGCAAGGATGACAACGGCCAGCATTACATCCGACCGGATGCCCAGCCTGCCCTGTTGCCCACCCAAACCCATTGGCTGACACTGCAAGCCAGCCTGGCCCTGGCAACCGGCATCGGCGGCTATCTCGTCTACCGCTACGGTTATTTTCCGCTATTGCCCAAACGCCGCTTGTTCAAACAGGCCATGAGCCAGCTCAAGCGTTTGCCCGATGAGGCGACGGAACAAGCGCTGGCGGTACTGCATCACGCCTTCAACACCTTGAACGGCCAGCCGCTGTTCAAACACACGCTGGCCGAGTTTTACCAGCGCCAGCCGCACTACCGGGTGATTACCCAAGACATCGAACGCTTTTTCGACCTGTCCAACCGGGTGCTGTTCGGCGGACAAAACCACATCGAACGCGCAACCCTGATTGCGCTGTGTCAGCAATGCCGCGACATCGAGTGCGGCAAACGATGAATCCGCTGGCATTCGCAACACCGTGGGCTTTGCTCGGTCTGCTGACGATACTGGCTCCCCTGCTGGGTAACAGCATGCGCTCGACCCGCTACCCGTGGCTGACCCTGCTGCCTGCCGACCCGCTGTCGAATGCCATCGCGCTGGCGATCCGCCTGCTGGGTGTGCTGGCCGTGGTTGCTTTGGTGCTAGGGCTGTCCGGCCTCTACCGCAAGGCGCAAACCGTGGAACGCATCGGCCACGGTGCCCATATCGTGGTGGTGCTGGATCGCAGCAACAGCATGGATCACACTTTCGCCGGCAAGGCATCCGACCCCGCCAGCCACGGTGGCGGCAGCGAGCAATCCAAAGCCGACGCAGCCAGGCACTTGCTGACCGAATTCATCGACCGCCGCCCGCACGACAGGATAGGCATCGCCAGCTACAGCACCTCGCCGCTGTTCGTGATGCCGCTGACCGAAAACCGCGAGGCGATCCATGCCGCCATCGATGCCACGGCAACACCGGCCCTGGCCTACACCAACATCAGCAAAGGCCTGGCCATGGCGCTATCGTTTTTTGAGCATCAGCCGGTACAAGGCTCGCGCATCGTGTTACTGGTATCCGACGGTGCCGCCGCGATCGACCCGGATAGCGAAGCCACCCTGCGCACCCAGTTCAAACAACGGCAAATCCGGCTGTACTGGCTGTTCATGCGCACCGCCAACAGCCCCGGCATCTTCGCCGTGCCCGACGATCCAAGAGACGACAATGCCCAGGCCATGCCCGAACTGTATCTGCACCGTTTTTTTTCCAGCCTGAACATTCCCTATCAGGCTTATGAGGCGGAAACCCCCGGCGCGATGCAAAAAGCCATAGCCGACATCGACCGCCTTGAACAACTGCCGCTGCATTACCAGGAAACCCGTCCGAAGCAGGACTTGAGTGCATTGTGTTATCGCTGGGCGCTGGTGTTCATCAGCCTGCTGCTGGCGGCGAAATTCTGTGAAGCGAGGCTGGCATGAGAGCACTGAGGCATAAACTGATCTGGGCCGCCCTGCTGGCGAGTGTGCTGCTTGCGACCTCGCAAGCCTGGACGATTTACCGCATCCACCACCACAACACACTGATCGAAGCCTGGCTGGGTCACGCCGCACAGCGCGACATCGATCACGACGACCTGCGGAGCATCACGCCGCAGACCGATGCGCCACCCGAACTGCATCTGGCGCAGGCCATTTACCTGAAACAGCACCAGTTCCACGACCAGGCGCTGGCCGCCCTGAGTCGGCTGGTGGGCCAGGGCAACAGCCGTCTGCAATCGCAAAGCCGTTACAACCTGGGCAATTTTTACCTGAGCCAGGCCATGACCGAAATCGACCAAGGCCGCATCAACCAGGCCCTGCCGCTGCTGACCCTGGCCAAACAGGCTTATCGCCAGGCACTTAGGCTGGACACCGGCTTCTGGGATGCCAAATACAATCTGGAAGTCGCCATGGCCTTGCTGCCGGAGTTCGACCGCATCAGCCAGGAAAAACCCGATGACGACGCCAGCAAGCCATCGCAACTGTGGACTACGTTGCCCGGCTTTCCGCGTGGCCTGCCTTGACCGGAAAAGGTTGACAACGTGATGAAAGACTTTCGTTTCGGCTGCCTGTGTCTGGCTGTCGCCGCCATGCTGGCCTTGTTCGCCTTCCCGACCCGCAGGCAAGACAGCGAGCGTTACAACCTGACGGCCATCGTCGACATCACCCGCAGCATGAACGCCGAGGATTACCGCATCGGCGATCAGGCCGTCAGCCGACTGACTTTCGTCAAACACCGTCTGCGCGAACTGGCGGGCCAATTGCCGTGCGGTTCCAAACTGGGTCTGGGCATTTTTACCGAGCGGCGAACCACCCTCCTCTACCGCCCGATCGAAGTCTGCGCCGGTTACAACGAACTGCAACACAGCATCGCGGCGCTGGACTGGCGCATGGCCTGGGCTGCCGACAGCCGCATCGCCAATGGCCTGCTGAACGCCATGGAATTATTGCAGGCGCAAGATTCGGCCATGATGTTCATCAGCGACGGCCAGGAAGCGCCACCGCTCAACCCACGCTATCGCAGCGATTTTTCTGCCATCAAAGGCCAACTGAAAGGCCTGATCGTCGGAAGCGGCGGCCTGCAAGCGGTACCGATTCCAAAATTCGACGCCAAAGGCCAGCGCACCGGCATCTACGGCCCCGACGACGTGCCACACCGCTCCAGCTTCGGCGAATCCGACCTCAACCCGGAAAAAATCGAAGGCTACGACGCCCGCAACGCACCGTTCGGCAAACACGCCGCCAGCGGTAGCGAGCACCTCAGCGCCATGCAAGAAGCTTACTTGCAGCAACTCGCCGACGAATCCGGCCTGATCTATCGACGCCTGCAACAGGACTCACCCCTGCTCGACATCGTGCGTGACGCCAAACTGTTCGAATCGGCAATCGCCGACACCGACCAACGCCACCTGTTCGCACTGCTGGCGCTGACGGCTTTGTTGCTATCGAGGCTTTGATTGGTCGTTCAGCGCAGTTTGGGCTGACAGCCAGTGTTCTCGTTCCCACGCTCTGCGCTCCGAACGCCCACACGACGCAGAGTGTGGGAACGAGTGATGGGAAGGAGAAACATCGGCATAAGACGGGGTTCGGCTATCGACTCTACCCATCCTGCGATGGCATTGCCGTTGTCACGCGCGGGGGCGTGGGGACGAGGAGAATCGACCCTGCGTTCGGCGGGTGCGTCCAGGGCAGGTATACAGGGCAGGCACAAGGCCTGCCCCTACGTAGGTTCTCACACCTTGAAGCGGGACATGGCTACTTGCAGGTCACTGGCGATATAACCCAACGCCTCACTGGATCGTAACGACGCATTCGCCCGAACGACGTTGGTTTCGGCAATTTCGGTGATTTTGATGGCGTTGCGGTTGACATCCTGGGTCACCAGATTTTGCTGCTCGGCCGATGCCGCGATTTGGGCGTTCATGCTGTTGACGCCGCTCACGGCGACATTGATCGCATTCAGGATTTCCCCCGATGCCAACGCCTTGTCGACGCTTTGCTGGCTCAATGTCCGGCTGGCGTCCATCGCCGCCACGGCTTTTTTGGATCCCGTCTGCAATTTTTCGATCATGCCCTGGATGTCGCTGGTCGACGATTGGGTCAGGCTGGCCAGGGTGCGTACCTCGTCGGCCACCACGGCGAAACCACGGCCATGCTCACCGGCGCGTGCGGCTTCGATCGCCGCGTTCAATGCCAGCAGATTGGTTTGTTCGGACACGCTGCGAATCACATCAAGTATGCCGCTGATGTTGTTGACGTGGCTTTCCAGATCAGAAACCGTATCACCCGCCGTAGCAATTTCAGCCGACAGTGCGTGAATCGCATCAACGGCCTGCTGCACGGTATCCAAACCGGTCTTCGACTGGACATCCATTTCCGCAGCGGCATTGGCAGCCATCAGCGCATTGTCGGCCACCTCTCTTACCGCCACGGCCATTTGTTCCATGGCGGTGGCCACTTGCTCGATGTAAGTCTGCTGGGTCTGATTGCCTTCTACGGTAGCTTCAACCGACTGCAACAACTGCACTGCGTTGACGTGCAGATTTTCGGCATGCTGGCGAACGTTGCTGACGATGCCCTGGATATTGTTGGCGGCCTGGTCGAAATCACCGGCCATTGAGCCGATTTCGTCGCGGGTCGCCAATTGGGCGCGTTCGGTCAAATCGCCCTGACCGAAGGCCTTGGCAAACGCGCTCAGCCGTTTGATCGGGCGGATAATCCCCGTCGGTATCGTCACCACCAGTCCGATCGCAATGGCACAGCCGACAAGCAGGAAGGTCGCAATGATGGTGTTAGCCTGCGTCACTAGCCCGGCAGTGGCCTGCGCGATTTCCTCGGCTTTGCGCCAGCCGTCCAGTTCGGCGTCGGCTGCCGATTGACGGGCACTGGTTGCTATTGCGTCCATTTTGGCGACGATTTGCTTGAGGTTATCGTCGTTGGCTATCCACTACCCGGCGGCTTTCTGGTACTTCTCGGTTTCGCTGCGGGCCTTGTCGATACGATCCAGTTCGGAACGATCCTGGGTCATGGCGGCCAATAGGTCGTAAAGCGCCATCAAATTCGGCAGTTCTTGCTGCATACGCTGGTAGAAGCGGCGATCCTTGTACAAACGTTCTTCCTTTTCATGCTGAATGATGGTCTGCGCCAACGATTTGATGCGGTTGACCAGTATGTATTTTTGCACTTTGTCGTTCAGCGCGGCCTGGTTGGCGCCGCTGTTCAGCAATTGGGCGTATTCGCGTTCCTGTTTGGCGGCAAAGGCATCGGCTTCGGCCAGCACGGCCTGGCCGCTGGTGTTCATGGCCTCGACAGCCTGGCGGTTGGATTGCAGGGCAGCAACGCCTTGCTGGTACAGCGCTCCGAAATCCCGCACGTTTTCGCTCACCGACTGCGATTGCCGCAGCAATGCGGCATCATTGAAGCGATGGCCGATTTCGTCGATCAGTTTCAAGTCGCCCTGCATTTTGTTCAGCACTTGCCTGGCTCGGGCATAGGCTTCGTCGCTTTCGTGCAACAGGTAGTTCAGTTGCTCTATGGTGGCATCGTAGGCACCGGCATGTACCTCGACCGCCAGTTTGACGGCGGGCACCTTCCATTCGGCGATGTCATTGATGCTGTCACCCAGACGACCGATATAAAACCCCGACAACAGGCCAAATGCCAGAATGATCAACAGCAGCACCGAAAAGCTGGTTATCAGTTTTTGCCTGATGGTCAATGTATTTTTCATGTTTTGGTTCCCTTGAAAAAAATCGTCGTCACTGCCGGGCAAGCGTTCATGCCATCACGGGGTGCATACAGGGCAGGCACACAGGGCAGGCACAAGGCCTGCCCCTACGTATCGTTAGATGGCTTACCGACATAACGCTTCAGTACATCCGGCACCGCCTCGGCAACCAGCGGTTTGCTGAACCAATAGCCTTGAATCACATGGCAACCGTTGGCCAGCAGGAAATCGGCCTGGATGTCGGTTTCGACGCCTTCGGCAACCAGTTTCAAGCCCAGATTGGCCGCCAGATCGATCAAGGCCAGCGGTACGGCGGTCAAGCGCTTGTCCGCCAGGTGTTGCGGTTCGGCCAGTTTGACGATGAATGAGCGGTCGATTTTCAGCTCATCGACAGGCAGCTCGCTCAGATAGCTCAGCGACGAATAACCGGTGCCGAAGTCGTCGATTGAAATGGCGACACCCAGCGCCTTGATGCGATTCAGCGCAATGATGGTCGGCTCATGCCGGTTCATCACCACGCCTTCGGTCAGTTCGACCTGCAACAAGGCCGGTTCGATGCCATGCCGGGCCAAGGCCTGCGACAGAACCACCTGCAAATCACCCCGGTGGAATTGCAGCGGTGAAATGTTGACGGCCACCGGCACCAGCGGCGTAGCGGATGCCCGCCATTGCGCCATGGTCAGGCACACGGTTTCGATCAGCCATACACCCAGTTCGACGATGAAGCCGGTTTGTTCGGCAATCGGGATGAATTCACCCGGCGATACCGGCCCCAGTTTTTCGTCCTGCCAGCGCAGCAGGGCTTCCAGGCCGACGATCGTCTGGCTGTCCATGGCGTATTTGGGCTGGAAGTGAATACGGAATGCGTTGGCCTGCAAGGCCTTGTGCATGTTGTGCTGTATCGTGGTGTAGCGTTCGGTGTGTGTTTCCAGCACGGGATCGAAAAACCGGTACTGGTTACGGCCTTCGTTTTTCGCCAGATACAAGGCGCTATCGGCGTGCCGGATCAAGGTATCGGGTTCGCGGCCATCGTAGGGAAACACGCTGACGCCCATGCTGGCCGTCACCCGGAAGTCATGGCCGTCGATCTGGTAGGTGTTGGCGACGGCATTCAGCAACTTGCCCACCAATTTTTCGGCCACGGCCAGCGAGCCGACATCGGGCAGCAGCACGGCGAATTCGTCGCCGCCCAGACGACTGACGGTGTCAGTCTCGCGAATGACCGAACGCAAAGCGTTGGCGACATTGACAATCAGGCCATCACCGACGACGTGGCCAAAGCAGTCGTTGATGTTCTTGAAATGATCGATGTCGATGTACACCAGCGCTACCAGACCATGGCTGCGTTGGGCCTGCAACAAGGCTTGATGCAAGCGGTCATGCAGCAGCGAGCGGTTGGGCAAATCGGTGAGGCAGTCGTGCTGGGCCAGATGGCGCATTTTTGCCTCGGCGGCGGTGCGCTGGGTGATGTCGGCGAATATCGAGACGTAATGGCTGATGCTGCCATCGGCATTGCGCAGGGTCGTGATGTTGAGCCATTCCAGAAACAACTGACCGTCTTTGTGGCGATTCCAGATTTCACCGCACCAATGGTCGTTTTCCTCCAGGATTTGCCACATGCGCCGGTAAAACTCGCCGTCGTGTTTGCCGGAACTGAGTATTCGGGGATTGCGGCCCAGCACCTCGGCCTGGGTGTAGCCGGTGATTTGAGTGAAGGCGGGGTTGACCCGGATGAAGTTGCGCTGGCTGTCGGTTATGGCCATCGCCAGCGGCGAATTCATGAACAACCGGGGAAACAGCCTGAGATGATCGATCTGTTCACAGCACTGCAAGCATTGTGCGATGGTTGCCAGCAACCGTTCGGTTTGAATCGGTTCCTGTAGCAGCCAGACCCGTTCCAGCGTGGTTGTAACCGCGACGACGTCGGGGGCCTCCGCTGTCGTCAGCACCAGAACGGACAGTTCGGGCTGCAAGCGCTGTATCCGTTGCAGCAGAACGGCGGTGTCTACCGCCGCCAGCGGTACACGGATCAACAGTAATTGCGGCTTGACCGTGCACAGCAGACGCAAACCGCGCTCGGCACAGTGGGCAACATGCAAGGCGCCAACATGATCGAGCAACAGGCGCTCCATCCGGCTTGCCGACTCGATGTCAGCATCGATGTGAACGATGGACGGCCATTGGAGGCCATCCTCGTTGTCAGCGGGCTGTACGGCAAAGGGCGACAAACGCATCATTGACAGTCTGCCCGCCATTCTGGGCGTATTGGGTTTTCAACAGGCTGTTGATTCCTC
>Ga0207951_100852_pt1 | contig 12934 bp, 12 predicted proteins | sample Subbio12Aug_8Bad_FD_184830 | JGI IMG/M metagenome (GOLD analysis project Ga0207951, IMG submission 184830) | Serpentinite rock and fluid subsurface biosphere microbial communities from McLaughlin Reserve, California, USA - CR12Aug_8Bad (SPAdes) | ecosystem: Environmental > Terrestrial > Deep... | reverse complement strand
CCGCCGGTCCGGGCGGGTCCGCCCGCCGAGCAGGGCCAGGGCGACGGCCAGAACCGTCACGGCGGCGGCGGCCTCCATCCACGGCAGCCGGGCCAGCAGGGTATAGTAGGCGTCGGCGCTCTCGGCCCGGCCCGCCATCGGCCCGGCCAGGACGCGCACGCACTGGGTGAGGACCATGCCGGTGGCCAGGAACCAGAGGCCGTCGACCGCGCCGCGGCCAATGTCGGGGAGGGTCAGGCCGGCATGGACCCTGGCCCGCCACACGGCGACGCCGAGGCCGGCCAGGGCGAGGACCAGCAACCCCCATCCGATCACCGGCGGATGGCCGATGACGATCCGCCCGAACAGGTCGGCATAGACCAGGTTCTGCGTCGCGGCGGGCAGGGCGGGGGCGCGCAACAGGGCGTCCGACACCTCCAGCGCCTGGGAGCCGATGTGCTGAACACTGCCCTGATCCAGGGCGTCGGGCGTCGATGTGTCGGTGTGATACTGGCCGGGGCGGCCGATGAAGGCGAGATTGATCCCCTGGACGCCGCGCTCTTTCGGGATGGTGAAGTCGGTGCCGTTGGGCATGGCCTCATAGACGAACACCGCCAGCGAGTTGGATGAGACGCCGCCCGTGGCCCGGACGCCTTCGCGGGCGAACATGCGGATGGTCTCGGCATTGCCGCGCCCGGTCTCGAACATCATGGCCCGGCCGCCACCGCCGCGCGCCTCGAGGTTGATCACCGCGCCGATGCGATCGCGCAGCGGATGGCCGCCCCAGAAGATGCGGGCGCCGTCGAGGTTGAGCTCCTCGCCGTCGGTCAGCAGGACGACGAGGGTCCGGTCGGCCGGACCGCGGGCGCGGATGGCGCGCACAGCCTCGAGGATGGCGGCCACCCCGGTCGAATCGTCCGCTGCGCCGGCGGAGCCCGGCACAGTGTCATAGTGGGCCATCAGGGCGACGGCGGGCAGGGCCGGGTTTCGCCCCGGCAGGACACCGATCAGATTGGTCAGTTCGATCCCGTCGGCGCTCTCGCCGCGACCCTCCAGCCGGCGGACGGCGGCGGGCGACAGGGGGCCGGTCTGGGTCGAGGTCTGCAGGCCGAGCCCGGCCATCCGCTGCAGCAGCACCGCCCGGACCCGGGCATGGTCGGCCGATCCGACCGGATGCGGCCGTTGCGCGATCTCGCGGACGTCGACCATGGCGCGTCCGGTCGAGAAGGCAGTGGCCGGCGCGTCGGCCCCGGCGGGCGCCGGGACCTGCAGGGTGAGCACCGCGATCAGCAGCGCGAGCGCCAGTGAGCCGACCAGCCAGAGCAGCCGCATGAGTCATCCTCCCCGATGAAGGGGCAGGCTAGCGGGCCGGGCGGCGTTCGTCATCCTTCGGCGCGCGTGGCCGGGCGGGAAGCGACCCCTTTGCCCAATGCGACAGCGGGACTGGACAGCGCCGGCCGAAAGTCCTTGGGTGGATGTCGCCCCGGCCCGACCGCGGTGGTCGTGCGCCGCCGGGGCCGATCGAAACGCCTTGTAAGCTGGACCGCGTCCCATGACTTCCTTCCGTCCGCATATCGTCGCCCTGCCGATCCTGTTGGTTTCCCTCGGGGCCTGCAGTTCAATGCCCGGCCTCGGCAATGTGGATCTGAACCGCGCACAGGCGGACCAGGGCGGAGAGACCTTCCGTCAGGGCGTCGGCGCGGCGGCCACGGCGTCTCTGGATGATCTGAACCTGCGCCGTCAGGAGGTGCCCGAGACCCTCATCTCCGCGCGGCGTGCGCCCTATGCGACCGCGGGTCTGCGCCGATGCAGCGACGTCATCGCCGGAATCGATGATCTGGACGAAGCCCTGGGACCCGATGTCGACCAGCCTGACGCCGGGCAGGGCGTCGGCGATCAGGCGGCCAACGCCGCCCTGGACATGGTGCGCGACACGGCGACCGACTTCATTCCACTGCGGAGCTGGGTGCGGCGGCTTTCGGGGGCCGCGGCCCATGACCGCGAAGTCCAGGCGGCGATCCGCGCCGGTCTGGTTCGACGGGGGTTCCTGAAGGGCATCGCCCACCAGCGGCGGTGCGCACGGGGCTGATCGCCCCGTCTTCGAGCCGTATGCACGGGCCGGCAGGCTCGTCGCCCTTCCGGCGCGCAGGCCGCGAAGGCGCCTACGCGGCGCGCCGCAGCGCCGCCGGGGATTTGACGAACAGGCCCTTGCGGCCGGCCACCGGGCGGAAGGCGATGCTGTCGCCGCCCGGCTGTTCGTCGGGGCCGAGGAACAGGCAGCCGTCGTCGACCAGCCGCCGTTCGAGGTTGTCGAGCATCTCCCCGCGACGCGCCGGATCGGCGTCGACCAGCACGTGGCGGCAGAAGATGATGTCGAAGCGGTGATCATCCGCCGGCGGATCGAGCAGGTTGGCGCGGGCGAAATGGACGGTGGCGCGCAGTTCGGCCCGGGCGATCCAGGCGTCCTCGGCCTGGTCGAACCAGCGCAGCATGGTCTGGGCCTTGAGCCCGCGCTGGATCTCGAAGCCGGTGTAGGCGCCGGACCGGGCCTTCTCGAGGGCGCGCTGGGACAGGTCGGTGGCGACGATTTCCACCGCCGCGCCCGCCTCCTGGGCGGCGATGGCGAGGGACCAGGCCTCCTGGCCGGTCGAACAGCCCGCGACCCAGGCCCGGACCGGCTGTCCGCCCCGGGCCTTGCCCAGGGCCGGCAGGAGTTCGCCGGCGAGGGTGTCGAAACTGGCGCGGTCGCGGCGGAACCAGGTCTCGGGGTTCAGCAGCGCCTCGATCACCGACCAGCCCAGTGAGGCGACAGGGCGGGCCCAAAGCGAGGCCAGCATGGCGTCGACCGTCTCGAACCCCTCGCGCCGGGCGACCGGGCCCAGCCGATGTTCCGCCAGCTTCATCCGGTCGCGCGTCAGCCGGAACCCCGCGCGGGAGCTCATCAGCGACTGCAGGCGATCGAAGTCGTCGGGGGTCATCGGCTCAGACGGCCCCCACTTCAGCGAATTTCGAAGTCAGGATCTCGCCGTCGAACGGCTTCATCACATAGTCGTCAGCGCCGGCCGAAAGCGCCTCGGCGATGCGCTCGGCGCGGGTTTCGATGGTGCAGAACAGGACCTTGGGCGCCAGGCCTCCGGGCAGGGCGCGCAACCGACGCAGGAAGGTCAGCCCGTCCATCACCGGCATCGACCAGTCCAGCAGGATGACCTCGGGGATCACGCCGCCGCAGAAGGCCAGGGCCTCGGACCCGTCGGCGGCCTCATCCACCTCGAAACCGAGCCCCTCGACAATGCGACGCGCGACCTTGCGGATGATCCGGCTGTCGTCGACGATCAGACAGGTTCTGGGGGTCAAGGTCCGGGTTCCGATACTGAGGCGCACAACGCCCACGTGTGCGTGGAAACCATATTCAGCCCATGCCGGTTAATGAGTCCTTGGGAAACCCGCTTAAGTCTCAGTTAGGCATACGGGCGGTCATGGCGACCCGCCCCTCCTCGGCCCGAACCTCAAGCGATCCGCCGGCGTCGCGCGCGGTCAGCCACAGCCAGTAGGGCTGGATCCACTGGCCCGGCAGGCCCTCGACCAGCGGCTGACCCGCCAGGCCGGCCACGGCCTCGGCCTTGAGGCGGGCGCGGTTGCCTTCCGCCACGCCCTCGATCACCAGATCGGCCCCGTCGGTTCGGCCCGTGATGGCCGCGGTCCCGCCCGACGGCAGGGCGGCCATGGTCAGATACGCCAGGTTCACCAGCGCCCGCGACTGGGCCTTGGAATAGCTGGCGTCCATGACGCGCCAGTCGAGGGTCGCCCGGCCGCCCTCGGTCAGGCCGGCGACGAGGTCGCCGAGCTCGGCGCCCGAGAATCGCTCGGCCGAGGTGGCGGCGCCGAAGGCCACGCGGGCGAAGGCGACCAGGGCCACCATCTTGCGGGAGCTGGCCTCGATCAGCGACATGGCGTCGTCGCGCATGTCCTGGGCCGACGGGTCCTTGAGCAGGTCGAGGCCCGAACTGATCGCGCCGGCAGGGCTGATGAAGTCGTGGCACAATTTTCCTGCGATGAGGGCGGCCAGGGCCTGTCCATCGGGAAGGGTGGCGCCATCGGGAAGCGTGGGGTCGTCGGGAAGAGGAGAGGCGGTGTCGGTCATCGGGCCTTGCGCGCAACAGTCTGAAGCTTGCCGGACGCTGACCTGATTTGCCGGTTCGCGAAACCGGTCCGATGCTCTAATCCCGCGTGGATGAGCAAACGACTGACCGCCGACCTCGCGTCCGGCGCACTGACCGAGGCCCTGGCCGACCTCGCCGAGGACGCCGCGCGCGTGATCCTGCCCTACTGGCGCAATGGCGTGGTCGTGGAGGCGAAGGCCGACGCCAGCCCCGTGACGCGTGCCGACCAGGAGGCCGAGGCCCTGATCCTGGCCCGGCTGGAGTCCCTTTATCCCGGTGTTCAGGCCGTGGCCGAGGAGGCGGTGGCCGCCGACGGGGCCCCGGCCGCCGTGGCTGACTGGTTCTGGCTGATCGATCCGCTGGACGGCACGCGCGGCTTCGTCGAGGGGCGCGAGAGCTACACGGTCAATATCGCCCTGGTCCGTGACGGCGCGCCGGTGGCCGGCGTGATCTCGGCGCCGGCGACCGCCACCACCTGGCGCAGCGGGGCGCCCGGCGCCGGGGCCTTCCGCCGTCGCTTCGGCGAAGGCTGGCAGGCCATCAAGGTGCGCAACCGGCCCGATTCGCCCACGGCCGTGATGAGCCACACCATGACCGACGTCGAGGCCGAACGCCTCGCCTCGCGCCACGGCTGCGTCCAGTGGCAGGGTATGGATTCCTCGCTGAAATTCTGTCTCATCGCCGAGGGCCGGTTCGACGCCTATCCGCGCACCGGCCCGACCTCGGAATGGGACACGGCGGCGGGACAGGCGGTGCTGGAAGCCGCCGGCGGCCGCGTGCTGGCCGAGGACGGCCAGCCGCTGCGCTATGGCAAGTCGGGGTTCGGCAACGGCGGGTTTGTGGCCTTGGGCGGCTAGGGGTCAGGGCCGAGATCTAGACCCTTGAGCCCGGACCCCCGTTTCCCGGCAGCGCCTGTTCGGCCCGCTCGAGCAGGGCCGGTGCGCCCCATTCGCGGGCGGTTTCCATGGCCTCGGCCAGCATCAGGCCGACCGCGCGGGGCTCGGTCGCCGTCAGTCGGCCCTTGGCGAGGGCGAGGCGGGCCAGGCTGATCTGGTCCGCGGCCCAGGCCAGGGGCTGGCTCCGGGCGGCCTCGGCCAGTCCGCGCCGCACGATCGATTCCAGTCCGGTCAGACCCTCGACGTCCTCCATCGCCTCCGCCAGGGCCGCCTCGGCCGCCAGCCGCCGTTCGCGCGCGAGGGCCCCGAGGACCAGGCCTGGCTCGCGGGTCAGGGCCTCGGCCTCGACCAGACGTGCGAGGGGGATGGCGTGGTCGGTCTGCGCCAGCTGGACGGCGACCCAGTCCAGCGGGCTGTGGTCGGCGGTGAACTGGTCGGCGGCGGCGGTGAACAGGGCCTGTCCCTGATCGGCGGCGGCCTCGTTCTTCGCCAGCCGGGCCAGCGCCATCAAGCCGGCCCCGGCGAGAGCCAGGGCCCGGGCCCGGGTCAGGGGGCGGTAGTCGGGCGAGGCGGACTCGACCAGCATCCTCAGGTCGCGCCCGGCCTGGTCCAGCAGCCGGCCGTCGCGACGTCTGACCCCGGCCTCCAGTCCGAGGGCCGCCCGTTCCAGCCGCAGCTCATCGCCGGCGGTCGGGGACAGGACACGGGCCCCGTGCAGGGCGGCGTCCAGCAGGGCTGCGGCGTCGAGCATGGCCGCGGATTCGCCGGACAGGCGGGCACGTCGCGCCGTCAGCCGGGCGTGCAGTGCGGCCGCCGCCGATCGGGTCGCCGGTCGCTCGGCGCCGAGGGCCTGCATGTCCGCCAGGGCCGCTGTCAGCTTTTCAGGTCCGCCGAACAGGTCGAACCGCAGCAGATGAATCTCGCCGGACTCGATGGCCGCGGCTGCGGTCTGATCGGGCGTGGTGGTGTGACGCGCGGCATCCGAGGCCGCCGCTGCGGCCTGGTCCAGGCTGGCCCGCCGGCCGGTCCGCCGCGCATGTTCGCGCCACAGGGCCGAGGCGCGCATCCAGGCGTCGAACGGGCGCGGGCAGGAGACACGGCCGCCATCGATGGCCAGGGCCTGGGCCTCGGCCGCGACCAGATCGGCGCCGACCAGCTCAAGCCAGCCGAGATCGTCGCTTTCGCGCGCCTTTTCGAACAGCTTTCTCAGGTCTCGGCCGAATTCGAACATGGGGCCAGGCGCTCCGGTCGTCCCGCTTCGGGACCATAAGTCGTCCCGGAGCCATGACTAGCAAACGCGACGCCGCGCCGGAGGTTCGGCCTGGCTGTAACGGAAGGTGTCGGCCTCCCGATTGCGGCGGTCAGCGCCGGCTCTGGTCCGACCCGGCCTCTGCACGCATCTGCTCGATCCGCGCCAGCAGTCCGCGGGCGTGCTGGGCGCCCGGCCCGCCGTGCGGATCGTTGATGATGGGGGTGAGCAGCACGATGGCCTCGTCGTAAAGTCCGGCTTCCAGCATCGCGATCGCCGCGTCGCCACGGATCGACATGACCTGCGGTGCATATCGCACCGCGGTCGCCCAGATCATCAGGTCGTCCTGTGTCGGATAATCGTCGGTTCCGCGGCGCAGGCGGGCGAGGTCGGCATGGATGCGATAGTCCGCCGGGTCCGCCGCGCGCGCGCGGGTCAGCAGCTCTACGGCAAGGCCCCGCTGTCGCTCGCTTTCGGCTACGTCGGACGCCAGATCAGAGCGTTCCTCGACGATGTCGGCCAGCAGCAGAAGGCCTTCGACCTGGGTCGGTTCGATCTCCAGCGCCCGGGTCAATGCGGCCTCGGCCGCGGCGGAATCCCCCCACAGTCGTTCCGAGCGGCCCAGGGCGACCAGCGCCAGGGCGTCGTCGGGGAAGCGCGCGGCATTGGCCCGGCTGGTCTCCAGCAGGGCGGGGCCGTTCGTCTCTTCGGCGCGCGGGCTGCGGGCGTTGATCAGCGGCAGGATCACCGCAACCCAGGCCGGCGACAGGGTCGAGACAGTGATCTCGGGCGTGACCGGCGGGATGTCGAGCTCCGCGTAAAAGATCCGGCCCCGGAGATAGGTCTTCAACTGAGTCTCCAGCGCGTCAGGCGCGAGGCCGAAGCTCGCCTGCCAGGCCTCGATCGGGTCCTGGCCCGCGTTGATCGCGTTCAGATAGACGCCCAAGGCCCGCACCCGCGCCTGATCGGCCAGCAGCCAGTGGGTCAGCGCCCAGGACTGGGCGTAGTACATGCCCCGGGCGGTCTGGGTCTCGATATCGAGAGAGCCTCGCGCCCGCAGCAGCTGGTCCATGGGCAGCCAGCGCCCCTGCTGCAGCTGACGCTGGCGGCCCGGGTTCGGCAGGCCGAAGGTCGCCGCCCCCGCCGCGCTGACCGTCGCGGTCGCATAGTATTCGGCCAGTCCCTCGCTGAACCAGCCGGGAAAGCGTCCCTGGTTGGCGTTGGCCATGAAGTGGTGGGTGTATTCGTGCAGCAGCAGATCGTCGCTCTGGCCACGGACAAGGATGGCGAAGATGTCGTTCTCGCTGGCCGTATAGTAGCCGTCGATCCCCTCGGGCAGGTGGGGCATGGCCACGCGCAGCGCCCGGGCGTCTCCGACCAGATAGACAGGCAGCTTGCGGATGTCGGCCTGCGCCGGACCGCCGAACCGTGATCTCAACAGGCCGTGAAACCGCTCCAGCCGCGCCGTATAGTCGCGCAGCGAACGTTCCGAGCCGTCGCTGTAGACGACGAAATGCTGGCTCTCGGCGCGCCTCCAGTCGGCGAGCGCCGAGGCCGGTGTCAGGGCGAGCAGCGCCAGGGCGATCAGCAGACGACGGGCGATGGACGACAAGGCGAAATCTCCTGCAAGCCGCACAATCCAAGCCTTTTCGCGCCCTGCGGTCCAGCCCTGGGTTGACCGGCGACTATGACGTGCGCTGGGGCGGCTAGCCCCGCTCCTTCGTCTTCGTGAAGGCCACGTTGGGGAACCGCTCCATCACATAGCCGGTCTCCCAGCTCGACTTGGCGAGGAAGACCGGGTCGTCGTCGATGTCGCGGGCCATCTGGCCGCGGTATTTGCCCATGAAGTCCTCGAGGTCGGCCTTGGCGCCGCCGATCCAGCGGGCCTCGGCCCAGGGCGAAGGTTCGAAGATGACTTCCAGGCCGTATTCCTCGCCCAGACGGTCGGCCATCACCTCGAACTGCAGCTGGCCGACGGCGCCGACGATGAAGTCGCTGCCCATCTCGGGGCGGAACAGCTGGGTCACGCCTTCCTCGGCCAGGCCGTCCAGCGCCTTCTTCAGGTGTTTGGCCTTGAGCGGATCCTTGACCCGGACGCGCTGGAGGATTTCGGGGGCGAAATTGGGCAGGCCGGCGAAACGGATCAGGCCGCTCTCGGACAGGCTGTCGCCGACGCGCAGGACGCCGTGGTTGGGAATGCCGATGACGTCGCCGGCATAGGCGTCCTCGGCCAGTTCGCGGTCGCTGGCGAAGAACATGATGGGGGCGTTCACCGACAGCTGTTTGCCGGTGTTCTGGACCTTCAGCTTCATGCCGCGCGAGAACTTGCCCGAGGCCATGCGGAACATGGCGATGCGGTCGCGGTGGTTGGGGTCCATATTGGCCTGGACCTTGAAGACGAAGCCGGTGACCTCGGCCGATCCCGGCTCGACGGTGGTCGCCACCGGCTCGGCGGCGTTGCGGGTTCCGGCGGGGGCGGCCTTGTGCGCCTTCATCGTCTTGGGCGGCGGGGCCCATTCGCCGATCGCGGCCAGCAGTTCGTCGATGCCGAAATGGCGCAGGGCCGAGCCCCACAGCACCGGCGTCATATGGCCCTCGAGGAAGGACTGGCGGTCGAAGGCCGGATAGCCGCCCTCGACCAGTTCCTGCGCCTCCATCAGGGCCTCGTGCTCGCCCTCTTCAAAATACCGCGCGGCCTCGGTCAGCGGCAGGGCGTCGGGGTGGGGCACGTCCTCGGCCGAGCCGGTGGGCTTGCGGGCATAGGGCTGGAAGCGGCCCGTGCCCATCTCGACCATGCCGCGCAGGCGGTTGCCGCTCTGGGCGGGCCACCAGATCGGGGCGGGGTCGAGCTGCAGGCGGCTGGCGATCTCGTCCAGCAGGGCCATCGGGTCCAGGGCCTCGCGGTCCAGCTTGTTGATGAAGGTGATGATCGGGATGTCGCGCAGGCGGCAGACCTCGAACAGCTTCAGCGTCTGCGGCTCGATGCCCTTGGCGGCGTCCAGCACCATGATGGCGCAGTCGGCGGCGGTCAGGGTGCGGTAGGTGTCTTCCGAGAAGTCCTCGTGCCCGGGCGTGTCGAGCAGGTTGAACATCCTGGCCATGCCGTCGGCGGGCGTGTGTTCAAAGGTCATCACCGAGGCGGAGACGGAGATGCCGCGCTCCTTCTCGATCTTCATCCAGTCGGACTGGGTGCGCCGGTTCTCGCCGCGCGCCCGCACGGCGCCGGCCGCGCGGATGGCCCCGCCGGCCAGCAGGATATGCTCGGTCAGCGTGGTCTTGCCGGCATCCGGGTGCGCGATGATGGCGAAGGTCCTGCGCCGCAGGGCCTCCTGTTCGAGGGGAAGTTTCGACATGTTCTATCCGTTGGGCCGGCGAGTTAGCCCGGACGCCGCCGAAAGTCACCCGTCGACAGACAACCCCTGGGCCACCGGCTCCTCGTCGCCGTCCGCAACGCCCCCGGTCGCCGTTGCGATGGCCGCGAGCATGGTTCGGGCGCGGACGCGGTCGGCGCCGGGGTGGGGCGCGTTGGCGACCGGATCGAGCATGGCCTTCGCCTCTGTCCAAAGGGACCCGGCCATATAGGCCTCGGCCAGCCTGAGCCGGTTCTCGTCGACCTGGGGAGCAAGAGCGGTGGCGACCTCGAGGGTCGATATGTCATTGGCGTTGGGATAGCCGGGTCCCCCGCGCCGCGTGTCGTTCAGGCCCAGATAGATGCGGAAGTCCAGCGGCCTGTGTTCCATGGCCCGCCCCAGGTAGGCGCTGGCGAGGCGCCGCCGGGATGGGGCGTTCCCGGAGTCCGGGTCCGCCTGGACCTCATCCATCAGGAGCGAGGCGGCGATGCGCAGCGCGTCAGCGTCCGTGGACGTGTCCGACAGAAGCGGCTCCAGCGCGTCCAGACCCGCCGCCGGATCGCCCTTCAACCGATGCGCACGGGCGGCGACCAGCATGGCCATGCGCTGGCCCGGCCGCCGGGCCGCCGCCGCGAGGGCGTCGGTGATCAGTTCTGCGCGGTGTCGGGCCGTGTCGCGGGCCATCCGGGCCCTTCGCGATTCCGAGAGCGGATTATCGGGATCGTTGTCGGGCGGGACGACCAACGGCGTGTCATCCAGTCGAAGATCGTACCAGACAAGGGCCCCTTCATCCGCGGCCAGCGTCGAAATCGCGACCTCGGGCATGGGGATATCAATCTGGGGCGCATAATAGGTGATACGCCCGAGAAGGTAGCGGCGCACGTCGTTCTGGAGTTCGACCGAGGTGCGCCCGGTCGCCGTCTGCATCGCGGTGAGCGGGTCCGCTCCCCGGATCACGGCGTTCAAATACTGGCCCAACATCCGCTGCCGTTCGGGCGTGCTCATCAGATAGTGGGTCAGCGCCCAGGACTGGGCATAGTAGTCGAAGAAGGAGGCCCGGCCGGACCGACTGATCCGCCATTTCAGCACGTCGGCCAGGGGCGACCATTCGTTGGTCGCGACCTGGGTGAACAGCATCATCCGACCGCGATCTTCCCGTCCAACCTCGATCTTGTCGGGTTCCATGACGACGGTGGAATAGTATTCGGCGAAGCCTTCCACGAACCACGAAGGATAGGCCTCGGCCGACATCTGGAACATGAAATGGTGTGCGTATTCGTGGAACAGGGTGCTCAGCGCCTCCGGGTTGGAGATGTTGGTCACCGTGTAGATGCGACCCGCGTCGGCGGAGTAGAATCCGGCGATGTTCTCCGAGCCGCCGGGAAGGACGCGGCGCATGTCCCGCGCGCCGTCCGCCAGATAGATCTCCAGCTTCGGAATCTGGACGTCGTTCTGGATCGGATAATAGGTCCGCAGCAGGGCGTCGAACCGTTGGATCTTGGTGGCGTAGGTGCGCAGGGTACGCTCGGACACGTCGCCATAGAGGACGAAATGGTCGGTTTCCGCCCTCTGCCATTGAGCACGGGCGGGCGCTGCTGCGAACACGATCAGCGCCGTGACGACCATTACGGCCGCCCTCAGATATCTGGTCATAAGGATAGCCCCCGCCTGTCCAAGCCCTGGGCACAACCTTAAACAGTGGGGCGGCGCCAGTGCAAGTGGGGGGTCAGGCGGCCATGCGCATCCAGACCGCGCGGTCGGCGGCGACGGCGTCCAGCTTGCCTTTGGAGGCGCGGGTCTTGAGCTGGCGCATGATGGCGTCGGGCAGGGCGCAGAACTGGGGCTCGACCAGGGTCGGGTCGCAGCCGGCGGCGGGGGCCGCGAACAGGGCGGCGTTGACCTCCGGTGAACGGTCCTGGATCAGCCAGGCCAGCCGGCGCGCGCGCTGCGGGTCGTTGAGGTGCAGCAGCGGGTCCTCGGCGAACAGTTCGCAGCCCAGTTCCAGCACATAGTCGATGTCGAGGCTCTCGAACCGGCGCGCGTCGCCGGGCGTGACCGGGCAGGCCTCGTCCAGATCGAACACGACATCGTTCAGGAGAAAGAGCATCGACAACACCCACCATCGTTTCGGGCTCATGGTGGCCCGTTGAAGATGACCCTAGGCCGTCACGCTTGAGGTTCCGTGTGCGAACGCAGTTAAGGATTTCGCACTGGTGGGGGTGGGTGGTGAGGGGTTGTTAGGGGCGAGGGGCGAGGGGCGAGGGGCGAGGGAAGAGGGAAGAGCGAAGAGGCTACGACCCTGACAGCGGCGCTGCGTCCAACCGCTGCTTCAGGCGTGTGAGCATGCGACTCAACTCATCAGCCAGCGCGAGGGGCGGCTGGATTGCGTCGGGAGAGAGATGTCCGACCCTTGCCGCGAGCAGGAGGAAGGTCTCCGTTTCAGCGAGCGAGCCGCGGGCGATGCTAACGAAGCGCGCGTAGTCCTTGCGGGAGCCGCGCTGATATCCCTCGGCGATGTTGGCGGGAACAGACGCGGCTGCGCGCTGCATCTGACTGGTGATTCCATACAGTTCGGTCTTCGGCATCAATGGGCCAAGCCCATAGATCAACGCAGCCAGATCCATGGCTTTGGACCAGACTTGAAGATCGACATACCCTCTGTTCGCCACCATCATTCCTCGCCCCTCGCCCCTCGCCCCTCGCCCCTCGCCCCTCGCCCCTAGCCCCTCGACCCTCCGTCACCCGCCACCTTCTCCGTAATGAAATGCCGCCCCTCGCGGTCCTCGATCTCGACCACCCAGAGGTCGGGGTCGTAGCCGATCTGGCGCTGGACATAGGCGTCGAGCTCGCTCTCGAACTCGCTTTCGACCGGCTGCATCCACAGCCGGTCGCCGTCGGGGCCGAAGGCTTCGCTGTAGAGTCGGGCGCGACGGGATGAGGTGTCGAAGGCCTTGACGATGACCGTGCCGGCGCGGGCGTCGCCCTTGCGCGCGACGGTGGCGAAGGCGCCGCCCAGTTCGGCGCGGCGGATCAGGGCGGAGACCCAAAGGTCGCTCGACAGAAGCAATTTGATAACCCTGCTCGGAAACCGGACCGGAACGCGTGATGCCTAGGGTGCGGTCCCATGACGATAGGCCAGAACGCCACCGCCGCCAAAGCCGTCCTCCTCGCCGCCGCCGTGCTGGCGACGCCTGCGCACGCCTGGGCCGGCCCGGCCGACACCTATTATGAGCGCGCCTTCGTGGTCGCGGCGGACGCCCGCTGCAACCTGTTCGCGCCGCGGCTCGAGGCCGCCCTGAC
>Ga0207951_100851_pt1 | contig 12937 bp, 8 predicted proteins | sample Subbio12Aug_8Bad_FD_184830 | JGI IMG/M metagenome (GOLD analysis project Ga0207951, IMG submission 184830) | Serpentinite rock and fluid subsurface biosphere microbial communities from McLaughlin Reserve, California, USA - CR12Aug_8Bad (SPAdes) | ecosystem: Environmental > Terrestrial > Deep... | reverse complement strand
CGGACGCTGCAATGCTTGCCAAACCCCCTTCTCGCTCTGCTGAACCCATGTCGATAAATGATCTTAGCCGTGTTTAATCAATGAGTTAGTGGCTCGAGTTGGCGCGTATGGGGCGCCACCTCTCTTCAAGTCGGGCTGTACACCAGATTTAGTTATAACTCTTCGAGCAACTCGGCAGAATGGAGATGAGCGATAAAACCAACTAAAATACCAAGGTGTTGGGGGCGACATTTTAATGTCCTTGATTATCAATAAACTACGGCTTATTCCATCATGCAGCATACTGCAAGCCAATGAATTTATCGGAAAATTGGCTTAAGTTGAGGGGATTGGATTGGATTGGAGGGGGGATGAAAAATCTAAACAAAGTTTCTGTTTTTAGCGATAACAAGTTTTTTTTGGCTATTTTGAAAGGCTATTTTTATGCAAACAGAGTCGATATGACTGAGTGTCGATTTAAAACTGAATGCATTGGTGAAATCGAAAAAATAAAGCCTGATTTATTGCTATTTTCTCTCGATTATTTGGCGACCAATAGGAATTTTGAAATAGCCTTGTTGAGACGAATATGTGTGTCTCATAAAATTACCACATGTGGATTGGAAGATAGTCTGGCAATTGAAATAGAAAAGCTGCCCGACTGGATCGATAAAGCAATTAAAAACTGTCAGGATGTGGTCGAGCTAGACCAATACATAAAAACTATTTTTCTTCTGGGTCGAGGTTCTGGCGAAGACAGGCGTCATCATGAGCGACGGAGCTGTAGCGAGCGGCGGAGCAATGAATTCCATAGCGTAGGCGATGAAAAGTCGATCCACGCCGGTTATTCATCCAATACTAAACGCCAGCGAAGTGAAATAGGCATGCAATACTTCGAAGATTTTGAAATAGATCACCGTAACAAATACGTGATAATTAAAGGGCGCAGGATTGAATTGACACGTAAGGAATTTGAATTATTCGAGTTATTGTCGACTGACGTCGATCGTATTTTCCTGGCTGAAGAAATTATTCAATATCTCTGGCCAGAAAATAACAGAGCCTCAAAATCAGATCTTTACCAATATATGCATTTGTTGAGAAAAAAGGTGGAAGATGATCCCAACAACCCTCAATGGGTCATAACGGTTAAAGGGTTTGGTTATAGATTGAATGTTAAACATTCGTTTGGCGTTGGTGTGTAAATAACGTAAACAGCCCTTAAACCATTTCACTCGAACACGGGATTTCGTCGCACGACAGCTTGGGAGGCATGTTCGGCTTGAAAGGGTCTCACCTGAATTTAGCGAATGGGCCGAAAGAACGTATAATGATCGGCTTTCTTAAACCTAACGAGGAACACAAAATGGCAGACTTGATTGCACCTTCCATTCTTTCCGCTGACTTCGCACGCTTGGGCGAAGAGGTGGTGAATGTTTTAAATGCCGGCGCCGACATCGTGCATTTCGATGTCATGGATAACCATTTCGTGCCCAACCTGACCATAGGTCCTCTGGTTTGCGAAGCCTTGCGCAAACACGGTGTCACGGCGCCGATCGATGTGCATTTGATGGTAGAACCCGTCGATCGCATTATTCCGGATTTCGCTAAAGCAGGCGCAACTTACATTACCTTCCATCCGGAAGCGTCGCGTCATATCGACCGTTCGCTGCAAATGATCCGCGATCACGGTTGCAAGTCCGGCCTGGTATTCAACCCTGCTACACCGCTGTCTTATCTGGATCACGTTCTGGATAAATGCGACATGATTTTGCTGATGTCGGTCAACCCTGGTTTCGGCGGCCAATCTTTCATTCCGTCGGCGCTGGATAAATTGCGCCAGGTACGCAAAATCATTGATGACAGCGGTTTTGACATTCGCTTGGAAGTCGACGGTGGCGTCAAGGTGGATAACATCCGCGAGATCAAGGCGGCTGGCGCCGACACCTTTGTGGCGGGTTCGGCGATTTTCGGCAAGCCGAATTACAAAGCTGTAATTGATGAGATGCGTGCCGAAATGGCAAAAGCCTGACACGGTTTTTTCGGATTTCCCGCATTCTTGCGAGGTAACAAAAAGCCCGGAAGACATCAGTCTTCCGGGCTTTTTTGCTTTATTGGCTAGAGGCCTGATAGCGTACCGAAAAGTCGTTCAACGCTGCCAAGGCCAGATCGACATCCCGTGCGCTATCCAGTTCGAAGGCATTAAAACCCACGCGATGCAAATAGAACACCTGGTCGGTCAAAAAACGGCCAACAGCGCGAATTTCGCCCTGGTAGTGATATTTGTCGCGTAACAAACGGGCTTGCGAGAAGCAGCGACCGTCTTTGAACAAGGGGAAATCGAGTTCGATCAAGTCCAGCTTGTCCAGGTCATTTGCCAATGCATCGACACTGTCGGCAGGCGACAAGCGCACACCGTGGTGTCCGTCGTGCTGAAGCACGGCATCCTTTTCGGCTTGCCAGCGTTGCAACGACACGCTGATGTCACCATGAGGCAACGGGTTTTCATCAGCGACAAAAGTCCAGCTGTTGTCGCTGAGGGCTTTATTCTTAATGAGTGGCATAGACTTTTTCTCTAAATGGTTCAAGGCCGATACGATGGACCGTGTTCAGGAAGGGTTCGTCATCCAGGCGTTTTTCGACGTAAACCGCCAGGATATCGACGATGGCCGGGGTGATTTCGTGCTTGGCCACGGCGGGGCCGAGGCGTTCGCCAATAGCGGCCTGGTTTTCCGATGAACCGCCCAAAGTAATTTGGTACCACTCGTCGCCTTTTTTATCGACACCCAGGATGCCGATGTGGCCCACGCTTTGATGGGCGCAGCCGTTCATGCAGCCCGACATGTTGATTTTGATGTCGCCGATGTCATGGATGTAATCCAGGTCGTCGAGCGTGGCGTTGATTTCCCTGGCAATGCCGATGGAACCGGCATTGGCCAACGAGCAGAAATCCAGGCCCGGACAGCAGATCATGTCGGTAACCGTGCCAATGTTGGGCGTAGCCAGTTTCAGGCGGGTCAGTGTTTGCCAGACCGGGTAGAGGTCGCTTTGCCTGATGTCGGCGAGCAGCAGGTTTTGCCGGTGCGTGGTGCGAATTTCGCCGAAACTGTACTGGTCGGCCAGGTCGGCAATGGCATCGAGCTGGGCATCGCTGATGTCGCCCGGCGGTGAATCGGGTGCTTTCAGGGATATGTAAGCCGCACGGTAACCGGGGGTTTTGTGGATTTCGGTATTGCGCTTGACCCAGGTTGCGAACGCCGGATTGTTGCTCAGTTGTTGCTCGAAGGTTGGGTCGGCGGCAGCGTGAACATCGTAAGCGGGCGGCGTGAAATGCGCCTTGATTTCGGCGATACGTTCATCACTCAGCAGCATCGTGTCGCGGATGCGCAACCATTCGTTTTCGACCATGGCGGTGAATGTTTCCAGCCCGGTTTCCTTGACCAGAATCTTGATGCGGGCCTTGTATAGGTTGTCGCGGCGGCCCAGCAGGTTGTAGACCCGGAGTATGGCTTCCAGGTAAGACAGCAGGTATCGCTTTTCCAGGAAGGGTTTGACGGTTTGGCCGATGATGGGCGTTCGGCCCAGGCCGCCGCCTGCCAGTACACGAAAGCCGATGTCGCCTGCGTCGTTTTTGACCAGGTAAACGCCTATGTCATGCAGTTGTACGGCGGCGCGGTCATGTTCGGCGCCGCTGACGGCAATTTTGAACTTACGCGGCAGATAGGCAAATTCCGGGTGCAGCGTGGTCCATTGCCGGATGATTTCGCAGTAGGGGCGCGGGTCTTCGATTTCGTCGGTACAAATGCCGGCCAGATGATCCGATGTGGTGTTGCGCAAGCAGTTGCCACTGGTTTGAATGGCGTGCATTTGCACGGTTGCCAAATCCGCCAGAATGTCGGGAACCGATTCGATGGCAGGCCAGTTGTACTGAACGTTTTGGCGCGTCGTGAAATGACAATAATTTTTGTCGTATTTTCGGGCGATGTGGGCCAGCATCCGCACTTGCTTGGACGACAACAGGCCGTAGGGGATGGCCACTCGCAACATGGGGGCATGGGTCTGCACGTAAAGCCCGTTCATCAGGCGTAGGGCGCGGAATTCGTCTGCGCCTAGTTCACCGGTCAGATAGCGTTCGGTCTGGCCTCTGAACTGATGAGCACGTTCTTCGACAAGTGTTTGATCTCTCTCGTTATATTGGTACATTTTGCAGGGTTTTCTCGTATTTTCGACTCGGTGGAACAAGGCAGGAATAATATAACGGCGGCCATTCAATGACAAAAGTTTATTGATATGGTGGTACGATGCCGGGCTGAATTTTCCACCACTTTGAATGACAACTAATACATTGGCTAAAGGGGGTTTATCTTGTTGCGCTTATTGATTTTGATGGCAGGCCTATTGCTGTTGCCGGAACTGGCGTTTGCCGAAGAGTTTCGCAATCTGGGTCTGACGGGAACCGAGCGGGGTGTTTATACCGTCCTGGTTTTCCTGATTGCTTACGGCTTTGTAATGACCGAGGAATTTACCCATTTGCGTAAATCCAAGCCGGTGATTTTTGCCGCAGCGATCATTTGGGCACACGTTGCCATTCTGGCGAAAGAGGCCGGTGTTCCCGGTGAGGCGCTGCACAACGCCTTCGAGCATAACTTGAAGGAATTTGCCGAGCTGATGCTGTTTTTGCTGGTTGCGATGACCTACATTAACGCCATGGCGGAACGCAATGTGTTCGAGGCCTTGCGTTCCTGGCTGGTTCGTAAGCAATTTGGCTATAAACAATTGTTCTGGATTACCGGCATCATTGCCTTCTTCCTGTCGGCAGTGGCGGATAATTTGACAGCCGCTTTGTTGGTGGGGGCTGTCGTGCTGGCGGTGGGTGCCGATAACGAACGCTTCGTGTCGATCGGCCTGGTCAATCTGGTGGTCGCGGCCAATGCCGGTGGCGCGTTTTGTCCGTTTGGCGACATCACCACGCTGATGGTCTGGCAGGCGGGTTATGCCGAGTTCTTCGATTTTTTCAATCTATTCATTCCATCGGTCGTCAATTATGTCGTGCCCGCGTTCTTCATGTGGCAGGCCATTCCCAACGAACAACCTAAAGTAACCATTGAGGCGGCTGTCGAAATGAAGCCTGGCGCGAAGGTAATCTGCGGTTTGTTCGCACTGACTATCGTATCGGCGGTGGGCTTCAAGCAGTTCCTGCACTTGCCGCCGTTCATGGGCATGATGTTCGGCCTGTCGGTGTTGATGTTGTACGGTCACAGTCTGCATGTGCGCTACAGCGTCGAAGGCGGTGAGGGTTTCGATATTTTCAACAAGGTCAGGAATGCCGAGTGGGACACTTTGCTGTTCTTCTTTGGCGTGGTTTTCGCTGTCGGCGGCCTGGGTTACATCGGTTATCTGGAATTGATGTCGCAGGGCATGTATGACGGCTTGGGTGCAACCACGGCCAACATTATGGTCGGGGTAATATCGGCCATCGTCGACAACATTCCCGTCATGTTCGCGGTGCTGAACATGGGTGTGGACATGGACTTGTATCAGTGGCTGCTGGTCACATTGACAGCAGGTGTCGGTGGCTCGCTGCTGTCCATTGGTTCGGCGGCCGGGGTGGCGTTGATGGGTCAATCCAATCACAAGTACACCTTCTTCAGTCACCTGGAATGGACGCCTTACATTGCGGCGGGTTATATCGCCAGTATCCTCACGCATTATCTGATCAACGGTTGATCCATTCGGGTTGACCGCCTTGCGGAGAACGTTGTCCGGCATGTCGAAAAGCTGGCTGGCCGCGTTCTCCGTTTATGCCATGCCCCAGGTCTGGGGCATGTTCTTTTTGGGCTTTTCAGCGGGCCTGCCTTTCATTCTGGTGTCCTCTACCTTGTCGGCCTGGCTGGCTGATGAAGGCGTTAGTCTGTCTGTCATTGGTTATTTCAGCCTGGTAGGTGTGGCCTATTCAGTCAAGGTGCTGTGGGCGCCGGTTGTCGATCGTTTGCCGCTGCCGGTGTTGACGCGGTTTTTGGGCAAGCGTCGTAGCTGGATGCTGGCGTCGCAGGCGGGCATCGTCGCAGGTTTGTGGCTGATGAGCCGGGCTGCCACCGCTATGCCGCTGGAGACACTGGCGCTGTGCGCGGTTGTTGTGGCCTTATGCTCGGCAACGCAGGATATCGTCATCGATGCCTACCGGATCGAATCTGGTGTGCTGCGCATCCAGGGCGCGATGGCGGCCATGTACGTCTTCGGCTATCGGGTTGCCTTGCTGGTGGCGGGAGCGGGGGCGTTGTACCTTGCTGAATATGTCGACTGGGCAACCGCTTATCAGGTCATGGCTTGTTTGATGCTGGTGGGTATAAGCGCCACCTTGCTGCTCAACGAGGCGAAGCTTGCGCCGCCGACCCATGCACAGGCAATCGAAAACCGACTGGCGCACGTTCTGGGGCTGGCGCGTCCCAGCGTCTGGTGGAGGGCGATAACCAAAAATTTCGTCGATGCCGTGGTGGCGCCTTTCGTGGAGTTTTTCCAGCGCAGTGGTCGCCATGGCCTGCTGATTCTGGCCTTGATCGGGCTTTACAAGATGAGCGACATTGCCATGGGCGTCATGGCCAACCCGTTTTATCTCCACCTGGGCTTCAGCAAAACCCAGATAGCCGATGTCACCAAGGTATTCGGCTTTTTCATGACCGTGATTGGTACGTCGTTAGGCGGTGTTCTGGTCGTGCGTTATGGCGTGATGCGGCCTTTGCTGATGGGTGCCATCTTGCTGGCGCTGACCAATCTGCTGTTTGCCGTTCTGGCCTGGGTCGAGCCTGATGTCTACCTGCTGGCCGGGGTGGTGAGTGCAGATAATCTGTGTGGCGGCGTTGCTGCCGCCGTTTTCATCGCCTACCTGTCGGGGCTGACCAATACAGCCTACACCGCAACGCAATACGCCTTGTTCAGCTCACTAATGACCTTGCCGGCAAAATTGATCGGCGGCTTGTCGGGCGACATCGTTGCCCGCGTCGGTTACGACGGCTTTTTCATTTATGCGGCAGCAACCGGCTTACCGGCCATCGTGCTGGTCATGATCGTCATGCGCCAGCGCCGGATGTTTGCCCAACAATCCGTGATGCTGGATACGGAATCCCGGCAGGATTGAGCGGCGCAAAGTCCCGTGCGCGTGTTGCCTGACGGTATCACGTTCGATAGCCCATAAGCCAATGATAGAAAACCATGAAAACCGCAGATATTTCCGGGCCATCGAAAAGCCCTGAAGCACAACACACCCCGATGATGCAGCAATACCTGCGCATCAAGGCCCAGCATCCGGATACCCTGTTGTTCTACCGCATGGGTGATTTTTACGAGCTGTTTTACGGTGATGCCAAAAAAGCCGCGCAATTGCTCGACATCACCCTGACTGCACGCGGCGCCTCGGCGGGCGTGCCGATTCCGATGGCCGGTATTCCCTGTCATGCCGCTGAAAACTACATTGCACGCTTGTTGAAACAAGGCGAGTCGATTGCGATTTGCGAGCAAATGGGCGACCCCGGCAAAACCAAAGGCCCGGTTGAGCGCAAAGTGGTGCGTATCGTCACGCCAGGCACGGTTACCGATGACGCTTTGCTGGACGATCGCAAGGACAATCTGCTGCTGGCCGTTGCCTGGCTCGACAGACGCATTGGTCTGGCCTGTCTGAACCTGGCCAGCGGCTTGTTCGTATTGCAACAACTGGAGGATGACAGTCAATTGCTGGCGGAAATAGAGCGTTTGAATCCTGTGGAATTGCTGTACAGCGAAGATCAAACCCTGGCTGCCAGCCTCAGGGAACGCAAGGGCTTGTGCAAGCGCCCGCCCTGGCATTTCGATGTGGACAGTGGCCGACAGGCCATACTCAAACAGTTCAATTGCCACGACCTGAACGGCTTTGGCTGCGAGCATCTGCCAGCGGCAATTGGCGCGGCGGGTGGTTTGTTGCACTACGTGCGCGATACCCAGCTCAATGCCTTGCCCCACATTCAAGGCATTACCGTGGAACGCGCGGATGATGGCATTGCACTGGATGCCGCCAGTCGCCGTAACCTGGAACTGGACAGTCACCCCAGCGGCCAGACGCAGTACACCTTGCTGGGTGTGCTGGACAAAACCGCTACGGCCATGGGCAGCCGCTGCCTGCGGCGCTGGCTGCATCGGCCATTGCGCGATCAAGCGGTGGTCTATGGCCGCTATGCCTGCATTGCCAGCTTGCTGGAAAACGCGCTGTATCGCGATTTGCAAGCCAGTTTGCGCCAGGTTGGCGACATCGAACGCATCAGTTCGCGGATTGCTCTGAGATCGGCCCGGCCGCGCGATTTGCTGACCTTGCGGCAAACCCTTGCCGTATTGCCGACCTTGCAACGACAACTGGCCGATAGTGGCAATCCGCATCTGGATACCCTGCGAAACTCGCTACGAGACCAGCCGGAACGGGTGGACTTGCTGCAACGCGCACTGATCGACAATCCGCCGGTGTTGATTCGCGACGGCGGTGTCATTGCCCCTGGCTTCAATGCCGAGCTGGACGAGTTGCGTAATCTGAGCCAGAACGCCGACCAGTTTTTACTCGATATGGAGCAGTGCGAACGTGCCGCCACCGGCATAGCCAGCCTGAAAGTCAATTACAACCGGGTACATGGCTATTACATCGAGATTTCCAACGCCCAGGCCGACAAGGTGCCGCCGCACTACAACCGTAAACAAACCCTGAAGGGGGCCGAGCGCTACATCACGCCAGAACTGAAATCGTTTGAGGACAAGGTGTTGAGTGCGCGGGAAAAATCGCTGGCGTTCGAAAAAGCCCTGTACGACGATTTGCTGAGTACGCTGGGGGAATCGCTGGCCGATTTGCAAGACTGTGCCAGTGCTCTGGCTGAACTGGACGTGCTGGCCAATTTTGCCGAACGCGCCGAAACCCTGAACTGGACGCAACCGGTTCTGACACAGGAACCCGGCATCCACATTGCTGGCGGACGTCATCCAGTGGTGGAGCAATTGTCCAGCATCCCCTTCGTTGCCAACGATCTGGATTTTTCTGGCGATCGTCGCATGTTGATCGTCACCGGGCCGAATATGGGTGGTAAATCGACTTATATGCGTCAGGCCGCGCTGATCGTTTTGCTGGCGCACATCGGTTGCTACGTACCGGCGCAAGCTCTGAGTTGCGGGCCGATCGACAAGATTTTCACCCGCATCGGTGCGTCCGACGATCTGGCCAGCGGTCGTTCGACTTTTATGGTGGAAATGTCGGAAACCGCCAACATTCTGCACAACGCCACAGCCAACAGTTTGATTTTGATGGATGAAATCGGCCGTGGCACCAGCACCTTCGACGGCCTGTCGCTGGCCTGGGCCTGCGCCGATCACCTGGCGCGCAAGGTCAAGGCGTTTACCTTGTTCGCCACCCATTATTTCGAACTGACCACACTGGCTGAGGAGCACAGCGGCATCCACAACATCCATCTGGAGGCCATGGAGCACGGCGACAAAATCGTGTTTTTACATGCAGTGAAAGACGGCCCGGCTAGTCAGAGCTATGGCTTGCAGGTTGCCGCGCTGGCCGGGGTACCGCAAGCAGTTATCGCCTATGCCAGACAAAAGCTGATGCAACTGGAAAACACCGCTTATATCGAGCAGCAGGAGCGCAGCGAAGTCAGTCAGTTCGATCTGTTCACCAGTCACGAATGCCACCCGGCGGTCGTATTGCTGGAGCAGGTGGTGCCCGACGACCTCAGCCCCCGGCAGGCACTGGATATGCTGTACCGGTTGAAAAACATGGTTTGAAACGGTTTGGCGTGAGATGAAACCAGGGCTGTGCCGGAAGATGTCGCCACGCTGATTTTCAACCATGCCTTCCGTTGATGAACAGGGTGGCGTCTGGCGCCCAAATAAGCGGAATTACCGCTTCAAGGTGTTGCTGTGATACCCGATGTCGGGGTGGTATTTGCTGTGACGAACTGGCTTTTCAGGTGATCGAACGCCTCGCGCAGGGTTTTATCCATCACCACCTGATTGCCAATCGACACGATAATCCGCGCCAGTTCGGGCATCCTGGTTTTTGTCGTCATCATGTAAATCGGTTGAACGTAAAGAATGGAATTACCCATGGGCAGAATAATCATGCGGCCTTTCTTCACTTCCGAGTTTTGTTGGTTCCACAAGGTGAATTGGGCGGAAATTTCCGGGTTTTGATTGATCAAGGCATTGACCTGCGAAGGGCCGTTGACTTGTACGGCTTTGGGGAATTTATAGATGGTGATGCCGGGTTTATAGCTGGTATCGCACTTTTGATGATCGACCGTGCCCGCCACGCCCACCATGCTCAGATTATGGCGCTGCATCGGCGTCATTGGGTTGACCATGGCGAATTCCTCCAGGCCATCACAGCGACCGAAATCCATGGTCATGAAGTAGGGTAAAACGGGCTGACCGTCCACCGTTGCAAACTGCCAGGTATCGGCTTGTTGATAGAACAGGTCCGGCCTGTTCTGATGATATTTGGCATAGATCTTCATTTGTATTTCGTACAAATCACGCGGATAACGCAAATGATCGAGCAGGTTCTGCGGTATTTCGTCTATGGATTTGAACAGCCCCGGATATGCCCGGCTATAGGCGTTGATGATGGGGTCTTTAGGATCGACGATGTAGTAATCGACATGGCCACTATAGGCATCGACCACGATCTTCACCGAATTACGGATGTAATTGAATTCCTGTGGACCATCGAGGTAATGGTCGGCGGCAGGCCTGGCTGCCGGGTAGTAATTCGACAGGGTATAGGCGTCCTGAATCCAGTAAAACCGGTTGTTGTGTACCACCAGATACGGGTCTTTATCGAGATGAAGGAACGGCGTTATGTAGCTGATCCGCTCGATGACGTTGCGCATCAGCAACAAGCGGCTTTCGCGCGAAATTTTGGCTGAAAGAAAGATTTTTTCATCCTTGTAATGAAGCGAGAACAACAATTTCTGAAAAAACGAGGACATGGGTATGCCAGGCGGCGTCTCTGATGCTTCCCATCCAGCATGTTTTTCTGAAAAATCAACCTTGGGCAGATTGTTGGGTACGAGTGCGTAGTCGTAGGTTTCCATGCCGAAGTAGATTTCGGGGTGCTTTACCGAAAAGCCGACATGCGAAGTCATATTCAGATCGCGCAGATACCAGTCGATGGGTGTGGCGGCATCCTGCGCAGCCGGTGTAATGACAGCACCAAAACCATGGGTGTAGCGCAGATGTCGGTTTTCCCAAGTTCGCACTTCTTTCGGCAATGCGGAAACGTTGATTTCACGAGCAGCCAGGTTGACCTGGCGACGATGGCCACCGACAAAGTAGCGGTCTTCATCGATGGTCGGGAAGGTGAAGTAAGGCCGGATGCCTTGTAACTGCCTATAGCTGTCGATCAGAAATTCCCTGTCCCAAACCGGTATGTTTTCAAAATTCTTTTGGGTGCCCCAGCGTTCTATGTCGGCGGTCGGGTCGAGTTTGACGGTGAAATCGACGGTGTTGATGTTGTTCAGATCGTAAGCATCCAGCGTGGCGTCGATGTGAAATTGCATCGAATCCCACTGTGTCTTGGTGAAGTTGGGCTTAACAATGAATTGCTCGATCAATTTCGGTGGCCAGTCCCACTTTTCCAATCCCCAGGTTAAGACATAAGCCGATAGCGCAACGATGATGGGTGTCCTGCTGCGGCGACGCGGCGAAAGCCCATGGAAAATCAGCAAGCTGGCAATGGCAAATAGAATGACGATTTCAAGCCAGATCAGCGGCAATTTGTAGCGCAAATCGACAAAGGTCGGCCCGTAAAATATCGGTTCGCCGGCGGTGGAATACAGCAATGAAAACCGATCCAGCATCAGCCCCCAAATCAGGAAAGCCACCACCAAGCCAAACAACACCGCCAGATGAATTTTCGCGCCCAGGGCAAAGGTCTTGCTTTGATTGGGCACGAAGACATGCTCCAGCCAATACAGCGTACTGGCTAAGACGAACACCACGGTGGCGGTGGCCAGCAACTCTTGCTGAATCAGCATGTAAATTGGATAGGAGAACAGGTAAAAACTGACGTTGTTACCATAAACCGGGTCAACCAGACCCGCGCGGGTACCGAAGAAGAACAGCAGGGTGTCTTCCCAGCGCAGGTAGAACGGAATGGCAATGACGACAGCCAGTGTCAGCGAGATAAGGGTATGTACTCTTGTCGACTTTTGAATGAATCTGTCGGCAAGACTGTGAAAACGCTGATGTTTTTTGTTATCTGCCCGTACGTCTTCGGTGGGATTCAAGCCTAGATAGTGTGAGGCAATCCAGAAATGGAATTGGAATATGGCAAAGAAAAACAGTGTGATTGCGCCGGAAAATATAAAGCGGTAAAGCAGACGCAACCAGAAATAAGCATCGAGTTCGAGGCTGGTGAACAGCCACAACCGAATGAAGAAGTCGATAAAAACAAGAAAAACCGCAACATACAAGACGAATAAGCCAATGGCAACCATGATGGCGAACGTCAACCAGCTTTTCCAGTTTCGCATAGATGCCTCTTTACAATATCTTGTTTGGTAAATCGGCCGGGGCTTGCCGACTAGCCCCAGCGGGATGCGTGGCCGTAACGAGCGCAGTTATTCTCGGGCGGCCTCCTGGATAGCCCAATAATCGAAATTACTGCTGCAATGTGCCGCTGACACCCAATCCCGGGATGGTATTTGCTGTGACGAACTGGCTTTTCAGGTGATCGAACGCCTCGCGCAGGGTTTTATCCATCACCACCTGATTGCCAATCGACACGATAATCCGTGCCAGTTCGGGCATCCTGGTTTTTGTCGCCATCATGTAAATCGGTTGAACATAAAGAATGGAATTACCCATGGGCAGAATGATCATGCGGCCTTTCTTCACTTCCGAACCTTGCTGGTTCCACAAGGTGAACTGGGCGGAAATTTCCGGG
>Ga0207951_100850_pt1 | contig 12946 bp, 15 predicted proteins | sample Subbio12Aug_8Bad_FD_184830 | JGI IMG/M metagenome (GOLD analysis project Ga0207951, IMG submission 184830) | Serpentinite rock and fluid subsurface biosphere microbial communities from McLaughlin Reserve, California, USA - CR12Aug_8Bad (SPAdes) | ecosystem: Environmental > Terrestrial > Deep... | reverse complement strand
CTTGCCCCCTTCGACAAACACCTTGACGCCGCAGCGCCAGAAGCAGTTTTCGCAGACCGAGAAGACCTCGCTGACCTCCCGCGTGAACCACTTGCCGGGCGGCCCCCGAAAGGGGTTGGGCATGAAAGCTTGCGCGCCCCCGCCCAAGCTCAGCGCGCCGACGGCCGCCGCTGACAGCTTGATGAACTCCCTACGCCGTAACTTCATCCTGAACCTCCGTAAACCGGGCAAACGCTAACTTTAAGAAGTGAGTGAGCGGGCCGTACAAGCCGCTGCCATCTGCGCTCATAACGCGGTCGGCATAGCGCCCGAACCAGGGCTGTAAAAACTGGCGGGTCAAGAGCAGCGCACCTTCGACCTGCTCAGCTTCAAGTAGCAGCAGCGCAGCCTCGGCTACGGCGCTGAGGTGGTCGGGCAGGTCGTTAAACGCCCCGTCGAGGGTAAAGCCGTGACGCTGATAAAACGCCGTTAGAGCTTCAAACGATGGGCCGAGCAGCTCGTTATCGAGCGCGTAGCCCGCATAAGGCGGGATAATGCCGTGCTGGTTGGTGACAAACAGCGCTACGAAGCTGGTCTCTACGGTAGGCCAGTCGGAGGCGGTCAGGGTCGGGGCAGGGAGATTAAGAGCTGCTGCCACGGCGTCGCTGAGCCTAGCGACCTGGCCGCTAGCCAGATCGTCTCGCAGTTCCGCGCCAGGCGACCGGTAGAGCGCCGCCGTAAGTTGCAGGCTGGCGTGCAGGGCGTCGCTGGCAGAGTCGATAGTCATGTTCATCGTGTTCCTATACGTAGTCCCTATACGTAACTGACGTACTACTAGGGTATAGGCTGGCGGAAGGCAGCGACAGGGAAGAATGTCCCATGACTAAAAGCTGATGGGGACGGAGTAATTGCCAAAAGGGGGTATGGGTATAGAGAGGTGAAAAACCCCCTATGGCAGGGGGTTATATCGTATCTGGGGTCTCCATACCCCACCGCAAGGCAGCGCCGGGTTAGCTTAGCCTTACCGCCGGTTATAATGGCGCCGTGCCCAGCGGACGCGCTCACGAGGCCATCAACCTGACCGTCTTCGCGGCGCTGGCCGGGGGCTACGCCTATGCTCGAGCCCAAGGTCTCGTCGAGGACCATGCGCTGCTCTCGACCGAGACGCTGGCAGCCTTCTCCGCCAGCTACTTTATCGGCACCTTCTTAGTTACCCCCGACCTAGACCTGGCCGAGAATCGCGTGCGGGCTAAGAGCAACTGGGGGTTGCTCGGGCTACTCTGGGTTCCCTACGGCGCCATCTTTAGCCACCGCGGCCTGTCCCATAGCTGGCTGGTGGGGCCCCTGACGCGCCTGCTCTACCTGGCGCTGCTGGCCCTGGCCCTGGGCTATGCCGCCTCGCTCCTGGCGCCCTGGTTCGGCTATGCCTTCCAGGTGACCGTAATTTTGGGCGATAACTGGCGGGAGCTAGGACTCGGCCTACTGGTGGGCTATTACGCCAGCCAGTGGCTGCACCTGCTCGCTGACGGGATTCAGCCCGATCACGGGCTGCGGCGCCGGCGCCGGCGCTAAAGGTTTCCGGCGAGGATGGCGTCGATGCGCTCAAGCACCGCCGGCGTCAGCACCACCTCGGCGGCTTTAGCGTTATCGTTAAGCTGCTCCAGGCTGGTAGCGCCGGTAATGACGCTGCTCACCCCCGGCTGACGGAGCACCCAGGCCAGCGCTAGCTGCGAGCGGGTAATCCCCAGCTCATCGGCCACACCCTTGAGCGCCTTGACCTTAGCGCGGTTCTCCTCGGTTAAGAAATGCCTGCCGAACTGCTCGCGGGCGAAGCGGCTGTCGGCCGGAACGCCGTCGTCGTACTTGCCGGTGAGCATCCCTTGCGCCAAGGGGCTCCAGACCACCAGGCCGATCCCTTTGGCGGTAGTGGTGGGCAGAATCTCCCGCTCGACCCGCTCACGCGCCAGCATCGAGTACTGCGGCTGTTCGACTACCGGGGCGACCAGGCCGCTCCCTTTGGCCAGAGCGTGCGCTTCGGCGATCTGCGCCGCACTCCACTCGCTGGTCCCCCAGTAGTGAGCGCGGCCGCTTCGCACTACGTCGGAAAAGGCCTCGACAATCTCTTCTAGCGGCGTCTCGGGGTCGTAGCGGTGGGCAAAGTAGATGTCCACGTAGTCGGTCCGCATCCGTTCCAGCGAGCGGTCGATCGACTCCAGCACGTGCTTGCGGCTTAAACCCCGGTCGTTGACATCGTTATCCGACATCGGCCAGTAGACCTTAGTGGATAGCACCAGGTGGTGCCGCTCTATGCCGATATCGTGGTAAGCCTGAGCCATCACCCGCTCGCCCTCGCCGCGGGCGTAGGCATCGGCGTTATCAAAGAAGTTGATGCCGTGCTCCAGGGCGCGCCCGGTGATGCGGGTAATGAGCTTCTGATCCTGTACGCTCCCGCCATAGGTGATCCAGGCGCCAAGACTGACGATGGAGACTTTCATGCCGGTGTTGCCAAGTCGTCGATATTGCACAATGCACCTCCGGCTTAATGTTACCGCTTAGCCGGCATACCCTGCACGGCCTGGGGCATCCCGGACTTAACCCTATTTGGGGGAGGGCTAGGTAAATCCCCCCGGCCTACGGCCTCCCCCCTTAACAAGGGGGGTAGGGGGGATTGTGCCGTGCGCCGTGGCGACCCATTCGACAGGCTCAGGGCAAGCCTCGGGAAGCAGCTAGTAGCATGTGGCTTGTGGGAAGTGGGCGCCGTAGGCGCGTGGCGATCCCGGCATCGCCGTAAACGGCAACGGTGATTCTTACGGGCTGACGATGGCGTAGGTAACGGTGGTGGCGAAGGTGCCGGCTGCTTCGGCGCCGGTGAGGCGCAGCCTGAACCGAGCCGGGCCGAAGCCGAGGCTGCGCCAGCCGCCGGTGGGGCCGGCGCCGGTTAAGATCGTTCTTGGGCTCTGAGCCGGCAGGGGCAGGTTGAACGCCCTTACGCGATAGAAGCCGCCGCTTGGTATGACTCGGACTCGGCCCCAGGGGAAGAGATTGTTATCCGTGGCCACGGTAACCCGCCAGGTCCCGGCGCGGTTGACGAACACCCGGACGTTATCCCAGTTGGCACTTGCCAAGTTGGTGGGGGAATACGTGCGGATGGGCTCGAATGGGACTGTGGTCAGGTCGAACTGCACCGGGGTGGGCAAACGAACAGGATCATTGCTCGAGCCGGAGGTGAGCCGGATCATCATTACGCCGGGGATGCGGACCTCCACCGCGTGGCTCTGTGAGGTCTGAGCAGACGCCGCACCCACGCTGAGGAGTATCCCGCTAACGATGGTGGCAAGGAGCTTGTTCATCACACTGTTCATCACGTCCGGTGGTTCATAAGGGGTGAACTAGAATGAGGCGGCTGGTTAGCGGCGGGATTGCTGCGCTTACTCCGCTTTGTCATCGCGAGTGCCGCAGGCGCGTGGCGACCCGTTCGACAAGCTCAGAGCAAGTCTCGGGAAGGGGGCTTGCGGGGAAACGGTTGCCATCGGGGTTGCTTCGTCGCGCTGGCGCGCTTCAAGGCTTGCCTCCGGCTGCGCCCGATTTCATGAACGCAACGACAGCCTCCTCTTTGTCATCGCGAGCGCCCGGAGGGCGCGTGGCGATCTCGGGATGGGCGTTAGCGGTAAACGCCGATGGCGGGGTTGCTTCGTCGCGCTGGCGCGCTCCTCGCAACGACAATACAAGGGGGATGTCATCGCGAGGCGCGCAGCGCCGTGGCGACCCATTCGACAGGCTCAGGGCAAGCCTCGGGCAGGGCGTTTGCGGGGAAACGGTTGTCATCGGGGTTGCTTCGTCGCTACCGCTCCAAGGCTTGCCTCCGGCTGCGCCCGATTTCATGAACGCAACGACAGCCTCCTCTTTGTCATCGCGAGCGCCCGGAGGGCGCGTGGCGATCTCGGGATGGGCGTTAGCGGTAAACGCCGATGGCGGGGTTGCTTCGTCGCGCTGGCGCGCTCCTCGCAACGACAAAAGCATCCAACGACCATCAAAGCTCTGCGGCCAGGTCGTGCCAAGTTGGGTTGAGGCTCTCAATCAGCGCTAACTTCTTCTGCCGCGAGCCAGCCTTGATCTGCTTCTCACGCGCAATCGCCTCGCGCACGTCGGAGAACTCCTCGGCGTAGACCAACTTATGCGCGTTGTAGCGCCGGGTAAAGCCGCTTAAATCCCGCCGGTGTTCCTCCAGGCGCCGGGCGAGGTTGTTGGTGACGCCGGTGTAGAGCACCGTGTGCCGCACGTTGGTGAGGATGTAGACGTAATAGCGGTTCATGGCAGCATTATCGGGCTTGCCCTTTGTCATCGCGCCTGTCCCGAGCGAAGCGTGGGGAACTGCCGCAGGCGCGTGGCGATCTCGGGATAGGGGCGTGCGGGGAGCGGCGTTCCCGAGGTTGCTTCGCTGCGCTCGCAACGACAAGGGAGGGTTCGCAACGACAAGGGGGGCTCGCAATGACGAGAAATAAAGGCCCGCCATAAGCGCGACGGGCCTTTGGGGAGGTAACCAGGGGCTTAGCCCTTAGTGGTTGGTAATGGTGTAGGTAACGGTAGTGGTGAAGGTGCCGGCCACTTCGGTGCCGTCGAGCCGCAGTTCGAACTGAGCCGGGCCGAAGCCGAGGCTGCGCCAGCCGTTGGTGCGAGTAGCACCGCTAACGATTGACCTCTGGCCGCCACTAAGGGTAGGCAGGCTGAACGCTGCCACACTGCTGTTAGTCACCGGCGTGACGTGGACTCGGTCCCAGGGGAATTCGTTGTTAGTTGTCGCCACAGTGACGTGCCAGTTCACGGTTTGGTTGACTAACACCCGGACGTCGTTCCAAGCTCCTACCCCTGTCAATGCGGGGTGGGTGAAAGTGCCTTCAGGATTGAAACTAGTTGCGTCTAAGCTTGACAAGTTGAACACTACTGGGGCGGGATTGCTAACGGCAGCGTTACTGGGGGTGTTGACGATCCGGATCATCATCACTGGGGGGATGTTAATCGTGACGTCGTGACTCTGTGAGGGCTGGGCAAACGCCGCGCCCAGGCTAGCGATCAGTGCGGCTACGATGGTGGTGGTGAGGAGCTTCTTCATAAACCCTCCGGAAAAAACTTCGGCCGGTTGCGCTACTAGCTCCCTCTAACCCAAGCGCCCAAGTACAGGCTAGAGTTCATCGCTTCCGAAGGGTTGCCTCCGCGGGGGTGGATTTGCGGAGGCACTTCAGACGCCATGAGAGTACCTGAAGCTTTCTTACAAAACTCTTACAAATCGGCTCGGCACGGGCGTAAATTTTTCACATTTGAGATCAGGGCCTGGTCAGGGTGTAGATCACCAGGCCCTGATAGCGCCCGTCGGCGGGAAGCTGCGCCAGCCCGTAAGTAACAATCAAAGGTCGCCAGCCGCCGGTAGCGCCACCGCCGGCCAGCACCTGCGGGTAGCTGCGCAGCCGCCCGCCGCGTCCGTCCAGCTGCCAGGTAAGCGCCGGGTCGCCCTGAAAGCTGGCGGAGAGCTGCCAACTGCTGTTGGCAAAGAGCAGGAGCCGGCTGGCGCGCGGGGTGATCTGGTAGCCGCCGGCGGCTACCTCGACTTGCAGCGGCATAACCTGGGTCTGACCGACTGTGCCGTCGAGGCTGAGCCGCAGCACCACCGGGATACTGACCGCCACGGTGTGGCTGGCCGCGCTTTGTGCTAGACCGGCACTGGCACCTAGCAGCGCGCAGACAGTTAATGCTAAGACTGAGTAGCGCATTCAGCCCACCATTGGGGTGAATGCAAGCGGACGAGCAGTTCGGCCGGTTGCATCACTGGCTCCCCGAGTCCCATGATGCCCAGATAGGGATTACTCGGTTCGTCGCCTCCGAACACCCTGCGGTGCCCGTCAAGGGGCGCCTAGGCGGCTGTTAGGTGAAAAGGGTAGCAAAGACGGTGCGATCACCTTCGGCCGGTTGCGCTACTAGCTCCCTCTAGCCCAAGCGCCCAAATGCAGGCTAGAGTTCATCGCTTCCGAAGCGCGCTAGCACCAGGCTAGCGGCACCGCTATGTTAGCACAACGGTGCGCCGGGCGTGTCGCGATGTGGCGTATTTCACAGCCGCACGCCCCCTACCCACTCCGCACTCCATCAGGCACCTCGGAGAAGGCTCACCACCGCGTTGACGACCTCCGTCAGCCACTCCGTTTTCAACACCGCAACTCGGGTCTCGATCAGGTTGTGACTCGCGGTAAAGAGTTTGCCCGGTCGCGCATAGCTCGTGACACGAAGCGCGCCGGTCGAGAAGCTTACATCCTCAAGCTTGACGGCGTGCGTGTCGCCGTATGGTTTGCTCGTCACCTGGCACAGAATCCAATCTCCGCGACCGACTCCTGCCAGGACGATAGCCGGACGCAATTTGGCCTGCGAAAGATCAGAGAACGGAAAGCGGACCAGAACTACCGCACCTGTAAGTGCGACCACGCTTCGTCCTCCTCGGGTCGGTTCCAGTCCTCAAGCGCCGCCTCACTGAGTAGCGCACTCTCGGGCACCCGGATATCCGGACGTTCCTCCAAGATGGTCACTAGTGCTCGCCGGACGGACGGAAGCTGGATTGGTTCCAGCAACCGCACATTTCCGTACTCATCGATCAATGCCTCGACGGTTCGAATCATACTCTCACTCTCCGAGCGATTTAATCCGCTCCGCTAGGGTCGGCAGAACTTAGCCATGCTGCCGCGCCTGAGCCCCTCACCTGTTACCGTGCAAGGGGTGCTCATCGAGGGCGCCATTATGCTAGCACAGATGCGCCAGGTGGGCTGAGATTGGCATAGCCAAGCTGCCCGCCCCGGCGACTACTAGCGGAAGAGCTTTAAGCGCCAGCGCGGCGGCTTAGCTTCAGGCTCAGCGGCCCGGCGGACATGCGTCCGGGCGGCCTTGGCCGAGACCGGCGGTCTGCGGGCGCGCTGCTTGTCGAGCATGGTGGCTACCGCCAGGAGGAGCTGTTCGAGCGGCGTCTTGATGGTCCAGGTGTCGCCCTGCTGGCCAGGGTCGAAGGGCTCGAGCAAGAACTCCGCGGCGTGATCGTTTTCCAGCGTGCTGAAGATGCTCATCACCGCCTCTTCGCCCAGCTTGTCCTGATAGCTGGCCATCACGACATGCCGCTCTTTAACTATGATCACGGCCTCCTCGCCGCCGATCAGCAGGTAGAGGCGGTACGATTCGGGCTTTTGCGCCAGCGTCACCAGCAAATCAAACAGCGTAAACGCCTCAAACGTCCCCGAAGCGTGGGTCTTGTGTGGGGTGCGGTGCTTGAGTTGGTCGCTTACCATAAGCACCCTTTCGAAGAGGGGTTAAACTATAATGCCCAAATGCGAGGTTACGGTCATAAAGCCTTAAGGCAGGTTATCATGGGCTCTCTTACAAAGAACTTACAGGTTTGACAAAGGGCGGCGCGAGCAGGCATACTGAGAGCAGTAACGGAAAGGGGTGATGTCATGGATAAAAACGTAACTGCGGCATCACTTACCGGTTGCTGACCCCCACCGCATAACAGCTCGGACCGACCTTCTCCGCTGGGCGCGGCGAGTCGCCGTGTCAAGGAGGTCGCGTATGCTACTACCGGCGTCACCTAACTCTGACCGGCTAGAAACCACTATGGCAGCGGATGCGAGGAGTGACATTGAAGCATTACGACGACGATGCCGCCGATGAATCGTTTGCCCGGCGGCGCGACCGGCGCAAGCCGCAGGGGAAGCGCTCAGTTGCGGCGCTCTACCGCACTGACCCTGCCGGCAATAAGAGCTTCAACGACCCAGGACTACAGGCGCTCTATGAGCGCGGCTACTTTAGCGACATCTTGGGCGAGCTGCAAAGCGGCAAGGAGGCCAACGTCTATCTAGCCCAGGGGCCGAGCGGCCTGTTGGCCGCCAAGGTCTATCGCGACCTGGTAGTGCGCTCGTTCCGCAACGACCAGGTCTATCGTGAGGGGCGCTTTATCGGCGATGCGCGCATTAAGAAGGCCGTCACCCAGCGCACGCGGGCGGGTCTTGCTGCCCAGCAGCGGCTGTGGGTGCAGACCGAATACCGCCAGCTCTGGGAGCTGCACCGGGCTGGCATCCCCGCCCCTGAGCCCATGGTCGGCCCCGGCGCGGACGATATTGCGCAAGCTGGCCGGGTGGTGCTAATGGCCTTTATCGGTGATGAGAACGGCCCGGCGCCGCGCTTATCAGACCTCCGCCTGGACGGCGCGGCGGCCAGCGACGCCTTTGCGCAGAGCTTGAGCATCCTAGCCCGCCTGTTAAGGCTCGACAAGGTACACGGCGACTACTCCAGCTATAACCTGCTGTGGTGGCAGGGGCGGGTGGTGGTAATAGACTTGCCGCAGATGGTCAGCGTCCAGGAGAACCAGCAGGCCCAGGCGCTGCTCGAGCGCGACGTGCGCTCGCTCTGCCTTTCGTTCCGCAAGCAGGGGATTACGACGGAACCGGCTGCGGTGTTGGCCGAAGTGCGGCGGCTAGCGGGCCACTGAGACGCTGCTAAAGGCTTATAATGGCTTGAAATGGAGCGTTATGACCCAGGTAACGATCTGGAATGAGTTTCGGCACGAGCGCAAGAATCCGGCAGTAACCGCTATCTACCCCCAAGGGATGCACGCGGTGCTGGCTACGGCCTTGCAAGAGCACGGCTTTAGTGTACGCACCGCCACCCTCGACGAGCCCGAACACGGCCTGAGCGACGCGGTGTTAAGCCAGACCGAGGTCTTAGTCTGGTGGGGGCATTTGGCTCACGGTGAAGTTGCCGATGAGGTGGTGGAGCGGGTCAAGGCGCGGGTGCTGGCCGGGATGGGGCTAATCGTGCTCCATTCGGGGCACTTCTCCAAGATCTTCAAGGCGCTGATGGGGACCAGTTGCGACCTCAAGTGGCGCGAGGCGGGCGAGATCGAGCGGCTGTGGGTGATCGAGCCTGCTCACCCGATCGCCGCAGGGCTGCCGGAGATGATCGAGATCGCTCAGGAGGAGATGTACGGCGAGCGCTTCGATATCCCGGCGCCGGAGACACTGGTGCTGGCGAGTTGGTTTGCGGGGGGCGAACTGTTCCGCAGCGGCTGCTGCTATACCCGCGGCCAGGGCAAGATATTCTACTTCCGGCCCGGCCATGAGACCTACCCGACCTACCATCTACCCTTAGTGCAGCGCGTTATCGCCAACGCCGTGCGCTGGGCCGCGCCGGGTCAGGGCCCCGTGCCGACCTTCGGACACCGTCCCGAACCGCTCTCCCCGCTAAATTTATGAGCGAGACCTTCAAAGTGGGCATTATCGGGGTGGGCGGCGTCTCGAACTCGCACTACAAGGGGTACGTGGCGGCAGGCGCCGAGGTGGTGGCGATTGCCGATGTCAATCCGGCGGCGCTCGAGCGGCGCCAGCGCGAGTGGCGCGTGCCGAGGAGCTACACCTCCGCTGAGGAGCTGGTCTTAGACCCGGAGGTACAGGCGGTCTCGATCTGCCTGCCGAACGCTTTTCATCACCCCGCTACGCTGGCCGCAGCGGCGGCGGGCAAGCACGTGCTCTGCGAAAAACCGATCTCACTCTCAATACAGCAGGGCGAAGAGATGATCGCAGCCTGCCGCCAGGCGGGGGTGGTGTTGCAGATCGGCCATCACCTGCGCTCTAATAGCGCGGCGGCCTTTGCCAAACAGCTCATTGTTGAGGGGCAGTTGGGCCGCTTGGCCTTTATCCGCCTGCGGCAAGCCCACGACTGGGGCGGCGAGCGGATGGTCAGGGACAGCTTCGGGAAACTGGCCAACGCCGGCGGCGGCACGCTCCTGGATAACGGCTGCCACATGATGGACTTGGCGCGCTACTTCGGCGGCGATGTGGCCGAGGTCTATGCCCGCGTCGCCACCCTGGGCTTTGCCGTTGAGGTAGAGGATACCTCACTGGTGTCGCTCACCTTTGTCTCGGGGGCGCTCGGGAGCGTGGAGAACGCCTGGACAGCTACCGGCTGGGAGGAAGGGTTCTGGATTTACGGCACCGAAGGGGCGCTGGAGTACACCAATCGCTACGGCGAGCCGGTGTTGCGGCACAGCTTCCGCTCCTCACCGGGGACTAGCTGGGGTGAGACAGATGTGGCTACCTACCGCTTTGCCGGCCATAGTGCTAAACAGCGCAGCGTCGCCGCCTTTTTGGCGGCTATTCGCGGCGAGCAGGCGGTGGTCTGTAGCGGCGAGGACGGCTTAGAGGCGGTGCGGCTGGTGATGGCCGGCTACGAGAGCGCACGCCTCCGCCGCCCGGTCAGCTTGGGGCTGCCGGCGGTGTCGGAGGTGCTGTAGAGCGTTAATCCCCCCGGCCTACGGCCTCATTAAGGAGCGTTGGGGGGATTGTGCGGAAACGGTTGTCGCCGGGGTTGCTTCGTCGCTAACGCTCCAAGGCTTGCCTCCGGCTGCGCCCGATTTCATGAACGCAACGACAGCCTCCTCTTTGTCATCGCGAGGAGGCCATAGGCCGACGAAGCGATCTCGGGAAGGGCGTTAGCGGTAAACGCCGATGGCGGGGTTGCTTCGTCGCTAACGCTCCTCGCAACGACAAGGCAAGGGAGATGTCATCGCGAGGAGGCCATGGGCCGACGAAGCGATCTCGGGAAGGGGGCTAGCAGGGAAACAGTTGTCATCGGGGTTGCTTCGCGGAGCCTGTGCTGAGGGACGAAGCGCTCGCCACGACAAGGCGTAGTATAAGGCTGTGAGATGGCTATTCGCCCTGCTGCTGGTAGCCCAGTTCGCCGTGGCCGGCAGTCCTCAGGTGGTGCTGGTACTGAGCGGCGGTGCGGCGCGGGGGGCGGCACACATCGGCGTAATCCGGGCGCTGGTGGAAGAGGGGGTGCCCATCGATGCCATCGTCGGCACTTCGATGGGGGCGCTGGTGGGCGGGCTCTATGCGGCAGGTCTGGCGGTTGACGAGCTTGGCGCGGTCTTTGCATCGGTCGCGCCGTCGACCGCGGTCGAGCTGCTGTTGCCGCCGCGGGGCGGGCTGCTGGACAGCACGCCGCTCGAGCTGCTGCTGGCCGCCTTGCTGGAAGAGCGGCAGCTTAACGACACGCCGCTGGCGTTTTATCCGGTCGCCGCCGAGCTGCGTAGCGGGGAGGCGCGGCTGCTCTCAGACGGCTCGCTGGCGACAGCGATCCGTGCCGCGACCGCGATCCCCGGCCTGTTTGGCCCGGTGGCGCTGGCCGGTGAGATCTACTACGACGCCGGCATTACCGACTACGTTCCCGTAGCGCTGGCGAGGACGCTTCAGCCGCGGGTGGTGATCGCCGTCACGGTTGGGCGAGAGGCGCCCTACGACCCCGCAAGCCTGCTCGCTAACTTGCAGCGCATCCTGGGCACCGTGACCGGCCGCTTTACCGAGCCACAGCTAAGGGAAGCCGACGTGATCATCGCCCCCAAGCTGGCCGAGGCCTCGTATATGGCTTATGACCGCGCCGAGGCTTTTGCTGACGCCGGTTATCGCGCCGCCAGACAGGCCATGCCGGAGATCTTGGCAGCGCTAGAGCAGGCTGGCATAGGTCGGGCGCCGCCGGGCGACCCACACCGCGGACTGGCCATCAACGATGGATGGCGGGATCGGTTGGCGCTGGCGCGGCGCGAACTGGTCACCCGCGCGCGCCCCTGGCACTTCATGCTAGACCTGGGGCTAGGCCCTGCCGACTACCTTGACGGCATCACCCCGGCCGGCGCCCTGCCGCGCAGCGTGGCGCGGTTGGGGATGACTGTCGGCGGCGGCTTCTTGGATACCTGGCAGGTAGGGGTAAGCTATGGCCGGAGCCTGCTACCAGGCGATACCCTTGAGCTGCGGCTGCGCTGGCGGCCCCGCTTTGAGCTGGCAGGGGAGGCACGCCTGCATAAAGACCTCCACGATCGCTGGAGGGTAGAAGCCGGTGTCGAGGTCGCCCCACAGGAAGGGGTCTGGCTGAGGGCGGCCGTGGCCGTGCCTGAGCCTACGCTCTACCTCACCGGGCGCAGCGAAGGCTTAGGTTACCGGCTCGAGCTAGGAGCGGCCCAACCGTTAGATTTTAGCTTCACGCGGCTACACCTCGATCTGCGCGGAGCGCTGGCTCACGGCGACGTTACCGTCCGCGGTCGGGCCTTTGTGGGATTTGCCGGCACCGCCGCGCCGCTTGCTGAGCGCATCAGCCTGGGCTCGCGCACCGTGCTGCGTGGCTACTTGCCCGATCAGTGGGTTAGCCCGCTGGCCGTGGTAACTAACCTGGAGTTGGTCTACACACCGCTCGCCGGGGTACCGGCGTTGGAGGTGGTCACCCTATCTCCCGCGCTGTGGCTGTTCGGCGACCTTGGCTATGCGCCGGAGGTCGGCCTGGCCCCCTCGCTAGGGGTTGGGGTCGGTCTGAGCGGCGCCTTTTTTGGCTTTCTGCCTTTTGATCTGGGCGTAGACCTCGGCTTTGGGCTTAACACCGGCGATGTGCGCCTGACGCTGCGCCCGGCCTTTTTCTACCCTGCGCCCTGGCGACCTTAGCGCAACACGCCGCAGCCTAGGCTGCGGCTCGGTGGTGCGAGGAATGGGACTTGAACCCACACTCCTTTCGGAACCAGATCCTAAGTCTGGCGCGTCTGCCATTTCCGCCATCCTCGCAAGATCCCCCACATAGTACCTCATTCGTAGTTTTAAGTGTTGGGGTGGATGATGGGATTCGAACCCACGACCCTCGGAACCACAATCCGATGCTCTAACCGACTGAGCTACATCCACCATACTCCTAGTTTATCCGACTTGGCGCCGTGGCGCGCTTGGCAGGACTCGAACCCGCGACCTATCGCTTAGAAGGCGACTGCTCTATCCAACTGAGCTACAAGCGCCCAAGCCAAGACCGGTGGAGCGGGAGACGAGATTCGAACTCGCGACTTACAGCTTGGAAGGCTGTCGCTCTACCAACTGAGCTACTCCCGCACTCAGGAGGTATTATCTCGTTG
>Ga0207951_100849_pt1 | contig 12947 bp, 13 predicted proteins | sample Subbio12Aug_8Bad_FD_184830 | JGI IMG/M metagenome (GOLD analysis project Ga0207951, IMG submission 184830) | Serpentinite rock and fluid subsurface biosphere microbial communities from McLaughlin Reserve, California, USA - CR12Aug_8Bad (SPAdes) | ecosystem: Environmental > Terrestrial > Deep... | reverse complement strand
CTTCTTCTGAAATCCCCTCTTCAATCATATCGATATAGGCCGCGGTCAAAGTTGTGACCTCTTCAAGCAATGTTTCCTGATCGATACCTTGCTCAAGCGCTGCTTTAATAAAGGCTAGACTTTGCTCTGGATGACCTCCCGCATCCTTTATATCAATCATTGCGGCGACGATCGTAGATAATTCTTCGATTTCTTTATCCGCTAATATGGCACCTTGCAGCAAGGTTAATGCTTGTTTTTCGTCAAAACCGGCTTCCAGCATATCTTTCATTGCGGAGATGAACGTATCCAGCTCTTCTAGGAATTTAACTTTGTCTACGCCTTCTGTATTGGATAATAGGAGAATTTCTTGGATAGTTTCCTGCGAGACGTTCGCTTCAATCAAATCAATATATGCGGAGGGAAGAAAGCCTTCTTTCAACGCAAACTCAAACAGCTCCTTGGAAATTACGACTGTTTTTACTTCATTAGCCTGATTTGCAGCGACTAGACGGGCGCTAATTGCTTGCTTGGCTTTCTCGGCTAGGTTATTTAACAATTGATCATTATTGTCCTTCGCTGCAGTACGGAACGACAATACAAATTTTTCAGTAGACTTGACAAATCCTAGCTGTATCGCTTTATCGGTCAACAGTTCTAATACTTCCGTTACCTCGGTGCCGATAAGCTTAAGCCCCTCCACTAGGCTCTTGGCGTCTTCATTCAATGCCTGTACCTCAATGACTTTGTTATTGTTGGCAATAGTAAATTGCACGGCCGGGTTAACTTGCAAGGTAACGTACACTGCAGCTTGTGCTCCTGTGAACGAAATAAATGAATACACGGTAACCACTAGGGTCATGGTAAGAACCGGCACGACCGTTTTTAACTTTAAGGACATCCAAATCAGTCTAAAAAATTCATTAAACGCAAATCCTTGGTTCGCTTCTCTGTACATTTCTTTTTTAAGTACTTGTTGTAACTTTGACTTGTGACAAGTCAAAGTTATCTCCGGCTTTTCCATTTTTTCTAAAGAATCAATCCACTCGCTATTTTTCATTTTGCCTCCTTCGAAAATTTATAACGACCCTCAAATTCAAAGGGCGATGTGGTCTTTTTTTAGCTTTTCTATTCCCCGGTGGAGCAAAGACTTAACGGTCCCTTCAGATTTTCCCAGTATTTCGCAAATTTCCTTTAGGGATTTCTCTCCAAAATAACGTAGAGATAATACCTCCTGATATTTGATCGGTAATTCAGCTATTTTTTGCTGGAAGAATATGAATTGCTCATGCTTCTCCAACTCTTCCTGGGCCTGAATCACTTCTTCCTCTAAGTTATAGTCCGACATAGGTTCCCGACCCGTACGTTCTAGCATAAGTTCGAAAGATTCAGCCCGATAACGCGACTTCCGAAAATACTGTTTCATTTCATTATTGGCTATACTATACAACCATGCTGAAAAAGAAATATTCCTCCACTGAAACATCCATAGGTTCTTAATAGCCTTGTAGAAAGTTTCACTAACGATGTCTTTTGCAATCTCTACATTACCGGTACGACGTACAGCATAATTCAAGAGAAGACTATAGTACTCCTCGTAGAGTAGAGAAAAGGCCTCTGGATTATTTTTGGCGTCATTGACAAGTTTTTTTTCTTCTTCTAAGGTCATAAACTGGTCTCCTTCCAAGAGTTATAATGACGCTCAAATAAAAAGGTTGCATCTTTCAATGGTGTAATTGTAGATTTATTAGTTTTAAAGATCTAAGGACTCCTTCATATTTCCCATTCTTTCAGGGGCAGTGAAAAAAGACTCTCAAATATGGAGAGCCTTTTTAGTCTATTTTAAATGTAATATATCTCTATTTTACTCTTAATTACCTCCATCTTCAGTGCTCTCATCAGACTCTAACAAATCATCCAGGTTTTCGAGAGAAGGGTCGGCTGCTATTGCAGCTTGCACCTTCGCCATTGCTTCCGCTTCCGTCAGGCCGTCCTCTACAAGATCAATGAGTGCCGAGGTAATGGTAGTTATTTCTTCAAGAGAGGGGTCCGCTTTCATCGCTTCCTTAATAAGGGTAGAGGCCGCTTCTTCTGAAATCCCCTCTTCAATCATATCGATATAGGCTGCAGTCAGCGTTGTAATCTCTTCAAGCAATGTTTCCTGATCGATACCTTGCTCAAGCGCTGCTTTAATAAAGGCTAGAATTTGCTCCGGATTGCCTCCCGCATCCTTTATATCAATCATTGCGGCGACGATCGTAGATAATTCTTCGATTTCTTTATCCGCTAATAAGGCACCTTGCAGCAAGGTGAATGCCTGTTTTTCGTCAATATCGGCTTCAAGCATATCTTCCATTGCAGAGATGAATGTATCCAGCTCTTCTAGGAATTTAACTTTGTCTACGCCTTCCGTATTGGATAATAGGAGAATTTCTTGGATAGTTTCCTGGGAGACGTTCGCTTCAAGCAAATCAATATAAGCGGAAGGGAACACACCTTCTTTCATCGCAAGCTCAAACAACTCCTCGGAAATAACGGCGGTTTTGACTTCATTATCCTGATTTGCAGCGACTAGACGGGCGCTGACTGTTATCTTAGCTTCCTCGGCTAGTTTATTCAGTAATTGATCATTATTGTCTTTCGCTGCAGTACGGAACGACAATACAAATTCCTCATTAGACTTGACAAATCCAAGTTGAATCGCTTTATCGGTCAGCAGTTCTAAAACTTCCGTTACCTCGGTGCCGATAAGCTTAAGCCCCTCCACTAGGCTTTTGGCCTCGTCGTTCAATGCCTGTACCTCAATAACTTTGTTATTGTTGGCAACAGTAAATTGCACGGCTGGATTAACTTGCAGTGTAACGTGCGCTGCAGCTTGTGCTCCTGTAAATGAGAAGAATGAATACACGGTAACCACTAGGGCCATGGAAAGAATCGACACGGCCGCTTTTGTCTTTAACGACATCCAAATCACTCCTACTAGTTTATTAAACGCAAATCCTTGGCTTGCTTCTCCATACATTTCGTTTTTAAGTACTTTTTTTAATCTAGATTTATGGCAAGTCAAAATCACCTCCAATTTTTCTAATTTTTCCAACGAATAGACCCCATCGTTGTTTCTCATTATCTTCACCTTCTAAATTGTATAATGACATTATAAAAAAAAGGTTGCATTTTTTTAGGAAGTATATTGCATATTTTTTAGCCTTTCTATTCCACGATGGAGCAAAGACGACGTACAGCATAATTCAGGAGGAGACTATAGTACTTCTCGTAGATTAGAGAAAGGCCTCTGGATTAGAGTAGTTTCGATAGAGCTATCAGTTTTTCAAATGGCGATTTTTCATATTTCTCAGCAAAGTACTAGCTCTATGTATCATCTCTTTCAATCATTATAAAAGCGAAGCCTACATGCTACTTGCCTCGCTTTTTGTGGCTTCTGGCCGTCAATCGTTATTTAGTGCCGTTCTAACCTTCGCAACGCATAGTAACTCCGCCTCCGGAAGCAAGTTCTACCCAGCGTTAGTGGGCCTCGATAAACTTCTGCAATTCCACGTGCCATTCGGAAGGCTCAAAGGTGCCAGTCGCGGGGTCCTCACCAAATCTAACTATACCCTGCGCTCGCAACATGTCTAGAAAACTTAATGTATGCCATCATTCTTCTTTACATTAATACCAATATACTGATTGATTGCTCCAATTAAGTCATCAATCACTCTTTTATCACCCTCTTTTGCGGCCTCAACGACACAGCTATTGATATGATCTTCTAAAACTACCTTACTCACTCCATTCAAGGCCGCTATTACAGCTGAGATCTGAATTAATAAATCGCTACAATTTCGTCCCTCTTCGGCCATTTTTTTAACTGATGCTAAATGTCCAATGGCACGTGATAGTCGGTTAATTACTTGTTTACTTTGTGGATGATCAAGATTACTCATTTTACGCACCTCCACATCCCCTACAGGGGGTTTTTGCCTTCCTATCATAACACACAGTGGCTGGTTGCACTACCTCCCCGCCACGGCACTGCACGTAATTCTCTAAAGAGGGTCGGCCTTCCTACAAGTAGCCAAAGTGCAGTTTCTGACGGCCCCTATGACACATCACATTGTGCCCGCAGGCAGTATTTTGATTACATACCGCAACACTTTTTATATTTCTTGCCGCTGCCACAGAAACAAGGGTCGTTACGTCCTATCTTGGGCTCTGGGCGAACGTAAGGTTGAGGCGTGGGATCGTTCCTGTCATTGCCACCTGCAAACCGTTCCGGACAGAGGGACTGATATTTTTCAAACCTTTTTCGATAATCGTCATGCAGGTATTGTTCCTGCTTACGATTGAGGATACGGTCAAAGAAGTCCCTTTTCATATCGTATAGCGCCGGGTAGTTGTTTTTTAATAGCAATATTTTTCTTCTGAAAGACTCTATCTGCGCGATAATGTCGAGCTCATAAAAGAATTGTGTGACCTCGCAGTCCAAGCATTCTTTCTCACTACACATCTCTAACTCAGACTCGAGCATGTCTGCTATAGCGGGGCTTATTTCCGGATCTTCAAGCAGTTTACTTACCTGCAGAGCAAGATTATTTTGCTTGAGGAGTTTATCTTTTAGCTGGCATATTACTCCGTCGTCCGGCAGTAATTCGGCCGTTGTCGCTAGCACCAACGCTAATTCCTGACGACAACCCGTTTCAGGAACTTCTTGTGCCAATCCTGCAAGAAATCGACCTATATAGGCCTTGTTCTCCTCATTCTCGAGTGCCTTCTTGTTCAACTCTGCCAGGTGTTCTTTCAATCCCGCTAGATTGCCTAAAGAGATATCGGCCGGAATGACATAAGCATAAAGGGGGAGGTTGTCCCAGCCCTTTCTCTTGCTGACCTCAATTCCTGCTAGGGCGGTTTGCATAGCATTTTCCTGGTCATCAGCTTCTAGTAAACACTTGACTAATCCCAGCCATAGCGACAGATTATCTTCATCGAGAGTCAATGCTTTGCGATAACAATTGATGGCTTTCTTACTCCAACCACGCATGGCGTAGGCGTGAGCAAGCTGGCGCACAAAGCCGGCGTTATTTTGCTCCTGTTCGACCAAAGCCTCAAAAATACGGATGGCCTTGCCGCTATTTTCGTTATTCAAATAGGCCTCACCAAGGAGGCTGTTAACAACGGAAAAATGGGGATAGAATTTCATTACTCTCTCCAAAAGGCGAATAGCCTCTTGATGATCTCCTGCTTGCAGCGCCTCTTGCCCTGCTCTATAGTACGCTACTACGACTTCCGGCATAGAGATTACGGCATCATACTGCCTGCGTGTACTATCATCCACCAACACTTCGTAGGCTTCGCGTATTTTCATAAATTCTGCAGGATGATTATCGGGGGGGTAGGTTCTGACAAGAGCAAAGTACGCTCTCTTTATCTCCGCAAGGCTTGCATCCCTAGCAATGTTTAGTGTTGCGTAATGATTCTTCACTGCGTCTCATCCCTTTTAAAAAGTTTCTCTGCCATCGCGAGCAGCTTGTAGACAAGGCGGCTCTCTACTTCATTCAAATAGCGTCTGGCTTCAACATTGTCTTTGTCTATGGACAAAACGTCTGTCCAACATTTAGCCGCTTTTCTGGGCTTGCCGTCAAGTACGTGCAGAACTCCTAAGTAGTTCAGCATGCTAACCGACACATGAAAGTGGGCGCATATGTGGGTGCTGAACAACGCGGCGGCTCTGCCGTAGTCTTTTTGTTGACAGAGCGCCTCCACTTTGGCGAAATAGGGCATGGCTTGGCTAATACTGCCTCTCAAATCGGCTAAATAATGAGTGGCTGCATTTTGCGCTTGGCTTCGATGCAAACTTTGCTGCCAATAATAGTCCGCTTCTTGGTACTTGCCCAGACGGTAACAACACAGGCCGATAAGATTCCAGGCTTCGATGAAGCTACTGTCGTAACTGATAGCCTTGCCTAGGCTCTGTACTGCTGAACCAAGCCGACTGTTTTTAGCCAGTTGCATTCCGCGATTATAGTAAACAAGGGACAGTTCTCTAAACATTGCTGTCCTTTGTCATCTCAAAAATCATCTCCTGTAGTTCGTCTTTGTAGCGATCTAGCCCCGCTACACTTTCGCCCTTTACTAATCCTATCTTGATCTTGCTGACCAAGCTCTCTATGTCATTGGCATAGTACAGCGCCTCTCCCGCTCCCACAAGCCGCAGGGCTTTTTTTATGATGGCTGTGTATTTACGGGCGTTGGTCGCCTTATCCCAACCTTCAGTGTCAACTTCTACCACCATCGCCGCAACAGTTGTCTCTATAGTGATATTCGCTTTGCCTCCCGTACTGAGAATTTTGGCCTCAGCCTGGAGGATGCCATTTACATCATAGGCAAAGGAAATGCTGATTTTCTCTTGGTGGGCGGGAGCCGGGGGGACCCCATTTAAGAGAAATCTTCCCAGGAAATTATTATGGGAAGCCTTTTTGAATTCTCCCTGGTAAACATCCACCTCGACTCTGGTTTGGTTATCGGCTGCGGTACTGTATATTTTCTCTTTGATTACCGGGATAGTGACATTACGTGGGATTATTACATCATAGACATCGGGATCAGGGAAGCCGCTACTATAGTCAAGGATGGAGGTGCCGAGAGTGTAGGGACAGACGTCGGTAATAATGATCCCTTTGTCGGAGGAGAACTGGTTGTTAAGAATACCTGCCTGGATAGCAGCACCCCTTACCACTGCTAGATCGGGATCAATCAGCGACTGCGGCGCTTTTCCTAGCGCTTGCTCAACAAAGTGCCGCACATAGGGAATGCGTGTAGAGCCGCCGACAAGCAGGATGAGATCGATCTTGGAGGCGGTGAGGCCCGCATCGGACAGCGCAAGCATAATCTGCTTTGCGGTGGAGTCAATCAGTTCTTTGACCAGGCTTTCAAAGGTAGCCCTGCTGATTGCTTCTGTGAGTGAAACCGGGTTGCCGGCGGCATTGGCAAAGAAGGGAATGCTTAAAATAAATTCTTCCTGCGTACTCAAAGCAATCTTCGCTTTCTCTGCCGCATCTTTTAAGCGCATCATAGCCCGCTTATCCGTGGATACATCAATGTTATACTCTGCAGTAAACTTGTTGAGGAGGTATTCCTTGAGACGCTGGTCGAAGTCCTTGCCACCCAGTTGATTGTTTCCGCTGCTTGCTTTGACATCGAGGACCCCTTCGAACATTTCTAACACTGTTACATCTAAAGTCCCGCCTCCCAAATCGTATATTAGGATGTTTTGGCACTCGTCCATATGCTCAATTCCGTAGTCAAGCGCTGCAGCAGTGGGCTCATTAATAATCCGCTCCACTGTGATTCCGGCCAGCTTTCCCGCTTCGACCGTTGCCCGTCTTTGCTTATCAGAAAAATAGGCAGGCACAGTTATTACCGCCCTGTCTATTTTTTCGCCAAGGTGGCTACAGGCACAGTCGAGAAGGTACCTGAGAATATATGCAGATATTTGTTGTGGCGAGTATGCTATCCCACCCATCAAGACCGATTCGCCACTACCCATCAACCTCTTAATCTCAATCACTGTATCGGTTGGCTTTAGCAAGAGTTGGTCCCTTGCCTCTTTACCGACGATGATTTTTCCGTCTTCGGAGAGTCCCACAACTGATGGAGTAATGTATTCTCCCTCATGATTAGGAATTACAAAAGGTTTCCCATCTTGGATAATTGCGATTTCTGACGTTGATGTACCTAAATCAATACCTACTATTCTACTCATTGTCACCTGCTCCATTAATTTTATTGACTACTACCTGCGCTTTCCGTAGCACTTGTAAATTATAAATGTATCCCGAGCGTAATACATCCAATACTAAGCCATTAGCCACATCGTTGTTGTCTAGGGTTTGCACTGCAGTATGAATCCGGGCATCAAAGGGTGTGTCCTCACCTTCGATGCGGGTAATTCCCAGCAGCAACATATTTGCTGCCGCCTTATGCCATAACAGCCGCATCTGCTCTCCCCAACTGTTCTGTTCGTAGTACAGCGAATATCTATAAACATCTTCCAGCATATCCATAGTTGCTATTAACCCGTGCACAAGTGACATCATCTGGTCTTTCATTACAGCTAGGGTCCTGTTCTGCTCAGCAATATGTTTGTCCTTATCCGTCTCTTCGCTCTGTAACGCAAAAAAATCCTCTAGCTGTATATTGGTATGATTAACTTCTTTACCGATACGTTTAAAAGCGGTGGCAACGGCTTCGATAATATGAATTGTCTCGCTATGAAAATCGGTAAGCTCGGTGCCAGCTGTAGCAAAGTCAAACTTCGCCAACTCCTTGTGAAAATCGATCATTCGCTCTACTCCTTTTGCTAAAAGTAATCGTATGATCCATGGTTCTAATTATGTCTATTCCCCCTATGAAGGTCATTCCATGTACTATTCTTCGCGCTATCCACTTAACCTGCTAGCGGGATTGCCTGGACAGCATTTGCCGCGCTAGGGCGTTTTGCAACGTATCTTTTGGCATCCCTGCAGCCCCCCTGATCATGGGTTGCCAGTACCCTATATACCCATCTAACTCATACCGCAGAACTGCATCGTTGGTCTTGTCGTACACTAGCAAAGCGCCATCTATACCCGCTGCACCTGCCCTGTAGAGTATAGATACATCAAAGTTATTTAGGGTCCCGGTTAGGTAGCGGTTTGCATTATATCGAGTCACAAATCCATCAGGATCACTAAGGCATAGCAGACAAAACAAGACCGAGCCCACTACCGCTGCTAGGCGCACGATAGAGAAGCAGCGCCTCTGCAGCGCAATCACGCCCAAGTATACTACTGTTAGGAAGAGCATAAACACGCAGGGCAACAGGCGCTTAACCGAAAGCCCATACACACTGATATATAAAGCCATCTTGCTCCATGCCGTAGCAATGAGCAGCAAAGTGAGCAGAGACACCACACAATTGAGAACTTTGAGCAGTGTCTTTTGCCTAGCCTGCTTTTGGATCCCTAAGTTAGCTGCAGTAAGCAGGGATAGGTTAATTATGGCGATGCTGCACAATTCAAAAAAGCCATTCCGAGCATATTCCGAATATACTTGCCAACCTTCCGGGCGCGCTCCTGTGAACGCAGAAAAGAAGTAAGGTATCTGGCTCAGTATGAATACTAGGTATAGCCCTGTAATCGTACCCAGAACGATGAAAACAGTGACTGCTGGCAGCATGCGTAGTGAATCCACTGCCTTCTCGGCTGCTTCCGGTTTGTAGCTTGGCATGCCCCTTCTGTGGGCGCTCCCTACTACCAAACCATAGATATAGGCCGCTACGGGAATGGTCAACATGAGATGTAGCTGCAATTCCACACTGCTTAGTTGCATCCACCTTAGTCGTTCACCAATATTATCAAAGATTGCCGAGAAGCCTCCGCTATCTGCTTCCATAAGTAAGGGCACCACCATTGCCGTAATAACCAAGGCTAGCGCTATTCCTAGGGCAACAGGCCACATTGCCTGTCCGCGGGTCTCACGTTTTTTGCCCAAAGTAGCCAGGCCCTTGTATTGGCCCCAGAAGTTCCGCAAAGGGATAACAAACAAGCCCTGTAAACCATCCAGAGGAAGCCAGTCACTAGTTCCCTGGAGCAATGTCATATCGGTGGCAATGAGCACCCAGTACACAGCCACCCCAAAGAGAAAGAACTCGCGCCAGGGTTGTAGTCCATTACCCTGCCATAGGCCATAGCTTAGTCCTGTCAATACGAGTATTGCCAGCCAAAACCAGCTTGCACGGGGTATAGCTCTACCTTTATGTTTTAGATAAAGGGTGACTGAACTAACATAATTGACGGTAAATAGCGACACTCCCCATCCCTGCCAGTACAGGAGAACCCACCGCACAAACAGAAATCCTAATACAAACGTTGCGAGGGCAAAGTAACCATCCACCCTATCCGGGGCAAATGGTTCACTGTTGCTAACCACAGGAGGAACAATTTCTGCACTGCTTAAGTCCGTTGTAGGCACTACTGAATCAGTCATCATTTGTCACTGTCCTCCTCTACGCCCTTTGTATATTCCAAAATATCTCCCGGTTGGCAGTCTAGTGCTTTGCATATAGCCTCTAGGGTCGAAAACCTGATGGCCTTCGCCTTGCCTGTCTTAAGTATGGAGAGGTTGGCCTGGCTAATGACAATCTTCTCTGCCAGCTCACCAGAAGACATCTTGCGCTTAGCCATCATTACGTCTAGGTTCACTATTATCGTCATGCCGCTCCCCCCTATACAGTGTGGTCAACTACGTCCTGAAGTGACACACCTTGAGCTACCACATTTCTAACAACACGCACAATGAGGCCCATAAAAGCCGCCGACACTGCTACCAAGATCCAGGGGAAATAGTAAAATACCGATACAAGACAAACAACAGCACCGACGAACGAGCTCCAGGCGATGAGGCGCAGATACTCTACGTTTACGGCTAAGAACAACTGCCCGGCAGAAATTCTCTGCAATAGACGAAACAAGCTGTATAACAGCACCGCCGCCGGAATGCTTCCCGCGTACATGGTCGCCAAAAAGTACGCCTCAGTTCCCCGCAAATACGCTCGTGAAAACCCAACTAACCAGCGCACCAACCAAGGAGCAGTTACAACCGTCACAACTAGCAACACTGCAAAGATAATAACACTCAGCTGGCTGAGCAGAATAGACCGATGGTTATTCCACATAGAAATACCTCCCCCGCCAAGCGTAATGCCTAGGTCTTGAGTGCATTATAACACCACATTTATTGATTAACAATAGTTTTTTATTGATAAATAATAAAAGATAACAGTTGCTTATGATAGTACATAGAAGGTCTTTGAGTTGTAGCCACGAGGCACTGACTCGTGGAGGTTTTTCTGCGTGTGACAGAATCCTTGCAGTTGCAGTTACGAGAACGGCACATAGCTGATAGCCATGCGATAGAACCGTACCTTAGGGTAAAGGGTAATTCTATCCAAAACATACGGTGACTCGTAGCCACAGTAATCGTACGCTAATAATATAGCGACAGTTACAAGGAGGACACTCATGCTTTTACTAAAAGGAAACCTTATCAACCTCAGGGACTGGGCCCTGTCCGATTTACCTGACTTCACCAAGTGGATGCAACCAGAACATGAATGGCATAAATACGACGGGCCCTACTACCCTTCTGCCACTCCAGAAGAAGTTGACTTAATAGCAGCAAGGCGCCGCGAGATGATCCTTAATAACAGCTTTCCGTCTCCCCGTCGGAGTCTGGCCATTGTAGATGCATCTACAGACAAGTTAATCGGGATGGTCTCCTGGTACTGGCAGGGCGAAGAAACAAACTGGATTTCCGTAGGTATCTGCATTTACGATCCAGCCTTCTGGAACAAAGGCCGAGGCTATGAGGCCTTAGGGCTCTGGAGCGAATACCTCTTAACTGCCAGCCCCACCCTAGCCCGCCTAGATCTGCGCACTTGGTCCGGTAACCTGCGCATGATGCGCTTAGCCGAAAAGCTAGGCTACCTGCAAGAAGCCTGCTTCCGCAAGGCCCGCATCGTAAATGGCGATTACTACGATGGTATGGGGTACGGCATCCTACGAGAAGAGTGGCAGGAGCGCTACCCTAACGGCTTCGCTGCATGCTTACACGGGTCATTCTTAAGGGGCTTATGAAAGATTGTGAGCAAGTCAAGAGACATACTAGAGACAGCTCATTATTCCTCTCTATGGCTGCAATAATGAACAACAAACTTGCTATAGAAATAATAGGATTGTTCGACTCAATCTCAATTGTGACCCCTATCTCCAATGTCAGCGATACAGTCGAGTACATGCTACAAAATGATACCTGTAGGCAGACGGTGTTAAAGTACATTAAGCGTGCCGACATTGGGATAGAGGATTTCTCTTTTACGGTTAGCAACGTTAATGCACAAGAGGAGACGAAGGTCCCTATAGAAGCGTTGGCAGACGCCAGATTCAGAGTGACAAAGGAGACTAAGGAGATTGATGTTAAGTCTAAACATGCGGTCTTCGGGACTGACGGTAGAGTAGTGAGCCACGTTGAACTTCCATTTGTAGAATATCAGTCTCAAGGCACTATTAGGTTGTTTGAGTTACTCGGGCCTATACTAGGAAGTTTGGATAAAGGCCGTGTTGTCATTGTGGACGAGTTGGGTACACAGTTGCACCCCAAGCTTGTTCGGTTTATCCTATCCCTATTCAATGCAATTGACACAAACGTCAACAATGCTCAGCTTGTATGCAATTCTCATGATGCACTCCTCTTAGAAGAGCGAGTTAGGCGTGACCAAATCTGGTTTGCCCAAAAAAATGACGTGGGTGAGAGTGAGCTATACTCATTGGATGAGTTTAAGGACACGCGCAAAGATGACCCGTTTGTTAAGAAATACCTTCTAGGTGTCTTTGGCGCTACGCCCCAGCCGAACAAGGGCGACTTCTGATGTCCAAGAGCGTAAATTCTTATGGAAGGAAGACTCAACCTACACGTCAGCTCAAAAATGTAATCCTATATGCACGAGAACTAAGCATAGCTATGGGACGCACATACGATAAGACAGATAGGAAGCTTTATAAAGATCTGCGAACTAAAATAGGCACTGCTATTGATAATGCGGCAATAGGCCATCCCAATGTGAGTCGTATACTACAGTCTATATTTTAGCTGAGGAACTTCTCCGTTGGGTAAGTCACTAGTCCGTTTACTCAGACTCATCAAGGCTTGTTGTGTTTGGCAAGTAAGAATTGCATAGAGTGGCAGCTAATTTGTGCATAGCGTCCTGTCGTGTTTCCTTCTTCCTTCCCCCCCTAGGGGGGGAGGAAGAATTTGCTATTACTGGTATCGGGGTTGTTTTCGGCCAAGCGCTTCTTTGTATCTATAGCTCTCGCCTGAGAAAGCTAGTATGTGTGAATGGTGCACCAACCGATCTATGAGTGCGTGGGTTAGCC
>Ga0207951_100847_pt1 | contig 12992 bp, 11 predicted proteins | sample Subbio12Aug_8Bad_FD_184830 | JGI IMG/M metagenome (GOLD analysis project Ga0207951, IMG submission 184830) | Serpentinite rock and fluid subsurface biosphere microbial communities from McLaughlin Reserve, California, USA - CR12Aug_8Bad (SPAdes) | ecosystem: Environmental > Terrestrial > Deep... | reverse complement strand
CTGTGTTTTCGCCAATGCCGGGCGATCCGCCAAACGGCACGGCCTGCTCGACATGCCGACCCACGAATGGCGCGATCTGCTGCGGCTCAACCTCGACGGCGCATTTTTCACGCTGCGGGAAGGCGCGCGCGCCATGGTGGCCCGGGCGGAAGCCGGGGAACCGGGCGGATCGCTGGTCGGCTGCGGCAGCCTGGCGATGTTCCAGGGCCTGCCGGGCCGGCAGAATTACGCCGCCTCCAAAGGTGCGATCGGCGCCGTAGTGCGGGGCATGGCGGTCGAATTCGGCAAATATGGCATCCGCGCCAACGTCATCGCCCCCGGCTTCGTCGTGACCCCGATGATGGGCGACAACGCCGGCCCCATCATCGAAATGTTCGCCAGCCGCACACCCATCCCGCGGGCCGGCACACCGGCAGATTTCGAAGGCATAGGCGCCTTCCTCGCCAGCGACGCCTCCAGCTGGCTGACAGGCGAGACGATCACCGTCGACGGCGGCTATATGGTCAGGCCGATGTGAATGCCCGAGGGGACGCGACATGCGAATGCTTAACATCCACGGGGTCGGCGACGTCAGGCTCGACCAGTATCACCGACCCGAACCCGGCCCGTCCGACGTGGTGGTGCGCGTGAAGGCCTGCGGCATCTGCGGCAGCGACCTCACCTATATCAGGGCCGGCGGCATCAACCGGCCCGAAGGCGGCGTCACGCCGCTTGGCCACGAAGCCGCGGGCGAAATCATCGCCGCGGGCGCCGCCGTCACCGGCGTGAGGGTTGGCGACGCCGTGATCGTCAACCCGATGATGACGCCCAGCGCAGTAGGCAGCGGCGGACCGGAAGGCGCCTTCACCGAAGAACTGCTGGTGCGCGACGCACAGGCCGGCATCAACCTGCTTGCAATCCCCGAAGGTGTTCCCTGGGACATCGCCGCCATGTGCGAGCCGCTCGCAGTTGCGCTGCACAGCGTCAACCGGGCCGAAGCGAAGCCCGGCGACAAGCTGGTGCTGTTCGGCTGCGGGCCGATCGGCCTTGGCATCATCCTCTGGCTAGTCGATCGCGGGATCACCGACCTGGTGGCGCTTGATCCGGCGCCGGAACGGCGGCAGCGCGCACTCGCGCTCGGCGCCCGCGCCGCCTTCGATCCGACCGCGGTGGACCTGCGCGCCGAACTGGAATCGCTGCACGGCATGGTGCCGAGTTTCGGCCGCCGCGGGGTCGGAACCGATGTGTTCATCGATGCTGCCGGCGCGCCGAACATCATCGCCGATGTGGTGCAGATGGCAAAATATCATGCCCGTCTGGTGGTCACGGCGGCCTATCTGAAACCCGTGGAATTCCCCGTCGGCCGGATGCTGACCAGCGAAATGACGATCACCACGGCCATGGGCTATCCCACCGAAATGCCGGACGTGATCGCCGCCATGCCGCGCCTTCAGGGAAAGATCCGCTCGATGATCAGCCACAGCCTGCCTTTCGAGCGGGTGCTAGAAGGGCTGGCCATCGCCGGCACGCCACAATCGGCCAAGGTGATGATCGACTTCACGGGCGCTGCTGCATGACCGCCGCGCCACCGCTGGGCGCATTGGTGCGCGCCGGCGAGAAGCAGACCGAGGCCGTCGCCATCCGCGACGGGCTGCTGATGGTGCGTGATCTGTCCAATGCCTATCTGCTTTGCACCGCCGATGGCGACCTGATGGTCAACACCGGTTTCATGGATTCGGCTGAACGCAATGCAGCGCTGCTGGCGCCGCACCGGCGGGGCCCGCTGCGGCGGATCATCCTTACCCAGAGCCACGCCGACCATTTCGGCGGCGTCCCGGCCTTGCGGGAACCCGGCACCGAAATCATCGCCGGACAGGGCTTCACCGAAAATGCCCGGGACATGCTCGACCTGATGCCCTTCTTCGGCCCTCGCACCCGGCGCATCTGGGGTGCGCTGATCCAGCGCAGGTCGGCCGCTGGCGGCGCACCGCTTATGCCGCCGGTCATCGTCCCCGACCGGCTGGTCGCCGGCAGGCACGACTTCGAACAGGGCGGCCGCAAATTTGCCCTGCTGGCGACCCCGGACGGCGAAACCACCGATTCGATATCGGTGTGGCTGCCCGAAGACGGCATCATTTTCACCGGCAACCTGTTCGGCCCGATGTTCCGGTCGATGCCCTTTCTGAACACGCTGCGCGGCGACAAGCCGCGTTCGGTGCGCAGTTATCTCGCCTCGCTCGCGACCGTGCGCGCGCTCGATCCCGACCTGCTGATCACCGGCCACGGCGATCCGATTCTGGGCGCCGCCCGCATCCGCGCCGATCTTGACCGCATGCATGATGCCGTCGCCTTTGCAAGGGACGAAACGCTGGCCGGCATGAAGGCCGGAAAGGACATGCACCGCCTGATGCGCGAAATCCGGCTGCCCGAGGCGCTGGCCATCGGCGAATTCCACGGCAATGTGCGCTGGGCGGTCAAAACGATCTGGCACGAATATGCCGGCTGGTTCCAGCAGGAATCCACCACCGAACTCTATGGCGTGCCGCGCTGCGCCATCAGCGCCGATCTGGTGGCGCTGGCGGGCGGGCCGGACCCTCTGGTGACCCGCGCCGGGGAAAGGCTGGCCGCCGACGAACCGCTGGAGGCCATCCATCTGCTGGAAATCGCGCTTGCCGCGGTGCCCGGGCATCGCGGGGCGCTCCTTGCCATGAAGGCGGCGCACGAAGCCCTGCTCACAGCATCGGGCGGAACCAATCTGTCGGAAGCCGGATGGCTTGGAACCAGCATCGCGGCAATCGACACCCAACTCGCCGATAGCTGACACCTGGCGCAGGTTGCGGTTGCGCTGATTCCACAGCAACGAAACCGGCTCTGGTCCGACAGGCAGGGTCTCAACAGCCGCCGTCAACCAGCCTTTGCAGGCTGTCCTCCAGCCACCGGCGCGCGCCCTGATCCATGCCGCCCTCGAACGCCGGCAATGGATAGAGCAGCCGGTAAGTGAAGAAGCCCGATGCGACCGCCATCATGCCTGCCGCACGCGCATCCGCATCGGGCGGCCCCAGCCACTGGGCGAGCGGAACCGCGATCCGATCGCGCACGGCGTTCAGCGCTATGGCCTGCGCCTGCCGGTCGGCCGCGGCGAAGGTCAGCATGGGCAGCGGATTGACAGCGCCATCCCTTCCCTCGGCAAACATCCGAGCCAGGGCGCGCCCGAACCCTTCGCGCGGCACATTGGTGATCCGCGTCACATCGAGCGCGGCCGAAAGGGCCGCTTCGAACAGGCCCAGCTTCGATCCGAAATAGCGGCTGACCAGCGCCGGGTTCACACCGGCCGCAGCGGCGATATCCCGCACCCCGGTGGCGCCGAATCCCTGCCGGGAAAAGGCCTGCTGCGCGGCCAGCAGAATTGCTGCGCGCGTCCGATCCGCATCGCGTGCCCGTGTCGCCATCGTTACCCCTTCAACCCTCTTGACACCGAAGTAAACCAACGTTTACTTCGGTGCAGAAGCGAGCCGGGCGAGACGGAACGTCGGGAGGAACTGCCATGATCACTGCCCCTGCCCAAGGATGCGCCGAATCCCGTGCGCCCGTTTTTTCATTCGACATCTACCGCGACCCCCAGTTGCTGGACGACGTTCACGGCGGATGGCTGCGCGTCAAGCAGGAAGCGCCGCCGGTTTTCTGGACTCCCGACAACGGCGGCCACTGGATCGCGAACACAGCGGCATCCGTGATCGAAGTGCTGCGGCACCCCGAGGTCTTCTCCAGCCGGTTCCTGTCTATCCCGCCCAATCCGAACCAGCCGCACATGATACCCGAATCGCTCGATCCGCCGGAACATCGGCCATATCGCCAGCTGCTGCGGCCTTTCTTTGAATCAAAGGCCATCGAGCCACTGGAACACTGGATCATCGACTGGACAAACCGGCTGATCGACAAGGTCATCGACAAGGGCGAATGCGAGTTTGTCGAGGCCCTGGGCTCGCGCCTGCCGGTATCGGTATTCATGGAGATGTTCGGCTTTCCGCTGGAGCGCTTCGAGGAATTCCGCAGCCTCGTCACCGGCTATTTTGCCGCCCAGGCCAGCGACACCGAGCGCGGCGCGCTCGCCGGCCGGATCCAGCAGGTGCTGGCCGAACTCATCAGGGCGCGCCAGGCCGAGCCGAAGGACGATCTGGTCTCCAGGCTCGCCCACATCGATTTCGAGGGGCGGAAGCTGAGCTTCGAGGAACTGATGTCGATCGGTTTCCTGATGTTCCTCGCCGGCCTCGATACCGTCACCGTCGCGATGACCTTCGGCATGCGCCACCTTGCGCACGACGAAAAGCTCCGGGCGCGCATCATCGACGATCCTGCCTGCATCCCGAATGCCGTGGAGGAGCTGCTGCGCCGCTACGCCTTCGTCGCAACGCCCCGCCAGGTCACCAGGGACACCCTGCTCGAAGGCGCGCAACTGAAGGCCGGCGACATGATAAGCTGCCCGCTGATGGCCGTCGGGTGGGACGCCGGGCTCAACCCCGACCCGCTGGCGGTCAGCGTGGATCGGCCCGCATACCGCCATGCCGCCTTCGGATCGGGCATCCACACATGCCTCGGCCTGCACCTCGCGCGGCTCGAGCTCGCCACCTTCTACCGCATCTGGTTCGAGCGAATCGGTCATTTCCGCGAAGTCGAGCCTGGCGTCCGCCCGAAAATGCGCGGCGGCTCGGTGATGGCCATGGAAAGTCTGCATCTCGCCTGGGACCGCCGCGCCTGATTGCCACTCGGATCAAGGGAAAATCTTCATGGACGCACGCCGCAACATGGTCATGGTGCCCGCAACCGGCATCGCGGCCCTGCGCGCCTTTTATGAAGAAGGCCTCGGCTGGAGCAATTGGGGCCCGGCGTCCGGGATGTCGGTCATGTACAAGCTGGGCACGACGATCCTCGTCTTTCTGAACAGGGCCTATCTCGCGTCCGAGAGCGGAATATCGGTCGCTGACACCCCCCGGTCCGTCTGGGACGTGTTCGTCGACGGCAAGGGCGATGTCGACAGCCAGATGGCCAGGGCCGTCGCTGCCGGTGCCACCATCACCAGCCCCGTTCGCGATCGCGATGCTGGCCTTTATTCCGGCTGTTTCACTGATCCCGAGGGCAATGGCTGGGAACTGGTCTGGAGCCCGCACATGGGCGTGGCCGCCGACGGCGCCCTCACTCTCGGCCGGTAGGAAATGAACGACATGACCGCACCTTTTGCCAGGCTACGTATCGGCAACCGGGATCTGGAAACAGGTTCGGGCGGCACCTTCACCCATGTAAATCCGGTCACTGGAAAGCCCCAGGCGCAAATCCCGCTTGCAGGCCCCGACGAAGTGAATCAGGCAGTGGCCGCAGCCGCGGCGGCGCAGGAAGGATGGCGCCGCACCGCGCCCGAAACCCGGCGCGACATTCTGAACCGCTTTGCCGACCTGATCGAGGCCAACAAGGCCGAGTTCGCGAGGCTTGCCGCGCTCGACGGCGGCACGCCGCTGATTGCCGGCGAACGGGGCGCCGATCTCGCGATCGGCTGGACCCGCTATTATGCCGGGTGGGCCGACAAGCTGTCGGGCGAGCTGATCAGCACTCTCGATACCCGCGCGCAATTTTCCTATACCGTGCCGGAACCAGTCGGCATCGTCGGCATCATCATCACCTGGAACGGGCCGCTGATCTCGCTTTCCATGAAGGTGGCGCCGGCGCTCGCAGCCGGCAATTGCGTCATCGTGAAACCCGCCGAAATCACGCCCTTCGCGCCGGATCTCTACGCACGGCTCGCCCGGCAAGCGGGGCTGCCCGATGGCGTGCTCTCGATCATCCCGGGGACGGCCGAGGCCGGCGAGGCGCTGGTGCGCCACCCCGCGGTCGGGCTCATCAGCTTCACCGGCGGCCCGATCACCGCCCGCAAGATCATGGCCGCCTGCGCCGAGCGCATCAAGCCCTCGGTCATGGAACTGGGCGGCAAATCCGCCAGCCTGCTGTTCGCCGACGCCGACATCGATGCCGCCTGCGAACGCGCGGTGTTCTGGACGATCGGCGTCCTGTCGGGCCAGGGCTGCGCCCTTCCCACCCGCCTGCTGGTAGAGGCCAGCATATACGACGAGGTGCTGACCAAATTGCAGGCAATCGCCAGCCACTTCAAGGTAGGCGACCCGTTCGAGCCCGGCGTCGCGGTCGGCCCGCTCATCAACGCGGCCGCCTGCGATAGGGTGATGGGCATGTTCGATCGTGTCCGCGCCCAGGGCAGCGGCCGTTTCCTGATGGGCGGGCAGCGCTGCGGCGGCGCACTTGCATCGGGCAACTTCATCGAGCCGACCATCATCGCAGACGCCGATCCGGACAGCGAGATCGCCCAGGTCGAGATTTTCGGCCCCGCACTTGTCGTCATGAAGTTCGAGACCGAGGACGAGGCGGTGGCCATCGCCAACAACAGCGAATATGGGCTCGCCGCCTACATCCAGTCGAACGATCTGCGCCGCGTTCATCGCATTGCCGAGCGGCTCAAGGCCGGCGGCGTCTATGTGAACGGCGCCCAGCAGATCACGCCCTTCACGCCCTTCGGCGGCATCGGCATTTCCGGCTTCGGCAAGGAAGGCGGGCGGGCGGGCATCGACGAGTTCCTGCGCTACAAGACCGTTTCGATTGCCTGACAGCGCCCGTGCGCGGCCCCTTTTGTTCTGGAGAATCCAGCCGATGACATTCGCACCTGAAAGCTTCCGCCTCGATGGCAGGGTCGCTATCGTCACCGGCGCCGGCGGCCGCGGCAACTCCATCGGCCGGGCCTATGCGGCGGGCCTGGCGGCTGCGGGCGCATCGGTCGTGGTCGCCGACATCAATGAAGGCGGCGCAAAAGCGGTCGCCGCGGAAATCGGCGACAGGGCGCTCGCGGTCCGTGTGGACATCACCGACCGCGCCTCGGTCGATGCGATGGTCAAGGGCGCAACCGACCGGTTCGGCGGCGTCGACATTCTCGTCAACAACGCGGCTCTGATGGTCGAGGCCGTGGGCACCCCGGCGATCGCCATAACCACCGATGCGTGGAACCATATCATGGCCGTCAATGTCACGGGTGCACTGCACTGCGCCCAGGCCGTGGTTCCCGCCATGCAGGCGCGCGGCGGGGGCGCCATTGTCAACCAGCTGTCGGCAGGCGCCTTTCCGGCCTTCACGGCCTATGGCATTTCGAAAGTGGCGCTGCTGGGCCTCACCACCACGCTGGCGCGCGAACTCGGGCCTTCCGGGATCCGGGTCAACGCCATTGCACCCGGCATGACCATGAGCGACGCGGGCAAGGCGCTTACGCCCGACGACAGCCCGCTGGTCAAGGTGATGGAAGCCCAGGTTCCGCTGCGCCTTCGCGGACAGCCCGACGAACTGGTCGGCGCGCTCCTGCTGCTCACCTCGGATGCAGGCAGCTGGATCACCGGGCAGGTTCTCAACGTCGATGGCGGATGGATCATCCGCAACTGACGCCGCGTCCAGGTGACGGGAACCGGTCATCGGGACGCGCAAGCGCGACCGCGCGCCGGCCGCCAGGCCGCCAGGCCGAACTCGACGAGTCTTTCTCGTCGAGCCTTGGTATGACTTCGGCCATCCGGCCGACCCTGGTATCAGTCCTGCCCGTCCAGAATCGCACGAAGCTCCTGGTTGCTGGCCCAGATCTTGTTGGCGTTGGTCACGTGCAACAGCCAATGGGCTTGGGCGCCATCGGCGTCCCCGGCCTCGATCAGGTCGATCAGCTTGTCGAACGACCGCAGGCCCAATACCAGCGCCCTGCGCGTGCCGTCGGTCGAAACCGGGTTCATCTGCAGATGGCGAACCTGGTAGAAGGCCACCACTTCATGCAGAATCTGGATGAGGAAGTGCAGCGTATTGTTGCCGACCAGTTCCACCAGCAGCCGGTGAAACTCCGCAAGCCCCACCCGGAAGTCCGCCTGCCGGCCATTTTCAATCATCCCGCGTATCCGCGCCACCTCGGCCCGCAGACGGTCGACGGCGCCCGGAGGCCGCATTTCGGCAAGGCGTCGGGCAGCATAGGGCTCGATCGCAAGCCGGGCTTCATAGATGTCGGCAATCGTCGTGCCGGATGCCTGCAGAACAAAGCGGGCATAGCGCGACACGATATCCACCTTTGGCTGGTGCACTTGCGCACCCGCCCGGGATCCGCGGACGACGCTGATGAGACGCTCCATCTCGAGGATGCGGAACGCCTCGCGCAAGGTCGGCCGCGAAATCGAAAGCGCCGTCATCAACTGGCCTTCGGGCGGCAGATGATCGCCCTCCTTCAGCTCCCCCATGATGATCCGGCGCCGGAAATGATCGGCAATCAGCTCCGCCATCTTGGGAACCCGGATCGCCACCATCGGCTCCGGCCGAAACGGCGCATCTTCCCTGTCCGCTGATTCTCTGTCCGCTGATCGCACAACATCCATTGTCTGGATCATTCCCCGCTCAATCCGTGTCTGGTTTGCGACCCTTGTGCATCAGCGGGCCCCATATGCAAACCGATACCATCCCGCCCCCTCATGTCCAGCGCACTACCCGCCAAACTGCGTGCGTCCGCGCGCCGTCATCACGGGCCTGCCCCTGCTTGTGGACGCGATGAAAACGACTTCCGCGCCAGCGACCGTCATCGTCAGCACCAGCTCCTCATTGGCGATGGCCGGAGAGACCCCGCGGAAGGAAAAATGCTCAAGCCTGTTGTCGCCAAGTTCCCGCCGGGCGAGATCGAGAAGGAGTGTGGCGGTCAGCGGGCCCTGAACCACGACACCGGCATAGCCTTCCGCATCCACCGCCCAGGGCTTGTCATAGTGGATGCGGTGGCTGTTGAACGTCAGGGCCGAGTAGCGAAAGAGCAACGCTTCGGACGGCCGGATGGTCCGGCTTGCGGTGCCGGCCGCCGCCTCCGAAGGGAGCTGTTCATCAGGGTCTGCCGCTGCGGGCTGCCCACCAGCGACGACGGGCTCGCAATAGACGATCGTCTGCAGCTCGCGAATCGCCAGACCGGCGCTGCCGTCGAGTCGATGTTCGATGTCGACAAAAAGAAGCTCGCCGGAACTGCCCTGCTTTTCCTTGATCGAGATGATCCGGGAGGTGCGCCCGACCGGTTCGCCGGCCCGGAGCGGCTGGTGAAAATCGAGCCGGCTCGATGCCCACATGCGGCGCGGCAAAGGCGCAGGCGGCAGGAAACCCGCCGCTGTTTCGTCTCGTGCCCGGTGGCCATCGGCGCCGAGGCGAGCGGTCGGATCGTCCGGGGTGCAGAGGCACCAGTGAAACCCCTGCGGCGCCGTGCCGTCTTCGGGCGCGCTGCGGTCGAGGGTGGCCAGCCACCTGGCGAGCCGGGCTTCGTCAACCCGATCGGCGCTTGTCTCGCTGCGCCCGATCCATGGCTCCCACCTGCTCATCGGTTGCGAGACCCGATCAGCCCGCGGGCGATCACCTGCGCCTGAATCTCGGCAGCGCCTTCGAAAATGTTGAGAATGCGCGCGTCGCACAATATGCGGCTGATCTCATATTCCAGCGCATAGCCGTTTCCACCATGAACCTGCAGCGCGGCATCCGCGTTGGACCAGGCCGCGCGCGCGGCAAAGAGCTTCGCCATGCCGGCCTCGATGTCGCAGCGCTTTCCCAGATCCTTGGCGCGCGCTGCCGCATAGCTGAGCTCGCGCGACAGGATGAAATCGACGAGGCTCATGGCAATCTTGTCGGAAACCCGCGGAAACGCGATGATTGCGCGGCCGAACTGCCTGCGGCCAAGGGCGTAATCGAGGGCCAGTTCCAGCGCGCGCCGGGCGACGCCTGCAGCGCGCGCGGCGGTCTGGATGCGGGCCCCCTCGAAGGTGCGCATCAGCTGCTTGAACCCCTGCCCCTCCTCCCCGCCCAGCAATGCGTCGGCTGGCGCCTTCATTCCGTCGAACTGGATCGCATATTCGCGCATGCCCCGATAGCCGAGCACCTCGATCTCGCTGCCCGACATGCCCTCGGCGGGGAAGGGGTCGGCCTCGCTCCCGCGCGGCTTGGGCACCAGCAGCATCGAAAGGCCGGCATAGCCGCTTTCATCCGGCAGGGTTCTGGCGAGCAGCGTCATCAGATCCGACCGGCTGGCGTGGGTGATCCAGGTCTTCGCTCCGTCGATCACCCAGCCCCGTCCGTCGAAGCCCGCCCGGGTCCGGATCGAACCGAGATCGGAACCCACATCGGGCTCGGTGAACACGGCGGTCGGCAGCACCTCGCCGCTGGCTATCTTCGGCAGCCAATAGGCCTTCTGCCCGTCGGTGCCGCTGGCGCTGATCAGTTCGCCCGCGATTTCCGAGCGGGTGCCGAGCGACCCGGCGCCTATCCAGCCCCGCGACAGTTCCTCCGTGATGATGCACATGACAAGCTTGGACAGACCAAGACCGCCATATTCCTCGGGGATGCAGACCCCAAAAGTGCCGAGTTCGGCCATCAGCGCAACGGTCCTGTCGGGCACCAGATCATTGGCGAGGTGCCAGCGCTGCGCGTTGGGAATGATTTCCGCTTCGGTGAAGCGGCGGAACTGTCCGCGAACCGCATCGAGCGCGCCGTCGTGCAGGGTCTCGCTCGGCCATTCGCCCGCGGCCAGTCGGCGGGCCAGCTCTGCGCGGTCGGCGGCATGGTCCCGCTCGATCAGGTCGGCACAGGCCGTCGCAAGGGTTCGGGCGGCATCCTGCAGGTCGAGATCGGCTGGACGGAACAGTTCATTCTGCCCCATCGGCAGGCCGCCCACGAGCTGGGCGAGCGTCTCGGCGAAAGCGAGCCGGATAACCAGCGCATCCAGCGGATTTGCGCCGCCGCCAGCGATCAGCCACTCCCGCACCGCCGCCAGCGCCGCGACGCTTGTCGCCACCCAGGCAAAGCCATGGGCTGCGCGTTGTTCGGTATCGATGTGCCGCCCGGCAAGCCGTCGCGCCAGCGCGGTGCGCGCGGCTGCCTCATATGCGCTGGCGGCCGCGAGCATCCTTCCATGATCGAAACTCATGCTGCCCGCTCGAACAGCGCTGCAATGCCCTGGCCGCCGCCGATGCACATGGTTTCCAGCCCATAGCGCCCGCCGCGTCTTGCAAGTTCGCGCGTAAGGTTCGCCAGAATCCGGCCGCCGGTCGCGCCGATCGGATGGCCAAGCGAAATGCCCGAACCGTTGACGTTGAGGATATCATGGCGACTGTCATCCCCGCTCCAGCCCCACCCCTTCAGACAGGCGAGCACCTGCGGCGCGAAGGCTTCGTTCAGCTCTACAAGGTCGATGTCGCGCCACGACAGGCCGTTGCGTGCGAACAGCCGCTCGACGGCCGGGACGGGCCCGATGCCCATGCGGCTGGGGTCGCAGCCCGCCGCAGCCCAGGAATGGAACCAGGCGATCGGCTCCAGGCCCAGTTCCGCGAGCCTGTCTTCGGCCACGACAAGGCAGGCCGCCGCGGCATCATTCTGCTGGCTGGCATTGCCCGCGGTCACCACGCCGCCCTCGATCGGGCGAAGCGCGCCAAGGGTTTCCATGCTGGCGTCGGCGCGATAGCCTTCGTCGTGATCGAAGATCAGCGGTTCGCCCTTCTTCCGGGGGACGGTCACGGCGACGAGCTCGTCGGCGAACAACCCGGCTCGCCATGCAGCGGCAGCGCGCTGGTGGCTGCGCACGGCATAGGCGTCACAGGCTTCGCGGCTGATGCCATGGTCTCTGGCAAGGTTCTCCGCGGTCTCGATCATCCCGCTGATCACGCCGTAGCGCTCGATCGGCTGGCTCATCACCCGGCCGCGGCTCAGGCGGTCATGCAGGGTCAGGCCGCCCATCCGCGCGCCCGTGCGAAGCTCGGTGGTGTAATGTTCGACGTTCGACATGGATTCGCAGCCGCCGGCGATCACCACGTCCGAGACGCCCGTCTGGACCATCATGGCAGCGTTGACGACCGCCTGAAGACCCGAGCCGCAGCGGCGGTCGAGCTGATAGCCCGGCACCTCCTCGGGGAAACCTGCAAGCAGCCAGGACCAGCGGGCGATGCACGGAGCCTCGCCATTGCCATAGCCCTGGGCGAATATGACATCATCGACCAGCGCGGGATCGATCCGGGTTCGCTCGACCAGCGCCTTCAGTATCACGGCGCCGAGCTGACCTGCGGTCATGCCCGAAAGCGCGCCGCCGAACTTTCCAACCGCAGTGCGGACAGGCGCCACGATGGCGGCGCGACGGAGTGTCATTGTGGCTGTCTCCCTGCGGTTCCGACAATCCCGGTGTCGATGAGCCTGGCGAACTCGCCAGACGATAGCCCGAGACGTTCCAAGAGCACCTCTTCACTATGCTGGCCGTTGACGGGAGCCGGGCATGGCGCCCCCCGTTCCATCTGCGGCACTGTTCCGAAGGAGCCGGCCGCAGGATAGGAACAGCCGCTCGGGTTCCCGCCTGTGGTCGCGAACATCGGGTTGTCGGCGACCATCCGGGAATCGTGCGCCGCCTCGAGCATCGTGCGATAGCTGGAATGAACGATCCCGCCCGAATCCAGCAGGGCGGCGAGCTGTGCCTGCGTGCATGCGCCTATGGCGGCCTCGAACAGCGGGAAAAGTGCGTCCCGGTGGACAAAACGCAGCCCGTCGTCCGTGGCGAAACTCACGCCGCGCTCCTGCTCCACGGCAGCAATTGCGGCGCCTAGGTCGAGCGCTGCAACAAGGTTCGACCATTGCCGGGGCGTGACGACCACGATCATGCATCTCGAGCCGTCGGAGGTGACAAAGTCGCGCCCGAACAGGCCATAGACCGCATTGCCGAGCCGCGGACGGTTCTGGCCCGAGCAGAGGATCTCGGCAATCCCGCCCAGGTTCGCAACGGTTCCTATCGCCACGTCCGCAAGCGGAACCCGCACTTCGCAGCCTCCGCCGCCCTGCTCCCTGCGCCGGACGGCAGCAAGAAGCGAAAACGCCGCGTAAGCGCCCGACAGCAGATCCCAGGCCGGGAGGACATGATTCACCGGATCGGGGCCGGTCCCTGTCAT
>Ga0207951_100845_pt1 | contig 13021 bp, 13 predicted proteins | sample Subbio12Aug_8Bad_FD_184830 | JGI IMG/M metagenome (GOLD analysis project Ga0207951, IMG submission 184830) | Serpentinite rock and fluid subsurface biosphere microbial communities from McLaughlin Reserve, California, USA - CR12Aug_8Bad (SPAdes) | ecosystem: Environmental > Terrestrial > Deep... | reverse complement strand
GGCCAGGGACCGGCTGACCATTGTCGGCGGCCGGGTCCGGCGTATCGAACAGACGGTCGATGCGGTGACCCTCCACTGGACCCCGCGTCGCGGTCCCGATCAACCGCCGCTGGCCGGGCGCTGGCTGATCGACTGCACCGGGCCGGGGCACGATCCGGCGAAGGATCCGCTGACCGGGCCCCTGATCGCCTCGGGCCGGGCGCGGCTGGATGTATTGGGGCTCGGGCTGGACCTTGATGGATCCGGACGGGCGCTGGCCGCCGACGGGACGCCGGACGGGCGCCTGTTCGTGCTGGGTCCGCCGGCCCGCGCGGCCTTCTGGGAGACCATCGCCGTGCCGGACATCCGCAAGCGGATCGAGGATGTGGCGGCGACGCTGGTCGGGCGGTCGCCCTAGCCCGCAGCCTTCACCGCCGCGACGACATCGGCGACCACCGACTTCACCAGCTTCGCGTCATCGCCCTCGGCCATGACCCGGATCAGCTTTTCGGTGCCCGACGGCCGGACCAGCAGACGCCCCTGCCCCGCCAGCCGCGCCTCGGCCTCGGCCATGGCGGCCTTCACGCCCGCGTTCTCCAGCGGCTTGCCGGTCGTGTAGCGGACGTTCTCCAGCTTCTGCGGCACGGTCTCGAACTGTTTGGCCAGCTCGCTCATTGGCCGGCCGCTCTCGACCAGAACCGCCAGCACCTGCAGCGCCGACATCAGGCCGTCGCCAGTGGTGGCGTAGTCGCGCAGAATGATGTGGCCCGACTGTTCGCCGCCAAGGTTGAAGCCGCCCTCGCGCATCCGCTCCATGACATAGCGGTCGCCGACCCTGGTCCGCTCCAGCGTCAGACCGGCGGCGCCCAGCGCCCGCTCCAGACCGAGGTTGGACATGACGGTGGCGACCACGCCGCCGCCGACCAGCAGGCCGCGCCGGGCCCAGTCCAGGGCGACGAGAGCCATGATCTGGTCGCCGTCGACGACCTGGCCCTTCTCGTCGCAGATGATGACCCGGTCGGCGTCGCCGTCGAGGGCGATGCCGATGTCAGCGCGGTAGCGTCTGACCGCCTCGGCCAGGGTCTCGGGATGGGTCGAGCCGCAGTCGGCGTTGATGTTCAGACCGTTGGGCTCGACGCCGACGGCGCAGACCTCGGCGCCCAGCTCATAGAGGGCGGTCGGGGCGACCTTGTAGCCGGCGCCGTTGGCGCAATCGACGGCGACGCGCAGGCCCTGAAGGCTGAGGCCCTTGGGGAAGCTGGCCTTGGCGACCTCGACATAGCGGGCCTGGGCGTCGTCGATGCGCTTGACCCGTCCCAGGGCGTCGGGCGGGGCCAGGTCGGCGTCGAGCGCCTGGTCCATCATCGATTCAATCTTCAGCTCGACATCGTCCGACAGCTTGTAGCCGTCAGGGCCGAACAACTTGATGCCGTTGTCGAGATAGCCGTTGTGAGAGGCCGAGATCATCACCCCGATGTCGGCCCGCATCGAGCGGGTCATCATGGCCACGCCCGGCGTCGGCAGCGGCCCGAAGGTGCGCACATCCATCCCGGCCGAGGAGAAGCCCGCCACCAGCGCGGGCTCGATCATATAGCCGGACAGGCGGGTGTCCTTGCCGATCACCACCAGATGGCGGCGATCATCGGCCGACATGAACAGACGGCCGGCGGCGAGACCGACCCGCAGGGCCACCTCGGGCGTCATCGGGTGGGTGTTGGCGCGGCCGCGAATGCCGTCGGTGCCGAAATAGCGTCTCTCGCCCAAAGGTCTTCGTCCTCTCGCCACGGCCGCTGAAAACTTGCGAAACCGCTTTTTAGGTGCAAACCGGGGCGCCTGTCGCCTACATCAGCGCCGGCGGCCGGGCCCGGCTTAGACCGTTACCCGTCCGTGCGCAAAGCACGAAAAGACAGATTTCCGAGGGGCTTATCCATGTGCGGCATCATCGGTGTGACGGGCGTCGGCCCGGCTGTTCCGCGCCTGATCGACAGTCTGAAACGGCTGGAATACCGCGGCTATGACTCGGCCGGCGTCGCGGTTCTGGTGGACGGTCGCATCGAACGCCGCCGCGCCAAGGGCAAGATCCGCGAGCTGGAGGCAGTGCTGCTGGCCGAGCCGCTGGCCGCCACCATCGGCATCGGCCACACCCGCTGGGCCACCCACGGGGCCCCGACCACAGCCAACGCCCATCCGCACAAGGCGGGACGGGTGGTGCTGGTGCACAACGGCATCATCGAGAATTTCGCCGAGCTGAAGGCCGAACTGGCCGTCGAGGGCCGCACCTTCGAGAGCCAGACCGACACCGAGGTCGTGGCCCATCTGCTCGACCGGGCGCTGGAGACCGCCAACGACCCGCTGGTCGCCTTCAAGAGCGTACTGGACCGGCTGACCGGGGCCTATGCCCTGGCAGTGCTGATCGAGGGCGAGGACGGACTGATCCTGGGCGCGCGGCGCGGCAGTCCGCTGGTGGTCGGCTGGGGCGAGGGCGAAATGTATCTGGGCTCCGACGCCCTGGCGGTCGGGCCCTTCACCTCGCAGATCTCCTATCTGGAGGAGGGCGACTATGTCGGCCTCGACCGCCATGGCGCGCGGATGTTCGATGTGGACGGGAATGCCGTCGAGCGTCCGGTGGTCCAGGTCTCGGCATCCTCGGCCCTGGTCGAGAAGGGCGAATACCGGCATTTCATGGAGAAGGAGATTCATGAACAGCCCGACAGCGTCCAGCATACCCTGTCGCACTACCTCGACTTCGTGAACGGCAAGGCCAAGACCGATTCCGCCGGTTTCGCCGCCATTGACCGCATCCAGATCATCGCCTGCGGCACCGCCTTCTACGCCGGCCAGATCGGTCGCTATGCTTTCGAGCGACTGGCCGGCCTGCCGTGCGATGTCGAGATCGCCTCCGAGTTCCGTTATCGCCAGCCCGCGCTGACGCCGGGGTCGCTGGCGGTGGCCGTGAGCCAGTCGGGCGAGACCGCCGACACCCTTGCCAGCCTGTCCTGGTGCAAGGCGGCGGGGTTGAAGACGGCCGCCCTGGTCAATGTCCATTCGTCCTCCATGGCGCGCGAGGCGGACCATCTATGGCCCACCCATGCCGGCCCCGAGATCGGCGTGGCCTCGACCAAGGCGTTTACAGCGCAGGTCGCGGCGCTGCTGGCCCTGGCCGTGGCGGCGGGCGTTCAGCGTGGAACCATCGACGCGACGCGGGAAGCTGAACTGGTCAAGGCGTTGTTCGAGGCGCCGCGCCTGATCGCCGAGGCCATGGCGATGGAGGACGACCTCAAGGCCGTCGCCCATGACATCGCCAAGGCCACGGACGTGCTGTTCCTCGGCCGCGGGGCCATGTTCCCCCTGGCCATGGAGGGGGCGCTGAAGCTGAAGGAGATCAGCTATATCCACGCCGAGGGCTATGCCGCCGGCGAGCTGAAGCACGGGCCCATCGCCCTGGTCGATGAATTCACCCCCATCGTCGCCCTGGCCCCGCTGGACGAGGTGTTCGAGAAGACCGCCTCCAATCTGCAGGAGGTGGCCGCGCGCGGCGGACCGGTGATCATGATCACGCCGAAATCGGCGCCGGACCTGCATGGCGAAGGCATTCGTCGGGTGGATGCGCCGGAATGCCATTCGCTGATCGCGCCGCTGGTCTATGCCGTCGCGGTGCAGCTGCTGGCCTATTATACCGCCGTCCAGAAGGGCACGGACGTCGACCAGCCGCGCAATCTGGCCAAATCCGTCACCGTCGAATGATCGCCAGTCGCCGGAGACGCGTTTGGCTGTCCGACCCCGCCGTTCAGGATATCACATGACCGTTCACAGCCGCCGCCTTCGCAAGGCCGTCCTGCCCGTCGCCGGCCTCGGCACCCGGGTCCTGCCCGGCACCAAGACCACGCCCAAGGAACTGCTGAACGTCGTCGACCGGCCCATCCTCAGCTATATCGTGGAAGAGGCGCGCGAGGCAGGGATCGAGCATATCGTCTTCGTCACCGGCCGCTCCAAGGGGGCGATCGAGGACTATTTCGATCACCAGATCGAGCTGGAGGCCCAGCTTCTGGCCAAGGGCAAGACCGACATCCTCGAGATGATGAACGCCGAACTGGCCAGCGCCGGCGAGATGAGCTTCACCCGCCAGATGCAGCCTCTGGGCCTGGGCCATGCCGTCTGGTGCGCCCGCGACATCATCGGCGACGAACCGTTCGCCGTCCTGCTGCCCGATGTGATCGTGGACGCCCAGCCCGGCGCCCTGAAACAGCTGGCCGAGGTCTATGCCGAGGTCGGCGGCAATGTCATCGGCGTGGAATCGGTCCCCGAAAGCGAAACCCACAAATACGGCATCGTCGATCCGATCGGCGGGCCCGATAGCCGCGACGGCCGACGCATCCGCATGAAGGGCATGGTCGAGAAGCCGCCCCGCGGCGAGGCGCCGTCCAATCTGTCGATCTCGGGTCGCTACATCCTGCAACCGGAAATCTTCAGCATCCTGGAGACGCAGCCGCGCGGGGCCGGCGGGGAAATCCAGCTGACCGACGGCATGGCCCGGCTGATGATGGCCCAGACCTTCACCGCGGTCGAATACGAGGGCGTGACCCACGACTGCGGCGACAAGATCGGCCTGCTGCGGGCCAATGTCGCCCTGGCGCTGAAGCGGCCCGACCTCGGCGAGGCCGCGCGCGCGGCGATCGCCGCGCTTCTCTAGGCAAGGCGGGGCGCAGGCGGTGCGGGGCCCCGCCCTGCCGTCGTCACTCGCCGCTGGTCAGGCGCGAGGGGCCGCCGGTGATGCGGCAGACATTGTCGACCTGGGGCCGGCCGCTCTGCTGGCCGGTGGGCGAAAGTATGCCGCCGCGCGCCTCGCAGCTTTCAGACAACTGCCGCAGTTCCGTTTCATAGCGGCTGAGGCCCGTGGTCGGGGCGCAGGCGGAGAGGGCGAAGAGAAGGGCGGCCGGGGCCGCGAGTGTCTGGGGGCGCATTGCAGGGGTCTCCTTGCGGTGGGGGCCCCTATTAAGACGCCTGAAGCCGCATCCGTTCAACCGCTTCGATCAGACGCGCCAGATCGTCCGGCCCGGACAGGCGATGATCGCCACCCTCGATCAGATCCAGTCGCACGTCGCCCCCGGTCAGACGGTCGACCAGGGCCGTGGCGTGGCGCCAGGGGACGACGTCGTCGGCCCGGCCCTGGAAGATGTGGACCGGGGCGGCGATCGGCACGGGGGCGTCGAGCAGCAGCCAGTTCCGGCCCTCCTCAAACAGGGTGAGAGTCAGAACATACTCGCCGAGCCCGTCCTCGACGATCATGGTCTCGCCGTCGCGCAGGACGGCCTGACGCTGATGGTCGGCCAAGCCGGGCCACATCAGTCGTTCGGTGAAGTCGTGGGCCGGGTTGATCAGGACCAGGCCGGCCATCCGGTCTGGCCGCGCCAGGGCCAGCAGCAGGGCGACCCAGCCGCCCATCGACGAGCCGACCGCCACGACCGGGCCCTCGAGGCTGTCGATCATGCGGATCGCATCCTCGCGCCAGCGGCCGATCGTGGCCTTGCGCCAGTCGCCGGACGACCGGCCATGGGCGAAATGATCGTAGCGGACATAGCCCCAGCCGCGCTCGCGGGCCGCGGCGTCCAGAGCGAGGGCCTTGGTCCCCTCCATGTCGGAGCGGAAGCCGCCGATCCAGACCACGGTCGGGCCCGCGCCCCGGACGCGGCGCCAGGCCAGGGTTTCGCCGTCCCGGCAGACCAGATGCTGGATATCGTCCATCGCCGCTCCTCTCGCGCAAGTCGTCGCGGACTGATAGCGAACCCCGGGCAGCGAAGCGAAGGGTCACAGGGGTGAACGATACGATGACGGCGAGGCAGGCTCCTTCGGTCCCTTCACGGCCGATCGGCCCGACCGCCGCTGACGCGTGGCTCTGATGTCGACGGCGGCGAATTTCACCGTGCTGCAGGTGACGCCCGAACTGAGCGCGGGCGGCGTGGAGCAGGCGACCCTGGACGCCAACCGGGCCCTGGTCGGCGCCGGCGTCCGGTCGATCGTGGCCAGCGAGGGCGGGCGGCTCGAGCAGCGGCTTGCGGACGATGGCGGCCTCCTCGTCCGCATTCCGGTCGCGTCGAAGAACCCCTTCACCATTCTCGCCAACGCCGGGCGCCTGGCGGCGATCGCCCGACGTGAAGGCGCCGACGTCATCCACGTCCGCTCGCGGGCCCCGGCGCTGAGCGCCCTGATGGCGGCGAGGCGGACCGGCCTGCCGCTGGTCTCGACCTATCACGGCATCTATTCGGCCCGGAACGGGCTCAAGCGGGCCTATAATTCGCTGATGACGCGGGCGGATGTGGTGATCGCCAATTCCGCCTACACCCGCGACCACATTCTGGCGGAGCATGGCGTCGACCCGGCCCGGGTGGTGCTGGTGCCCGAGGCCGTCGACGCCGACGTCTTCAATCCCGACGCCGTCGAGCCCGCGAGGGTCGCCGCCATGCGCGACGCCTGGGGGGTCGGGCCCGAAGACCGTCGCCGGATCGTGCTCCTGCCGGGGCGTCTGACGGGCTGGAAGGGACAGCGCGTCCTGATCGAGGCGTGGACGGCGGCGCGGAGCCCGATGCTGCTCATCCTCGCCGGCGACGACCAGGGACGGGCCGGCTATCGCGCCGAGCTGGAGGCCGCGATCGCGGCCGGCGGTCTGCAGGATGTCGTGCGCATCGTGGGAGAGGTCGCGGACATGCCGGCCGCCTATCTGGCCGCGGATGTGATCTGCACGCCCTCGCTGGAGGCCGAGAGCTTCGGCCGTACCGCCGTCGAGGCCCAGATGATGGGCCGCCCGGTCTGGGCCTCGGACCTCGGCGCCTCACGCGAGACGGTCGATCCGGCGGTCGCCGGCGATCGGGTTCCGCCGGGAGACGTCGCGGCGTGGTGCGAGGCGCTGGACGTCATCTTGAGGACCCCCGCAGCGGACCTCGCGGCCATGGGCCGGCGAGCCGGCGAACGGGCGCGCCGGCTCTACGCCTTCAACGCGATGGTGGCCGCCACCCTGGAGGTCTACCGGCGGGCCATCGCGCCTCATCGCGACTGACGGGGCGGCCCGTGACGCGGCGAGGACCGTCGTCGATACCCGGATTGAGCCGGACCGCATCCTCTTCGGCGATCCCTCGCCGCTCGAACCTTGAAGCGGGGGGCTTTCGCAGTCATATAGGGCGGCCCGAGGGGAACGCCGCGATCCGTCGCGCGCGCCAACTCGCCAGCACGCCACCGCTTCGACCCAGACTTTTCATTCACGCAAGGAACCGACGCTCATTCGCCGTCCTATGAACCAGCCGCCCGTCAAAGACGGGCCGCCCATGAACCAAGACATCCGCGCGCCGCGCGTTCTGCTCATCGATCAGAACGGCGAGAAACAGGGCGTGATGCCGACCTCGGCCGCGCTCGAAGCCGCCGAGGAGGCCGGCATGGATCTGGTTCAGATCGTCTCGACGTCAGAGCCGCCGGTCTGCAAGATCCTCGACTACGGCAAATTCCGCTTCCAGGAGCAGAAGAAGAAGGCCGAGGCGCGCAAGCGCCAGAAGGTCGTCGAGCTGAAAGAGATCAAGCTCCGCCCCAATATCGACGTCCACGACTATGAGGTGAAGGCCAAGGCCATGCACCGCTTCTTCGACGAGGGCGACAAGGTCAAGGTGACGCTGCGCTTCCGCGGCCGCGAAATGGCCCACCCGGAACTGGGCATGAAGCTGCTCAACAAGGTCCAGGCCGATTTCGAGGAAATCGCCAAGGTCGAATATGCCCCGCGCATGGAAGGCCGCCAGATGATCATGATCCTGGCCCCCAAATAGCGACTACGCCTCACCGATCCCGAGACGCCCCGACCGGTAACGGCCGGGGCGTTTTCGTTTGGCGAAGGTCGGACCGGGGCGCTGGCGCGTAATCGGTCGAGGCGGAAGCGCCTCCCGTCTGCACCGATCCCGTGATGCACAGGCCGGGACTTGCAGTGCGGGCGTTCCGAATCCTATGGTTGCGTCAGGTTTTCGACGTGGGGGCGTCCATGAACATCCAATGCATATCCTCGGCGTTCGCCGCGGCCACCCTGGCCCTGGCCGTCGCCGGACCGGCGGGGGCACAGGATGTCGCGCCGCTTGAGGCCTATGGCGCCCTGCCGGCTTACGAGATGGTGGCGGTATCGCCGAGCGGTGACCGGCTCGCCTATGTCACCGTCCTGGGCGAGGAGCGGGCGCTGGTCATCAACGACCTTTCGGACATGAGCGTGATCGGCGGCGTGCGAGCGGGGCCCGTCAAGGTCCGCAGCCTCGGCTGGGTCGGCGAAGACCATGTCTACGTCTACAGTACGGCCACCCAGGTCGATGCAACGATCGGCCTGCGGCGTTCCGAGCTGGCCGACGCCTCCATCTACGAGATCCCGACCCGCCGGGTGTCGCTCGCCCTCAACAATACCCCGGGCGTCTTCGCCAAGGTCTTCGGATCCCCGATCGTGCGGACCATCGACGGACAGCCGTCGCTGATCGTTGGCGGCCAGGGCCGCGAGGGCGCGGGCCTGTACCGCATCAATCTGTCCAACGGGATTGGTCGGGAGCACGCGGAGCCGGACCGCCGCGGCCCGCCGTCGCTGCTGAACGCCGAAGGCGAGCCGGTCGCCCGGGTCACCTATGATGGCGAGGAATGGGCGCTGCAGGGCCGGCGCGGCGGTTTCTGGCGGACCGTCTGGCGCACCGACGCCCGTATCGACACGCCGGGCCTGGCCGGGTTCGGACCGACCGCAGGCAGCGTGGTTCTCAACGGGACGATCGACGGGCGGCCTGAGGGCTTCTACGCCATTGACCTGCAGACGGGCGCCATCTCGGACCTGCCGTTCGAGGGCCGCCCGACCAACCTGCTGCACCATCCCCGCACCAGGCTGCTTATCGGGGCGCGCACCCTCGGCGACGACGACAGCGTCACCTGGCAGTTCCTCGACCCGGTCGCCGAACGCAGCTGGCGGTCCGTGCAGGCGGCCTTCCGCGGCAAGCAGGTGACTCTGACCTCGTGGTCCGACGACCTGCGCCAGATCGTGGCCTTCACCCAGGGGTCAGGCGACGCCGGCACCTATCAGCTCGTCGACCTCGACCTGCGCACGGCCGAGATCATTGGCGAGGAATATCCCGCCATCACCGGGGCGCGCGTCGGCGAAGTGCGATCGATCAGCTACGCAGCCGCCGACGGCATGAGCATTCCGGGCTACCTGACCCTGCCGCCGGGAGTCACAGACCCCCGGGGCCTGCCGCTCGTCGTCTTCCCGCACGGCGGTCCGGCCTCCCGCGACTATCTCGGCTTCAACTGGTGGGCCCAGGCCATGGCCTCCCGCGGCTATGCGGTCCTTCAGCCCAATTTTCGCGGCTCCGACGGACTGGGCACGGCGCATCTCGAAGCCGGCTACGGCGAATGGGGCCGCAAGATGCAGACCGATCTCTCGGACGGCGTCCGCTGGCTGGCTTCGGAAGGAATCATCGATCCGGCCAGGGTGTGCATCGTCGGCGCCAGCTATGGCGGCTATGCCGCGATGGCGGGCCCTACCCTGGATCCGGGCGTGTACAAATGCGCGGTGGCGGTCTCGGGCGTCTCGGACCTGAGGCGTATGGTGGAGTGGGAAGCCAACCAGGGCGGGCGGCGCGACTCGCCGGTGGTGCGGTACTGGAACCGCTTCATGGGCGCCGCGCGTCTGGGCGACCGCAACCTCGACACAGTCTCTCCCGCCGCCCAGGCGGCGCGCGCCGATGCGCCCATCCTGATGTTGCACGGGCGGGACGACACCGTAGTGCCGTTCGAGCAGAGCCGGGTCTTCGCCGAGGCGCTGCAGCGAGCCGGAAAGCCGCATGAACTGATCGAGCTGCCGAGCGAGGACCACTGGCTGTCGCGCGCCGCCACCCGGCAATGGATGCTGACCGAAACCGTTCGCTTCCTCGAGCAGCACAATCCTCCGCGCTGAGACTCGCCTTGCTTTCCGGCCCCGGCTGGCCTAGAAGCCGCGCCTTCGCGTACCGAACCGCCGGGCTAACAGGCATGCCTGGGCGGTTCTCATCAGGGTTTCCAATCCGACGGCTCCCAAGGCCCGAAGAATCGGCAACCCACTCAAACAGAGAGTGAAAATGCCCAAACTGAAGACGAAGTCTGGCGCCAAGAAGCGCTTCAAATTCACGGCGACTGGCAAGGTCAAGTCGGGCGTGGCGGGCAAGCGGCACCGCTTGATCAGCCACAACTCGAAATACATCCGCCAGAACCGCGGCACCAAGGTCATGGCCGACGCGGACGCCAAGAAGATCAAGTCCTACATGCCGTACGCCTGATCGGCGCGCGCATCGACGACCTGATTTTCCCATTGAATTTGAAAGGATAGCGACATGGCTCGCGTCAAACGCGGCGTAGTTTCCCACGCCAGACACAAGAAGGTTCTCAAGCAGGCCAAGGGTTTCTACGGCCGCCGCAAGAATACGATCCGCACCGCCAAGGCCGCGGTTGATCGCGCCGGGCAGTACGCCTACCGCGACCGCCGCAACAAGAAGCGCTCGTTCCGCGCCCTGTGGATCCAGCGCATCAACGCCGCCGCCCGTCTGGAAGGCTTCACCTATTCGCAGTTCATGCACGGCCTCGGCGAGGCCGGCATCGAGCTGGACCGCAAGGTCCTGGCCTCGATGGCCGCCGACGAAGTCGCCTTCAAGGCCGTAGCCGACAAGGTCCGGGACGCGCTGAAAGCCGCCTGACGGCGATCCGCAGACACAGGTTTGTCGAAACGCCCGCTCCGGTCTCCGGGGCGGGCGTTGTCGTGAGGGGGGCAGGCAACTCCCGCCGCCCCGCCCCGTTGAACAGGCGGCGCCCCAACATCCGGCGCGCCGTCACACAAGGGGACCCCCATGTCCATCGCCAAGATCACCGAAGTCAGCGCCTCATCCACGGTCAGCTTCGAGGACGCGCTGAAACAGGGCATCGCCCGCGCCGACAAGACCCTCAAGAATGTCGAGGGCGCCTGGGTCCAGGAGCAGAAGGTCATCGTCAAGGGCGGCGAGATCGTCGAATACCGGGTCAATATGAAGGTCACCTTCGTCCTCAACGACTGAGGCCGCACGTTCCGTCCGGCGGGCGGGGTGACGAAACCGTCCGCGCCCGCTAGACGACGGTCGCAATGACCGATCTCGCCCGACTCGAACTCGACCTGATCAACGCCATCGGCGCCGCGGAGACCGCCGCGGCGGTCGAGGAGCTGCGCGTCGCGGCCGTAGGCAAGTCCGGTTCGATCTCCGGCCTGCTCAAGGGGATGGGCGCGCTTTCGCCAGACGAGCGGCGCGAACAGGGGCCGATGATCAACGGCCTGCGCGACCGGGTCACGGCGGCCCTCGCCGCCCGCAAGGCCGAGCTGGAAGGCGCCGAGCTGGACGCCCGCCTCAAGGCCGAACATATCGACCTGACCCTGCCGGCCCGTCCGCGGCGAGCCGGCTCCGTCCACCCGACCATGCAGGTGATGGACGAGATGATCGCCCTGTTCGCCGAGATGGGCTTCGCCGTCGCCGAGGGGCCCGACATCGAGGACGATTTCCACAATTTCACCGCCCTGAATTTCCCGCCCAAACATCCGGCGCGGGAGATGCACGACACCTTCTTCCTGCGGCCCGATCCGGAAACGGGCGAACGCAAGGTGCTGCGCACCCACACCAGCCCGGTGCAGGTGCGCACCATGATGACGCAGACGCCGCCGATCCGGATCATCGCGCCCGGCCGCACCTTCCGGAAGGACAGCGACGCCACCCACACGCCGATGTTCCATCAGGTCGAGGGTCTGGTGATCGACCGCGACATCCACATGGGCCATCTGAAATGGACGCTGGAGACCTTCGTGTCCCGCTTCTTCGAGGTCGACGACGTCGACGCCCGCTTCCGCCCGCACCATTTCCCCTTCACCGAGCCCTCGGCCGAGATGGACATCCGCTGCGACCGGTCGGGCGGGGAGCTGAAGCTCAACACCGGCGACAGCTGGATGGAGATTCTGGGCTGCGGCATGGTCCACCCCAATGTGCTGCGCAACTGCGGCATCGATCCGGACGAATTCCAGGGCTTCGCCTTCGGCATGGGCGTCGATCGCCTGGCCATGCTGAAATACGGCATCCCCGACCTGCGCCCCATGTTCGAGGCCGACACCCGTTGGCTGAGCCATTACGGCTTCTCTGCCTTCGCCGCCCCCAACGCCGCCAGCGGACTGTCCTGATGACCGACCAGCCCTTGTTTTCGCCAACAGCGTCCGCCGCCCTGGATCCGCTCGCCCGGGCGTTCCACGGAGGCGGCTTTTCGCTGTTCGATCTGTATCGGGCCAGCATGCAGGCCGGCGGCGGAGTGAAGATCGAGGACCGCACCTTCACCGACTGCACGATCGAGGGACCGGCGCTGATGCTGGTGCTGGACGGCGTCCATTTCGACAGCACCCATTTCGGCCAGACCGGCGGCGACATGCGCAACATGCTGTTCCAGCCGCTGGGCAATGTCGGCATCGGAGCCATTCCGGTGCGCAACTGCACCTTCACGCGGTGCCGGTTCCAGGCGATCGGGATCACAGGCAACGAGACCCTGCTGAAGATGCTGATCGACCAGGTCGCGACCACCGGCTGACGACCCGAACCGAAATCGAGAGACCTGCGAACATGACCGATCCGACGCCCACCATGTCACCGGAAGAAGCCGCCGGCCGCGCCCTCGTGGCCCGCACCAGCTTCGAGAAGGAAGCCGTCTGGCTGCCGCAGCTGGCCGTCCAGCACTGGAACGCAGGCCAGATGTTCATCGACGGCAAGACCTTCACCGATTGCCTGATCGAGGGTCCGGCGGTCATGGCCGTGATGACCGGCACGCTGTTCGACAACTGCGCCATGGGGACGGCCGAGGACATACGGACCCTGCTGTATCGGCCGATGGGCCCGACCAAGATGGGCGGAGTGATCGGCATGGGGAACTGCCGGTTCGTGCGCTGCCGCTTTGTCCAGGTCGGCTTCACGGGCACGGACGAGATGCTCGACGAACTCGCCGCCGGCATCAAGCCGCC
>Ga0207951_100844_pt1 | contig 13027 bp, 10 predicted proteins | sample Subbio12Aug_8Bad_FD_184830 | JGI IMG/M metagenome (GOLD analysis project Ga0207951, IMG submission 184830) | Serpentinite rock and fluid subsurface biosphere microbial communities from McLaughlin Reserve, California, USA - CR12Aug_8Bad (SPAdes) | ecosystem: Environmental > Terrestrial > Deep... | reverse complement strand
CCGCCGCGCTGGGACGGGCACCGCCTCGTCTTCGAGCTGGACATGGAAGGCGGCGGGCGCGTGCGCTGCGCCATCTCCCGCCTCGCGCTGCTGGGCGTGACCGGCGGCGGGCGCTTCGAGGCGTCGCAGGTGCTCCAGCGCTTCGGCGCCGCGCGCGAGCGGATCGAGGCCGCCGCCTTCGCCAAGCTGCGCGAGCGCATCAGCGCGCCGCTCGGCATCCTGCATATCTGGGAGGAAGACATCCTCGACCCCCCGCCGGCGAGTCCTTCCGTCGCCATGCAGGCGCCGCGCCTGCGGGGCTGAGGTGGCCGAAGCGCGTTGCCCGGGCTAGAACCTCGAGGTCCGGGTTCGTCGGTCTTGCCGCCCCGGGCCGGGCGCCGTTCGTCGCGGTGGCCTGCATGTGCGTCGGCGCGACCGCGGCCGCCGCCAGGACAATGGTTCGCGCCGATGCTGGTCTGCCGTGATCTCGCCGCTCTCCGCTCCGCCACCGCCAGTCTCCGGGAAACCGGGCGCCGTCTTGGCCTGGTGCCGACCATGGGCGCCTTGCATGCGGGGCATCTCGAACTCGTCGCCGCCGCGCGGCGGCACGCCGACGCTGTCGCCGCCTCCATATTCGTCAATCCGCTGCAGTTCGCCGCCGACGAGGATCTCGCGCGCTACCCGCGCGACGAGGCGGGCGACCTCGCGAAGCTGCGCGATGCCGGTTGCGATCTCGTCTGGATGCCGCCGGTCGGGGTGATGTACCCGCCCGGCACGGCCACCGCCATCGAGGTCGCGGGGCCGTCCGCCGGTTGGGAAGGCGATGCGCGGCCCGGCCATTTCCGCGGCGTCGCCACGGTCTGCGCCAAGCTGTTCCTGCAGACGGGCGCCGAGGTCGCGGCCTTTGGCGAGAAAGACTGGCAGCAATTGCAGGTCGTGACGCGCATGGCACGCGACCTGGACATTCCGATCCGCATCCTTCCCGTGCCGACGGTGCGGGAGGCGGACGGACTCGCCATGTCCTCCCGCAACCGCTTCCTCTCGCCGCAGGAGCGTGCGACGGCGCCGCTGCTGCATCGCGCCATGACGCAGGCCGCGACGGCCATCAGGACCGGCGCGCCGGTCGGGGCGGCGCTCGATGCGGCGACCCGCACGCTGCGCGCCGCCGGCTTCGTCCCCGACTACCTCGCGCTGGTCGAGGCCGAGACGATGCGCCCCCTCGCCACGCGCCGCGCGGAGGGGCCCATGCGGCTGATCGCGGCCGCAAGGCTCGGCACGGTGCGCCTGCTGGACAACATCGCGGCCTGATCCGTCGCGGCCGTTTGAACTCCGGCCTGCCGGCAGGACGCGCGGCGCCGACAGAGCGGCCATTCGCGAAGCCGGAAGCCGGCGAAGGGTGGCGCCCGCGGCCGCCGGGCATCAATCGCGAATGGCCAGCCCGACCCCCGCCAGAGTCAGCGCCAGCGCGCCCCCCTCGCGCCAGCCGAAGGGCTCGCCCAGCAGCAGCGCCGCGCTGGCCACGCCGACCATCGGCGTGACCAGCGTGCCGAGCGAGGCGAGCGAGGCCGGCAGCCGCCGCAGCGCCGCGAACCAGGCGAGGTAGCAGAGCCCCAGCGCGAAGACCCCGCCATAGGCGATCAGCCCCCAGCCGCCCCAGGACAGCGCGCCGAGCGCCGGCGGATCCACCAGCGCCGCGCCGACCGCCAGCGGCGCGATCCCGACCCCGACCTGCCATACGGTCGAGGCCGTCGGCGGCAGGCCGAGCGGCCAGCGCTTCGTCACCACCGTCCCGAGCGAGAACAGGATCGCCGCGCCGAGCCCGAGCGCCACGCCCGGCAGCTTCTCGGCCCCGGCCGAGAGTCCCTTGCCCAGCACCAGCACCGCCAGCCCGCCGAGCGCCAGCGCGAGGCCCGCGAGGCGCCGCGGCCGCGGCCGCTCGCCCAGGACCGCCCAGGCCATCAGCGCCGCCCAGACCGGCATGGTGTAGCAGACGATCGTCGCCTCCGCCGCCGCGAGCCAGAGCAGCGAGAAGGAAGCGAGCCCCATCCAGGCCGTGACGTTCAGCACCGAGACGAGCGCCAGGCGCGGCCAGAGCGCCACCGGCACGGCGATGCGCTCGCGCAGCGCCGCCGCCACCGCGAGCAGCACCAGGAACCCCAGCCCGCCCGAGGCCGCGCGCGTCGTCAGCACCGGCAGCTCGGCCAGCAGCACCTTCATCGCGGGCCAGTTCAGGCCCCAGCCGACGGTGGTGGCGAGCAGCAGCGCGAGGCTGGCGGCGTCGGAGCCGCGCGCCGGCGCCTGCATCAATGCATGAAGTCCGGTTCGTCGCGCGTCAGGATGCGCTTGATGCTCTCGAGGTGCATGCGCGCGCTCTCGCGGTCGCCTTCTCGCATCTGTTCGTAGGTGCGGCGCGCCACGTCCTCGGGCACCGCCTTCAGCGTCCGGCCCGTCGCCATGGCGAGGCGCTGCACCTCCGCCGCGCGCTCGAGGTAGTAGAGGTCGTCCCACGCCTCGGCGATCGAGGGGCCGACCACCATGACGCCGTGGTTCTTCATGAAGACGATGTCGGCATCGCCGATGCTGGCGGCGATGCGGTCGCCCTCGCGCTCATCGAGTGCGAGGCCGTTGTAGTCCTCGTCCACCAGCGTCCGGCCATAGAACTTCAGCGCGCTCTGCCCCGCCCAGACCAGCGGCGGGCCTTCCAGCATGGCGAGCGCCGTCGCGTTCGGCATGTGGGTGTGGAAGGCGGCCCTCGCGCGCGGCTTGTTCAGGTGCACGCGGGCGTGGATGAAGAAGGCGGTGGCCTCGGGCACGCCCTCGCCTGCGACGACGTTGCCGCGGAAGTCGCACACCAGCAGGCGCGAGGCCGTGATCTCCCGGAACGCCCAGCCATAGGGGTTGACCAGGAACAGGTCGTCGCGCCCCGGCACCACGAAGGAGAAGTGGTTGCAGATGCCTTCATGCAGGCCGAGCCGCGCGGCCATGCGGAAGCAGGCGGCGAGATCGACCCGCGCCTGGCGCACGGCGTCGGCGTCGAGTCCGGTGTTGCGCAGGATCGCGGGCGCGGCGGGCGCGCCGAGGGCGTGGGCCATCGGTGATCTCCTCACTCGGGCGCAGGATCGTCGGTCCGGGGCGGCGCGGCAAGGCGGCGCGGCGCCCGTTCAGCCGGCCTCCGCCCCGGGCCGGCGCAGGGCGATGTCGTAGAGCGCCTCCCCGTTCAGGCAGAAGAAGGCGACCGGCCAGCCCGAGCGCACGGCGAACTCGGTCGCCGCCTGATGCACGCCGAACACGCCGAAGCCCTGGCGCACGATGCGCGCGAAGTCGTTGAACACCAGCATCCCGCCCGGTTTCACGCGCGGGGCCGCGGCGGCGATGTCGGCGGCCACCGCCTCGTAGGAATGGTCGGCGTCCACGTAGATCCAGTCGAAGGCGCCGGCCTCGGGGCTGGCGAGGAAGGCGGTGGTCATCGTCTCGTGCCGCCGCACCCGCGCATCGGCCAGCACGTCGGCGCGGCACGGGGCGAAGCTGACATCCACGAGGTGCAGTTCCTCCGGTTCCACGACGTCGAGGATCATCCGCGCGAAATCGCCCCGCCAGGTGCCGAGCTCGCAGACCCGCCCGCCCTTGGGGAAGTGCCGCAGCATCTCCGGCCGGCTCGAGACCAGCCGGCAGCCGTCGAGCTGCGCCTGCGGGATGTCGGGCGCGGGGGGCGGCGGCGGCCGGAAGGCCAGGCGCGCCAGCCGGCCGAGCGACTTCACGCCTTCCGGCAGCAGGCGGCGCAGGCGCAGTTCCGCGCGGTAGTTGAGGCATTTCTTCATGCGCGGCGGCGCGGCTCCCTGCTCCCATCCCCCGGGCCGGGGATGGCGGCTTATTGCCCGGGGCGGCCGCGGACGCCAGCCCGCCGCGGCGATCCCCGCGCAGGCCGGTATCGGCCGCCACCGATGCGTCCTATCCTGCGGCAGCCATGATGTTCACGGACAGATCCAGCGGGGCGGTCGGCGTGGACGCCGCCACGGCTTGCGACGATCTCGAATGCCCGCGCTGCGGCGGCCCCGTCGCGCAATGGCGCTGTGGTGGCTGCGGCGTCGCCTTCCCCCGGGTGCTGGGCGTGCCCTTCCTCGGCGCGTTCGAGCCGGCCGACGCGCTCGGCCTGATCGAGATCGTCGCCAATGCGCCCAACCGCGGCCGCCTGCGCATCGAACCCGACACGGTGGCGCGGCTCGATTCGCTCTGCGCCGGCTACCACGCCGCCGCCGACAAGGAGGCGTTCCGCGCCGCGCACGAGGAAGCGCAGGCGTGGTGGTTCGGCCACCGCTACGCCGAATGGCGCGCGGTGGGGACGCTGCTCGAGGGGCTCGACATCGCCGGCGCGGCGGTGCTCGACATCGGCGCCGGCCAGGGGTTCGACGCGTGGAGGCTCGCCCTGCGCGGGGCGCGCGTCACCGCCCTGGAGTTCAGCCCCATCGTCGCCGAGGCCGGCGCGCAGAGCTTCCCCGCCCTGCGCTGGATCGGCGGCTTCGCATGCGCTGCCCTTCCGCACCGCCTCCTTCGACCATGTCTTCATCAACGCCGCGCTGCACCACATGCGCGACCTGCCGGCGACCATCGCCGAGGCGCTGCGGGTGCTCCGCCCCGGCGGATACCTGATCACCAGCGGCGACCCGTTCCGCGCCGACGCGACCGGCCCCGCGCTCGAATTCGACGTGTTCGACCGGCACGAGGCGGTGCTGCTCGGCATCAACGAGCAGATCCCGCCGCTGTCGGATTTCCTCGCCACCATCGAGCGCAACCGCGCCGTGCTGGCGCCGGAGATCTTCACCCAGGTGCTGCATGGCGGCCGCTCCGGCAGCGGCCCGGCACTCGAGGAATGGACCGCCTGGGACCTCGATGCCGACGGACCGATGCTCAAGGCGCGCGCCGGCAGCCTCGCGATGCGCGTGCGCCTGACCGCGCCCTGGCCGCATCCGCGCGCGCTGCAGCGCGAGGGCGTCCTGCCGCCCGCGATCTTCGTCGAATGGCTGCACGATCCCACGCGCGCGGTGGCCGAACTCGCGCGCATCATCCCGCGCGCCATGCTCGACACGCCCTTCCCCGGCGTGCCGGCGAAGTTCGACCTGATCAACGGCTGGCGCGTCGCGCGATCCACCGCGACGACGCGCACCGCCTACCGCCGCGCGCGGCTGTTCCGCAGCCGCGGTGCCGCGCCCGCGCTCCGTTTCGAGGCGCGCAGCGCCGTGCCGGCGCGGATCACGCTGCTGGTCAACGCCGTGCCGGCCGGCACGACGGAGCTCGGCGCGGCCTGGACGGCGCTCGAGGCCGACATCTCCGCCGTGCCGCCGGGCGAGCCCTTCGTGCTCGAGTTCCAGCGCGAGGGCGAACCGGCGGATTTCGACGCCGGCTGCTTCGAGGTGCGGCTGCCGGATGCGCGCGCCGCGCTCGGCGCCCGGCTGCGCGACCTGCTGCCGCGGCGCCTGCGGCGCCTCGCGGGCATCCCATAGCGCCGCCGCGCGCATGCGCCGCGCCCGCGCTCAGCCGCGCAGGATCTCCACCAGCCGCGCCGCCGTCGCGTCCCAGTCGTTGAGGCGCCGCCCGGTCTCCCGCGCGCCCTCGGCCAGCACGACCCGCCGCGCCGGATCGCACAGCGCCGCCATGGCATCCGCCAGCGCCTCGGCCGTCAGCCCCCGTGCCAGCAGGCCGTCCACGCCGTCGCGCACCTGCTCGGCGAGCCCGCCCACCGGCGTCGCGACGACGGGCACGCCGAGGCCGTGCGCGACCGGCGCGACGCCGCTCTGGCTCGCCTCGCGATAGGGCAGCACCACGGCATCGGCGCCGGCCACCATGGCGGCCATCTCGGCCTCGGCGAGCCAGCGCGCCTCGACCGTGACGCCCGGCAGCGCGGCGAGGCCGGGCGCGAGCGCCTCGATGTCGCCCTCCCCGGCCACCAGCAGCCGTGCCTCGGGGTGGCGCGGCGCGAGCAGCCGCCAGGCGTCGCGCAGCAGGTCGAGACCCTTGTAGGCGCGCATCCGCCCGAGATGGACGAAGCGCACCGTGCCCTCCCCCCTGCGCGGCACGACGGTTCCCGGCGCGGCGAGCAGCGCACCGAGTTCGAGCCGGTGCACCGCCAGCCCGGGCCGCCGCCGCGCGATGCCCGCCGCGACGGCGTCGGAGAAGGCGATGGCGCTCTCCGCCGAATCGAGCTCGCGGGTCAGGCGCCATTCCCACAAGGCGCCGGGATCGCCGGGATGCGGCTCGGCATCGTGGACCATCGGCACGAAGCGCAGCCCGGCGCGCTTCAGCCCGGGCGCGACCAGCGGCGTCCAGAGATGCGTCATCACCGAGACCACCGCGTCGGCGCTGAAGCCGAGCGCCTGGCGCCGCAGCCGCCGCGCCAGCAGCGGCAGGCGCAGGAACCCCGCGGCGAAGCCCGCCGCGCTGGCATAGGTCGGCACCGCATCCATCGGCAGGCCGAGCGCGCGCATCGGCGCGAGCAGATCGGCCTGGGCCGAGAGCGCCAGCGCGACCTCGACATCGCCGCGCCGCCGCAGCGAATCGGCGAGCGCGAGGGCGAGCTGCCCGCCGGCGCCCTTCCGGCCCCAGTACCAGAGGAGGATGCGCATGGCGCGGCCTCAGCCGCGACGGCGCAGGCCGGCCGCCCGCAAAAGCCCGACCGCGCCATCGCGGGCGCGCCAGAAGGGGCTGCGGCACATGCCGGCGAGTTCCACGCGCAGCGCCGACAGCGCCGCCTCGAGCCCGGCGCGCGTCGCGGCGTGGCTCGCCTCCAGCAAGCCGATCCGCTCGGCATGGGACGCCTCAAGAGCGCCGATCCGCTCCGCGGCATAGGCCTCCGCCCCGCCGGCGCGCGCGAGCGCCGCGTCCCGCGCCTCGCGCAGTGCGGTCAACGCGGCGGCGAGTTCACCTGCCAGCGCCGTCACGGGGTCGCCGGCCGTCATCGCGGGCGGATAGCCGAGGCGCGCCTGCATCGCCCCGTGCAGCGCGTCGAACAGCGCAGGACAGCAGGCTTGCAACTCGGCGACGTTGCGCGCATCGCTGCCGCTGCGGAAATGGTCCGGCGCCATCGCGTTCAGCGCCGCGAAATCCGCCGGCGGCGCCGCGACCGGCACGTGCCCGAGGAAGTCGCCGATCGCCGCGAGCGCAGCGTCGGAAGGCTTCGCCAGGTCCTCGTAGCGCAGCACCAGGCGGCGGCTGAGCGGCGCGTCGAGCCAGGCCGCGGCATGGGCGGACCAGGAGCCGAACTGCACCGCGCCCGCGACCACCTCGGGCAGCGTGTGTCCGACATCGCCGGGGCGGTTCCGAAAGTGCCAGTAGGAGGCCAGCGCCGAACGGCCGTCGCGCAGCACGCAGATCGCCGGCCAGTCGTGGCCGGGCGGCGGCAGGTCGTGCGTCTTGACGAGGAAGGTCTCGGCGGAGGCGGCCATGGCGGCCAGCGCATCCTCGCCGAGCGGCCCATGCGGCTCGAATCCCACCGTCGCCGCGAGTTCGGAGCCGATGTCGCCCCCGTCGCCGTCGCCATGCACCGACCAGCTCAGCAGCCCGAAATGCCGGTTCAGCAGGATCCGCAGCAGGGTGTTGCCGGATCGCGGGTAGGAGGCGAGCCAGACGATCATGCGCCGTCGCGCGGAGAAGCCTTGCTCATCCGCGCTGCCTCAGTCCCAGGCGGCGCAGGATGCCGATCACCACGCCGCGCAGCTTCCAGAAGGGGCTGTTCTTCATGGATTGCACATCGAGAAGCGCGCGCTGCAACTCGCCCGCGATGCGGACTGCAGATCCGCCGGCACTGCTAGCCCGCGCACCGTGCGCGAGCCCTGGGCTCTCGGCGAGCCAGCCCTGGATGCCCGCCTGGTAGCGGCGGAACTCCTGCCAGCCCGGCCCGGGGCGCGGCCGCGTGCCGGCCTCGACCGCCGCCAGCGCGCCGCGGAAGGCCGCCATGGCGGTCGCGGCCTGCGCCGCGATGGTGAAGCGCGCCGCCTGGTCGATCCCGGCCGCGCGACGCGCCGCGCGCGCGGCAGGATCGGCGAGCCCGACCAGCGCCGTCGCGGCGGCCTCGGCATCGTCGGGGTCCACGAAGATCGCCGCCTCGCCGCCCACCTCGATCAGCGAGGAATTCGCGCAGGTGACCACCGGGCAGCCGCAGGCCATCGCCTCCAGCACCGGCATGCCGAAGCCTTCGTAGCGCGAGGGGTAGACCAGCGCATGCGCCCCGGAATAGAGCCGCCGCAGCGTCTCGTCGTCCGCCTTGACGCGGCGCGCCTTCACCGAGGGCGCGGCGGCGCGGAATTCGGCCTCGATCTCCACCGCCCCGCCGACGCAGACGATCTCGAGGGCACGGCCCTGCTGTGCGGCGAGCGCGGCGGCGCGGAAGGCGAGGATGCCGTTCTTGTAGCCGCCCGCCCCATTGCGGTCGCCCACCATGAGCAGGTAGTCGCCCGCGATGCCGAGCGCGCGGCGCGCCTCGGCGATCGCGTCCGCCGTCGCCGGGCTGAAGCCGGGCGGCAGGCCGCAATGCGCGACGGTGATGTCGGGCTCGGCGATTTCGGGGAAAAGGCGTGCGAGGTCGCGCGCCGAACTGGCGGAGATCATCGCGTGCCCGCTGGCATGGCGGATGGCGCGCGCCTTCTCCTGCCAGCCCTCCTCCGAGAGGTCCACGCCCGTCATCTCCGGGATCATGTCGTAGCCGAAGAAGAAGGAGGGCGTCCCGGTCGGGGCCGAGTAGTAGGTCGAGACGAACAGGTCCGCGCCGAGCTCGCGGCAGACGCGTTCGAGCAGGAGGCTGTCCTCGCCGGTCCGGCCGTAGTCATGCGCCGCGATGCCGCGCATGTGCACGCCCGGGATGCGCGGCGCGGTGCCGGCGCGGTCGAGCAGCACGATGTGGTCGGCGAGCCCGGCCTTCACCCATTCCTCGAGCATGGACTGCCAGACGCGGCCGATGCCCGAGGCGAGGTACTGCCAGTAGACGCCGTCCACCACGATGCGCGGCGTGGCGGGCACCGGCGGGCGCTCGGGCGCAGCATCGGGCGAGGCGAAGGACCAGGCGCCGTCCGCGCCCTGGCGCGCCAGCGGCGCGACGCGCAGCGCCGCCGCCTCGTCGAACACCGTCCCGTCGCTCACCCAGGCGAAGTGGTCGGCCAGGCGCCCCGGACCGCGCTGCGCCAGCAGCCCGCGCCAGCGCGCGGTGGCACCGGCATAGCCGTAGTAGGTTTCCTTGAAGGCGAGCTGCGCCTCGGTGACGTAGGCGAAGTGCTGGAAGACGCAGCCCGAGGCCTCGGTCTCGTCCTGCGTGAAGGGTGCGAGCGTGGCGATGTCCACCGGCTCGCCGCCATCCGGCCTCGGGCGGACCAGCGTCGGCGGCTCATGGGCGGCCCAGCGGTCGCCGGGCCGGAAGCGCCAGGTCCGCAGCCATTCCACCGCCGGGTTCTGCGCGTAGTTGTTGCGCGTCGCGATCACCTTCCCCGGCCCGACGAAGTACCAGCACCAGTAGAAGGCGGCGCCGCGCTTCGGCTCGGCGAGGAAGCGCCGGCGCATCTCGCTGACCTGCTCCACGGTCCACAGCTCGTCGGCATCCACCTGCCACAGCAGGCAGGATTCGGGGATGTTGGGCAGCGGCGCGTTCACCATCTCCCGCTTGCCGTCCCAGAACTCCCCGGGCGGCTTGCGGTAGAGCGTGACGCGGTCGGGAAAGCGGCGCGCCAGGTCGTCGAGGTATTCGCTCGTGCCGTCCGTGCTGCGGCCCTCGCGGTGGATGCCATCGGTCACCTTGCCGCCGGTCGCCGTGCTCCAGGCGGTGTCGTGCTTCAGCGCGGCGACGCCTTCGACCACGTGCCAGTGCCAGCGGAAGGGCAGCTTCGCCAGCATCGCCTCGTGGTAGCGGATGAAGGGCTCGCCGTTCAGCACGATGGTGAAGAAGTGGATCGGCAGGTCGTCGGCACTCGCGCGGCGGCGGAAGGCGGAATAGCCGTTGCGCAGCGTCTGGTCGTCCGCGATCAGCTCGTAGTTGGGGTCGAGCAGCAGCCGCTGACGCGCCCGGAAGCATTTGTAGGTGTTGGTGTCGTCGAGCAGGATCAGCCGCGCCCCGATCACCTTGTCGAGCTCGACGTCGCCGGTGAATTCCGAGCCGTCGATCAGCACCAGGTCGAAATGCTCGATGCCGTGCCCGGCCTTGATGCGCTCGATCGCGCCTGCCTCGACGCCCGCGCCCTCGACATAGGCGATGTCCTGCTCGAGCCAGCGCAGCACCTCGTCGAGCGGAAACCTCGTCAGCCCCGACTTCTCGTTTTGATAGAAGGCCGTGACGTCATCCTCGCTCGGGAATTCCGAAGGCGCGACCGAGGACATGTTGTAGCAGTGCACGAAGGGCCGGTCGGCATAGGTCTGGCGCAGCACCTCGAAGCGCGGCTTCGAGACCTCGATGCAGAACAGCTTCGGGCTGCCCGGGTTCCTCGCGAGGCCGGCCACGAAGGCCTCGGTGCTGCCGCCGCCCGCGGAGGAGCCGATCTCCAGCACATGGCGGAGTTCCTCCGTCGCGGAGAGTTCGGCGATCAGGCGGTGGAAGGCGTCGTTCTTGATCTCGGGGGGAATGATACGATCAAGGTCCGAAACGGCTTCGGATGGGCTCGTGCTCGTCAAGGGGTCCGCTCCGCGCGCCGTAGGGGGGCGGGCACGCGCATCCTGCGCGCCCGAGGGCTGCAACCTGGGGTGGTGCGCTAATTGACGCGCTGCGAAAGGTCAAGTTCGGCGGGCTCACGCCCCCGTGCTCAGCGTCCCACCCGGGGGCTCAGGAAACCGGAACGTCCCGAGGAAGATGTCCGGGCGCGCCGGGTCGCATGGGGCATCCAGCGCGGTCGGGAACAACCCGGTCTCCGGTTCCAGCTCGCCGGCATCGCGCCGCAGCAGCGTCACCTCCAGCACGCGCGGGAACGGCACCCCCCCGATCAGCACCGCGCCGCCCCAATTGTTCGCATGGACATGCACCACCGCGTGGCTGCGCGTGAGGTGCCGCAGGGCGGCCTCGGCCTGCGTGAACCAACCATTTTCGCCGATCCGGTCGAACCAGTGGAACTCGATCAGGATCTGGCGGAACCGGCCGAGCGGCGCCGTCGCCTCCCCCGCCGCAAGGACCGGCCACTCGGCGGCCTCGACATCCATCTTGAGCGCGAGGTCGCCCGCCTCCGGCAGGCCGGACAACGCGATCAGGGACCGCAGCGTGCGCAGGTTGTTCACATCCGCCGTGCCGATCCCGATGGGCTGCCAGGAAAGCCAAGGGGCGGTGCCCGGCGGGGCGGTGATGGTATGGTCGAACTGCGCGACCGGGCAGCCATGCCCGAGCATTGCCCGGTCCCAGGCATCGTCGCTGCCGATGCCGATCGAGATGGCGCCGGCCAGGCCCTGCCAGTCCTCCACCATGACATAGCCGCCGTCATTGGAGTGCCCGACCCTGACCTTGCGGGCATCGCGCGGCCGGAACGGCGCGAGCAGCGCGGCAAGCCGCAGGATGCGCGCCCGCTCGCCACCCGCCAGCGCGGTTTCCCGCAGCTGGTCGCCGCCATCCCGGTCCGCCACTGCCGGCCGCCCGGCTTCGCCGACCAGCGCGGCCAGCTTCAGTTCAACGGCGACGAGTCGCCGGACCTGCTCGCGCTCCAGCCGGTCGAGGCGCAGCGCGTGCTCGCGCGCCGCCTCCAACGCCTGCCGGCCGTTCAGCAGCACTTCTCCGATGATCCCCTTGACCCGCGCCACCGGATTCCTCATGCCACGAACAGCCCCCTTCGCCTTGGGGCGGCACGCTCGCGCGGCGCCGCGCGGCGCGCAAGCGGCAGGCCGGGCGCGGTGCCGATTTCCGCGCATGGCCCCCGGTGGTGCATCATGGGCCGGGGGCGCGGACCGCACCTGCGCCCTTCTCCAGGAGTGCCAGGACCAGGTGGACCCGAACCGCATCCCAGCCGACCCGGGCACGCCGCTCGTCAGCGTCGTCACCGTCTGCCGCAACGCCGCAGCGACCCTGCAGGCCTGCCTCGACAGCGTCGCCGCCCAGACCTGGCCCGCGGTGGAACACATCGTCATCGACGGCGCCTCGACCGACGGCACGATGGCGATCCTCGAGGCCTGGCGCCCGCGGCTCGCCGTGCTGGTCTCGGAGCCCGATTCGGGCCTCTACGATGCCATGAACAAGGGCATCGCGCGGGCGCGGGGCGAGTTCGTGCTGTTCCTCAACGCCGACGACCTCTTCGCCGGCCCGGATGCGCTGCGCGACGCCATGGCGGCGATCGCCGCCGATCCGGGGGGCGATGTCTATTACGGCTCGCTCGAGGTGCGGGTGGACGGGGCGCGCCACACCTTCGCGCCACCGCCGCCCGAGCGGGCCGCCGAGGAGATGGTCCTGGGCTGCCTGCCCCACCAGGCGACGCTCGCCCGCCGCGCGGTGTTCGCGCGCACCGGCCCCTTCGACCTGCGCTGGCGGCGCCATGCCGACTATGCATGGTGGATCGCCGTGATCGGCGATCCGGAGATCCGCCTGCGCCGCATCCCGACCGTCGTCGCCTCCTTCGCCATGGGCGGCGCCTCCTCCGACCTCGCCAAGGGCCAGCCAGAGGTCTTCGCCATCCAGAACGAGGCCACGCTCTACCGCAGCGCGGAATGGGACAGGCGCCGGATCGAGATGTTCCAGCAGGCCTGGCTGCGCGAGAGGATCGAGGCGGCGCGGCTGCGCGAAGCCCTGGGCGCGCCGGCATCCGGCCTCTCCCTGCGCGGGCAGTTCGCGCAGCGCCTGCCGGCCGGGCTGGCGGCCAGGCTGCGCGGCCTCGCGCGTCGATTCGGCGCCTCGTGACCCGCGCCGTCCCGGGCCTTCCGGCCTCGCGCCACGGCTGCTAAGCAGATTCTGCGGGGTTGACCAACGCTTGTCGGGCTGATTCGCAGGGCAATCGGGTGAAGCTTTCACCGCGCGAATAGGCTTGCGAGGAAGTCATCGTCCCAGGAGGCGGCCTTGCGTCGTCCGCGGAGGGACAGCTTTGCTGCTGGGCGTCGCAGAAGGTTGAGGGCC
>Ga0207951_100840_pt1 | contig 13066 bp, 11 predicted proteins | sample Subbio12Aug_8Bad_FD_184830 | JGI IMG/M metagenome (GOLD analysis project Ga0207951, IMG submission 184830) | Serpentinite rock and fluid subsurface biosphere microbial communities from McLaughlin Reserve, California, USA - CR12Aug_8Bad (SPAdes) | ecosystem: Environmental > Terrestrial > Deep... | reverse complement strand
TCGAGCCCAGCTACGTGCTGCGCGCCCTGGGCCGCTCCGACGAACTGGCCCACAGCAGCCTGCGCATGACCATCGGGCGCTGGACCACCGAGGCCGAGATCGACTACGCCGTGCAGACCATCCGCGACAACGTGGCCAAGCTGCGCGAGCTCTCGCCGCTGTGGGAGATGTACCAGGACGGCGTCGATCTGTCCACCATCCAGTGGGCCGCGCACTGACGGCATCCCGCGGCAAATCGTCTCATTTGACAGGAGCACACCATGGCATACAGCGACAAGGTCATCGACCACTACGAGCACCCACGCAACGTCGGCGGTTTTGACAAGGGCGACGACACCGTCGGCACCGGCATGGTTGGGGCCCCGGCCTGCGGCGACGTGATGAAGTTGCAGATCAAGGTCAACCCGGCCACCGGCCTGATCGAGGACGCGCGCTTCAAAACCTACGGCTGCGGCTCGGCCATCGCCTCGAGCTCGCTCATCACCGAATGGGTCAAGGGCAAATCGCTCGAGCAAGCGACACAGATCAAAAACAGCCAGATCGCCGAAGAGCTGGCGCTGCCACCGGTGAAAATCCACTGCTCCATTCTGGCCGAAGACGCCATCAAGGCGGCGGTCGAAGATTACCGGCAAAAGCACGCCGCCGCTGCAGCCCCGACTGCCGCTGCGGCCCAGCCAGCGCCCTTGGCCCACTGACACCACCATTTTTGAGGGTTTGAGTCCATGTCCGTCACGGTAACCGAAGCCGCTGCCAAACACGTGCGCAAATACCTGGCCCGGCGCGGCAAGGGGGTGGGGGTGCGGTTGGGCGTCAAGACCACCGGTTGCTCGGGCTTGGCGTACAAGCTCGAGTACGCCGATGCGCCGGCCCCCGACGACGTGGTGTTCGAGAGCGCCGGCGTGCAGGTGCTGATCGACCCCAAAAGCCTGCCCTACCTCGACGGCACCGTGCTCGATTTCGTGCGCGAGGGCCTCAACGAGGGCTTCAAGTTCAGCAACCCCAACGAACGCGACCGCTGCGGCTGTGGTGAATCGTTCCGGGTCTGAGGCGCAGGCGGGCGCGCTGCCCGAGGCCGGGGCGGTACCGGTCGGTGCCGGAGAAGCCTCTGGTGCGCCAGCGCTGGGCGACGAGATCAACCTGCGCGCCGACGACTACACCCTGTTTGCCTTGCCGCCGGGTTTTGCGCTCGACCGCGCCGCGCTCGAGCAGCGCTGGAAGCAGTTGCAGCGCCTGGCGCACCCAGACCGCCACGCCGCCCAAGGCGCGGCGGCGCAGCGGCTGGCGTTGCAGTGGTCGGTGCGCATCAACGAAGCCTACCAGCGCCTCAAAGACCCGATCAAGCGCGGCGCCTACTGGTGCGAGCTGCAGGGGCAGAGCGTGGGGGCGCACGACAACACCGCCATGCCGGCCGCTTTTTTGGTGCAGCAGATGCAATGGCGCGAGGCCTTGGCCGAAGCCGGCAGCGCCGCCGACCTGAGCCCGCTGCAAGCCGAACTCGAGGCCGAGCGGGCGCAGCGGCTGGCGGCCCTGCAAGCCGCCATCGACGTGCAGCGCGACGCCCGCGCCGCCGCGCAGCAGGTGCGCGCGCTGCTGTTCATCGAGCGCTTCGAGCAACAATTGCACGAGCGCCTAGACCGTTACTGAACCCCATTTATGGCTTTGTTGCAAATCTCCGAGCCCGGTCAAGCACCGGACCCGCACCAGCGGCGCATCGCCGTCGGCATCGACCTGGGCACCACGCACTCGCTGGTGGCGGCGCTGCGCCATGGCCACAGCGTCTGCCTGCCCGATGCCCAGGGCCGGGTGCTGCTGCCCAGCGTGCTGCGCTACCTGCCCGCCGCTGCGCCCCACCAGAGCCCGGGCCGCCAGATCGGCTGGGAGGCGCTGCAGGCGCAGACGCAAGACCCGGCCAACACCATCAGCTCGGTTAAGCGCCTGATGGGCCGCACCCGCGCCGACCTGCAAGCCAGCGGCGTGCTCGAGCGCCTGCCCTACACCGTGGTCGATGGCGTGGGCATGGCGGCGGTGCGCACCGTGGCTGGCGACAAGAGCCCAGTGGAGGTGAGCGCCGAGATTTTGGCCACCTTGCGCCAGCGCGCCGAAGACAGCTTCGACGCCGAGCTCTACGGCGCGGTGATCACCGTGCCGGCTTACTTTGACGACGCCCAGCGCCAAGCGACCAAAGACGCCGCGCAACTGGCCGGACTCAAGGTGCTGCGCCTGCTCAACGAACCCACCGCTGCGGCGCTGGCCTACGGGCTCGACCAAGCGGCCGAGGGGCTGTACGCGGTGTTCGACCTGGGTGGCGGCACCTTCGATGTGTCGCTGCTGCGCTTAAGCCGCGGCGTGTTCGAGGTGCTGGCCACCGGCGGCGACTCGGCCCTGGGCGGCGACGACTACGACCGCGCCTTTGCCGACGCCTTGCTGCAGCGCTGCGGCCACCGCGGCCACGCCAGCGAGCTGCCGCTGGCCGAGCGCGCGGCGCTGCTGGCCGAGGCGCGGCGCCTCAAAGAGGCGCTGTGCAATCTGGGCGATGTGGCCCAGACCCTGCCTTTTGCCGCCACCCTGCACGGGCAGGCGCTGCAATGCCCGGTGAGCCGCGCCGAGTTCGACGCCGCCACCGCCGCGCTCACCGAGCGCACCGTGGCCGCCTTGCGGCGCGTGCTGCGCGACGCGCGCGTCACGCCCGAGCAGGTGCAAGGCGTGGTGCTGGTGGGGGGGGCTACGCGCATGCCGGCGCTGCGCCAAGCCGTGGCCACGTATTTTGGCCGCGCCCCGCTCACCGACCTGAATCCCGACGAGGTGGTGGCCCTGGGCGCAGCCCTGCAAGCGCAGCAACTGGCCGGCAACCCGGACAGCGGCGAGGGCTGGCTGCTGCTCGACGTGACGCCGCTCTCGCTCGGCCTCGAGACCATGGGTGGGCTGGTCGAGCGCATCGTGCCGCGCAACACGCCGCTGCCGGCGGCGCTGGCGCAAGACTTCACCACCTACCAAGACGGCCAGACCGCGCTGGCGCTGCACGTGCTGCAAGGCGAGCGCGACCTGGTGCCAGACTGCCGCAGCCTGGCGCGTTTCGAGCTGCGCGGCATCCCGCCCATGGTGGCCGGGGCGGCGCGCATCCGCGTCACCTTCCACCTCGACGCCGACGGGCTGCTGAGCGTGAGCGCGCGCGAGCAAAGCAGCGGCGTCGAGGCGCACATCGAGGTCAAACCCTCGTATGGCCTGAGCGACGAACAAATCGCCGCCATGCTGCAAGAGGGCAACGCCAGCGCCGAGCAAGACATGCGCGCGCGCGCCTTGCGCCAGGCGCAGGTGGAGGCCGATCGCATGGCCGCCGCCACCCGCAGCGCGCTGGCCGCCGACGGCGAGCTGCTGCAGCCCGAGGAGCGCGCCGCCATCGAGGCCTTGTTGCAGGCGCAGGCCCAAACCCGGTTGCTAGACGATGCCGCCGCGATCGACGCCGCCACCGAGGCGCTGGCCGAAGGCTGCGAAGAATTTGCTGCCCGGCGCATGAACCGCAGCATCGCCACCGCTCTGGCCGGGCAAAATATCGACCAGTTCTGAACCTCGACCCGTTTTAAGGCCACCCCGCTCGCCATGCCGACCCTCACCGTTTTGCCACACCCCGAACTCTGCCCCGAAGGGCGCCAGATCGAGGGCCTGAGCGGCAGCACCCTGTGCGAAGCCTTGCTCGACCACGGCGTGGCCATCGAGCACGCCTGCGACATGAGCTGCGCCTGCACCACCTGCCACGTGATCGTGCGCCAGGGCTTTGCCACCCTCGAACCCGCCAGCGAAGAAGAAGAAGACCTGCTCGACAAAGCCTGGGGGCTGCAACCGCAGTCGCGCCTGAGCTGCCAGGTGCGGCTCGGGCGCCACGACTTGACGGTGGAAATCCCGCGCTACACCATCAACCACGCGCGCGAAAACCACTGAACGCCACCGCATACGCCCAACCATGCGCCAAATCGTCCTCGACACCGAGACCACCGGGCTGTCGCCCGCCAACGGCGACCGCATCATCGAAATCGGCTGCATCGAACTGCTGGGGCGCAAGCCCAGCGGCAACAACCGCCACTACTACCTCAACCCCGAGTGCGAGATCCACGCCGAAGCGCAGCGCGTGCACGGCCTGACGCTCGATTTTTTGGCCGACAAGCCCAAGTTTGCTGAAGTCGCTGCGGAGCTGCTCGACTACCTCGCCGGGGCCGAGCTGATCATCCACAACGCCCCCTTCGACCTCGGCTTTCTCGACGCCGAATGGCAGCGCCTGGGCCACGGCCCCACGCGCCAGCTGGCCGGCGGCGTGATCGACACCCTGCTCATGGCCAAGGAGATCTATCCCGGCAAGCGCAACGGGCTCGATGCCCTGTGCGAGCGGCTCGGGGTGGACAACTCGGGCCGCAAACTGCACGGTGCGCTGCTCGACGCCGAGCTGCTGGCCGAGGTCTATATCTGCCTCACGCGCGGCCAAGATTCGCTGCTGATGGAGCTCGACCTAGGCGCCGCGGCCAGCCCTATGAGCAGCGCTGCGGCTGCGGGCGTGAACGGCGGCCCGAATGGCAACCAGAATGGCAGCGCGCACGGAGGCCAAAGCGGTTATCTGAACGGCGGCAACCACGCGGCAGGCCCAGCCGCGTCCGGCGCGCAAACCGACGCCGCAGCGGCCCACGATTGGGCGGCGCATCTGGCGCTGCCGTTGCTGCGCGCCAACGCGCTTGAACTGCAAGCCCACGAGGCCTTGCTGCTCGAGCTGGACCGGGCCAGCAAAGGCCAAACCGTGTGGCGCCGCAGCTTGGCGCCGCAATGAGCTTGGTGACCGCATAAAAAAAGCCGCCCAGCGCAGGCACCGGGCGGCATTTTTCATCAATGAATGGTCGGAGCGGCGGGATTCGAACTCGCGACCCTCTGCTCCCAAAGCAGATGCGCTACCAGGCTGCGCTACGCTCCGACTAAGCTTCGAATTGTAAGGCCCGCCAGCGCCGTTGCAGGCAGGGCACGCGAAAATATTTGCTTTGGCCAGCCTCGGGTGCTACAATGCGAGGCTTCACGACCGATTGGGCGGGTTTTTACCGGCCCTTTTTTTTTGGCTCGGTCGCAAGCCGCAAGGCAGCGCAACAAAGCCCAAAGACCACGGCAACTTTTACCGAAATTTTTGGCAACCTCGCTATCCAGCCGCCCTGTGGCGGCTGGGGCACACCTGAAACGCATGAACTGGCAGCACACCGTAGAGCAAACCGTCACTGGGATGGGTTTCGATCTGGTGGATCTGGAACGATCCGCCGGGGGGCTGCTGCGCGTCACCATCGACTGGCCATGGGTTGCGGCCAGCGCACAGGCGGCCGGTGTGGCTGAAGGGGTGGGCCGCAGCATGGCAGGTAGCACAGGCGGCAGCCCAGAGCGCGCGATCACGGTCGAAGACTGCGAGCGCGTGACGCGCCAGTTGCAACTGCTGCTCGAAGTCGAGGCGGTGGACTACAAGCGGCTCGAGGTGGGCTCGCCCGGCATCGACCGGCCGCTGCGCCACGCCGCCGATTTTGAGCGCTTTGTGGGTTCGGTGATCGATGTCACGCTCAAGCAACCCATCGGCGCGGCGGTGGCTGCGGGTGGGGTGGCCGTGGCCGCCAACCGCAAAAAATTTCGCGGCACGCTCGAGCGCGCAACGGCTCCCGAGGCCGCGCCCGAATCCGCCCCCGAGCCCGGCGCCGCGCCTGCCAGCCACTGGCAGATCGTCTGGCGCGAGGAGCCGGTGCGCAAACCGGGCCAACGCCCGAGCAAAAAATCCCAGCCCCTGCCGTTGCAGGTGCTTGGTTTCGAGTTGTCCGAGCTGCGCGAGGCGCGGCTGGCACCGATCGTCAACTTCAAGGGCCGCAGCGCAACCGCGCCGGCCGCACCCACCGCCGAAGCAGGTGGCAGCCATACTGGAAAGGCAGACCCCAAATGAACCGCGAAATGTTGATGCTCATCGACGCCATTTCACGCGAAAAAAACGTCGAACGCAGCGTGGTCCTGAGCGCAGTCGAGTTCGCGCTGGCCTCGGCCACCAAAAAGTTCTACAAGGGTGAGGTGGACATCCGTGTCAGCGTCAACCCCGACACCGGCGCCTACGACACCTACCGCCGCTGGCTGGTGGTGCCCGACGAGGCCGGCCTGCAAAACCCGGACGCCGAAGAGATGCTCTCCGACGTGGCCGACGAACACCCCGGCATCCAGGTGGGCGAGTACATCGAGGTGCCGATCGAATCGGTGCCGATCGGGCGCATCGGCGCCATGGCCGCCAAGCAGGTGATCTTGCAGCGCATCCGCGACGCCGAGCGCGAGATGCTGCTCAACGACTTCATGAGCCGCGGCGACAAGATCTTTGTCGGCTCCGTCAAGCGGCTTGACAAAGGCGACCTGATCGTGGAGAGCGGGCGCGTCGAGGGGCGGCTCAAGCGCTCCGAAATGATCCCCAAAGAAAACCTGCGCAGCGCCGACCGCGTGCGCGCCATGATCATGGAAGTGGACTTGAGCCTGCGCGGCGCCCCGATCCTGCTGTCGCGCGCCGCGCCCGAGTTCATGATCGAGCTCTTTCGCCAAGAGGTGCCAGAGATCGAACAGGGGCTGCTGGAGATCAAATCCTGCGCCCGCGACCCCGGTTCGCGCGCCAAGATCGCCGTCAAATCCTACGACAAGCGCATCGACCCGATCGGTACCTGCGTCGGTATGCGCGGCTCGCGCGTCAACGCCGTGACCAACGAACTGGCCGGTGAGCGCGTCGATATCGTGCTCTGGAGCGAAGACCCGGCGCAGTTCGTCATCGGCGCGCTGGCACCGGCCAACGTGCAGTCGATCGTCGTCGATGAAGAGCGCCACGCCATGGACGTGGTGGTCGATGAAGAAAACCTGGCGATCGCCATCGGCCGCGGTGGCCAGAACGTGCGCTTGGCCGCCGACCTGACGGGCTGGAAGATCAACATCATGACCGCCGACGAATCGTCGGCCAAGCAGGCGCAAGAGACCGACGCCATCCGCACGCTGTTCATGAGCAAGCTCGACGTCGATCAAGAGATGGCCGACATCCTGATCGCCGAAGGCTTTACCAGCCTCGAAGAAGTGGCCTACGTGCCGCTGCAAGAGATGCTGGAGATCGAGGCCTTCGACGAAGACACCGTGACCGAACTGCGCGCCCGCGCCAAAGCGGCCTTGCTCACGCTGGCCATCGCCAAAGAAGAGAGCGTGGAAGACGCCGCGCGCGAACTGCGCGACCTCGAGGGCCTCAACCCCGAGTTGCTGGCCCAATTGGCCGCAGCCGGCATCCACACCCTCGACGAACTGGCCGATCTGGCCAGCGACGAATTGATCGAAATCACCGGGCTCAGTGCCGACGAAGCGACCGCGCTGATCCTGCGCGCGCGCCAACACTGGTTTGTCGCCGATCAGGCCCCCGAGCAATCCTCGCAACCCTCGCAGTCCTGAACCGAGCGGCGACACGGAGAATCGTACACATGTCAAGCAACACCGTCGCAGAATTTGCCGCTGAATTAAACCGGCCCACCCACGTCGTGCTGGAGCAGTTGGCTGCGGCCGGGGTGCGCAAGCTGTCCGGCAGCGATGCGTTGGCAGAGTCCGACAAGCAACGGCTGCTGAGCTTTTTGCAGGCCAGCCATGGCACGGCCAGCACCGAGCGCAACAAAATCACCTTGACCAAAAAATCGACCAGCGAGATCAAGCAGGCCGATGCCTCCGGGCGCGCGCGCACGATCCAGGTCGAGGTGCGCAAAAAACGCACCTTCGTGCGCCGCGACGACGAGCCACTCGCCGGCCCCGGCTCTGCCGAGGGCGCGGACGCAGCCGCCGAGGCCGCAGCGGTTGCAGCGGCCGCCGAAGCCGAGGCCGCCGAAGCCCGCGCCCAGCAAGCGCAGCAAGCCGAGCTCGAGCGGCGCGAAGAACAAGCGCGCCAGCAGGCCGAGCAGATTCGGCTCCAAGAAGAAGAGCTGGCGCAGCAGCGCCAAGCGCGGCAACAAAGCGAGGAGCGCGAGGCGCGCGAGACGCAAGAGCGCTCTGCCACCCTTGACCAAGAGCGCCAGCAGCAGCTGGTGCAGCAGCGCGCCCGCGCCGACATGGAGGTGCAGCAAAGCCGCCAGCGCGCGGTCAAAGCGCCCAAGCCCGTGTCGCCCGAAGCCGCCGCGGCCAGCCAGCAAAGCCCTGCAGCAGCCGAGCAGGCCGCTGCAGCCGAGCAGGCCGCTGCGCAAGCTGTCCAGCAGGCAGCCGAGCAGGCCGCGCAACAAGCCGCCGAGTTGGCGCAGCGCCAGTCGGCGCAGCGGCTGGCCGACGATCAACGCGCGAGCGACCTCGATGAGCGCCGGCGCAAGGCGCTGGCCGAGGCGCAGGCGATCCGCGACATGATGGCGGCGCCCAAAAAGGTGCTGCTGGCCAAAAAACCCGAAGAGCCCAAGCCGGCCCCTGTTGCCGAGGCCAAGCCCGGAATCAAGGGCACCTTGCACAAACCGGCCGGCACACCAGCACCGGCCAAAGCCGGTGCCGCCAAACCGGCCGCGCCGGGTGCTGCGGCTGCCGGGGCGGGCAAAAAAGAAGTCAAATCCGAAGCCTTGTCGTCCACTTGGAAAGACGAAGCGGCCAAGAAAAAAGAAGTCAAAGGCCGAGGTGGCAACACCAGCGCCGTGCGTTCCAGCGGCACCGCCTGGCGCTCCAACGCCAAAGGGGGCCGTGGTGGCCGCGGTGGCCGCGACGATCGCTCGCACGGCTTTGAGCCGGCCCAGTCTGAAGCCAAGGTGCTCGAGGTGCACGTGCCCGAGACCATCACCGTGGCCGAGCTGGCGCACAAAATGGCGCTCAAATCGTCTGAGGTCATCAAGCAGTTGATGAAGCTGGGGCAGATGGTGACCATCAACCAGTCGCTGGATCAAGACACGGCGATGATCGTGGTCGAAGAACTCGGGCACCAAGCGGTGGCGGCAGCGCTCGACGACCCCGAGGCCTTCACCGAAGAAGAAACCGCGCTGCAAAGCGCCGAATCGCTGCCGCGCGCGCCGGTGGTCACGGTCATGGGCCACGTCGATCACGGCAAGACCTCGCTGCTCGACTACATCCGCCGCACCAAGGTGGCGGCGGGTGAGGCTGGCGGCATCACGCAGCACATCGGCGCCTACCACGTCGAAACGCCGCGCGGCATGGTCACCTTCCTCGACACCCCGGGCCACGAAGCCTTTACCGCCATGCGCGCCCGTGGCGCCCAAGCCACCGACGTGGTGATTCTGGTCTGCGCCGCCGACGACGGCGTGATGCCGCAGACCAAAGAAGCCATCAAGCACGCCAAGGCGGCCAACGTGCCGATCGTGGTGGCGCTGACCAAGGCCGACAAGCCCGACGCCAACTTCGAGCGCGTGCGCGCCGAGCTCATCTCCGAGCAGGTGGTGCCCGAAGAGTTCGGCGGCGAATCGCCCTTTGTGCCGGTGTCGTCCAAGACCGGCTTGGGCATCGACGCGCTGCTCGAGCAGGTGCTGCTGCAAGCCGAGGTGCTCGAGCTCAAGGCGCCGGTGCAGGCCAACGCCAAGGGGCTGGTGATCGAAGCCCGGCTCGACAAAGGCCGCGGCGCCGTGGCCACGGTGCTGGTGCAATCGGGCACGCTCAAGGTGGGCGACGTGGTGCTGGCGGGCCAGACCTCGGGCCGGGTGCGCGCCATGCTGGATGAAAACGGCCGCGCGGCCAAAGAGGCCGGGCCCTCGATCCCGGTCGAAATCCAAGGCCTGTCTGAGGTGCCCCGGGCGGGCGACGACTTCATGGTGCTGGCCGACGAGCGCCGTGCGCGCGAAATCGCCACCTACCGCGCTGGCAAGTTTCGCTCCACCAAGCTGGCCAAGCAGCAAGCCGCCAAGCTCGAAAACATGTTTGCCGACATGCAAGCCGGCGAGGTGCAGACCCTGCCGATCATCGTCAAGTCCGACGTGCAGGGCTCGCAAGAGGCGCTCACCAGCTCGCTGCTCAAGCTCTCGACCGACGAGATTCGGGTGCAGCTGGTCTATGCGGGTGTGGGTGGCATCAGCGAGAGCGACGTCAACTTGGCGATCGCCTCCAAAGCGATCGTGATCGGCTTCAACGTGCGCGCCGACGTCGGCGCGCGCAAGCTGGCCGAGTCCAACGACGTCGAGCTGCACTACTACAACATCATCTACGACGCCGTCGATGAGATCAAAGCGGCCATGTCGGGCATGCTGGCGCCCGAGAAGCGCGAAGAGGTGATCGGCGCGGCGCAGATTCGCACCGTGTTCGTGGCCTCGAAGATCGGCACCGTGGCCGGCTGTATGGTCACCGAAGGCCACGTCACGCGCAACGCGCACTTCCGCCTGCTGCGCGACAACGTGGTGATCTACACCGGCGAGCTCGAATCGCTCAAGCGCATGAAAGACGACGTGCGCGAGGTCAAAGAAGGCTTCGAGTGCGGCATCAAGCTCAAAAACTACAACGACATCAAGGAAGGCGACCTCCTCGAGTTGTTTGAGATCAAGGAAGTGGCCCGTACACTCTGATCAGCGCAATCTGACCAGCGCGCCTGCCCACCATGCCGAGCAAAAAAGCCCCCTCCAACCGCAGCTTCAAGGTCGCCGATCAGATTCAGCGCGACCTGAGCGAGCTCATCGCGCGCGAGCTCAAAGACCCGCGCGTGGGGCTGGTGACGCTGCAAGCGGTCGAGCTCACGCCCGACTACGCCCATGCCAAGGTCTATTTCAGCGTGCTCACGGGCGACCCCCAGCTCGCGTTCGAGGCGCTGAACCAAGCCGCCGGCTTTTTGCGCAACGGCTTGTTTAAGCGCCTGCACATCCACACCGTGCCGACGCTGCATTTTGTCTTCGACCGCACCCCCGAGCGCGCCGCCGACATGAACGCCCTGATCGCGCAGGCCGTGGCTTCGCGTTCCAAAGAAAGCGACTAAAGTTGAGCGCCGTCGGGTTCACCTTGGGTGCCGACGCCGCCCAGGGGGGCGGTGCCGTGCCAGACCGCGCGCATGCTGCAGCAGCACCGCCGCGCCAGCGCCTGCAGCGCCGCCCGGTGCACGGCCTGCTGCTGCTCGACAAAGCGCTGGGCGTCAGCAGCAACCAGGCGCTGCAGCGCGCTAAATGGCTGCTGCGCGCCGACAAAGCCGGCCACACCGGCACCCTAGACCCGCTGGCCACCGGGCTGCTGCCGCTGTGCTTTGGCGCGGCGACCAAGTTCAGCCAACTGCAGCTCGACGCCGACAAGGTCTATGAGGCCACCTTGCGCTTGGGTGTGCGCACCCACGGCGGCGACGCCGAAGGCGAAGTGCTCGAGCGCCGCCCGGTGGCTTGCGGCCCCGAGCAGGTGCAGCAGGTGCTGGCGCGCTTTAGGGGCGCCATCGAGCAGCTGCCGCCCATGCACAGCGCGCTCAAGCACCAAGGCCGGGCCCTGTACGAATACGCCCGCGCCGGGCTGGAGGTGGAGCGCGCGCCGCGCCGCGTCAGCATCCACGCGCTGGAGCTGCTCGCACTCGAGCTCGAGGGCCCCGAGCCGGCGCTGCGCCTGCGCGTGCACTGCAGCAAGGGCACCTACATCCGCAGCTTGGCCGAGGACATCGGCGCCGCGCTGGGCTGTGGCGCGCACTTGAGCGCCTTGCGCCGCCTGCGCAGCGGCAGCTTGGGGCTGGAGCGCAGCCTCACGCTCGAGCAGCTCGAAGCGTTGCCCGAGGTCGAACGCCTGCGCGCCCTGTTGCCGGTGGATGCGCTGCTGGCCGGTCACGAGCGCGTCACGCTCGACGACGACAATGCAGCCCGCTTCCTCACCGGTTTGCGCCGCCGCGGCCCTTGGCCAGACAGCGAGCGCGTGGCCGTTTATGCGGCGTCTGCGGCTTCTGCCGCGTCTGCAACATCTGGCCCACAACCCGCCGCCTTGCTGGGCAGCGCCCACATCGCGGGCGGCGAACTCATCCCCGGGCGGCTGTTGAGCCCGATCGAAATCCAACAAATCCAACTGCAAAACCCTTCATGAGCACCCCGATACGCAACATCGCCATCATCGCCCACGTTGACCATGGCAAAACCACCATGGTCGACCAACTGCTGCGCCAGAGCGGCACCTTTGCCGAGCACGAAAAAGTCGTGGACACGGTGATGGACAGCAACGCCATCGAGCGCGAGCGCGGCATCACCATCTTGGCCAAAAACTGCGCCGTGAGCTGGAAGGGCACCCACATCAACATCGTGGACACCCCCGGCCACGCCGATTTTGGTGGCGAAGTCGAGCGCGCGCTGTCGATGGTCGATGGCGTGCTGCTGCTCATCGACGCCCAAGAAGGCCCCATGCCCCAGACCCGCTTCGTCACCAAAAAGGCGCTGGCGCTGGGCCTGCGCCCGATCGTGGTCGTCAACAAGGTGGACAAACCCGGCGCCAACTGCGACAAGGTGGTCAACGCCGCCTTCGACCTGTTCGACAAGCTCGGTGCCAACGACGAGCAGCTCGATTTCCCCGTGGTCTATGCCAGCGGCATCAACGGCTGGTCATCGCTCACCGAGGGCGAGCCGGGGCAGCAGTGGGGGCCGGATATGTCGGCGCTGTTCGACACCGTGCTGCAGCACGTGCCGGCGCACCAAGGCGACCCCGAGGCGCCGCTGCAGCTGCAGATTTCGGCGCTCGACTACTCCAGCTTTGTCGGGCGCATCGGCGTCGGGCGCATCAGCGCCGGCCGCATTCGCCCCGGCATGGATGTGCTGGTGTGCGAAGGCCCCGAGGGCAAGCCGGCCAAGGGCCGCGTGAATCAAGTGCTCACCTTTCAGGGGCTGGACCGGGTGCAAACCGCCGAAGCCGGGCCGGGCCACATCGTGCTCATCAATGGCCTGGAGAGCATCGGCATCGGCGTCACCGTGACCGACCCGGCCGACCCGCGCCCGCTGCCCATGCTCAAGGTCGATGAGCCCACGCTGACCATGAACTTTTGCGTCAACACCAGCCCGCTGGCCGGGCGCGAGGGCAAGTTCGTCACCAGCCGCCAGATTTGGGACCGGTTGCAAAAAGAGCTGCAGTCCAACGTCGCGCTGCGCGTGCGCGAGACCTC
>Ga0207951_100839_pt1 | contig 13101 bp, 14 predicted proteins | sample Subbio12Aug_8Bad_FD_184830 | JGI IMG/M metagenome (GOLD analysis project Ga0207951, IMG submission 184830) | Serpentinite rock and fluid subsurface biosphere microbial communities from McLaughlin Reserve, California, USA - CR12Aug_8Bad (SPAdes) | ecosystem: Environmental > Terrestrial > Deep... | reverse complement strand
GTCCCTTCGCGAGCCGGCGCATGACCGCCTTCCATCATCTGCTGGTCAACAATCTCGTCGCCAATATCGTCAACTACACCGTCTGGTTCGCCCTGACCTTCTGGGTGTTTCTGGAGACGCGGTCGGTGTTCGCGACCGGGATGATCGCCGGGGTCTATCTGGCGCTGACGGCGGGGCTGGCCTTCTGGTTTGGCAGTCTGGTCGACCATCATCGCAAGAAGAAGGTCATGCTGGCCTCCAGCCTCGCCTCGCTGGCGCTGTACGGGCTCGCTTTCGCCGTGCTGGCGGCGGCGCCGGCGGGGGCGATGGCCGAGGTCGGGCGGCCGTGGCTGTGGGGCTTTATCGGCGTGGCCATGGCGGGGGTCATCGCCGGCAATGTCCGCGCCATCGCCCTGCCGACCCTCGTCACGGCCCTGATCCCCGAGGACCGGCGCGACCGGGCCAACGGGCTGGTGGGGATGGTGACGGGGGTCGGCTTTCTGACCACCTCGGTGATCAGCGGCCTGCTGGTGGCCGGGGCCGGGATGGAGGGGACGCTGGTGTTCGCCCTGGGTTTGTCCGCAGCGGCATGCCTGCATCTGCGGCTGACGCGGGTGGACGAGCCCGATCCGGCGGCCCTGCGCAAGGCGGCGGGGCAGGCCGGGCCGGCGCGGGTGGATCTGAAGGGGACGTTCGGCCTGATCGCGGCGGTGCCGGGGCTGTTCGCCCTGATCCTGTTCGCGACGTTCAACAACTTTCTGGGCGGCGTCTTCATGGCCCTGATGGACCCCTATGGGCTGTCGCTGATGCCGGTGCAGGCCTGGGGCCTGTTCTGGGCCGCGGTGTCGACGGCGTTCATCCTCAGCGGGGTGATCATCGCACGGACCGGGCTGGGCCGGAATCCGCTGCGGACGCTGATGATCGTCAATGTGATCAGCTGGACGGCGGCGGCGCTGTTCACCGTGCAGTCGTCGATCGCGCTGCTGGCGGCGGGCTGTTTCCTGTGGATGCTGCTGGGGCCCTACGCCGAGGCGGCCGAGCATACGACGCTGCAGAAGGTGGTGCCGTTCGAGCGCCAGGGGCGGGTGTTCGGCTTCGCCCAGTCGGTGGAGCAGGCGGCGGCGCCGCTGACCGCCTTCATGATCGCGCCGCTGGCGCAGTGGGTGTTCATCCCGCTGATGACCGAGGGCCGGGGGGCCGACCTGATCGGCGACTGGTACGGGCGCGGGCCCGAGCGGGGGATCGCCCTGGTGTTTTCGGTGGCGGGGGTGCTGGGGCTGATCGCCACGGTGCTGGCGTGGAACTCCGGCTATTACCGGCGGCTGTCGGCGCAGTATCTGAAGGGGGCGTAGGCCTGACGCCTTGTCATCCCGGCCGAAGCGAAGCGGAGAGCCGGGACGGTTGACGCACCCCCTTTTCCGGTCTCCCGGACAGCCCGCCTGGGCTGAGCCGGGAGAACGGTCGCCGCGGCGCAGGCAGGAGGACTTCTTCCCGGACCGCGATGGACCCCTGAAGAGCGCACCGGCTCCACGCGTCTCCCGGCTCAGCCCAAGCGGGCTGTCCGGGAGAGACCAGAGAGGGGTGCGCACCGTCCCCGATCTCCGCTTCGCTCCGTCGGGGATGACAAGGGTGGAGCGACGGGGGCAGCGTCAGCTGAACACCTCGGCCGCCTTGTCGGCCGGATCGCCGCCGATGCCCTTGGGCGAGCGGCCGAAGCGGTTGGGGCCCTGCGTGCCGTCGAGGAAGCCGAGGACGACCACGAGGTAGAGCAGGCCGACCAGCGTGCCGCCGTCGATGATCCAGGGCTCGGCCCGGCTCCAGAAGTCGGTCTGGCGAATGGTCGGCCCCGGAATCGCATAGTTGACGCGCGGCCAGTACCCGAGAGCCTGAATTCCAACCGAGATGAGGACGAACGACCATGCTCGGCGGTTAATGTCGTGGGCGCGCTTTACGGTCAGCGCCAGCTGCGGCCATGCAAACACAAGGCTGAAGGATACGGCAAGCAGCAGCTGCGGCCATGGATCACCGATGACCGGCATGACGCCGCCAATCAGAACATGATCGTCGAGGCCCAAGACACGGACCGACACATAGTGGAGCAGGTTGTGGGCCGCCCCGACCGCGATGCCCAACAGCCACCAATCGCGGCGGCGGAGGCGGCCGTCAAAGCCGAACAGCTTGTTCTTGAGACTCATGGCGCGGCCCCTGACGGCGGGAGCCAAGCACAGCTATTCGAACTCCACCAGCACATCGTCGGCGGCCACCGGGTCGCCGGCGGCGGCGCTGACGGTTTTGACCACGCCGTCGCGCTCGGCCTTGAGGATGTTCTGCATCTTCATGGCCTCGATGATGGCGACGGTCTCGCCGGTCTTGACCTCCTGGCCGACGACGACCGGGATGGCGACGACGAGGCCGGGCATGGGGGAGGTGATCAGTTTCGAGGTGTCCGCCGCCACCTTGTCGGGCAGGCGGGCGTAGAGGGCGGCGATGGCGGGGCTGAGGACGCGGACGCGGGCCTTCGCCGCGCGGCTGCGGATGGTGAAGCCGTCGGCGACGCGGGCGACCTCGGCGGAGTAGGGGACGCCGTCCAGCACGGCGCGGAACTGGGCCAGGCCGGGGCGCCAGTCGATGTCGCTGAGTTGCAGGGCGCGGTCCTCGCCGGCCAGCTCGAGGGTCAGGGCCTCGTCGTCGTCGTAGGAGAGGGAGACGCCGTGGGCGTCGCCGGCGCCGAGGGCTGAACCGGCCGTGATCAGCACGATCCAGTCGGTGCGGCCCGAGGGGTCGCCCGAGGCGTCGGCGGCGATCTCGTTCATGGCGGCGGCCGTGGCGATCAGGATGTCGGTCTGGCGCCGGTCGGGGGCGAGGCCGTGGAAGCCGTCGGGGAATTCGTCCTTGATATAGCTGGTCGAGATGTTCCCGCTGCGGAAGCGCGGCTGGTCCATGACGGCGGCGAGGAAGGGGATGTTGTGGCCGACGCCGGCGATGTGGGTGTCCTCCAGCGCCCGGGCCATGCCGTCGATGGCGGCCTCGCGGGTCTCGCCCCAGGCGCAGAGCTTGGCGATCATGGGGTCATAGAACATGGAGATCTCGTCGCCCTCGCGGACGCCGGAGTCGTTGCGGACGACATAGCCGTCGGCGTGGGGGCCTTCCTCGGGCTGTTCGTAGCGGATCAGGCGGCCGATCGAGGGCAGGAAGCCGCGGTAGGGGTCCTCGGCGTAGATGCGGCTCTCGATGGCCCAGCCGTTGATGGCGAGGTCCTTCTGTTCGAAGGCGAGCTTCTCGCCCCAGGCCGAACGGATCATCTGTTCGACCAGATCGACGCCGGTGATCAGTTCGGTGACCGGATGTTCGACCTGAAGACGCGTGTTCATCTCAAGGAAGAAGAACGACTTGTCCTGCCCCGCCACGAACTCGACCGTGCCGGCTGAGTCATAGTTCACCGCCCTGGCGAGGGCCACGGCCTGCGCCCCCATGGCCGCGCGGGTCTCGGGATCGAGCAGGGGGGAGGGCGCCTCCTCGATGACCTTCTGATTGCGGCGCTGGATCGAACATTCCCGCTCGAACAGGTGAACCACATGGCCGTGCTTGTCGCCGAGGACCTGGATCTCGATGTGGCGCGGGTCGATGATGAATTTCTCGAGGAAGACGCGATCGTCGCCGAAGGCGTTCAGCGCCTCGGCCTTCACGGCGGCGAAGCCTTCGGCCATGTCGGCGTCGGAATGGGCGACGCGGATGCCCTTGCCGCCGCCGCCGGCCGAGGCCTTGATCATGACCGGATAGCCGATCTGGTTGGCGATCTCGACGGCGTGCTCCGTCGTCTCGATCAGGCCCATATGGCCGGGGACGGTGGAGACGCCGGCCTCGGCGGCCAGTTTCTTGGAGCTGATCTTGTCGCCCATGGCCTCGATGGCCTCGGGATTCGGCCCGATGAAGGCGATGCCCTCGTCGCGCAGACGGCGGGCGAAGCCGGCGTTTTCGCTGAGGAAGCCGAAGCCGGGGTGGACCGCTTCCGCGCCCGTTTGCCGCACCGCTTCGACGATCCGGTCGGCCAGCAGATAGGACTGGGCCGCGGGGGCCGGGCCGATCAGCACGGCCTCATCGGCCATTTCGACGGCGAGGGAGCCGGCGTCGGCCTCGGAATAGACCTGCACCGTCTTGATGCCCATGCGGCGGCAGGTCTTGATGATGCGGACGGCGATTTCGCCGCGGTTGGCGATCAGGATCCTGGAGAACATACGGCCTATCGGGTCTTTTGGGTCTGAGGCGAACGTGACCGCGGCGTGATGCGGATGCCCCGATTAGGCCGCGATCCGGCGGGAGTAAACCGAGGGGCGTTCACCGGATCAGGGTATGGGGTTGGCAATCACCGTGCCGATGGGGTTTAACCCCGTTCCAGATCCGTTCATCGCCGCCCGATCATTCTGACCGTCCCTGTCCCGTCCAACGGCCCGGAGCCCTGACCTGATGTCCCGTATGCTTACCTTTGTCGCGTCCGCCGCCCTCTCGCTCGCCGTAGGAGTGGGCGCGGTTTCCGCCCAGGACTTCCGCGCCCTGGCCCGCCAGGATCTGCAGAAGGCGCATGACGAACTGGCCGCCAACCATCCGGCGCCGGCGATCCCGGGCGAGGCCAGCCGGAGCTTCCGCGCCTGGCTCGACGCCGGCCTGCAGGAATCGCTGGCGCTGGCCGCTCGCGTCAACAGCGGCGACAGTCACGCCTATCTGCTGCGCCATTACGCCGGGGGCTTCCGCGACTCCAACATCCGCGTCGACCCGACGTTTGAAGGCATGGGGCCCTATTTTGGCACCAGCTGGCCCGGCTTCACCACCGGCTGGCGCAACGGCCGATATGAGGTCACCTATGTGAAGCCCGGCACCCGCGGCGCGCCACGGGTTGGCGACGCAGTCGTGGAGTGCAACCTGACCCCGATCGAGGAATTCGCCCGCGACAAGCTGGACCGCTGGGAAGGCAATCTCGACACCGAAGCCGGTCGCGTCACCTCGGCGCCCTATCTGCTGTGGAACCGTAACAACCCCTTCGTGGCGGGCGTGCCCTCGGTGTGCAGCTTCCAGTCCGGCCGGGGCCGCGCGCGTGACATCGAGATCCGCCCCATTCCCGTCGTCGCCGGCGACCTGGAGACCGCTTACCGCGCCACCGTCTATATGCCGCCGGCGACGCCGCTGGCCGTCGAGAGCGTCAACGGCCGCCCGTGGGTGCACGTCCACTCCTTCGCCGACAGCGCCGGCTGGCCGGCCTTCAACGCCGCCGTGGAAGCCCAGGTCGCGACCCTGCGCGGGCCCCAGGGCTTTGTGCTCGACATGCGCGCCGCGCGCGGCTCGGGCGAGAACTCCTCGACCGCCCGCGGCTATGGCCTGGCCAACCGGATCTGGACGCCGGAGTTCACCGTCAGCCGCCAGCCGTCGGCGGGCGACATCACCTATCGCGCCACCCAGGGCAACCGCGACTGGTACGCCGCGGCGCTGGGCCGGATGGAGGCTGATCCGCAGTTCGTGCAGGAATCCATGCCGGTGATCGAGGAGACCCGCGAAATCGTCGCCGCCTTCGATGCCGCGATCGCGGCGGGCCAGCAAACCTTTACCCTCGCCGGCCGCGCCGCCGTGGCCGACACGGGCGCTCCGAACCCGGTGCAGGGCCAGGTCGTCGTTCTGGTTGACGCCGGTTGCTCGGGCGGCTGCCTCGACACCCTGGACCTGCTGTCGAAACTGCCGAACGTGCGTATCGCCGGTTCCACCACGGCGACCGACTCGATCTTCGTCGAGCCGACCGTGCTGCGCCTGCCGTCGAACTATTCGGACCTCAGCTATGGCCACAAGGCCTGGACGTCGCGCCCGCGTCCGAACAACCAGCCCTACACGCCGGCCCAGGGCCTGGCCTATACGGGCAACCCCACCGACGAGAACGCGGTTCGCGCCTGGGTCGGAACCCTGTTCGGGGGCTGACCACGCGTCCGGAACGACAGGAAGGGCCGGCCCGGGGAAACCCCGGCCGGCCTTTTCTTTTGCCGGCGCGGACGTCAGTCGCGCTTTCGCGCCCGATCGGCGGCGTCGACCAGACGCAGGCCGGAGATCTCGGCGGCATCAGCGGTGAGTGAGAGGGCGGCCTCGGGCGGATCCTTGATCTCCACGACGCCGTGGCGGGCCTTGGGGGTCAGGGGGGCCGTGATCAGGTCGGGAGCGGGTTTTTCGGGCATGGCGAAGCAACGGGCGGTCGCGCCGCGAGTTCCGGCGGTCCGGTTTGCCAGCGCGCCGGGCGGCGCCTATCTGAGGACCATGACCGACCCTGCAAGCCCCGCCCTTGAACATTCGCCGTCAGGCTATGACCTGACGCCGCCCGATCAGGGACAGCGCGCGGCGCTGGAAGCCGATCTGTCGCCTGAAGAGAAGCGGGTGCTGCTGGCGCACGGAACCGAGGCGCCGTTCTGCGGGACCCTGCTGGGCGAGAAGCGGGCGGGCGTCTTCTGCTGCCGCCAGTGCGGCCTGCCGCTGTTCCGGACCCAGACCAAGTTCGAGAGCGGCACCGGCTGGCCCAGTTTCAGCGAGCCGGTCGATGAGACCCATGTGCGGGCCATTACGGACCGGTCCTGGGGCATGACCCGGGTCGAGACGCGCTGCGCACGCTGCGACAGCCACCAGGGCCATGTGTTTCCCGACGGGCCGCCCCCGTCAGGCCGGCGCTATTGCATCAATTCGATCGCCCTGACCTTTGTGCCCGAAGGCGAGGCCCTGCCCGATCCGCTGGGCCGCGGCGACGCCACGGCCTGACCTTGGCCGCAATCGGGGCTAAGGTGGGTCGGGTACAGGAGCAGCGCCCATGTCGATTTCCGCAGTCTTGATGGCCTTCGCCCTTCTGGGCGCAGACCCGGACGGCATTGTCGCCACGGCCCCGGCGACCGCGGTCGACCTCGAGGCGACGGCCCGGCCGACGGCGCCGTCGGTCGCGGGCGCCGCCCAGGCGGCCGTGCCGCATGGCCTGTCGACCGACCAGCAGATCGATCGCTGGATCGATTCGCGGTCGACCGCGGACGCGCCTTGGGCCGAGGCCGCGCCCGGCTCGCTGGACGATCGCAGGATGCACGGCGAGGTCAGCGTCGGCATCGGGACAGGGGGTTACCGCGACTACGGGGCGGCGGTATCGCTGCCGATCGGCGAAAACGGCCGGCTGGATATCAGCTACCGCCAGGTCGAGAACGGTTTCGGCTACGGCGGTTACGGCTACGGCCGCCGCCATAATCCGCTTTATTTCAACGACAGCGGCTATGCCTTTCCCGGCTCCCGGCCGGAGGCTGCGGCGGAATATGAATCGCGCCTGATGCGCCCGGGCGGGCCGCCGCGGCGATTCCTGACGGTCGAACCGGTGCGGCCGGCGGTCGACTGAACCGGGCGGGACGACAGGGCCGGACTTCGACGGATGTCGCCGGCGTCGCGCCTGGCGGCCCAGGAACGGAAAAGGGCGGCGCTTCGAAAAGCGCCGCCCTTTCTGTCTTCAGAGTGGTGCCGCCGGGGGGAATCGAACCCACGACCTCAGCCTTACCAAGGATGCGCTCTACCACTGAGCTACGGCGGCCTGATCTGAGGAAGCGGCCCTATAGCCAACCGGGGAGCGAGGGGGAAGCCCCCGATCCACTTTTGCTTCGTTTGCGTCGGAAAAGTCGTCCGGGCGTTCCGGGACGTCGATGGCGGCGGCGGGACGCCCTGCTTGCGGAATCATGAGGCGCGGGGTCTGATCCACCTATGGATGAGTCGAAGACCGCATCGCCCCGGCCCGACCTGCCGGCGACCCTGCCCGATCCCCTGGCGCCGCCGAAAACGCCGGCGACGGCGCGCGCCCAGCGACTGGCCACCGCGCTGCGGGACAATCTGAAACGGCGCAAGGCGGCGGTCCGGGCCGGCAAGGCTGCAAAGCCGAGCAACTGATTGTCATCGGCGCGGCCGACGTCGGACTTTCGCAAACACAACCGACCGCGCTAGATAGCCGATCCCCCCTTGCGCCCTGCACGGGGCCGCAAGAGACGACATGGACAGTATCGCCATCACCGGCGGCGCCCGGCTGAACGGAAATATTCCGATCAGCGGCGCCAAGAACTCCGCCCTCAAGTTGATGGCCGCCGCGATCCTGACCGATCAGCCGTTGCGGCTGACCAATATGCCGCGTCTGGCGGATACGAAATTCCTCGGGCGGCTGCTGCGCGAACTCGGGGTCGAGGTCACCGAGCAGGACGGGGCGGACGGACAGGAGACGCTGTTTCATGCCGCGACCCTGACCTCGACCTTCGCGCCCTATGATCTGGTCCGGCAGATGCGGGCCTCGTTCAATGTTCTGGGGCCGCTGCTGGCGCGTACCGGCGAGGCCAAGGTGTCGCTGCCGGGCGGCTGCACGATCGGCGCCCGGCCGGTCGATCTGCACCTGCAGGCGCTGACGGCGCTGGGGGCCGAGATCCAGCTGGACGAGGGCTATGTCACGGCCCGCGCACCGAAGGGCCTCAAGGGCGCCGAGATCGTGTTTCCGTTCGTCTCTGTCGGGGCGACCGAACACGCCCTGCTGGCGGCGGTGCTGGCCGAGGGCGTCACCGTCCTGAAGAAGGCCGCGCGCGAGCCCGAGATCGGCGACCTCGCCCGCTGTCTGATCGCCATGGGCGCCAGGATCGACGGCGTCGACACCGACGAACTGGTCATCACCGGGGTGTCGTCCCTCGGCGGGGCGACGTGGTCGGTGATCCCCGACCGGATCGAGATGGGCTCCTATGCCGTGGCCGCCGCCATGGCCGGGGGCGAGGTGCGGCTGACGAAGACACGGCCGGAGTTGATGACGGCTCTGGGCGAGAAGATGATCGAGGCCGGGGTCGAGGTGACGCCGACCGAGGACGGGGTGATCGTGAAACGCGATCCGGCGGTGCGGCTGAAGGCCGTCAATGTTGCGACCGAGGTCTATCCGGGCTTCGCCACCGACCTGCAGGCCCAGTTCATGGCCCTGATGACGACGGCCGAGGGCGACAGCGTCATCCATGAGAACATCTTCGAGAACCGCTTCATGCATGCGCCCGAATTGATGCGGCTGGGGGCGGACATCCATGTGCAGGCGGGCGAGGCGGTGGTGCGCGGCGTACCGGTGCTGCACGGAGCGCCAGTGATGGCCACAGACCTGCGGGCCTCGGTCAGCCTGGTGATCGCCGGCCTGGCGGCCGAGGGTGAAACCACGGTCGGACGGGTGTATCACCTCGACCGCGGCTTCGAGCGGCTGGAAGAGAAGCTGGGCGCCTGCGGCGCCGACATCCGCCGGATCAAGGGCGACGAGCATGACCACTGAGGCCCTGAACGGTGCGGGCGGGCAGGCGGCTGCGACGCCGGTCGAGCCGCTGCGCCTGCTGGCCGAGGACGCCGACGACCTGCACATCATGTCGGCGGCCCTTCAGGACGCCATTCTGCGCCCTGTGGACATCGTCTGGGAGCCGTCGGGGCGGCGGGTGACGCTGAAGCTGAGCCGGTTCTGCTGGGAATGCGGCGGCACGCGGGTGATGGCGGCGATGCAGTTCGGCGATGTGCTCGCGGTCAAGAGCCGCCGCCTGCCCCGACTGCCGGAAAGCGCGCTCGAGCTTCTGGCCATGGAATTCGAGCCGGGCGAGGCGCCGGGCGGGCGGGTGATCCTGATGTTCGCGGGCGGCGGCGATCTGCGCATCGATGTGGAATGCCTCGATGCGGTGCTGACCGACCTGTCGGAACGGTGGCCGGTCCGCGCGGCGCCGACCCATCTGTCGCCAGAGGCGGATCCGGCGTGAGTGACCATCGCCTGTCAGCGGTGGAGCTGGACTCCGCCACCCTGCCGGCCGCCACGGCCGAGATCGAGCACGAGCGGCGGGTGGCCATCTTCGACCTGGTCGAGAAGAACAGTTTCGAGCCCGTCGGCGCGGCGGCGGGGCCGTACCGGCTGAAGCTGTCGCTGGTCGACGCCAAGCTGGTGTTCGACATCACCGGACCGGACCATGCGCGCGCCCACGGTCTGTCCCTGACGCCGATGAAGGGCGTGATCCGCGACTATATGCGGATCTGCGACAGCTATTTCGAAGCCCTGCGCGGGACCTCCCCGGCCCAGATCGAGGCCGTCGACATGGGCCGCCGGGGGCTGCACAACGAAGGCGCCGAGCTGCTGAAGGCGCGGCTGGACGGCAAGATCACCATCGACCACGAGACGGCGCGACGGCTGTTTACGCTCGTGACGGCGTTGTACCGGCGGGGATGAAGAGGGTGATTTGTGATTAGTGATTAGTGGTTGGCTGATGCCAGCGACGGCGCCCGCCGATCAACCGCTCCTGTCCGAGGCCGGCGACCACTAATCACTAATCACCAATCACTCCCGTGACCTACCCGCCTCGACTAAGCCGCCGTTTTCGGGCATAGGCCCGCTCCTTGAACGACGCGCGCTTTCGCCCGGCGCGTGTCCAGACCTGTTTCCACTGGGCGCGAGAGGCCGCATGGCTAAGGAAGAACTGCTCGAGTTTCCCGGCGTCGTCAGCGAACTGCTGCCGAACGCCACGTTCCGCGTGCTGCTCGAGGGGAACGACCACGAGATCATCGCCCACACCGCGGGCAAGATGCGCAAGAACCGCATCCGCGTTCTGGCCGGCGACAAGGTGCTGGTCGAGATGACGCCCTATGACCTGACCAAGGGTCGCATCACCTATCGCTTCAAGTAAGGGCGCGCGCTTGTCGCGTCCCGAACTCGTACTGGCCTCGGCCAGTCCGCGCCGCATCGAACTGCTGGCGCTGGTCGGGATCACGCCCGACCGGATCGCTCCCGCCGACATCGACGAAACGCCGCTGAAGGATGAGACGCCGTCGCGCCTCGCCGCGCGTCTGGCCGTGTCCAAGGCGGAGGCCGTGTCGGCCGGAGCGCCGGACGCGGTCGTGCTGGCCGCCGACACCGTGGTGGCCGTCGGCCGCCGGCTGCTGGAAAAGCCGGCCAACGCCGCCGAGGCCGTCCGGTTCCTGAAACTGCTGTCCGGCCGCAATCATCGGGTGTTCACCGGCGTGGCGGTGACGGCGGGGGTGCGGACGACACACCGCGTGGTCGACACCCGGGTCAGCTTCAAGGTGCTGTCGGACGCCGAGATCGCCGCCTATGTCGCCTCGGGTGAATGGCGCGGCAAGGCCGGCGGCTACGCCATCCAGGGCCGGGCGGGGGCCTTTGTCACCCGGCTGGTCGGGAGCTATCCGGCGGTCATGGGCCTGCCGCTGTTCGAGACGGTCAATCTGCTGAACGGCGCCGGCTGGCGCGCGTGAACGGCATCGAGGTCTTTCTGGACGATACGCCCGGCGAGGTCCGGGGCGTGATCGTGCGGGACGGCCGGTTCGAACATCTGCTGATCCAGCGCGAGGACGAGACGGCCGAACACCGGCTGGGCGCGCGCTGCATCGGCCGAATCGTCGAGGTTCATCCGGGGCTGAAGGGCGGCTTCGTCGATCTTGGGCCGGTCGCGCCCGGCTTTCTGCCGTTTCGCGGTCAGGACCGGCTGGCGGTCGGCCAGAAGGTCGAGGTCGAGGTCTCGGCCGAACCCCGCGAGGGCAAGGGGCCGACGCTGCGTCTGATCGGGAGCGGGGAGGGGGCGCCCCGCCTGCTCGCGCCCGGCCCGACGGTGGCGGAGACCCTGGACTTGCTGGCTCCCGGCGTGGAGCCGGTCACCGGCCTGCCGGCGATCCGGGCCGGGCAACAGGCCGAGGAGGAGGCGGGTGGGTCCGGCCAACGGTTCGCCGACACCGGCCTCGACCTGATGGTTCAGCGCACCCGCGCCCTGATCGCCGTGGACCTCGACCTGTCGCCGACGCCGGGGGTGTCGTTCGGCGCCCAGGCGCGGACGCGGGCGAATCGGCAGGGAATCAAGGCGGCGGCGCGCCTTGTCCGGCTGAAACGCTGGGGCGGCCTGGTGGCCATCGACCTGATCGGGACGGGGCAGGACGGCGACGCGGTCATGACGGCGGCGAAACAGGCCTTCGGCGATGATCCGGAGGTGGTGTTCGGGCCGGTCAGCCGGTTCGGCCTGCTGCAACTGGCCCTGCCGTGGCGGCGGACGCCGCTGGAAGAGGTCCTGAATGGTCCGGATGGCCGGCGACCGGAACAGCGGGCGCAGGATGTCGTCCGGGGCCTGAGAACCGCCCTGCTGGCGGATACGACGATCGCCCGCGTCACCGCACGGGCTGCGCCGGCCGAGGCGGCCCTGGCCGCGCCGCTGGTGGCGCAGCTGGGTCCGCGGGCCCATCTGGTGGCGGACCCGGCGGTCGCGCCGGGCGTTTTTCTGATCGAGGACCGGTGACCATGGCGACCTGCCCGATCTGCCGCCGTCACCCGGCCGAGGCCAAATACAGGCCCTTCTGTTCCAAGCGCTGCGCGGACGTCGATCTGCAGCGCTGGTTCACCGGCGGCTATGTCATTCCCGAGACCGTGGACGAGGCTCCTTCGGAAGACCGCGACGAAGACTGATCTGACCGCTGGACACCCCCGAACCGCTCGCCTATAGACGCCGCCTCCGCGCCGCGAAGCGTGCGCCTGGGTAGCTCAGTTGGTAGAGCAGCGGATTGAAAATCCGCGTGTCGGTGGTTCGAATCCGCCCCCAGGCACCATCGCCCCTCCCGATCCCGAAATCCGGCGCGGCGGCATCATCAAAATGTCGCTTTCGCGCCAGAACTTGCGTCAAGGTCGCAGCCGGCTCCCTTGCGAGGGGAAAAGCGCTATCGCGTACTTGACGCTCTGGTATGCGTTCGTCAAAGGAGCTTGACCGCGTTCCTTAGCGGGCCGTCGTTGAAACAGGGAAATCGCTTTCCCGGGGTCATCGGCGCCGCGCCGGAAGCCGACAGGCAACCGGAGGCGTCAGCAGGCGTTCCAACGATCGGGGTTTCTCAACCCTGTTATCGGCGGACGAAAATTTCATCGAGAGCGGTCGTCGTCTGCGGCCGTTTCTTTTGGGTTCCACAAGTCAGACTAAAACAGCAGGAACTGGCGAACTATGTTCGATATCAAGAAAACCAACATCCTCCTGGCCATGGCCGCCGCAGGCGTCCTCATGGCCGGCACGCCGGTTCTCGCGCAGGATGCCCCCGTCGCCGATCCGGCCGCCG
>Ga0207951_100836_pt1 | contig 13186 bp, 11 predicted proteins | sample Subbio12Aug_8Bad_FD_184830 | JGI IMG/M metagenome (GOLD analysis project Ga0207951, IMG submission 184830) | Serpentinite rock and fluid subsurface biosphere microbial communities from McLaughlin Reserve, California, USA - CR12Aug_8Bad (SPAdes) | ecosystem: Environmental > Terrestrial > Deep... | reverse complement strand
AAGGGCGTTGTAACAAATTAGGCATGATAATTGACTTCACTTATGTGACGTAGAAAAGAAAAATATCCTCAAAACAAAGGCTTTTTCCCCTTTACGTCACATAACTGCGGACGTCACATAATGGATCTTATGTGCTATAGCACATAAGAGCCAATTGGCCGCTTTATAGCAGGTCCCCAAGAACCCACGTTCAGGGTCAACAAACGTCTCCAACCAGACCACCTCATGATGATAAATCTCCTGCCAGTCATGTGGAATCCTTCGAGCCATCAATCCTAAAAGATGAGAGGCTAAATGCGGAACCTTGACCCACGGTAAGATAAGAAACCGGGTATTGATGACAATACGACAAAGATTCTGGATCCGCTGCCCCTGGGTCCATCCTAAATAACGATCCCGACACCCAATGTGACGAGGAGCGGAACACCACCCCAAACAGGCCAATACCCGACCCCGGGCTAGAGCAAGATACTCCAGATGCTCTCCTACGGGTCGAGTGTATCCCAAATAGTGATATTGTTCGATGAGGCTGTTATAGAGCTTCTGAAGGGGAGTCCGTCTGACCTGAACAAGTTCAACGGGCCTCAGATCCGATAACTTGCCTTCTATCGGGGTCTGATCCACTTCAACGTTTGCAGGCTTTCTATGCGGAGATAAATGATAGGGAGGAATCTTGCCACGAGGAGGAAGCTTAATCAGCCCTTGAGCTTCCAATCGCAACAATAATCCCCGGCAGATCATATCCTTGAGAACGCCGTTGGGCTGGGTCCAACCCCACCTTCGACATAGCTCCCTCGAGATGAACCACCGACTTCGCTCAGGATGGGCCGCGATAATGTCTCTAATCTCATCAATCTCTCTTTGGCCAAAGACCTTACCACGATACCTGATCGCTTCGTCCATGATTCATGTCTAACACATCGAGAATCAGAACGCAAGGGTTTTTTAAACCCGTAACTGAGGGATTACAATTTTGCAAAAAAATTACTTGAAAAATGTTTTAGGAAATTATAGCATATTAACCAGTTTGGTGGGGAGGGGTTGACGATGAAATGGTTTAAAATAAAATCGTATTTTCATTCAATTCTTCAAAGGCTAAAAGATTTCCATAGCGCCGAGAATCTAAAAGAGCTTTACCATTTGATTAAGGGATTTTGGATTGAAGTTTTTTGGGTTTTTAAAAAGGGGACCCTTGAACATAAAAGAGCGATCAAAACCTCCCTCGTTCTATGCACCATCGTTTTTATCATCCTCTCATTAGCCCTTCTCAGGTTTACCGAGAGCCCTACCTTCTGCGGCCTTTGCCATCAGATGGATGTTTATATGGAATCGTGGAGGACTTCCAGCCACAGTCATGTGGCCTGCACGGATTGCCACTATGAACCCGGGTTGTTAAACCACCTGAAAGGGAAATGGGTGGACGGACAGGTGTCGCTCGCCTACTTTCTCTCGGGCAAGAGGCCCCCCACGCCTCACGCACAGATCAGCGATGCAAGTTGCCTTCAATGCCATAAGATTGAGGATCTACAGAAGGACATGGTCTACAAGAATGTGGTGTTCTCCCATGAAGAACACCTCGGGGAGCTTAGAAGGGGGATGAAGCTCCGATGCACCAGTTGTCATGCCCAGCTCGTTCAGGGAGTCCATCTCACCGTCCATGAGACGAACTGCTTCATCTGTCACTACTACCAGGCGGGCCCGAAAGGGGAGCAAGAGTGTATCTCATGCGCTGTAGGAAGCTGTGTTTCCTGCCATGTGGAGCCCAAAGGAGACATCAAAGTCAAAGGCTGGAATTTCAACCATCAAAAGTATATAGCGAGAGGAGTGGAATGCGAGAGATGTCATGTCAACGTGGTTCAGGGGGATGGCCATGTCCCGGAGGGGAAATGCCTTCAATGCCATAACGAACCGGAGATCCTTGCAACCCAATACCCCCCTCAATTCATGCATAAAAAACATGTCACCGACACCAAGATCGAATGCGCGGATTGCCACACCCAAATCCGGCATGAGATCGGTCCGATTCTTACGATGGTCCATTCTCCCACGGTCTGCGATAAGTGCCACAGCAAGGAGATGCACCTGGCGCCAGGAGACTTTTACCGCGGCAGTGGAGGGATCGGGGTTCCGGACTCTCCGAGCCTCATGTATACCACCAATGTCGATTGCACAGCCTGTCACCGGAAAGAAGGAGAGAGACAGGCCGCCCTTTACACCACGAAATATGTTGAGAGGGCCATGGGGGAATCCTGTGTGGCTTGCCATGGGGAAGGATTTGATGAAGCCCTGAAGCAGTGGCAGGTCTTTCTCTCAAAGGCGAAAAACGAAACCAGTCAGCGCCTCTCCAATGTCCAGGCAATTCTCCAGGAAGCGGAAAAGGACCAGGCGAGGTCCCCTGAGTTTAAAAAGGCTCAGAACCTTCTGAACGAGGCGCGCCACAATTACAACTTCGTCCATCTGGGGAAGGGCGCCCATAATATTGAGTATGCCTTCAAACTTCTCAATGTAGCCAACAATAGGACCGAACAGGCGTTGGCAGCCCTCGACAGGAATTATAAACTGAAAGAGTTTAAGACAGAGATGACCTGCACGTCCCTCTGCCATATCGGGATCGAAAAACGGACTGTTCCTTTCAACGACGTCAAATTCTCCCATGAAACCCATGTGCTCACAAAAAAGATGAAATGCATGGATTGCCACTCTTCCCGTGAGAATCACGGAAAGACCTTTTTAAAAAATTGTAACGCTTGTCATCATGGCGAGAAGATTAAAAAGGTTAAATGTGAAGACTGCCATATCTCGGTCAAAAGGCTGGTTCAGGGGAAAGGGGGCATTGGAGTTAAGGAGAGGCCGAGCAGTAAGTTGGATGTGGTCGAATGTATAGAGTGTCATCGAGGGGTGCCTGCCAAGAAGAAGGATACCCTTGACGCCATCAAGAAACGGTGCATCGAATGTCATGACCAGAGTTACGGAGAGATGCTTACTCGATGGAAAAAAAGTTCCGAGGGGTTATTAACGAAATTGGCTCCGAAGATAGAAAAGGTTAGGGAGGAGATCAGAAGGATTGAAATCCGTGGCGGCCATACCTTTGTCTATCGAAAACCCTTCGGAGAAGCGGAGCTCAATTACAATCTGGCAAAGAAAGGCAATGGTGTTCACAATCCTGAGTATACGGAGGAGCTATTAGAGTTTGCCAATAATCGTCTCGATGAAGCGATCAAACAGTTAGCGAAAAGAAAGTGAAAGATTTCTGAAAAAGTCCAGAAATCTCTGCTAAAGATTTGAAGGGTTTTTCAGAGACCTCAGTGAAGAGATAGGAATGTAAATATCCATAAATTTAATAGGTTACAAAGCCGGCTCTATACTTTCATGCCGTATAAGGCCGGCTTTTTTTACATACAACATCTCCTAAACGAAAAACTTGACAAAAGCTTGAGAATTTATTAAATTCTTCGCATATTTTGTGAAAGGAGTCACAAAATTGAAATATCAAAAAATCCCAGAAGCAACGATCAGAAGATTATCGAGATATTCGAGATGTCTCGAAGAAATGGAGAAGGGGGGGGAAGAGGTCATTTCTTCCGCTCAACTGGCTAACCGATGTATGGTAAATGCCGCCCAGGTGAGAAAGGACCTGGCCTATTTCGGTGAATTTGGCATTCGAGGCGTAGGTTATTATGTGAAAGACCTGCTCAACGATATTAAGAAGATATTAGGATCGAACAAGGAATGGAGAATGGTGGTCATAGGCATCGGGAATTTAGGCTCCGCCTTACTGTCTTATAAAGATTTTCTTAAGCAGAACTATAAGATCGTTGCGGCCTTTGATATCGATCCTCCGCAGGTGATCGGAAGGGTCTCCGAAAAGTTAGGAAAACCGGTCGAGGTCCTTCATATCAATCGGCTCAAAGAGGTGGCAAAAGAAAGAAGGATCGAGATCGGTCTCATCACCACTCCTCCTTCAGAGGCTCAGGCCGTAGCTGACCTCCTGGTGGAGGCAGAGGTGAGAGGCATTCTTAACTTTGCCCCCACACAGATTGTCGTACCGGAAGGATTTGTGGCGAAGGATGTCTTTTTCACCACAATTCTGGACAATCTGGCCTATCTTTTATCCAATAATTAGGGCAATTTCCCCTTTCAAAAAATTCCCTTTTCTAAATTTGATGGTCTCGTAAAAAGAGGCAGCGAATAAAGGTTGCAATGCTGCAATATTCAATGCGCTTCAACTCCCCCTGAATGGGTGAGCCTACAGGTTCTCACTTCAATTGATCTTAAATTTTTGAGGCGGAGGAATAGATGATGATGAAACGGGACGTGAATCCCCCCGGGGTGACTGAGAGCAAGTGTATCGGTTGTAAACGATGCGTGGCGGTTTGCCCGAGCTTCGTGCTCGAGATGGCGGAAGAAAAGTCCAGGGTGGTAAGAGCCGAGTGGTGTATTGGTTGCGGCCACTGCGGCGCAGTGTGTCCAAGCGAAGCCATCCTTCATACGGGGATGGACTTTGAAAAACATCCCAAAGGGGGCGAAACCCCGGCGGCCACACCAGAGGCATTCGAGCTTCTCATCCGGGAGAGGCGTTCGGTTAGGAACTACACTCCCGACCCGGTTCCGAAACAGATATTGAAAAAAATCCTCGATGCCGGAAGATACGCTCCCACAGGCACAAACAGTCAGAATGTCCATTATGTGGCGCTGACATCTCCGGATCAGATCGAGCAGTTAAGGGAGATGACCATGAGCTTTTATGACAAGATCTTTTCGAGAGTGAGAAGAAGGTTCGGCGGCTTTTTCCTTTCTCTGGTTGCGGGGAAAAAGACTGTTGAATATCTACGCGATTCCCTTCCCAAAATGATGGTCGCCCGTGAGGCAATGAACCGGGGAGAGGATCGTCTCTTCTATCATGCCCCTGTTGTGATGATCGCCCATGCCGAATCCTGGGACAGCTCTTCCTCTTTTAATTGTTCGGTGGCCCTTTATAACTGTTCATTGATGGCCCATGTCTTGCGGCTGGGATGCTGCTTTAATGGCTTTCTGGTGAATGCTGTGAATCATGACCAAAAGATCAAACGCTGGCTGCAAATCCCGGCGGATCACCGGTGCTATTCCGCCATGGGCCTCGGCTACCCGAATATGAAATACGAGCGCCTTGTCCCACGCCCCCCTCCAAAAGTGATGTGGCGGTAGGATAAAAAGAGGATAAAGGAAGGGGAGGATTTAAAGCGAGATGGCAAACGAATCACAGAAAATCATTTACTCGATGATCGGCGTCAGTAAGTATCACGATAAAAGGCCGATTTTGAAAGACATCTCCCTCTCTTATTTTTACGGGGCCAAGATCGGCGTCATCGGACTGAATGGCTCAGGAAAGAGCTCTTTACTTCGCATCATCGCCGGAGAAGATAAAGAGTTCAATGGGCAGACCATCCTTACCCCGGGTTTAACCATCGGGTTTCTCGAACAGGAACCGAAGCTCGATGAAGCCAAAACAGTGCGGGAGATCGTAGAAGAGGGAGTGCAGGAGACGGTTGAGCTTCTGAAGGAATTCAACCGGATCAACGAAAAGTTTTCAGAGCCCCTGTCAGAAGAGGAGATGAATCGTCTGATCGAGCGGCAGGGGGAGGTGCAGGAGAAACTCGACGCCCTCGATGCCTGGGATCTCGATTCTCGCCTCGAAATGGCCATGGATGCCCTCCGGTGCCCTCCGGGAGAGACGCCCGTGAACGTTCTTTCGGGCGGAGAGAGGAGGCGCGCGGCGCTTTGCCGGCTCCTGCTCCGAAAGCCCGATATTCTGCTCCTCGATGAGCCGACCAACCACCTCGATGCCGAGACCGTGGCCTGGCTTGAACAGCATCTGAAGCGGTATCCCGGAACGGTCATCGCCGTCACCCATGACCGCTACTTCCTTGACAATGTGGCCGGATGGATTCTGGAACTTGACCGGGGAGAAGGCATCCCATGGAAAGGAAACTATTCTTCATGGCTCGAACAGAAAGAGAATCGTCTGAGGCTGGAAGAAAAGACCGAGAGCGAGCGTCGGAAGACACTGCAGCGGGAACTCGATTGGATCCGAATGTCGCCCAAAGGGAGACATGCAAAACCGAAAGCCCGGATCGCCTCTTACGAAGCCCTCCTTGGACAGGAGGGTGAAAAGATAGCCAGGGACCTTGAAATCTATATTCCTCCGGGGCCACGGCTCGGAGATGTCGTGATCGAAAGCCGCAATATCACCAAGTCTTATGGAGATCGGATTCTGATGGAGAATCTCTCATTTTCCCTTCCTCCAGGCGGCATTGTCGGAATCATCGGCCCCAACGGCGCTGGAAAAACGACGCTCTTCCGATTGATTACGGATCAGGAAAAGCCAGATTCCGGAACAATACGGATAGGGGAAACCGTAACAATGGCTTACGTCGATCAGAGCCGTGACGTCCTCGATCCGGATCAGACCATCTGGGAAGTGATTTCAGAGAAACAGGATACGATCCAGCTTGGCAGCAGACAGATCAATTCACGGGCCTATGTGGCCCGCTTCAATATCTCAGGGACGGATCAGCAGAAGAAGGTCGGCATTCTCTCCGGTGGAGAGCGAAACCGCGTCCACCTCGCACGGATGCTCAAACAGGAAGCCAATCTCCTTCTTCTGGACGAGCCGACGAATGACCTGGATGTGAACACCCTTCGGGCGTTGGAACAGGCTCTTGAAAACTTTGCCGGCTCGGTGGTCGTGATCAGCCATGACCGCTGGTTTCTCGACCGGATCGCCACCCATATTCTGGCATTTGAAGGCGATAGCACGATCGTCTGGTTCGAAGGGAACTATTCCGATTACGAAGCGGATCGGAAGCGTCGTCTTGGAACTGCGGCAGACCAGCCCCACCGGATCAAATACCGACATCTGACAAGAAGTTAAAAACCCTTGACATTTGGCAAACAAAGATGCCTGACCTTAATAGAGGATTTTTCAAGTTCCAAAGAAAACAGGGAGGATAGATTGAATCCTGAAAGAGGTTCTGGAACCCGAACCTATTTCTCCGGTCAACATATTGTCAAAGCAGAAAATTTGTTGAAAAAATTTGATGACTTTGTTGCTGTCAACCGGATTTCGTTTCAGGCGAAAACAGGGGAATGTTTTGGGATTCTGGGCCCGAATGGCGCAGGAAAGACCACAACCATCCGGATGGTTTATGGTTTCTCCCCCATGAGCGGAGGGAGCCTAAAGGTCTTTGACCTTGATATTGTAACGGATTGGCGACAGATCAAATCCCGTATTGGGGTCTGTCAGCAGGAGAACAGCCTGGATCCGGACCTGACCGTGCTTCAGAATCTTGAGGTTTTTGCCCGGTATTTCAATATACCCCAAAAGGAAGCCCGGAAGAAGGCGACAGGGCTTCTTGATTTCATGGCCCTCGATCATCGCTTGAATGCTCCTGTGGCCGAACTTTCCGGCGGCATGATGCGCCGCCTTGTCCTGGCCCGTTCGCTTATCAACAATCCAGACCTTCTGATCCTGGACGAACCCACCACCGGTCTGGACCCCCAGTCGCGTCATCAGATATGGGAGAGGCTTGAAGCGCTTCGGGAACAGGGCATCTCCATTCTAATGACCACACATTATATGGAGGAAGCTTCGAGGTTGTGTGACCGGCTCATCATCATCGATCACGGGTTGATTCTGGTGGAAGGCAAACCAGGAGAACTGATACAGCAACATGTGGGAAAGCATGTGATCGAGATCGCCGGACCGACCCAGGAACTGAGGTCTTTTATCCAGTCCACCCAGTTTCCCTATGAAGACCTGGGCCACCGCCTGATCGTCTATTGTGAAGAGAGAGAAGATTTATACCAGAGGATTACCCGCGATTTTTGTAAAGAGGGCTGCCTGATGAGGATGGCCACTCTTGAAGATGTCTTTTTAAAGTTAACAGGCAGGGAGTTGAGAGAATGATTGAAACGTCTTCGACCAGGATTTCAAGGCGGTTTCTTCGGGTCTGGCAGCGAAACCTGAAGGTTTATAAAAAGAGCTGGAAGATCAGTTTCATCCCCCCTTTCCTTGAGCCCCTTTTTTATCTTATCGCTTTCGGTGTCGGCATGAGCGGTCTTGTAGGGGAGATCCATCATCAGGGTTCTCAAATCTCCTATGTGAGTTTCATCGCCCCTGCCCTAATCGGCGTCAGCATCATGTATAACTCTTTTTTTGAGACCACCTATGCCTCTTTTGTAAGGATGTATTATCAGAAAACCTTTGATGCAATGTTGGCTACCCCTCTTTCTCTTGAGGAGGTCATCACCGGGGAAATCGTTTGGGGGGCGACCAAGTCGCTGATTGCGACAGTGATCATGATGGTGGTCATCAGTTTTTTCGGTTTCATCCGATTTCCAGAAGGTTTCCTCCTTCTGCCTCTGGCCATCCTGGGCGGGATTGCCTTCGGATCGATCGGTATGTTCTTCTCAGGAATCGTGGCCAATATCGAAATGTTCAATCTGCCCGTATTTCTGTTTATCACACCCATGTTTCTCTTCAGCGGGACCTTCTTCCCCATTGAGAATCTTCCTCATTGGGCCCAGCAAGCTGCGCTTCTCTTGCCTCTCACTCATCTCACCAGCCTTGCGCGAGCTTTTAGCTACGGGCAGATCCATCTCTCCATGCTATGGGAAATCGCTTATCTTCTGCTTTTCAGTATCATCTTCTTCCCCCTGGCCATTCTCAAAATGCGCCAACGCCTAATCAAATGACACAGTTGGAAGGGGGTTGACAAAGCCTTGACAAGGAGGTAAAACACACTGAAAGCACCAGAGAAGCCGAAAGGATGGAGAGGAATATCATCCAAAGAGCCAATCCGATTCACAACGACCAGAACAAATAACCGCTGCCGTCCATCTACGGGTGGGCGGCAGAAACCTTCCACATTGAGGAGACGTTGGTTCTAAAACAACTTCCTTAAGTCACCGTGAATGGTCTTGTTTTTTGATGGAAAAAAGAGGATGCCCCTATTTTAGAAAAAAAGTTTTAGCGAATTTATCCCAATCCGACCAGCCTTTTTAGATTTTTAGAGAGTATCTATTCCTTCTTCTCATCCCCGATCAACCGTCTATAGTTTATGAGCCTTTATCAGGAACCAGACGGGTCAAGATCATTTTTAAGGCGCTTCAGAAGGGTATCTCGCTCGGCAGGCACAAGACGGTCCTCCATATCCCATTCAGCAATCTCTTTATCGGAATAGATTTCAGTTTCCACTGTGGCTGCTGATTTTAGCGCTATCTCGCTCTTCTTCTCCAATGGTCACGCCTTCTCCTGATTGGGTGACTTAGTGTATTCACGTCGAAGCAGACAGAGTAATTTATCCGCTAACGGAAACCCTATTATATCCAAACGATATCCACCAGGTGCTCCACTTTCTTAAATTCTGGGTCGCCGGTTACCAACATGGCTTTGTGTTCCACAGCCGAAGCAAGGACAAAACAATCGGCATAAGAGAGGGCATATTGAGCCTTATATTCAGCGGCCTGAAATATCAAACGATTGGGGATCGGCAGGATGGTAAAGTTTAACCTTTCAATGTTTGCAAGAACCTCCAATTTCTTCTGGTCGCCAAATTCCTTTTTTGTCGAATAGATGATCTTGCCAAGATTAATGGCATTGATATATTTGGGGACACCGGTTTTTTTTATTCCCTGAAGGAGATGGACAACCTTTTCATACCCTTTCTCTTTTTGGAAGAATTTCAGAAGGGCGTGGCTGTCGAAAATATAAGGCCTTTTCTCCATTATTTGAACTCGCCCTTCCGTTCTTTCAGGAGCTTTTCAGCAAGAGAGGGTTTGGGGGGCAAGAGACCACAGGCTGCCTGCACAGGATCTTCAACAGGGGGGATCAGGTAGATAATCCCTGCATACTCCATCACCTGTAACTCCGTACCGGGTTCGATATGGTATCTCTTTCTCATCTCGGCAGGGATGACGATCTGGCCTTTCGATAAAGTTTTAACAGTAGCCATATAATTCTAACCTTTCCATAAAAAGTTAAACAATCTATAAAAAACGTATAACTTCTAAATTGTTTTGTCAAGATCATTCTTTGGGTCTTTTTCCTGCCCCCAAAGGGCATTTCCTCTTTTTAAACTTCCGACCGGCAGAGAGAGCTTTTTCCAATTCCCATTTCATCCACCTGCGCCGGTTTATCCACGCGCTTTGGTTATTGAGGCATGTCGCCTTGTCAATCGATCTGATCGGGCAAGCTCGAAATATCACGAAGTGGCCAGACGGTTATTTTTTCGTGCACAGGATATTTATGCTTGCCCGGGTAAATAACCCAGAGATGACTCAGCGTTAGAGTTTCCAGGGCAGCGTGCATCGATTTCGTTGCCTTCGGGGCTTCGTTGAATTTGAATTCTACGCCGAAGCGGCGTCCTCGCCGGAGAAAGAAAAGATCGATTTTCACGCCTTGATAGGTCGCCCAGAAGAACGCCTCAGAGGGTTTCAGAATTTGCAGGACCTGCTCCAGAACGAAGCCCTCCCACGATGCGCCCATGCGTGGGTGGCCAGACAGGCTATGAAAGTCCGTCAGGCTGATTAGGCTATGAAGGAGACCTAAGTCGCGAAAGTAAATTTTCGGTGCTCTGACCTGGCGCTTCGCGATGTTTTCATGCCACGGCTGGAGCTGCCGGAGCATAAATGTACCCGTGAGAATATCAAGATAGGAGCGTACGGTCTTGTCAGACAACCCCATGGATCGGGCTAACTCCGAAGCATTCCATGTTTGACCGTGATAATGAGCCAGCATCGTCCAGAACCGACGCATGGCGGCGGCGGAGACTGTCACTCCCAGTTGAGGGATATCCCGTTCCAGGAAGGTTCGGATAAAACCCTCGCGCCAGACCAAACTGTCTTCATCGGACCGGGCAAGGAAGGATCTGGGAAATCCTCCTCGTACCCAGAGTTTTTCCCAGGAATCGGCTCCGGCCTCTCGTAGATCGAATCCCGAGAGTTCGACAAATTCCACACGGCCTGCGAGAGTTTCGGAGACATTTTTGATAATTCCAGGAGACGCGCTGCCGAGTACAAGAAAACGGGTTCGATTCTTAGGACGATCAACCAGAACGCGCAAAACATTGAACAGTTTGGGCATGATTTGGATCTCGTCAAGGATAACGATTCCATTCAGGGAGCCGAGCATTAGCTCCGGATTCTGGAGGCGTTGAAGATCGGGTTGCGACTCGAGGTCGAAATAGGTGGCTTTTTTCCCTTCTGCAAATATGCGTGCGAGAGTCGTCTTGCCGCACTGACGGGGGCCAAGGAGAGTAGTAACCGGAGAGCGCCTTGTCGCAGATGAGAGTTGCTCAATATAAAAGGGTCTTTTTATCATGGATAAATAATACCATGAAAATTCGGAATGTCAATCCGAATTTTCATATAATCTTTCGGAGACCCTTCAGGCCAAGAAATCTATTCGTCTATCCTCTCTTCTTATCCCCGATCGCCGAAGAGAGAATCTTTTCCGGTTCCCTAACGTTTGATAGATTCTTACACAATAAAGTCTGAGAATTTATCTCTAACATTTTAGAGACACCCTCCAGATATCTCCCCTCCCCTGGCGCCTGCCTGCGCGAAGCCGCTTCGGCGAAGGCAGGAGAGGGGATGAAGGGGAGGGGGAACTAAATTTACTCACCCCCACCCTCGCCCTCCCCCGTAAAAGGGGGAGGGGATTGGGGGAAAATTTCAAATATGTTTGGTTAGTTTTTTCGAAATGTCTAAATCAATGAGAGGCTATCAGCGATGGCGAGGCCGGTCTGCGTAGGAGAAAGAAAGCCATTCCGGATGGAGATGAATCCTTCTTCCTCTAATTTTGCCAATAGTTCCTTTTTTTCGGTGAAGAGATCGTAGGCATACTGATTTTTGAAGTCCTCCAAGTACACTCCCTTTTTAGTCCGAAGGCTGAGGTAGAGCGCTTCCAATCGGAGCTGTTTTATCGTCAGTGTCTCTGTCTCTTGAACGGGAAGATTTCCCGCATTGATCGAACTCAGGTATTGATCAAGGGAGCGATGGTTCCACCAGCGCTGATTGGATTGGAAGGAATGGGCCGAAGGACCAAGACCAAGATAAGGGGAGTGGTCCCAGTATTTTTGATTGTGACGTGAGGTATGTTTTTCTCCTCTTGCAAAGTTCGATACCTCATAATGGATATATCCGGCCTCTTCAAGGAATTCGGATGTCTTCATAAAGAATTCATACTGCAATTCTTCTCCGGGGACGGAAAACTCTCCTGCCTGGCGCCTTATTCCCAATGGCGTTTTCGGTTCGAGCGTTAATTGATAACAGGAGAGATGTTCCGGTGAAAAGGCAAGAGCCTGCCTTAAAGTATCCAGCCATGGCTCAATATTCTGAGCCGGAACACCATAAATCAGGTCGAGTCCTATGTTATGAAACCCTGCCTTTCTTGAGGCCTCAATGGCCGAAAGGGCTTGTTTTACGGAGTGCCTTCTTCCCAGAAAGCCCAGCGCTTCCTCATCAAAAGATTGGACTCCAATATTGATTCGATTGATGCCAATCTCACGAATCGATTCAAGGAAGGATAGATTGAGGTCAGCGGGGTTGGCCTCGATGGTTATTTCTGCATCCGATAACAGGTCAAAATTTTTCCGTACTTTTATCAGGATGTTTTCCAACTGCTTGGGGCTGAGAAGAGAAGGCGTCCCGCCTCCGATGTAAACCGTGTCAAAAGGATTGAACCTGTTACGGACCATCTCCATCTCTTTGAAGAGTCCATTTAGAAAATCAGGGACAGCAGAGATGGAGGTTGAAGAATAGAAATCACAATAGGAACATTTGCTCAGGCAAAAAGGAATGTGAATATAAAGACCGGGAGTCTTCTCTAAGTTCATAAGAAAAACCTATCCAAATATATTCGAAATTTCTTCAGTTTAATTCCCTCCCCCTTGACGGGGGAGGGTGAGGGTGGGGGTGAGTAAATTTAGTTCCCCCTCCCCTTCATCCCCTCCCGCCAAGGGAGGGGATGAGTTTTGGTGGCATAAATGTTAGAGATAAATTCTCAGACTTTACCGTGTAAGTATCTACGCCTCTTCCGGGACTTCGCCCGGAAGAGGTGGCCCCTTCGGGGCAGTTGTGAATGAACGTTTTACCTTTTGTAGCGTCCCGATTTAGTCGGGACGAAAGCTGCGCCCCCGATAAACGA
>Ga0207951_100834_pt1 | contig 13237 bp, 7 predicted proteins | sample Subbio12Aug_8Bad_FD_184830 | JGI IMG/M metagenome (GOLD analysis project Ga0207951, IMG submission 184830) | Serpentinite rock and fluid subsurface biosphere microbial communities from McLaughlin Reserve, California, USA - CR12Aug_8Bad (SPAdes) | ecosystem: Environmental > Terrestrial > Deep... | reverse complement strand
CCGCAGCCGCAGCGACCCAAACAGCGCGTACACGGTTTTTTTGACACCCTGCGGCGCGATTTCGTCGAGGGCTTCAGGGCCGTGTGGTCGGTGCCGGGGCTGCGCAAACTGTACGCCCTGCTGGCGCTGGTGGTGATGGTGGTGATGCCCTCGTTTACGCTGGTGATGCTGCTGATCCGCAACCACTTCGGCGGCGGCCCGGCCGAGGTGGCGCTGATGGAAGGCTTGGCCGGGGCGGCGATGATCGTGGCCGGTCTGGTGGTGGCCGCGATTGCGCCCAAGCGCCACATCCGCTGGGTGATCGCCGGTTTTGCCCTGTCGTGCTTCATGCTGGCCGCCACGGCCTTGCCCGACCCCGACTGGTTTGTGCTGGCCGTCGTGGCTTGGACGCTGAGCGGGTTTTTCTACATCATCGGCAACGCACCGCTCTCGACGCTGCTCTTGACCACCATCCCGAACCATTTGCAGGGCCGGGCGCTGTCGCTTATGACCACGGTGGTGGCGCTGGCGGCCCCAATCGGGCTGGCGCTGGCGGCACCGGTGGGCGAGCTGCTGGGCATCCGCGGCCTGTTCATCTTCATGGGCGTGACGGGCGGCTGCCTGGTGCTGCTCGGGCTGCTGTCGCGCGACATTCGGCGCCTCGACGTGACGCGTGTGCACAGCGCCGGACCGCAAAGGCAAAAGCCCAAAGCAGATGGTGGCCGTTAAAATCAAGCGCTTGCCCGCCCACTGCCTTGCCCCATGACCCAGCGCCGCTTCTTCGTCACCACCGCCTTGCCCTACGCCAACGGCGCTTTCCACATCGGCCACATCATGGAGTACATCCAGGCCGATATCTGGGTGCGCTCGCAGCGCCTGCACGGGCACGAGGTGCATTTCGTCTGCGCCGACGACGCGCACGGCGCGCCGATCATGATCGCCGCCGAAAAAGCCGGCCAGACGCCGCCGCAGTTCGTCGCCGCCATCGCCGCCGGGCGCGCGCCCTACCTCGAGGGCTTTCACATCCGCTTCGACCACTGGCACAGCACCGACGCGCCCGAAAACCACGAACTGGCGCAGCGCATCTACCTCGACCTCAAAGCCGCCGGGTTGATCGAGAGCCGCACCATCGAACAGTTTTTCGACCCCGAGAAAAACATGTTCCTGCCCGACCGCTACATCAAGGGCATCTGCCCCAAGTGCGGCGCGCCCGACCAATACGGCGACAACTGCGAAGCCTGCGGCGCCGTCTATGCCCCGACCGAGCTGCGCGCGCCCTACTCGGCGCTCTCGGGGGCCACGCCGCTGCTGCGCCAGTCGGAGCACTTCTTTTTCAAACTCTCCGACCCGCGCTGCCTCGAGTTCCTCGACCAGTGGACCAACACCCCCGGGCGCCTGCAACCCGAGGTGCTCAACAAAATCAGCGAATGGCTCGCCCCCGGCGACGACGGCCAGGCCAAAATGGGCGACTGGGACATCAGCCGCGACGCGCCCTACTTCGGCATCGAGATCCCGGACGCGCCGGGCAAGTACTTTTACGTCTGGCTCGACGCCCCGGTGGGCTACCTGGCCAGCCTCAAGCACCATTTCGAGAGCGGACTAGCGGCCGCGCACTGGCACCCGGCCTCGCGCACGGCGCAGAGCTTTGAGCAGTTTCTGGCCGACCCGGCGGTCGAGCAGGTGCACTTCATCGGCAAAGACATCATCACCTTCCACAGCCTGTTCTGGCCGGCGATGCTGCATTTTTCGGGCCGCAAGGTGCCCAGCGCGATTTACGTGCACGGCTTTCTGACCCTCAACAGCGGCGAGAAGATGAGCAAGAGCCGCGGCACCGGGCTCGATCCGCTCAAATACCTGCAACTCGGCCTCAACCCCGAGTGGCTGCGCTACTACCTAGCGGCCAAGCTCAGCAGCCGCAACGAAGACGTGGACTTCAACCCGCAAGACTTCGTCGCCCGCGTCAACTCCGACCTGGTCGGCAAATACATCAACATCGCCTCGCGCGCCGCCGGTTTTCTGACCCAGCGCTTCGACGGCCGCTTGGGGCCCTTGGCCCCCGATGGCGAAGCCCTGCTCGACGGCCTGCAGCGCGCCGTGCCGGCGATCGCCGAGCTGCTGGCCGAGCGCGAGTACGGCAAAGCCATCCGCGAGACCATGGCGCTGGCCGACCGCGTGAACGAATACGTGGATCAAAACAAGCCCTGGGAACTGGCCCGCCAGCCCGACTGCGCGCCGCGGCTGCAAGACGTGTGCAGCACCTGCATCGAGTGCTTCCGCGTGCTGACGGCGCTGCTCAAACCGGTGCTGCCGGTGCTGGCGGCGCAGGTGGAAGCCTTTTTGCGCTGCGCGCCGCTCGACTGGGCCAACGCCGCCACGGCCTTGGGCCCCGGCCACACCATCGGCGCCTACCAGCACCTGATGCAGCGCGTGGACGCCAAGCGGCTGCAGGAATTGTTCGAGCCCAGCACGCCAGCGGCATCTGCTGCCTCGGCGGCGCCGGCAGCGGCCAAAGCCACCCATGCCACCACGCCCCACGCCCCCCCCACCGAGCGCGACCCCCACACCCCCCTGCCCGGCGGCGAGTCCATCGCCCCGCCGATCGGCATCGATGACTTTGCCAAAGTCGATCTGCGCATCGCGCGCATCGTCGCTTGCGAGGCCGTGAGCGGCTCGACCAAGCTGCTGCGCCTGACCCTCGACGCTGGCGAGGGCCGCTTGCGCAACGTCTTTTCCGGCATCGCCAGCGCCTACCAGCCCGAACAGCTGGTGGGACAGCTCACCGTGCTGGTGGCCAACCTGGCGCCGCGCAAGATGAAATTTGGCGTCAGCGAAGGCATGGTGCTCTCGGCCGCGCACGCCGACCCCGAAGCCCGCCCCGGCCTGTACCTGCTGCAAGCCTGGCCGGGTGCCGAGCCGGGGATGCGGGTGCATTGAACCCCGGTGCGCAGCCCAACGCCCGCCGCGCTGGGCACACGGCAAGCCTGCAGCCAGCCAGTCTGCACCCAGCCCAAGGCAATATAATCAAAGGCTGGGTGGCCGACGCCGGCGCGCCGCCCCACAAGCCGGAATAGCTCAGTCGGTAGAGCAGCTCATTCGTAATGAGAAGGTCGGGGGTTCGATTCCTCTTTCCGGCACCAACCCCACCACTGCACCCATGAGCGCCTCCTCCGCCTCGGTTTATGCTTCGCGCATGGCCGACTTCACGTTCATCGACCTCTTTGCGGGCATCGGCGGCGTTCGTCTGGCTTTTCAAGACGTGGGCGGGCAATGCGTTTACACCAGCGAGTGGGACCGCTACGCACAGCAAACCTACGCGGCCAACTTTGCCAGCGATCACCCGCTCGACGGCGACATCACGCAAGTCGATGCCGCCGCCATCCCCGACCACGACCTGCTTCTGGCCGGCTTCCCCTGCCAGCCTTTCTCCATCGCCGGGGTCTCGAAAAAGAATGCGCTCGGGCGCCGGCACGGCTTTCACGACGAGACCCAAGGCACGCTGTTCTTCGATGTGGCCCGCATCATTGAAGCGAAGCGGCCCAAGGCGTTTTTGCTCGAAAACGTGAAAAACCTGCTCTCGCACGATCGCGGCCGCACGTTTGCCGTCATCAAGCGCACCCTGTCCGAGGAGCTCGGGTACCACATTCACCACCGGGTTATCGACGGCGCCCACTTCGTGGCGCAGCACCGCGAACGCATTCTGATCGTGGGCTTGCGCGAGGCCGACCTGCCTTTCGACTTTGATGCCACCCCGCTACCAAGCAAAGGGCGCCATGTGCTCGGGGACATTCTGCACCGCACGGATGGCGCGGAGCCTGGCCTCGAATGGGACGCCGCGCGTTACTTCCACCACGACGCCAAGGCCGTCCCCGACAAATACACCCTGAGCGACAAGCTGTGGGCCTATCTGCAACACTACGCCGCCAAGCACCGGGCCGCGGGCAACGGCTTCGGTTTCGGGCTGGTACACCCGGGCAGCGTCACCCGCACCCTGTCCGCACGCTACCACAAGGACGGATCCGAAATCCTGGTCCACCAAGGCCCCAACAAAAACCCACGCCGCCTCACGCCCAGAGAATGCGCGCGCCTCATGGGCTTTCCAGACACCTACCGCATCCCGGTATCCGACACCCGCGCGTACAGGCAGTTTGGCAACTCGGTGGTGGTGGACGTGATCCGGCATGTGGCGCAGCTGATGAGGCCCGCCCTCCTGCCCGGCGCGCAGCAAGCGGCCGCCCACGCCGCTGCACCCACTGCCGCCCGCGCCGCTGATCAACCCGCCCCGTGATCTGCACGCTGTGAAGCAAGGCTTCGCAGCCACGTGTCGCGCACACCCTCGCTCGCCTCGCCGGCCATGACGCCAAAGAGCTTCGCAGCCACCTCCGAGGGCGCGTCGGACAGCCGCCCCAGCACGCGAAAGTCGGTCGCCGCCATGCTCTTGAAGCTCAGCCCAGTGGCGCCGGTGATGGACGTGTGCGCGCCCGAGCGCCCAGAGCGCCGGCCCATGACCCGGGCCGTGGCGGCCCGGTCCAGCACCGTCGCGATGATCGCCGCTTGGGTGCGCATGTGCAGGTCATTGAGCAGGTACATGGAGCCGACATCCTTGGACCAAAACGGCTTGACCAAAATGGTGTGCAGGCAGCGGATTCCAGCGCCTGCGAGCAGGTCGAGCATGCCCAGCTCACCGTCGTTGATGCCGAAATGCAGGCCGTTGCGCTCCATGGGGAACTTGTGCTTGATCTCGAACAACCACAGGTCGTCATCGACGACAAAGACCCGGTCGAGGTTCCACACCGAACGAAAGTACGGCTGGATGGCGCAGTTGATGAGCAGGCGCGCGAGCACCACGCGCTCACCCAGCCGCTGCTGGTAATAATCGGAAATGAAGCCCCAAAAAGCCTGACGCTGGCGGTTGCGGTTCTTGACCGAGCCCTGCACCCTAAACGGGCTTACCCGGCCACCGGACAGCTCCAGCATCAGCTCCGGCAAGGGCCGAGGCGCCAGCTCGCGCCGGCCTGCGCGCACCCGGGTGGCCATGAACTCGCCGTTCTCGTACGTGACCAAGTAAGGGACGAGGCAGCGCTCCAAAGCCATGAGGTAGCGGCCCAGCCCTGCCGTCATGCCACGGGCCCACACAAAACAGAGCCAGCGCTCGTGCTCGCGCCGCGTGTCCACCACCACCGAATCGACATCGAGCGCCAGCACGTTGCGCCCCGACGCAGCCGGCACATGGGCCACGATCTGGTCAAACAGGCACTCGACCACCAAGCCCTCGACGAGCTGGTGCTTGTCTGCGCCCAGAATCTCAGCCGCCAGTTCGTGGTCGGACAAATCCAATAGACCCAGCTCCCCCCACGGCGTTTCCATCTGCACCTCGAATCAGATCGTTGTTTGGAGATGATACCTTGGGTCCGGGTTCAGGCCGCCAAAAAAAGATCGGTCAGGCGGGGTCTGGATATTTCTCCTGCAGGATGGATTTCGACCGCTTACGCCGGGGGGTGCGGCTCCAAGGCCCAGCGCACATGCTCGCGCACCAAGGCGCTCGGGGTTTCGAGCCGGCTGGCCAATGCCGCCTGCACCGCTGCTGCTTGCTCTGGCTCGAGCCGGCCGCTGGCGAGCGCGTTGCCCAGCGCCACCGCCACGTTGCGCAGCCAGCGCTCGTGACCGATGCGCCGGATCGGGGTGCCTTCGGTGTGGCGCGCGAAGTCCGCTTGGTTCCAGCCCCAGACGCGCAACAACTCGGGCGCTTGCAGCAGCTCCCGCGGCTCGAAATCGGGCACGCGGGCGCGCTGTGCGTACTTGTTCCACGGGCACACCAGTTGGCAGTCGTCGCAACCGTAGATGCGGTTGCCGATCAGGGGCCGCAGCTCGGGCGCTATAGTCCCGGCGTGTTCAATGGTGAGGTAGGCGATGCAGCGGCGCGCATCGAGCCGGTACGGGGCCACGATGGCCTGCGTCGGGCACACCTCGAGGCAGGCGCGGCACTGGCCGCAGTGGCCGCTGGCTGCGGCGCTGGGGGGCAGTGCAAAGTTGAGGAAAATCTCGCCCAAAAAAAACATCGAACCGGCGTCGCGGCTCAGGGTCAGCGTGTGTTTGCCGCGCCAGCCTAGGCCGCTGCGCTGCGCCAGCTCGACCTCCAGCACCGGCGCCGAGTCGGTGAACACGCGCCAGCTGACAGGGTGCTGCAGCGCCGCGCCGCTGTTGGGGGGCGCAGCCATGCCGTTGGCGCTCAGCGCAGCCGCTGCGGGAGCGCCCTGCTCTTGCAAGTCCTGTTGTTGCAAGCCCTGCTCCAGCAAGCCCTGCTCGATGCGCTGGGCCAGCCGCTGCAGCCGCTGGCGCAGCACCTTGTGGTAGTCGCGCCCCCGGGCATACAAGGCCACGCTGCCCTGCAAAGGCTGGTGCAAACCGTGCCATTCTTGCTCGCGCCAATCGGGCCCGTGGCTGCTGGGCAGATAATCCATGCGCGCGCTGATCACGCTCAGGGTGCCGGGCACCAGCTCGGCCGGGCGGGCGCGCTTGAGACCGTGCGCGGCCATGTAGCCCATCTCGCCGTGAAACCCGGCCTCGAGCCAGCGCCGCAGCCCGTCTTCGGCGCTGGCCAAATCGACGCTGGCCACGCCGATTTGCGAAAATCCCAACTCCCGGCCCCAGCCTTGTATTTGTGTGACGAATTGAGCCGCATCGAACATAACCCAGCGATTGTAGGAAGCCCAGCCCCAGCTGCGCAGCCACTGGCCTGCACGACCCTGCTGCTGGCCGACGAGAGCGCCACCGCCGCGCTCGCTGCCCGGCTGGCCGCCTGCGAGCAGATCGGACAGGCGCACTTGCACTGCTACGGCGATCTGGGCAGCGGCAAAACCACCTTTGTGCGCCATCTGCTGCGCGCTTTGGGGGTGCAGGGCCGCATCAAAAGCCCCAGCTACGCCATCGTCGAGACCTACCGCCTCGAAGCGGGCCCGCGCTGGAGCGCTGGCTTGGAGGCCGTGCACGCGGATTTTTATCGATTAATCAACCCTCAAGAGTGGGAAGATGCGGGACTGCGTGAACTTTTTACACAACCCGGACTCAAGCTGGTAGAGTGGCCCCAAAAAGCCGCTGGAATGCTGCCCATGCCCGACCTCGAACTGCACCTCGAAACCTTGGCCGACGACAGCCGCCGGCTGCAGCTTCGTGCGCGCAGCGCGCTGGGCATGCGCCTGCTGGAGGCTTTGCAGGCATGAGGCGCCGCAGCGCCATGCAGTGGCTGGGCTCGAGCCTGGTGCTCACGCTGGGCGCACCGCAGCTGGCTTGGGGCGCCACCATCGTGGCCGTGCGCCTGTGGCCAGCGCCCGACTACACCCGCCTGACGATCGAGTCCGACGCCGCGCTGCAAGCCACGCCGCACTTCATGACCGACCCGCCCCGCGTGGCGCTGGACCTCGAGGGCATCGAGCTGGCCCCGATGGTGCAGCAGATCACCGGCAAGGTGCGCCCCGACGACCCCAACGTGGCCGCGATACGCGTCGGGCAGCACGCCCCTAGGGTGGTGCGGCTGGTGGTGGACTTGAAGCGCCCGATCAACCCGCAGGTGTTTCAGCTCAGCCCGGTGGCCGCGTTTCAGCACCGCCTTGTGCTCGATCTGTACCCGGTGCAAGCGCGCGACCCGCTGGATGAACTGATCGCGCAGCGGCTGCGCGAGCTCAACGACCCCTCTACGCCACCCACGCCGCCCACTGGCGCCCCCAGCGACAGCGCGCAGGCGCCGGCACCCGCTGCGCCCGCTGCATCCAGCGCCCCCGACCCGCTGGGCGAACTCATTGCCCGTTTGCCCGCCGACCAGCGCGCCGCTGCGCCCAGCCTAGGAACCATCAGGCTGCCCCCGCCTCCGGCTGCCGCAGCGTCAGCACCGACGGGCCCGCGTACGGCAGCAGCTCCCCCGTCAGCACCTTCAGCCCCCTCAGCCCAGGCGCAGACCAGCCAGCCCCCTGCTGGGCCCACGCCCCCCACCGCAACCGCCACGGGTGCAAGCCGGCCACGCGCTGCGCCCAGCGGCAGCACCGGCGGCCGCGCCGACCGCCTGATCGTCGTCGCCATCGACCCCGGACACGGCGGCGAAGACCCCGGAGCCATCGGCCCGGGCGGCACGCACGAAAAAGACGTGGTGCTGGCCATAGCCCGCAAGCTGCGCGAACGCGTCAACCGCACCCAGGTCAACGGCCATACGCTGCGCGCCTTCATGACGCGCGACGGCGACTACTTCGTGCCGTTGCGGGTGCGGGTGCAAAAGGCGCGCCGGGTGCAGGCCGATCTGTTGGTGAGCGTGCACGCCGACGCGTTTTTTACGCCGCGGCCGCGCGGCTCGAGCGTGTTTGCGCTCAGCGAGCGCGGCGCCACCAGCGCCGCCGCCCAATGGATGGCCAACCGCGAAAACGCCGCCGACATGGTGGGCGGCGTCAACCTGCGCGAGCAAGAAACGGTGTTGCAGCGCATCATGCTCGACATGAGCACCACGGCGCAGATCAACGACAGCCTGCGCGTGGGCGATGTGATGCTGCGCGAAATAGGCCGTGTCGGGCGCCTGCACAAACCGCGCGTCGAACAAGCCGGCTTTGCCGTGCTGCGCGCACCCGATATCCCCAGCCTGCTGATCGAAACCACGTTCATCAGCAACCCCGACGAAGAGCGCCGCCTGCGCGACCCGCGCTTTCAAAACCAGATGGCCGACGCCATGCTGCGCGGCATCGTGGCCTACTTTGAGCGCAACCCGCCCTTGGCACGCCGGCGCGAAGTCTGAAAGACGCGCAATCGTCCGCGCAACCAGCCTCGCAGCTATCCTCGCGCCGGGGCGCGCAAAAAAGCCGCAGACCAAAGGCGCTGCGGCTTGAATTGCGTACTATTTGGCGGAGCGGACGGGGCTCGAACCCGCGACCCCCGGCGTGACAGGCCGGTATTCTAACCAACTGAACTACCGCTCCGTGCGGTTGGCGACCCTACGGGGATTCGAACCCCGGTACTCACCGTGAAAGGGTGATGTCCTAGGCCTCTAGACGATAGGGTCAAACCTAGAAAACTGTTACCGTAAAACCTGTTGCAGCCCGCTTTGGTGGAGGTAAGCGGGATCGAACCGCTGACCTCTTGCATGCCATGCAAGCGCTCTCCCAGCTGAGCTATACCCCCTTTTGGAGAGCTGCAACTTTTGCACTCGGTTTAGAGCCATGGCTCTGCGCTTCGTGCATCAGCAAGACTCGAATTATAGACAGGTTTTTAGGCCTTTTGCAAGGCGCGCAAAACTTTTTCGCGCGGCTGCAGCGCCAGCACGGCGTCGAGCGCGGGCGTGTTGGGCGTGCCCATGACGAGCACGCGCACCGGGATGGCGAGCTGGGGCATTTTGAGTCCGTGCGCGGCCAGCACGGCCTTGAGCGCCGCCGCGATGCCGGGTCGGCTCCACTCGCAGCTTTGTAGCTCGGCGGCCAGCGCCGCCAGCGCCGGGCGCAGCGCCGCCCCGCCGTGTTCGGCCAGCGCGTCGGGCGCCACCTGGGGCTCGCGGTAAAAGCAGGCGGCCCAGTCGGCCAGCGCCACGGTGGTGTCGCAGCGGTCTTTGAATAGGGCGCAGATGGCTGGCAGGCGCTCGTCGGCGATCAAGCCGCGGCGCGCCAGTTGCTCGGCCACCAAGGGCGCCAGCTCGGCCTCGGGCAGGGCCTTGAGGTGCTGGGCGTTGACCCAGCGCAGCTTGGCTTCGTCGAACTGGGCCGCGCTGCGCCCGAGGTGCTCGAGGTCGAACCACTGCAAAAACTGCTGGCGGCTAAAGATTTCGTCGTCGCCGTGGCTCCAGCCCAGCCGCGCAAGGTAGTTGAGCATGGCGTCGGGCAGGTAGCCTTCGTCGCGGTACTGGGTGACGGGCTTGGCGCCGTTGCGCTTGCTCATCTTCTCGCCCTGCTCGTTGAGCACGGTGGGCAGGTGGGCATAGACCGGCGGCTCGTGCCCGAGGGCGCGCAGGATGTTGATCTGGCGCGGGGTGTTGTTGATGTGGTCGTCGCCGCGGATGACGTGCGTGATGCGCATATCGATGTCATCGACGACGACGCAAAAATTGTAGGTCGGCACGCCGATGCGCGCGGACTCTGCGCTGTCGGCCGCCGCACCTGTTTCAGCAGCCGGGGCCGGGCGGGCGATCACCAAGTCGTCGAGCTCGGCGTTGGCGATCTCGATGCGGCCCTTGACCTTGTCGTCCCACGCCACCACGCCGCCGATCGGGTTTTTGAAGCGCAGCACCGGCAGCACGCCCGCCGGGATGGGGGGCAAGACCTTGCCGGGTTCGGGCCGCCAGGTGCCGTCGTAACGCGGCTTTTCTTTGCGCGCCAGTTGGCGTTCGCGCAGCGCGTCGAGCTCGGCCACGCTCATGTAGCACGGGTAGGCCAAACCGCGCGCGAGCATGTCGGCCAGCACCTCTTGGTAGCGCGCCATGCGCTGCATCTGGTAGTAGGGGCCTTCGTCGAAGTCGAGCCCGAGCCAGGCCATGCCCTGCAAAATCACATCGACGGCGGCTTGGCTGGAGCGCTCTTGGTCGGTGTCTTCGATGCGCAGGATGAAGTCGCCGCCTTGGGCGCGGGCAAAGGCCCAAGGGTAGAGCGCCGAGCGGATGTTGCCTAGGTGGATGAAGCCGGTGGGCGAAGGGGCAAAACGGGTGCGGATGCGCGGGGTGCTCATGGGTGGAAGGTGTCGATGCGGTCGAGGCCGCGCAAAAGGTCGGCTTGGATGTCGGGCAAATGCTCGAGCCCGACGGCCACGCGCACCAGCCCCTGGACGATGCCGGCGGCCTGGCGCTGCGCTTCGCTGAGTTTGCCGTGCGAGGTGCTGGCCGGGTGCGCGCACAGGGTTTTGGTGTCGCCCAAGTTGGTGCACAGCGACAGCACCTGGAGCGCATCGAGCACGCCGAAGGCGCGCGCACGCGCTTGCTCGGGGCTGCTGGCCGCCACTTCAAAGGCCAGCACGGCGCCGCCGCAGCCGCCCATCTGGCGCATGGCCAGCGCGTGCTGCGGGTGGCTGGCCAGGCCCGGGTAGTGCACCCGCGCCACGGCGGGGTGGGTTTGCAGCCACTGCGCCAGCGCCAGCGCCTGTGCGCTTTGCGCCTGCAGGCGCAGGCTCAGGGTTTCGAGGCCCTTGAGCACCACCCAGGCGTTGAAGGGCGAGAGCACCATGCCGGTGTTTTTTTGCACCGGCAGCAGGCGCTGGTGGATGAGGTCGGCGCTGGCGCAGACCGCGCCGGCCATGACGCGGCCTTGGCCGTCGAGGAATTTGGTGCCCGAGTGCAGCACGATGTCGGCACCGAACTCGAGCGGGCGCTGCAGCGCCGGGGTGGCAAAGCAGTTGTCCACAGCCAGCCAGGCACCGGCGGCGTGCGCCAGATCGGCCAGCGCGGCGATGTCGCAGACTTCGGTGAGTGGGTTGGTGGGGGTTTCGGCCAGCAGCAGCCGGGTGTTGGGGCGCACGGCGCGCGCCCAAGCGCCCAGGTCGGTCTGCGGCACAGCAGTGGATTCGACGCCGAAGCGCGCAAACTCGCTGCCCACCAGCTTGAGCGTGGAGCCAAACATGGACTGCGAATAGAGCACGTGGTCGCCGGCCTTGAGCAAGCCAAAGCAGACCAGCGTGATGGCGGCCATGCCCGAGGCCGTGGCCAACGCGGCCGCGCTGCCTTCGAGCGCGGCCAAGCGCTGCTCGAAGCTGCTCACGGTCGGGTTGCCGCTGCGGCCGTAGGTGTAGCCGTCTTCGTCGCCAGCAAACCGGCGCGCAGCGGCGGCGGCGTTGGGCTGCACGAAGCCGCTGCTCAAATACAGCGCCTCGGAGTGTTCGCCATGCAGGCTGCGCTCGACGGCCACGCGCAGCGCCAGCGTGTCGCGGTGTAGGGTGTTAGGCATGGATTAGAGGCTGGGAGGCAATTGGGCGTGCTCGAAAGGGCGCGCCAAAGCGCCGCCGGCAAGGCGCAAAGCACAGCCGTAGCGCGGGCTACGGCGCGCATTTGCAACGCCGCAGGCGGTGTTTTGGAGCGTCAAGGCGGGCATGACTGATTGCCTCCCAGCCTCTCAGTGCTCGCGGGAATTGGGCAGCGACAAGCGCGAGCTGTCGGCCTCGTCTTCTTCGCTGCCGCTGCGCTGCGCGTGCAGGCGGTTCACGTCGTCGGCGCTGATGTCGCCGGTGACGTACACGCCGTCGAAGCACGAGGCCTCAAAGCCGTCGAGCGCCGGGTTGATCGAGCCCACCGCCCGCTTCATGTCTTCTACGCTTTGGTAGATCAGGGCGTCGCAGCCGATGATCTGGCGCACTTCTTCGAGCGTGCGCCCGTGCGCCACCAGTTCGTCGCGCGTGGGCATGTCGATGCCATAGACGTTGGGATACATCACCGGCGGCGCGGCGCTGGCCATATAGACCTTGACGGCGCCGGCTTCGCGCGCCATCTGCACGATCTCGCGGCTGGTGGTGCCGCGCACGATGGAATCATCGACCAGCAGCACGCGCCGGCCCTTGAACTCGCTGCCGATGACGTTGAGCTTTTGGCGCACCGATTTTTTGCGCACCGCCTGCCCCGGCATGATGAAGGTGCGCCCGACGTAGCGGTTTTTTACGAAGCCTTCGCGGTAGGGCTTGCCCAGCAACTGCGCCAGCTGGGTGGCGGCCGGGCGGCTGGATTCGGGGATGGGGATGACGACGTCGATTTCGTCCAACGGCACCTGCAGGCGCAAGCGCTCGGCCAGCGTGTGCCCCATGTTGAGCCGGGCCTGATAGACCGAGATGCCGTCGAGCGTGGAGTCGGGCCGGGCCAGATAGACGTACTCGAACACGCAGGGGTAGTGGCGCGGCTGGGCGGCGCACTGGCGCGACTGGATTTGGCCGTCGGAACCGACAAACACCGCCTCGCCGGGCGCTATGTCGCGCAAAAAATCGTGCCCGGTGCCCTCGAGCGCCACCGATTCGCTGGCCACCATGATGGTGCCGTCTTTGCCGCGCCCGATGCACAGCGGCCGGATACCGAAGGGGTCGCGGAACGCCAGCAGGCCGTGGCCGGCGATCAGCGCCACCACCGCATACGAGCCTTTAAGGCGCAACTGCGTGGCGGCCACGGCGGCAAACAGCGCCTCGGTGCTCCAGGCGCCGTGGGCACCGGCGCGGCCGATTTCGTGCGCGAGCACGTTGAGCAGCACCTCGGAGTCGCTGTCGGTGTTGATGTGGCGGTGATCGAGCTGCACCATGTCGCGGCGCAGCGCCTGGGCGTTGGTGAGGTTGCCGT
>Ga0207951_100830_pt1 | contig 13297 bp, 12 predicted proteins | sample Subbio12Aug_8Bad_FD_184830 | JGI IMG/M metagenome (GOLD analysis project Ga0207951, IMG submission 184830) | Serpentinite rock and fluid subsurface biosphere microbial communities from McLaughlin Reserve, California, USA - CR12Aug_8Bad (SPAdes) | ecosystem: Environmental > Terrestrial > Deep... | reverse complement strand
CAAGTCTTTGGCGCATGAAGGGTGGGATTCCAAGTGCCGAGCCGCTATCGCGCCGGGGATGCGCACGAACCGCCCAGCCACATACGCCCAGGCCGGAGTCTCGATCGAGGCCGGCAATGCTCTCGTACAGATGATCGCGCCGCTGGTGCGCGCCACAAGACGCCCCGGCGCGGATGCGGAAATCGGCGGCTTCGGCGGCGTCTTTGATCCAAGGGCGGCGGGCTTTGCCGATCCGCTGCTGGTGGCCGCGACCGATGGGGTCGGCACCAAAGTGAAACTTGCAATCGATAGCGGCCGGCACGAGACGATCGGCCAGGATCTTGTCGCCATGTGCGTGAACGACCTCATAGTGCAAGGCGCCGAGCCGCTGTTCTTCCTCGACTATTTCGCAACCGGAAAACTGGAAACGGGGATCGCCGAAACCGTGGTCGCCGGGATTGCGCGGGCCTGCACGGCCGCTGGCTGCGCGCTGATCGGCGGGGAAACCGCCGAAATGCCCGGAATGTATGCCCCGGGCGACTATGATCTTGCCGGTTTTGCGGTCGGCGCTGTCGAGCGCGACCAGCTGCTGACGGGCGACCGCGTGCGGGCCGGCGACCTGCTGCTCGGCCTTGCTTCGTCGGGCGCGCATTCCAACGGCTATTCGCTGCTGCGGCGGCTGGTGGAGGGCGAGGATCCAGCAGCGCCCGCCCCGTTTGATCCTTCGCGCACGCTCAACGATGCGCTGCTTGCGCCGACCCGCCTTTATGTGAAACCACTTCTGCCGATCCTGAGAGAAGGCCGGATTCACGCGCTGGCCCATATCACCGGCGGCGGCCTTCTGGAAAATGTGCCCCGCGTGCTTCCCGATGGCTGCCGCGCCTTGATCGATGCCGCCACCTGGTCGCTGCCGCCGCTGTTCGGGTGGCTGCAGCAGCGCGGCCGCATGGAGGCCGCGGAGCTGGCGCGCACCTTCAACTGCGGCATCGGCATGGTGCTGGCGGTCCCCCCGCACGAAGCCGCCGCCGTGACCGGGGGGCTGACGTCGGCGGGCGAGACCGTCTTCGTCATCGGTCGGATCGAGGCCGGCCGGAAGGGCTGCGACGTGCGTGGCGCGGCGGGCCTGTGGGGCCAGGATGCCGACTGGGCCGCAGCCCATGATGCCTAAGCCGCGGCTTGCCATCCTGATTTCCGGCCGGGGCTCCAACATGGTGGCGCTGGCCAAGGCGGCGCAGAAGCCGGATTATCCCGCCGTCGTCGCGCTGGTGCTGTCGAACAGGGCTGATGCCGGGGGGCTGGAAACCGCCGCCCGCATGGGCATCGAAACGCTGGCTCTGCCGCACAGGGGCTTCGCGACCCGCGCGGATTTCGACGCCGCGCTTTGCGCCGAACTGAAGGCCCGCCGGATCGACATGATCGCGCTGGCCGGCTTCATGCGCATCCTCACGCCGGGTTTCATCCGCCAGTGGGAAGGCAGGATCGTCAATATCCACCCCTCGCTGCTGCCGGAATACCGGGGGCTCGACACCCATGCCCGGGCGCTTGCGGCCCATGACACCGAGGCGGGCTGCACCGTCCATGTGGTGACCGAGCGGCTGGACGACGGGCCGATCCTGGCGCAAGCGCGCGTGCCCATCCTGCCGGACGACTGCGAAGCAACGCTGGCCGCGCGCGTGCTCGAGGAAGAGCATCGCATATATCCCCCGGCGCTCGCCCGCCATATCGAGGCGCTTGGGCTGAACCGGCCTTGTCCTTCCGGGAAAGGTTGCTAACCTGCCTCCGGCAGACGGAGGAGGGGCCTATGCGCAATTCCATCATCAGCGCCGCTATCGCATTGCTTGTCGCAGCAGGCCTTGGCGCGGCGCAGCCGACGCCAGCCCTGGCGCAAGGCGTTCCGGAGGTCATCAAGGCGCGGGTGAACGAAATGGTCGGTCAGTGCGCGCGCGCAGGGGGCACGCTGGGCGCGATGTCGGGCCAGGGCCGGTTCGTGATCCCGGCGGATTTCACGGGCGATGGAAGAACGGACTTCCTCGTGTCCGAGGGAAATTTCCCCTGCACCGGCAAGCCGAACCTGTTCCGACCGGACGGTCTGGCGAAAGTGCAATTATATGTCGGCACCGGCGACGGCGCGACGCTAGCCTTCGAGGACCGCTTGCTTGCCTATCGGGTTCTGGACGGCAAGCCGGCCAGGCTGCAGATCGCGCGCCGGGGCCCTGCCTGCGGCGCAACGCGCTGCGGCGACGAACTGCGCTGGAACAGTGCTGCCAAACGGTTCGACGAGCATGCAACCGACGGGCGGCAAATGGCGGCGCGCCCGGCGGCGGGAGCAGCCTTGGCGCAGGTGGATGCGGTGCCGGCGGCGGCAACGGCAAGCGCTGCATCCATTGCCGTTCCACCAGTGAAATCCGATGCCGAGGCGCAGATGAAGGCGGCCTGCCGCAAAAAAACTCTCGCTGAATCCGGCCAGCAGGCCGCCAGATGGGTGGACGGCGCCTGCGCCGACAACTGGAAGCGGGTGATCGCGGCCCAGCCGCTCGCCGAGGCGCTGCTGACGGCGCATGGCGCAGGTGTCGGCCCGGTCGACGGGTTGCGGCGCGCCATGCCAAAGATGCGCTGGAACCCGCGTGCGGAGCAGGGCGAACTCGCCAGCGGGCGCATCGGCCCTTATGAAGCAGCCCTTCTGGGTGCGGGCGCCCGCGCTGATCGTTTCATGCTCAGCTGGAGCGCGATCGGGGCGGAAATCCCTGTCGATCTTCCCGGCGCGCTCCAGGCGCGTGGCGCGACACTGTTGCTGACCCATTGCGAGAAGCTGGGGGCGGGCGAAGGAGCGCGGGCGTGGCAGGTAACCATGCCGGGCCGAGCGCCCTTCGAGTTGCTCATTTCGGAGCGAACCGCGCCGACGGGGGACGCATGGAGCTTCTGGTCGGCCGAGGCCCGGCTCGACAGCCGACCGGCGCGCAAGGGGCCGACGCGCTGTGATCCCTTCTGGTAGATCAGGCCCCCAGCAGCAGGTTCACAAGGGCCTTTACCTTGGCTGATTTCCACTGGGGCGCCGGCGCGCACAGCCAATAGGCGTCGTCGGTGGCAATCCTGTCCCCGCGCTCCGCGACCAGCCCTGCTGCAAGTGCATCCGCTGCCAGCGTCAGGGGCACATGGGCTGTTCCCATGCCTGCGATGGCCCAGTCCAGCGCCTGCCCGGCATCGGGCAGCGCAACCGCGCGGCCTTCGATCATGGGCCAGCCAAGCGTCCTCATCGCCGCATTCGGTGCGCCGACGGCGACCAGAACTTCATCTGCCAGCTTGCGGCCGAAAATGCCCTCAGCATCGGGCGCCGGGCCATAGCTCAGCGCCAGGTCGAAATTCGCCTGGGTGAAATCGACAGGGCCATCGAGGGCGACGATCTGCACCGATGCATCGGGGTGGGCCTCCAGCCAGCCCGTCAGCCGGGGAAGCAGCCAGTGGCGGATTGCGCCGCGCGCGCAGCCGAGCGAAAGGCGGGTCGATCCCTGTCCCTCCTGCAGCGTGGACATGGTTTCTTCAAACGCCGAAAAGGCCGAGCGCAGGTGCGGCAGGGCGCGCAGCGCCTCGGGCGTGAGTTCGAGGCCCCGGGTGGTGCGGCGGAACAGGATGACGCCCAGCGTTTCCTCCAGGGCCCGGATCTGCTGGCCGACGGCTGCCGGCGTGACGGCCAGTTCGTCGGCGGCTTTCGTGAAGCTGAGCGTGCGGGCGGCCGCATCGAATACCCGGAGCGCATTGAGGGGAAGCAGAGAGCGACGCACGGCGATCAGTTCGCAGCACTGCGGCTTTGCGGCGAGATGAGATCGAAGGTGGGGATTTCCACCTCGAACCGCCGGCCGCCGCCGTCCACCATGCCGAAGCGGCCGCGCATGCTGCCCATGGGCGTGGAAAGCGGGCAGCCCGAAACATAGTCATAGCTGCCGCCCGGCTCGATGACGGGCTGTTCGCCGATCACGCCCTCGCCGATCACGTCGCGGCGCTTGCCATGGCCGTCGGTGATGATCCAGTGCCGGTCGATCAGCCGGACGGGCATGCCGCAGCCATTCTCGATCCGGATGTGATATTGCCACAACCAGTGGCCGGCCATTGCGTCGCTGTCTTCGGGCATGAAGCTGGGCTGCACGCGCACGGTGATGCCCTCGGTTGTCGCAACCGCGCAGAAGAGCCCTGTCAGCTTCAAAGCCCGACGACCCTGAGCGCCTGGTCGAGATCCTCGATCAGGTCCTGCGGATCCTCGAGACCGACTGACAGCCGCAGCATCCCTTCGCCGATCCCCATTTCCGAACGAACGGCTGCGGCGACACTGGCGTGGGTGGTCGAGGCCGGATGGGTCATCAGCGATCGGGAATCACCGACATTGTTGGAAATGTCGATCAGTTGCAGGGCGTCCAGAAGTCCATGCGCCTGCTTTCGGCCGCCATCGAGGTGGATGGCCAGGATCGTTCCGCCAGCCGACATCTGGGCCATGGCCAGCGCATGCTGCGGGTGGCTGGCGAGGCCGGGATAGAGCAGGCGCGGAACCCGGCGTTCGAGAAAGCTTGCCACTTGCAGCGCATTTGCGCAGGCGCGGGTCACCCGCAGGTCCAGGGTCTCGAGGCTCTTCAGCACCACCCAGGCATTGAACGCGGAAAGCACCGGCCCGGTGTGGCGGGCGAAAGCCAGATAGGTTTTCTCCATCCACTCGGCCGGGCCCATCACGGCGCCGGCCAGCACCCGGCCCTGGCCGTCCATCAGCTTGGTGGCGGAATAGGCGACGATGTCGGCGCCAAGGTTCATCGGCCGCTGGACTGCGGGCGAGGCAAAGGCGTTGTCGACGATCACCAGCGCCTGCGCCTCGTGCGCGATATCGCAAACCGCCCGGATATCGACGATGTCGAGCGTCGGGTTGGCGGGTGTCTCGAGGAAGAAGGCCTTGGTGTTGGGGCGAAGCGCCTTGCGGAACGCATCCGTATCGCGGCCGTCCACCGTGGTGGTTTCCACCCCGAAGCGTGGCAATATGCTGTCGACCAGAACCCGGCAGCTGCCGAACAGCGCACGACCGGCGACAAGATGATCGCCCGCCGAAAGCGTCGACATCAGTGCAGCCGACATCGCCGCCATGCCGCTCGCCGAAGCGCGGCAGGCCTCGGCGCCTTCCAGCAGGGCAAGGCGTTCTTCCAGCATCTCGACCGTCGGGTTCTGCAGGCGCGAGTAGGTCATGCCCTTCGCTTCGCCGCGGAAGCGTGCTGCGGCTTCCTCGGCGCTGTCGTAGCAATATCCCGATGTCAGGAAGATCGCTTCCGATGTTTCGCCAAATTCGCTCCGCGCGGTGCCGCCGCGGATCGCCTGCGTTGCCGGCCGCCACCTCGAGGTGACCGTTCTGTCCTGTCCTGCCATTCGTTTCATGGCGCTTCCTTAGGCGAGGGCGCAGCTTTCGGCAAAGCCCGGCTGTGGACGCCGGAGTCGCTATGGGTTAATGCCGCGCTGAAGCACCAAGGCGAAGGACGGTCATGCGCATCTGGTTCGGAATTCTCGGCGCCGCGACAATGCTTGCGGCTGGCGGAATGGTCGTTTCGGCAACCCGTGCCCAGACCGCGCCGCAGACGAACCCCGCGACGGCTTGGACCGCAGTCACAGCGCATGATTTCACCCTGACGAGGATCGACGGCAGGCCCCTGCCCATGCAGGCCTATCGCGGCAAGGTCGTGCTGCTGGTGAACACGGCCAGCATGTGCGGATTCACCCCGCAATATGAAGGCCTTCAGAAACTCCAGAAGGATTATGGGCCGAGGGGTTTCACGGTGATCGGCGTGCCTTCGGGCGATTTCGGCGGCCAGGAACATGACAGCGCCGACAAGATCGTGGAGTTTTGCGAGACCAATTTCGGGATCACCTTCCCCCTTACCGAAAAGTCGAGCGTGACGGGGCCGCGGGCCGCCCCCATCTATCAGTGGGCCAAGGCGACGCTGGCTTCCCAGAACGTGCCGAAGTGGAACTTCCACAAGTTCCTGATCGGCAAGGACGGCAGGCTCATCGCCGGCTATCATTCCAAGGTAAGGCCCGACAGCCCGGAAATGAAGCGGGCCATCGAAACGGCGCTGAGGAGCTGAGCGCCCTCTACCTTCGCCTTTGGGAGTGTCGTTCATGCGCATCCTGTTCCTGATCGCTGTTCCACTGCTGCTTGGAGCGTGCGGGAAGAAAGCCGAAGACGCCCCGGAAAAGGCCGCCGCCCCGGCGGAGCCTGTGATGACGCTGGCGCAGGCGATCGAGTCGGTCGCCTTTGTATGCGACAAGGACCTTCCGATAACCGCCATCTACGGCACGAACCTGGAAGGGCAGCCCGATGTCGTGCTGATCATCCAGGGTCGAAATTATAATCTTGTCCAGACGACGGCGCCTTCGGGCTTGCGATTTGCCGGGGCCGGCGGTCTCCAGCCGGGCATGGGGCTGGTCTGGTGGGTCCAGGGCGAAACCGCCCTGCTGCAGCATGTGCCGGTTGACAGGCTTGCCGATCTCGCCGCGCCGCAGACCATCAAGACCTGCAAGGCCAAGCCCGAGCCATAAGATGAAAGCGCGCCGGCAAGGCAGAGCCCTGCAACTGGAGCGAGTCTCGATCTGGCTGCATCAGATCGGCCGCCCCATCTCCTTGTTTTTCCGCATGGTTTTCCGATGCCGGTGATTCCACCAGATCGGAACATGCTCTAGCTCCTGAGCGCTTCGATCGGGCTGAGCCGGGCGGCCCGGTTCGCCGGCCACCAGCCGAAGAAGATTCCGATCGCGGCCGAGATCGCAAAGCTGATGAGCACGGACCCGGGCGTGATGACTGTCTCGAAGGGCAGGATATTGCCCGCGATGATCGCAAGGCCGGTTCCAAGCGCCACCCCGATCAGGCAACCGGCAAGGCTCAGCATCAGCGCCTCCAGCAGGAACTGCAGCCTGATTGCCCCGCGCGATGCGCCGATCGCCATGCGAATCCCTATCTCGCGCGTCCGCTCGGTCACGCTTACCAGCATGATGTTCATGATCCCGATACCGCCCACCACCAGACTTATCCCGCCGATCGCGCCCAGCAGCAGCGAAATCGCCCCGGTTGTTTCGGCAAATGCATCCCCCACCGCCGTGATGTTGGTGATCGAGAAATCGTCCGGGGCGGTGGGCGCAAGCTGATGGCGGCGGCGCAGCAACTGGCTGATAGCCTCTTCTGTGGGCACCATCGCCTCGGGAGTGGCCACCGAGACCGAAATCGTCCGCACCGAACGGCGAAAGGCCCCGCCGCCCTGCACCAGGCGCTGGGCGGAGTTCAGCGGCAGCACGATGGTGTCATCCCGGTTGGAACCACCGATTCCCTGTCCTCGCCGTGGCAGGATGCCGATCACCGTGAAGGTCACGCCCCGCACCCGGATCTGCTTGCCCAGCGGATCATTTGCGCCGAACAGCTCGTCGGCCACCGTGCGCCCGATCACGGCCACCCGCGCGGCCTGCCGGTTCTCCATGTCGGTAAAGGCCCGGCCCTCGTCGGGATACCAGTCCTGTACCTGGAACCAGCTTGGGGTGGATGTCGAAACCTGGGTCTGCCAGTTGGCCGGGCCCGCTGTCACCTGTGCACCAAAGCCTGACTGGGGTGCCGCGGCAACAACCGTCGGCAGGCGCGCAATCGCTTCGGTGTCGTCGAGCGTGAGCGTCGGCGCCGTGCCGATGCCCTGTGCAAATCCGCCGCCGGTGCGTGCTGCGCCAGAACTGATGATGAGGAGATTGGACCCAAGGCCAGCGATCTGCCGCTCGATATAGACCTGCACGCCCGAGCCGATCGCCAGCATCAGGATCACGGCGGCAACGCCGATGATCATGCCCAGCATGGTCAGCGTGGACCGCAGCCGGTTGGCGACCAGCGCCGACCAGGCCTCCGCCAGCATCGCGCCTAGCATGGCGCTGCCTCGGGCGTCGACGGCCCGTCATAGGTGACCTCGCCATCGTGGAGGCGCACGACGCGGTCGGTGGCGGCAGCGACGCCAGGATCGTGGGTGACGATCACGGCCGTCACCCCGTGCGACCTGTTCAGGTCGCGGAACAGGGCCAGGACTTCGGCTCCGGTCCTGGTGTCGAGCGCGCCCGTGGGTTCATCGGCCAGAAGCAGGCGCGGATTGGCGGCCAGCGCCCGGGCGACAGCGACCCTCTGCTGCTGACCGCCCGACAGTTGCGACGGCCGGGACATCTGCTTTCCCTCGAGCCCCACCAGCGCGAGCAGTTCATCCGCGCGCGCATTGCGGGCCTTTGGCGAAACGCCCGAATAGACGAGCGGAAGCGCGACGTTGGCGCGCGCCGACAGGCGGGGCAGCAGGTTGAACTGCTGGAACACGAAACCGATGGACTGGTTTCGCAGTTTCGCCAGCGCCCGCTCGTCATGGTCCGAAATGTCGACGCCATCGAAACAATATGTGCCCCCGGTTGCCGAATCGAGGCAGCCGATGATGTTCATCAAGGTCGACTTGCCCGAACCCGATGGGCCCATGATCGAGATGAACTCGCCCTGGTCGACGGTGAGGGAAACCCCGTTGAGCGCACGAAACGTTCCCGCTTCCGATTCATAATCCTTGGTGATGCCCTGCAATGCGAGGACTGTCTTGCCGCCGGCCGGGGTCATGCGCCCGGCGGCCTTCCCGAGGCCCGCTCGCCCCTGGCCTCGGGGTCGACTTCACCGGTGATGACCTGGTCGCCGGGTTTCAGGTTTCCGCCGACAACGATGGAATTGTCATTGTCGGCCACGCCCAGCCGGATGCGGCGGGGCTGTGGCGATCCGTCGGCGCCGAGCACGAAGATCGTCGTTCCGAAGCCGATGTCCTTTTCCCCGGCATCCCCGCTATCCTCCTCGGTGGCGGCCGCTTCGTGGGCGCGCCGCCTGGTCCAGTCGGCAGGTTTCCAGCTCATTGCAGCGTTGGGCACCAGCAGCACGCCGGAATAATCCCGCACGAGGAAGCTTGCGTTTGCCGTCATGCCGGGAAGCAGCGCCCCGTCGGGATTGGCGACATCGACGACGACGGTGAAGGTCACCACATTCTGCTGCGTGGTCGGGTCCAGCCGCACCTGGCCGACAGTGCCGGCGAACCTGCGGTCGGGGTAGGCATCGACGTTGAAGCTGACCTTCTGGCCGACCGACACCCGGCTGATGTCCGCCTCGGCGACCGACGCCTCGATCTGCATCTGGGTAAGGTTGCGGGCGATGGTGAACAGCGTCGGAGTCTGGAAGGATGCCGCGACCGTCTGGCCGAGATCGACCTGCCGGCTGATGATCACGCCCGACACCGGGGAGCGGATGATGGAAAAGCCGAGGTTTGCCCGATCCTGTGCCAGCGACGCCCGTGCTGCGGCAACTTGCGCTGCTGCCGAGCGCGAAGATGCAAGCGCCGCCTCATAATCCTGCTGGCTGATGAAATCCTGCCGTCTCAGTTCGGCTGCGCGCCTTGCATTCGCCTGCGCCAGCTCCGCCTGCGCCTGCGCGCTGGCAAGCGCTGCCTCCGATTGCGCAAGCCGCGCGCGGAACAGTTGCGGATCGAGCTCCAGCAGCACCTGGCCTTCGGTGACCCGGTCGTTGAAATCCACATAGAGTTTCCGGACAGTGCCCGAGACCTGCGAGCCGACGTTCACGACGCGCACCGGGTTGATGGTGCCGTTGGCGGCGATCTCCTCCGTCAGGCTGCCGCGCACGGCTGCTGTCGTCTCGTAACGCTGGCCATCGTCCTTGCTGCGCGCGACCACGGCCCAGACCGAGGCCGTGATGCCGGCGACCAGCAGGGCGATTGCGATGATTCGTCTTTTCGTCATTCGACTGCGTCTCCGATTCGTCCGACTGATCGCGCCAGTTGCACTTCTCCCGAGCGCGCGCCGAATTCGGCGGCCACCAGCTGCTGCCGGGCCGACGCAAGGCTTGCCTGCGCGTTCATCAGCTCGGTGATGGTGGCCACGCCCGAGCGATACCGCCCCTGCGCCAGCGAGGCGGCTTCCTCGGCGCTCGCCAGCAGGCGGCGCGCGGTGTCCAGATTGGCGGCCAGCGTCGCCAGTGCCTGGTAGCGGCTCCACACGTCGAGCGCGGCAGACTGGCGGGCCGCCTGCAACTGGGCCTCGGCGCGTTCCGCCTCGCTGCGGGCTTCACGCACTGCCCAGGTGCGGCCACCGCTGTCGAACAGCGGAATGGAAAGGGTCAGCCCGGCGCTTGCCGATGCCACATCCTGCCCGGTGGTTCCGGTGGACAGGAGCGGGCCGAGACCGAGCGAAAGATTCGGCCTGCGGGCGGCCTCTGCCGAGCGGACCCCGGCCATCGCGATATCCCGGCCGGCGCTGCGAAGCTGCAGGTCCGGGCGCAGCCGGTCCGCTTCGGCGATGAGATCCTCGGCCGACTTGAGCAGGGCATCGGCAGCGCCAAGGGGGGCGGGCGGCGCCAGTTGCAGGCGCATGGTCGGCGGCAACGAGATGGCTGTCGCGAGCCGGCCGCGCGCAGTCAGCGCCTGCCCTTGCGCCTGGCGCAACTGCAGCAGGGCCTGAGCGGCGGCGGCGTCGGCCTGCAACCGGTCGGATCTGATCCCCACGCCGGCCTGTTCGCGCGCGGCTGCGGCCTTCAGCGAAACCTCGGCGAAGTCCAGATTGCTGCGCGCTGCTGTTTCGGCGGCAATCGTCTCCAGCAGCCCGTTGTAGGCCAGAGCGGTTTCCAGCACGATGGCCTGTGCCTGGTCTGCAAAGCCGGCGAGTGCGGCGGCGCGGCTGGCCTCGGCCATGGAAAGCAGGGCCTCCCGGCCGCCGAAATCGAACAGGATCCAGTTGATGGACAAGCGCGCAAAGGCTGAGGCCGCCATGTCGTCGCTTGCCGGGAAACCGCCGCCGGATGCGCGCCTGAAGTTCGCCTCGGGGCTGAGTGTTGCGTCGATTCGGGGGCCGTAAGCCGCGCGTGTCTGCGCCAGCCGCGCTGCTTCGGATTGCACGGAAGCCCAGGCGGCGCGCGTTGCCGGTGCCCGGCACAGCGCAAGATCGACCAGTTCGACAAGTCCCAGCGGACGCTCGACGGCAATGTCGGCAGTGCAGTCGGGAGCCCGGAGCCCGGTTTTGGTAAAATCCTGGGCAGAGGGCAGGGGCGGCGCTGCAAATACGGCGGTCGGCGACCCGGATGCGCAAAAAGCCGCCAGGATCAGCGGCAGACGGGATGTGGTGACAATGCGAGGATATAACCGGAGCAGCACGCTTTTTCGGATCCTCTGCAAAACATATGCCTACGGCCCCGACGATGGGCTTCCCCCGCGAGCAAGTGCAAGTCAAGTGTGGCAAACAGGCCTTTTGCTTGTGCCGCCCTCGCGCTAGCATCGGCGATCAGGATGGATCGGAGCTTCGGGGATGATGCCGAACATATTGCTGGTGGACGATGATGCCGGGATCCGGGAACTGGTATCCGATTTCCTGACCCGTCATGGCTATGCCGTTACGGCAGCAGAAGATGGATCGGCGATGGACAGGGCCATCGCCCTGGCCGAAAGGCCTTTCGACCTCATCGTGCTGGATTTGATGATGCCCGGCGAACATGGGCTGGAGATCGCCCGGCGTCTGGCCGGGCCCGGCGGCCCCGCCATCATCATCCTGTCCGCCGTAGGCGAAGACAGCGATCGTATCATCGGCCTGGAACTCGGGGCCGACGACTATCTGCCCAAGCCCTGCAATCCGCGCGAACTGCTCGCCCGCATCCACGCCGTGCTTCGTCGCCGGCGGGAGCCTTCGGCCGACGGCGGAGTGACGGCGGATTTTGCCGGATGGCACCTCGATCTTGTCCGGCGCGAGCTGACGTCGCCCGACGGGGTGCTGATCACGCTGTCGGACGGTGAGTTCTCGCTGCTGCGCGTGTTCGTGGAGCGACCGCAGCAGGTGCTGAACCGCGACCAGTTGCTGGATTTCGCCCGCGGCCGCGAGAATGAAACTTACGATCGGGCGATCGACGTGCAGATCAGCCGGCTGCGGCGAAAGCTGGATGGCGCGACCCGGATGCACGAAGATCTGATTCGCACGGTGCGAAACGAAGGGTATATGTTCACACCCAGGGTCGTCCGGCGCTGAACGGCAGGCCGGAGCCTGGCGACCGGCCGCCGTTCCGGTCGTTGCCGAAGGGCACGCACCTGCGGGAAGTTCCAAGTTCGCTGTTTGCCCGGATCTTTGCGCTGGTGCTGGCGACTGTCGCCATAGCGCAGCTCATCAACCTTGCGCTGCTGGCGCTGCTGGCTCCCGATCCGCCCAGATCGGTTCCCGTCAGCCGGGTCGCGCAGGCGATTGCTGCTGGAAACGATCCGGCGCTGCCGATGCGCTCCGTGCCCGGCCGGCCTCGCGCGGACGCCGAGGACCTGCCCGCGGCAACCATGCTGGAAACGATCCTGGCGGCAGAACTTGGCCTTGCGCAAGAAGATGTGGCCATAAACCTCGCCCCGATCCAGAGCGGCAAGCTGGTGCAGGTCTTTGTCGCTTCCGGAACCGCCGGCGGCAAGGTGGCCGAGCCGGCGCTGCTGGGGGATTTCCAGGTCGCCGTGCGCGACGGGAAGATGGGCTGGAAGCTGGTCCAGCCGCGCGACCGGAACCCCTTTGACGATATGGAGCGACGCTTCCTGCTGCTGTTCCTGCTGAGCGCATTGATCATGCTGCCCATCGCGTGGATGTTCGCGCGGCGGCTGGCAGACCCGTTCGAACAGTTCGCGGACGCAGCCGAGCGACTGGGACGCGACCCGGCGACAGCCCTGCCCGATATCGCCGGGCCAGCCGAAGCCGAGCGCGCGGCACAGGCGTTCCGCCAGATGCAGCAGCGTCTGCAGGCCTATGTGTCCGACCGGACGCAGATGCTGGGCGCCATTGCCCATGATCTTCGAACGCCACTGACCCGCCTTGCATTCCGGCTGGAAACGCTGGAGCAGCCCATGCGCGACGCCATGGCGCGCGATGTTGCCGAAATGGAGGCGATGGTGTCCGCCACCATGGGGCTTGCCCGTTCGGAGGGCCTGGGCTCCCAGCGCCAGAAGCTGGAACTCGGCTCGCTGCTGGAACGGGTGGCCGACGACATGGCGCTGACGGGGCGCAAGGTGAGTGCAGAAGTGCAGGACAGGCTCGTGGTGGATGGCGATCCGGTCGCGCTGGGGCGACTGCTCACCAACCTGTTCGACAATGGCGAAACCTATGGCGACAGGGCCCATGCCCGCATGTGGCGAAACGGCGACATGGCGGTGGTGGACGTGGACGACGACGGCCCGGGGCTTCCGCCGGGCGAACTGGAGCGGGTTTTCGAGCCCTTTTACCGGGTGGAGCGTTC
>Ga0207951_100829_pt1 | contig 13302 bp, 12 predicted proteins | sample Subbio12Aug_8Bad_FD_184830 | JGI IMG/M metagenome (GOLD analysis project Ga0207951, IMG submission 184830) | Serpentinite rock and fluid subsurface biosphere microbial communities from McLaughlin Reserve, California, USA - CR12Aug_8Bad (SPAdes) | ecosystem: Environmental > Terrestrial > Deep... | reverse complement strand
TGCAGCGGCGTCAGTTCACCGGCGGTATTGGCGCCGTCGGTGAGCAGTATCAGCACCCGGCTGTTGGCCGCTTCCTGACGCAAACGCTTGACGGCCAGGCCGATGGCATCGCCGATCGAGGTTTGCGGCTGGTCGTCGGTAATGCCGATGAAGGCTTCGTACAGCAGGGTTTTGACCGTGTTGCGGTCGAAGGTGAGCGGTACGTGCAGAAAGGCACGAGTGCCGAACAGAATCAGGCCGACACGGTCGCCGACGCGACGTTCGATGAAGTCACCAGCCACGTATTTGGTGGCGGTCAGGCGGTCGACACGGCGATCGTCGATGATGAAATCCTCTTCGTCCATGCTGCCGGAAACATCGACTGCCAGCATCAGGTCGCGGCCACTGACGGCCAGCTCCAGCGGCTCACCCAACCATTGCGGCCGGGCAGCGGCAACGACCAGACACAACCAGGCCAGCGCGGCCAGCCGCAACAGCCACGGCTGGCGCAGATGGACGATACGGCTGTCGCCCTGGCCGAAGTCGTCGAGAAACGGCACGATCAATGCCGCCTGCCGGTCTTGCTGGCTGGCGGGCAGCAGTGTGCGCAGCAGCAACGGCAGCGGCAACAGGATCAATAGCCAAGGCCAGAGTAGTTCGATCATCGTGGTTTTATTTGGTGCTGCTTCAGCCAGCGTTCGCACAGGGCGAACAGGCGGTCGAGCTCGATGGCATCGGGGTTATCCGGTCGGTAATGGGCGTCAGCCAAGCAGCGCCCCGGCCCCTGGCTGAACGGTGCATCAGGCAGGCGGCGGTCGAGATAGTTCAGCCAGGCCTCGCCGCGCAGACTGGCAACTTGTTCGCGGGGTTCGCAACTGATGGCAGCGCGGCGGATCAAGGCCGACAATTCGGCCAGGGTCTGGCGCAGATCATCGACAGGCTGGCTACGCAGACGGGCGATGTGGCGCAACGCTTGTTGGCAGGGCTGGCGCCGTGTCAGGTGGCGATAAAGTCTGGCGATGAGCAGGGCGACAAAACCCGCAGCGATCAGGCAAAACAAGGCCAGCAGCCACCAGCCGGGCGCAGGCGGCCAGCCACTGATCGCATCGGGCAGATGAATGTCTTTCAACGGCAACGGCTCCATGGCGGGGTGTCCTTTTAATTTCGAGTCTAACTATTCAGTCCAAGTCACATTCAGCCATTGCAGCGGCCTGCAAAACCCTCATCCCCTCACCCCAACCGGCTTCGCCCCCCTCGCTACGCTCTCCCGGAGGGAGAGGGGCTTTTCCCCTTTCTGCCTCTGAGAGAGCGAAGCGAGGGCTGAGGGCCGGGGATGAGGGGGTGGCAGTGCCAGGTCGCCAGGCATGAACAGCCGCAATCTTGCCAGTCCATCGCCTCACATGGCGGGAAACAGTTGGTGGTCGATCAAATCGCACAAGCAATGGGAAATCAGCAGATGCACTTCCTGAATCCGCGCCGTCGACCAGGATGGCACGCGGATTTCGATGTCGGTTTCATTCAGCACGCCCACCACAGCGCCACCGTCCTTGCCACTGAGCACGATGACCGCCATGTCGCGATCGTGCGCGGCTTTGACTGCCTTGACGATGTTGCCGGAATTGCCGCTGCTGGTGTAGGCCAGCAATACGTCGCCGCTCTGGCCCAGGGCGCGTATCTGTTTGGCGAAGACGTCATCGTAATGGTAGTCGTTGGCGATGGAGGTGAGGGTCGAGGTGTCGGTGCTCAGGGCAATCGCCGGTAGCGGCGGGCGTTCGCGCTCGAAGCGGTTGAGCATTTCCGACGAGAAATGCTGGGCATCGCCCGCCGAGCCACCATTGCCGCAGGTCAGCACTTTTTTGTCGTTCACCAGCGCCTCGACGATTTTCTGCGAGGCGAACTCGATCAGCTCGCACAAGCTGGCCATGGCGTCCTGCTTGGTCTGGATGCTGTCGGAAAAATGATTGATGATGCGATCTTGCAAGCTCATGGAGTGGGTCAGGTCTGAAAGGCGTTCTTGATCCACTGAATCTGGCCGTCACCGGCCAGCGCCACCACGTCGAAACGGACAGCCAGGGCATTCAGGCGCTTGATTATGACATAGTGTTGCGTGGCGGCGACGATGCGGGCCTGCTTTTGCGGCGTCACGCTGGCCAGTGCGCCGCCGAAATGCTCGGATTTGCGGAAGCGCACTTCGACGATGACCAAGGCCTCGCCATCGCGCATCACCAAATCCAGTTCGCCCAGTTTGCAGCGGAAGTTGCGCTCCACAAGGCTGAGGCCCTGATGTTCCAGATGCGCCAGCGCCCGCTGCTCGGCGGCATCGCCGGTTTGCAGGTGTTTGGCCTTGCGTCGGAACAGTGTCATTCGACGAAGCCCGACACCACCGGCACACCACCGCGCCACTGAGCGCAAACCAGTGTGCGGCTGATACGCTTGTCCTGGCTCAGAGCCAGACGGCCGGAGGCGCCGAAAAACGGTGCTGTTGCCAGCCGTGACAACTGCGGATGCAGGTTGTAGGCATCGATACCCAGCGCAACCAGCCGCATCACGGCATCCGGCATGTCTTGCCAGACCGCTTGCAGGGCAGCCTGGCTGAGCGGGCCGCTGTACATGCCGGGGAAAAACCACGGTATGTCGCAAAAGGTGATGGCATCCAGCCCGCTATCGCCAACCGGGTTCTGCCGACCGCCATAGATCGCTGCCATGGCGTAGACGTCAAGCGGGATGCGGCCCTGATGGTAGTTGATCCGGGGTGCCAATTGCCGCGCCACGTCGGGCGTTGCACTCAGCAGCAAGGCGTGGCGCTGACTGGTGTTTGTACTGGCCAACAGCGTGTCCAGCGCGTTGCTGGTATCGCGCTGGCGCGGGTCGTAACTCTGGATGCTGGCGACCACACCGCCGCCGTCCTGCCAGGCCGTCGTCAGATAAAGGCCGGTGCGCTGGCCCAGTGGCGTCGAGGGCACCAGTATCATCGCGGTGCGCACGCCGTCACGCAGGGCTTTGCGTACCAGTTGCTCCGCTTCATCGACAGGACTCAAGCCAAATTGGTACAGATTGGCCTTGCTGGCATGGTCGATGTGGTTCAGCGCCAAAACCGGTACCGGCAGCTCGCTGCCATCGATCAGAGCCTGCACCTGTTCTTTGACCAAAGGGCCGATGACCAGCGTCGCGCCGTCCGCGACGGCCTGGCGGTAAATGTCGCCGATGTTGCCTTGCGCCGTGTCGTAAAAATGCAGCGGAGGCTGCGGCTGCGAACTTGCCGCCAGGCGTTGAGCCGCCTGCATCCCATCCTTGACAGCCTTGCCCGCCGCCGCATACGAACCCGATACCGGCAGTAGCACGGCAATGCCCGGCCCCTGTTTCGCGGGGACAGTCTCTGCGGTGACGTTATCGGCGTGTGCCGCGATTTGCGGTGCGGTGAGATAGGCTTGCAGGAATTCGGCGTTGGCCGGATGGCCGGGATGGGTCGAGCGCCACTGTTGGATCGCATCAACGGCAACGCCGCCGCTTTGATCGCGCTGCTTGAGGATGCGGGCCAGACTCAGCCAGCCTGCCAGTTCGTCGTTGATGACGGCGGGGGCATCCAGTTTTTCCTGCGGCATCGTGGCCAGTAAATCGACAATGGCCAGAATATTGGCGCGCTGCTGCTCGGATTTTTTCAACAAGCTGCCCAGCCGGATGCGGGCACTGACGCTGGCCAGTGTGTCACCATGCAGGGCCTGGGCAAACGCCAGCGACTGGTAATAATCGATCTTGTCGGTATCGGCCAGCAGCCGTGGCCGTACCATATCCAGATGGTGCAAGGCCTGCTGATCATTGCCCATGCTAAGAGCGACCTGCGCCTGAAGCAAGGCAAACTGGCTGCGCTGCTCCACTGGCAATCCGGCCTGGCCGATCAAGTCCAGGGCTTGCTGCGCGGCCTGGGCATCGCCCGATTGCAACAAGCTGCTGGCCGTCAGCAAGTGCTGTGTGACGGGATCGGTCTTGTGGTTCCAGGTTTTGATGGCATCGGTTTTGGGGAGCGAAGGCGCGGGCACGGATCGTTTGGGCGGCATCAGCGAGGGATGGTCGCGGGCGTCGACCACCGTGCGTGCCGGGTCGTCGGCGCAGGCCGCAAGCAGAAACAGCAACATCAGCAAAATCCAGCGTGGCGCATAACGAAGCGGCATAATGAATTTTGAATGTGCAGCTATCATCGCGGGAAAGGGGATCAAAGCCAAATGAGTGGAAAATTATACGTGGTTGCCACACCGATAGGTAACCTGGCCGACATCAGCTACAGGGCACTGGACACGCTGAAAAGCGTCGATGTCATCGCCGCCGAGGATACCCGCCATGTCAAATTGCTGCTTAATCATCATGGCATCAGCCGCCCGCTGTTGTCGCTGCACCAGCATAACGAAGACCACATGTCGGAAACCTTGCTGCGGCGCTTGCAGGACGGCGAATCGATTGCGCTGGTATCCGATGCCGGTACGCCGCTCATCAGCGACCCCGGTCTGCCCTTGGTTCGGCTGGCGAAACAGGCCGACATCACGGTCAGCCCGATTCCCGGCCCTTGCGCGTTGATTGCGGCATTGTCGGCATCCGGCCTGGCCTTGAGCCGCTTCAGCTTCGAAGGCTTTCTGCCACGCACCGCATCGGCACGTAAAGACTTTTTTACCGCCAAGCTCGCCGACAGTTCGACCTGGGCATTTTACGAATCCAGCCATCGCATACTCGATGCCTTGCACGACATGGCCGAAATCTACCCCGAAGATCACGACGTGGTCATCGCCCGCGAACTTACCAAACTGCACGAAACCATCGTCAAAGGCCGTCTGGCCGATGTGCTGCACCGGGTGACAAATGACGCCAACATGCGCAAGGGCGAATTCGTCGTCATCGTCGCCGGTTGCGAACAACCCAAGGACACGGCGCTAACCGACGAACAGCAGCGCATACTAAAAATTCTGTTGCGTGAATGCTCGACCAAAACCGCAGCGGCATTGGCGGCAGACATCACCGGCCAGCGTCGCAAGCTGCTGTACCAGGCGGCGCTGGACATGCAGGGCGACCAAGCGGCTGTCCAGGAATAGAAACCTCGTCATCGCGCCTGCTGCCACAGCCCAAGCCGTAATTTCAGGTCAATTCCAGACCGCACTATCGTTTTTTTGCAAAAACCCCTCCCGGCTTTTCTGTAAATCGACGGCGTATGGTTACAATCGCGGCAAATCAAATACAGCAAATACCAACACAAGCCAACCCAAGCCCAACATGGACAAAACCTATTCTCCGCACGCAATCGAACAACGCTGGTATCAACTTTGGGAGCAAAACGGCTATTTCGCCGCCAACCGCGATGGCGATTCGTACTGCATCATGATTCCGCCGCCCAATGTCACCGGCAGCCTGCACATGGGGCATGCGTTTCAGGACACCCTCATGGACGCACTGACCCGCTACCACCGCATGCAGGGCCGTAACGCCTTGTGGCAACCCGGCAGCGATCATGCCGGTATCGCCACGCAAATGGTGGTCGAACGCCTCATCAATGCCGACGGCAAAACCCGCCACGATTACGGTCGCGAGGCCTTCGTCGAAAAGATATGGGAGTGGAAGGAAGAGTCCGGCGGCACCATCACCCGCCAGTTGCGGCGTATGGGTTCGTCGCTGGATTGGCAAAAAGAACGCTTCACGATGGACGACGGCATGTCGGCGGCGGTGCAGGCGGTGTTCATCCAATTGTACGAAGAGGGCCTGATTTATCGCGGCAAGCGCTTGGTGAACTGGGACCCTGTGTTGCACACCGCCGTGTCCGATCTGGAAGTGCTATCGGAAGAAGAAGCCGGTTCGATGTGGCACATGCGTTATCCGCTGTCCAATGGCACAGGCCATTTGATCGTCGCCACCACGCGACCGGAGACGATGCTGGGCGATGCCGCCGTTGCGGTGCACCCGGACGACGATCGTTACAAGCACTTGATCGGCGAATTGCTGGAATTGCCGCTGACTGGCCGCCTGATACCCATCATTGCCGACGATTACGTCGATCCCGCATTCGGCACCGGTTGCGTCAAGATCACCCCGGCTCACGACTTCAACGATTACGACGTCTGGAACCGCCACAAGCACATGAATTTGATCGCCGACCAGCCGCACGGCGGGTTGATCAACATTTTCACCGTCGATGCGGCCATACTCGCCGACGACTTGATTCCGCCGCAGTACCACGGCCTGGATCGCTTCGAGGCGCGGAAACGCATCGTCGCCGACCTCGATGCCCAGAGCCTGCTGGAAAAAGTCGCCGACCACAAATTGATGGTGCCTCGCGGCGACCGTAGCGGTGCGGTGATCGAACCGTTTTTGACCCAGCAGTGGTACGTCAAAATCGCGCCACTGGCCAAACCGGCCATCGAAGCGGTCGAAACCGGCGCCATTCGTTTCGTGCCGGATAACTGGAAAAACACCTATTTCGAATGGATGCGCAACATCCAGGACTGGTGCATCTCAAGGCAAATCTGGTGGGGGCATCGTATTCCGGCCTGGTACGACGACAAGGGCAATACCTATGTCGGCCATTCCGAAGCCGAAATCCGCGCCAGACACGGCCTGGCCGCCGATTACCCGTTGCAACAGGACGCAGACGTTCTGGACACCTGGTTCTCGTCGGCGTTGTGGCCGTTCTCCACCCTGGGCTGGCCGGACAAAACCTCGGAACTGGCGGCACATTACCCGACCAGCGTGCTGGTCACCGGCTTCGACATCATTTTCTTCTGGGTGGCGCGGATGATTATGATGGGGCTGAAATTCATGGGCGACGTGCCGTTCAAAGAGGTGTACATCCACGGCCTGGTGCGCGACGCCGAGGGCCAGAAAATGTCCAAATCCAAAGGCAATGTACTGGACCCGATCGACATCATCGACGGCATAACACTGGATGCGCTGGTGGAAAAGCGCGTCTCCGGCATGATGCAGCCGCACCTGGCCAAAAAAATCGAACAAGCCACCCGCAAGCAATTCCCCGACGGCATTCCGTCCTACGGCACCGACGCGCTGCGTTTCACCTTCGCGTCATTGGCTTCGACCGGTCGCGATATCCGCTTCGATTTGCAGCGCACCGAAGGCTACCGCAACTTCTGCAACAAGCTGTGGAACGCGGCCCGTTATGTGCTGATGAACGTTTCGCCGGGAGCGAAACATGACGCACAAGGTGCCCCCGAAGGGTTGACGCCAAGGACGGCGCCAATCAGCACCGAAGACCAGGACCACGGCATCGATTGCGCCGAGTGCCAATACAGCCAGGCCGACCGCTGGATACTGTCGCGACTGAACCGCACCATAGACGAAACCCGCAGCGCCATCGACAGTTATCGTTTCGATCTGGCCGCGCAAGCGATTTACGAGTTCACCTGGAACGAATATTGCGACTGGTATCTGGAGCTGGCGAAAATCGCGCTGCAAAGTGATGACGCAACCCTGCAACGCGGCACCCGGCAAACCCTGTTGCGCGTACTGGAAACCGTGTTACGGCTGGCCCACCCCATCATGCCGTTCATCACCGAGGAAATCTGGCAGCGGGTGGCACCGCTGGCAGGCGTGACCGCCGCGACCATCATGTTACAGCCCTACCCCGAAAGCGATGATGCCGCGATCGATGCCGACGCCGAAACCCACATCCAGTGGGTGATGGCGTTCATTCTGGGCATCCGCCGGATTCGCGGCGAAATGAATATCGCACCGGGCAGGCCGTTGAGCGTGTTGCTGCAAAACGGTGCCAGAAGCGACAAGGCTTACTTGCTGGAAAGTGAAAACTACCTTCTGAAGCTGGGCCGATTGGACAGCATCACCTGGCTGAATGCAGGCGACAACGCACCAGAATCGGCAATTGCCCTGGTGGGCGACATGAAAATCCTGATTCCCATGGCCGGGTTGATCGACAAGGACGCCGAACTGGCGCGTCTGGACAAGGAAATTCAACGCATCGAAAAGGAATTGCCGCGCGCCGAAAGCAAGCTCGATAACCCGGCCTTCGTCGACAAGGCACCGGCAGAGGTGATTGCCAAGGAACGCGAAAAACTGGCGGCCATGCGTTCGACCCTGAACAGCCTGATCGAACAGATGGCCAGAATCAAGGCGCTTTGATGGTTGACCCGACATAATCACGACAATCGCATCATGACAATCGAATCGATAACTCAGCTCGACGTATTTCTGGTCGAACCATCCCATACCCAGCAGCTCATCATCGAGCAGTTGCTACAGGATTGCGGCGTACAGCGTGTCTGCCGGTTTGTCGGCGGCCAGGAGGTTCTGGCACGTCTGCCGCTTTTGCAGCCGGATTTGATCGTCAGCGCGATGTATCTACCGGACATGACTGGCGTTGAACTGCTCCACGCCATCCGGCAAGGTGACGATGCCTACGACATGGCGTTTCTGCTGGTATCCAGCGAGACCAACATCGCGGCACTGGAGCCGATCCGCCAGGCCGGTGCCATTGCCATTCTGCCCAAACCCTTTGGCCGACAGGAATTGCAGACCGCGCTGAATGCAACCCTGGACTACCTGGAACCACGCAGCATCGCCATGGCGGATTTCGACCCCGAGGATGTACGCATCCTGCTGGTCGATGACAGCGAGTTTGCGCGCAAATACATGAGCCGGGTGTTGCGCAACATCGGTATCGAACGCATCACGCTGGCCGAAAACGGCCAGCAGGCGCTCGAACTCTGCCGCCAGCATTATTTCGATCTGCTGATTACCGATTACAACATGCCGGAAATGGATGGCCTGCAACTGATAGACGCCTTGCGTGGCGACAGTGAACAGGTGTCGATTCCGGTGCTGATGGTCACCAGCGAGCAGGACGGCAACCGGCTGACTGCGGTCAAAAAAGCCGGTGTCGCCGCGATTCTGGACAAGCCGTTCGAACCGGCATCGATCCGGCGGATGATTGGGGATTTGCTGGCTTGAGTCTTGGGGCGGACAGGGCTGATAACGGGACACCCCAACACTCTCGGACAGCCTCCTGGTTTACTGTTGTCGTCCAGCAACTTCCGGTTGTGTTTGACGCGAATCAGTCCGTCGACTGAGCATTCAGCCGTCGATCGGTTATGGCTTTGAAGCCAATATCGCGTCGGTAGTAAACATCTTGCCAATCGATCTTCCGACAGAGTTCATAGGCTTTGTACTGGGCATCGGCGATGGAATCGCCCAGTGCGCAGGCACACAGCACACGCCCGCCAGCGGTGACGATGTCGGCATTGCTGCGCCGGGTACCGGCATGGAAGACCTTGGTATCGGTCGCATCCTGTACTGGCAGGCCCTGGATGACCTTGTTGTTTTCATACTGGTCGGGATAGCCACCCGCGGCCAGCACGACACCCAGCGCCGGACGCTCGTCCCATTCTGCGCTGATTTGATCCAGGGTTTGCGCCAAGGCTGCTTCGCACAGTTCGATCAGGTCGGACTTCAGGCGCATCAGGATGGGTTGGGTTTCTGGGTCGCCGAAGCGGCAGTTGAATTCCAGTACCTTGGCCTGGCCGCATTTATCTATCATCAATCCGGCATACAGAAAACCGGTGTAAGGCATGCCATCATCGGCCATGCCTTTGAGAGTAGGCTGGATGATGTGTTGCATCGCCCAGTCGTGAACGGCCTGGGTGACGACGGGCGCAGGCGAGTAAGCGCCCATGCCGCCGGTGTTGGGACCTTGGTCGCCATCGTCCCGCGCTTTATGATCTTGCGAGGTGGCCATGGCCAACGCATGGATGCCGTCGGCAATGACGATGAAGCTGGCTTCTTCGCCTTGCAGAAATTCCTCGATGACGACACGATGACCGGCCTCGCCAAAACGGTTGCCCGACAGCATGTCGCGGACGGCGGCCATGGCCTGCTCTTCGGTTTGCGCGACGATGACACCTTTGCCCGCCGCCAGGCCATCGGCCTTGACCACGATGGGCGCACCGTGACAGCGGATGTAGGCAATGGCGGCATCGGCGTCGGTGAATGTTGCGTAAGCTGCGGTCGGGATGCGATGGCGGGCCATGAAATCCTTGCAGAAGGCTTTGGAGCCTTCGAGTTGCGCCGCCTGTGCGCTGGGGCCGAAGCAGGCAAGGCCGTGCTGGGTAAAGGCATCGGTAATGCCTTTGACCAACGGCACTTCCGGGCCGACGATGGTCAGGCTTATGCCCTTGGCTTGCGCGAAACCCAGCAGGCCGTCGATGTCATCGGCCTGAATGTCGACGTTGGCTACACCCGCTTCCCGCTCGGTACCGGCGTTGCCGGGCGCCACGAAAACGTGGCTGACCTTGGGTGATTGCTTGGCTTTCCAGGCTAGCGCGTGCTCGCGTCCGCCGTTACCGACGATGAGTATTTTCATGGTTTGGTCTGTAATGAGGTTGTCAACGAAAAACGCGCAATTCTAACGGCGGATCGTTCAAGGCGTTTGAAAATTGTCGGCGGGCCGTGCTAGCCTGCCCGCCATTTTTTCGATCGACGGCGAGAACCCATCATGAGCGACTGTTTGTTTTGCAAAATCGTGGCTGGCAGCATCAAGGCCAATGTCGTTTATGACGATGACGAGGTGTTGGCGTTTCACGACCTGAATCCGCAGGCACCGCTGCATGTGCTGGTGATTCCCAAGCGCCATGTCGAGAACCTGAATGCGCTGGACGATGCCGAGCTAGGTGGCCATTTGTTACGGGTTGCCGCCCAGATTGCCCATCAGCATGGCTACGCCGAGCGTGGCTACCGGACGGTCATCAATTGCAATGCCGATGGTGGACAAACGGTGTTTCATCTGCATGTACATCTGCTGGCAGGCCGTGCCCTACATTGGCCGCCGGGATAGTCTGGCTGCCGCACCCGGCGCACAAGGTTAATGGTTTGTTTCAATAATCAGGGCAAGGTGTATCCAGGACGCGGGCTATAATCCTGGCCTGTTCAATTCATCAGGATGACGTCATGCCCCGCGAATTTTCGTCGTTAAGACAGCTCGATACCCCGGTCAAAGTGCTATTCACCGGTTACCTCACCACCGTTGCCGTGGGCTATCTGTTTGCCTTGATTCAGATTCTGTTCACCCACGGCATGGCGGATGGTGAATTCGGTTTGTCAATAGATGACATCGTCTACAGCTATTACGGCAACCGTTCTGGAACGGTGATGGAAACCCAGCTCAACGGTTCGATGAAGGAAAATGCGCCTGAGCATGATCGCTTCGTCATCATACAGTGGGTACGTGACGGCGCCGATGCCGACGATTATGTCGATTCGGGCGCGAAAAAAATCATCGAGGATCGCTGCGTGATGTGTCACAACAAGGACTCATCGCTACCGGATTTCACCGACATTCGGGTGTTGCAGGAACTGTCCAAACAGGATGAAGGTGCCACCTTCAGTTCGTTGACGCGGGTGTCCCATATCCATCTGTTCGGTATCAGCTTTATTTTCATGTTCGTCGGACTGATTTTCAGTTTCGCCGAAACCAGTACGGTCAAATACAAATCCATCGCAATCGGCATGCCGTATGTGTTTTTGCTGGTAGACATCCTGTCCTGGTGGCTGACCAAGTTGCACCCTATGTTTGCCGAGCTGGTGATTTTTGCCGGTGGCGGCATGGCTGTGGCGTTTGCCTTCATGTGGAGCGTGTCGCTGCTGGAGATGTGGGCCTACGACAAGGTCTTTTTGCGACCCGATGGCCAGCCGCGCCGCCAGTTAAGCGCCATCGTCGAAGGCAAGTTTTACGAAATGGGCGGCGGCAAACTGTTCGGCTCACTGTTTGCGCAGGTTAAAAAAGCCGCATGCTGGTTTTGTCAAAACTTGAAGCAGCGGTGGCTGCCCGAATTGAAGGTGCAGTATCAAAAATGGCGCTCGAAGGACGATGCCTGATCTGAGCCGGATGATGTGAACCAGAGGATGCAAACCAGAGGATGTGAACCAGGCGGCAAAGCGGAATTAAATCATCAAGCGATGATCCGGTTTGCCGCTAAAGTCGAACAGCCACATTACTCAAAGGAGGTTAGCCATGAACATCAATAGTTTGAACAACAGCGCCGCCACCCTCATCAGCAACGCGCAGCAAAAACTCGGCACTGCGGCGAGCGACATTGCCCGTGCACCGGTGCAGAACAACGAAGTGGGCGGTACGGAAACGCCAAAACCCCATGAGTTGTTCAAAGCCGTATTGAGCGCGAAAGAGGCGCAGAACGAACATTCCGCCGGAGTCAAGCTGTTGCAGGCCGAAAACAACACGATCGGCATGTTGATAGACGAAAGCGTCTAATCGTTGATGCTGACATCGAAGCCCAAGGCTTCGATGTCAGCGGCCAGTTCCACCATGTCCTCGCGCGATACCGCCTGAAGCTCAGGCGCCTCCGGTTGCCACGATACCCGTGCCAGGCTGTAAAGCATGACCTGCCGAACATCGATGGCGTTTTGTCTTATCTGTGCCAACAACGCCAGATAGTCCGATTTTTCCTCGTCCGACCAGGTGTTTCGATAATGCACCATGCAGGTTTGCAGCCGGGTTGGGCACAATGACGACGCAATGTCCAGATTCGCCAGCAGCTTTTCCTGGCTCAGCGTCACGCCGTTTATCAACTGCCTCACCGCTACCGAGCCACTGTCGACCTTGAACCACACCTCGCCCCGATGACGCGCCAGTGTTGCAAGCCCTTGTTGCACCTCGGGCCGTTGCATCAGGCTGCCGTTGGTAATCAATATGAATTTGGCCAGAGGAAAAACGCCTGCCGCCGATGCAATATCGGCAATCAAGCGAACGGCGGCGGCAAAGTTTTTCAGGCTGGTTGGTTCACCATTGCCGGATAAGGCAATGTCCTTGATGACGCGATGCGCTTCGGCAACGCCGAAGTTTTCGTAAAACTCGCCGTTCAGCACCTGATCGAGAAAGCCGCGAAGTTCATGTTCCAGCACATGAAGATCGAGCGCAGGTGCGGCCCCGCGCGTCAAACCGGGCACCTGGCAATAGATGCAGCGCCAGTTGCAAGCATTGTTGGTGTTGAAATTGATGCCAATCGACAGCCCGCCCGACCGCCGCGACATCACCGGGTAAACGTAACGTAGACCGGCGGCATCACGGTCGTGGTTGGCTGTCGAGAGTTGCTTGGGCGTCAATGCGTTGATTCAGGCTGAGCAAGACGTACCAACACTTCTCCGCGCCCGGTTTCCGCCATGTCGCCGCCGAAACGGCGGACGCGGTTGAAGGCCACGCGGCTGTCGGCGAAGCGGGAATCCAGACCTTTGAACGATGCGAACAAAATCGGCAAAAAAGCCAGGGTGTGCGAGCCGCAATCGTTGAAGCTTGCAGGCAGGTGTGGCGGG
>Ga0207951_100828_pt1 | contig 13305 bp, 11 predicted proteins | sample Subbio12Aug_8Bad_FD_184830 | JGI IMG/M metagenome (GOLD analysis project Ga0207951, IMG submission 184830) | Serpentinite rock and fluid subsurface biosphere microbial communities from McLaughlin Reserve, California, USA - CR12Aug_8Bad (SPAdes) | ecosystem: Environmental > Terrestrial > Deep... | reverse complement strand
GTGTGCGTCGGCGGGCATGGTGTCCGGAAACGGCGGGGTTCTGGGGTTGCAGATGAATCCTATGGTCGCTCAACGGGTTGCGCCATGCCCGTCAGCCTTGGTGAATTTTCCGGGGTAGATCGGCACCCAGGGCACGTCATAGACCGCGAGCGCGCCGGGCGAGGCGATGAAGCCGCGGCACACCGCGAGGTCGCGCAGCGCCTCCATCCGGTAGGGCCGACCGCGGAGCTGGCTTTCCATCGCCCGGGCGAAGCCTTCCGGGGCGACCCTCTCCTCCATCCACGCGCCGATGCGCTGCATGATGCGCGAGCGCGCGCCCTCGAGCAGGGCGAACAGCCCGAGGGCGGCGATGGCGATCAGCGTGAGGTAGAGCAGCGTGTTCAGGTTGCGCGTCGAGAGCACGCGGTCGAACACCTGCATCATGTAGATCGAGACGGTGAGCTGGAGGATGTTCACCACGCCGCTGAACACGCCCACCGCCAGCAACTGGCTCCGGCAGGCGGCAAGCGCGCGCGCGAGGGGGGTATCCGCCGGCGGGCTCTCGCCGGGCAGTGCGCGGGCGTCAGCGCTCATGCCGCCGCGCCCGGCTGTCAGCCGCCCTGTCCGCCACGCCGTCCATGCCCAACCCCGTCGCCATCCTGGCGCCCCGATTCCCGCCCGCCGCCGAAGCCGCGATGCAGGCGCGGCACGGCCCCTTTTGCCGCCCCCCCCGCCGCGGGAGGCTGGTTGCCCGGCCGAGTTGGACCATATCACGCCATGGATCAATGTGACGTTAGCGACGATGCACGAACGCCGGGCCCGCCCGGCGGGCGGCCCCCGGACGGAGCCCAAACGCGATGGACAAGGTCGAAACGCTGGCTCCGCAGGATGGCGCCGAGGCGCCCTTGCTCGAACTGACCATCCTGATGCCCTGCCTCAATGAGGCCGAGACGCTCGGCACCTGCGTGCGCAAGGCGCGGGACTACCTGGCCCGCAGCGGCATCGCCGGCGAGGTGCTGGTCGCCGACAACGGCTCGACCGACGGCAGCCAGGCGATCGCGGAGTCGCTCGGCGCGAGGGTGGTCGCGGTGCCCGAACGCGGCTACGGCGCCGCGCTGATCGCGGGCATCGCCGCCGCGCGCGGGCGCTTCGTCATCATGGGCGACAGCGACGATTCCTACGACTTCACCGCCCTCGATCCCTTCGTGGCGAAGCTGCGCGAAGGCTGCGAGCTTGTCATGGGCAACCGCTTCAAGGGCGGCATCATGCCCGGCGCGATGCCGCCGCTGCACCGCTACCTCGGCAATCCGGTGCTCTCGACGATCGGGCGGCTGTTCTTCGGCAGTCCGGTGGGCGACTTCCATTGCGGCCTGCGCGGCTTCGACCGCGATGCGATGCGGCGGCTCGAATTGCGCGCGCCGGGGATGGAGTTCGCCTCCGAGATGGTGGTCAAGGCGACGGTGCAGGGGCTGCGGATGGCCGAGGTGCCGACCACGCTCTCGCCCGACGGGCGGTCGCGCCCGCCGCATCTGCGCTCCTGGCGCGATGGCTGGCGGCACCTGCGCTTCCTCCTGGTGTTCTGCCCGCGCTGGCTGTTCCTCTATCCCGGCGCGGGGCTGTTCCTCGCCGGGCTGCTCGCCATGGCGCTGCTGCTGCCCGGCCCGGTGAGCGCGGCGGGGCTGACCTTCGACGTGCACACGCTGCTCTATGCCTCGGGCGCGATGATCATGGGCTTCCAGGCGGTGCAGTTCTGGGTCTTCGCGCGCATCTACGGCGCGCAGGAAGGCGTGGTGCCGGAGGAGGGGCGGCTGTCGGCGCTGCTCGGCCGCTTCGGGCTGGAACCGGCGCTGGTCGTCGCCGGGCTGCTCGTGCTGGTCGGCCTCGGGCTGGGCGTCGCGGCGGTCGTGATCTGGGGCGCGGAGCATTTCGGTCCGCTGAGCGGGATGGGCGCGATGCGCGTCGCCATCGCCTCGGTCACGGCCATGGTGCTCGGTCTGCAACTGGCCTTCGGCGCCTTCTTCGTCGCGCTGCTGGGGATGATGCGCGCGCCGCGGCGCTGATCAGCGGAACACCAGTCGGCGGGAGAGGAAGAAGTTGCTGAACATGCCCGCGACCGAGCCCGCCGCGACGCCGAGCACGGGATGGGCGGCGACCAGCGGCACATAGGTCACGAGCACCGCATAGGTGCCGTAGTTCAGGACGAAGCCGCCGAGATTGACCACCACGAACAGCGCCCATTGCTGCCCCGCCGGCCCGCTGCCCCGCCCGCGGAAGGTCCAGGCCCGGTTGAGCGCCCAGGTCGTGCTCGCCGCCATGACGTAGGAGATGGCGCGGCCGAGATAGAGCCCCGCGCCCAGCGCCAGCGCGCCGTAGAGCACGGCGGTATCCACCACGAAGCCGATGCCGCCGACCGTGCCGAAGCGCAGGAATTCCTGTGCCAGCGCCGCGCGCCGGGGGTCGAGCAGGCGCGTCAGCACCGGGCCGATGATCGGGATGTCCGCCATGGCGGGCGGTTTAGAGCAGATCGCGCAGGGCTGGAATCAGCCAAGTGCGCGGCGGTCCCGGAGGCCGCCCGGGGCCAGGCCCGCGCCTTGCCCAGCGCCAGGGTGCCTGCCACCTTCCGCGCGCATCCGGGAGAGGGGTTCCGATGGTCGCGGTGGTCGGTCTCGGCAATATGGGGCTTGCGATGGTGCGGCGACTGGCGTCGCTCGGGCAGGCGCCGCGCGTGTGGGATCTCGATGCCGCGAAGCGGGAGGCCGCGGCGGCGGCGGGTGCCATAGTCCCGGCCGCGCTCGCGGGCGTGGCGCAGCCGGTGGTGGTGCTCTCCCTGCCGAACGAAGCGGCGGTCGCGGCCGTGCTCGAGGAACTGACGCCCGCGCTGGCGCGGGATGCGGTGATCGCCGACACCTCCACCCTCTCGCCCGTCGCGGCGCGGGAATTTGCCGCGCGCGCGGCGGCGGCGGGGATCGCCTATCTCGACGCGCCGGTCTCGGGCGGGCCGGCAGGCGCGGCGGCGGGCACGCTTGCCATGATGGTGGGCGGGCGCCTCGGGCCGCTCGAGCGCGCGCGGCCGGACCTCGAGCGGATCGCCGGCCGCATCCTGCATGTCGGCGGACCGGGCGCGGGGCAGGTGGCGAAGCTGGTCAACAACCTGCTGGTGGCGACGCATCTCGTGGTGGCCGCCGAGGCGCTGCGGCTCGGCGCACGGGCGGGGGTGGAGCCCGAGGCGCTGCTGGCGGTGATCAACGGCGCCTCCGGCCGCTCGGCCGCGACCGAGGTGAACTGGCCGCGCTGGATCGCGGGCGGCGGTTTCGATTCCGGCTTCACGGCCGGGCTGATGCGCAAGGATGTGCGCCTGGCGCTGGCGCTGGCGGAGCAGGCCGGCGCGCCGCTCGATGCCACGGCGCGCGCGGCGGCGGCGTGGGAGGCGCTGGCCGAGGCGGTGCCGGATGACGAGGATTTCAACCGCGTCGCCGCGGCCATCTTCGAGGGGCGCGCGCCATGACGGCCGGTGCCGCGCGCGAGGCGGTAGAGGCGGGCGTCGCGGCGCTGCTCGGCGCGCGTATCGGCAGCCTGGTGGACGGCGCGATCGCGGAGGGATCCGGTGCGCGCATCGCCCTGACCGACCCGGCCACGGGCAGCGAGATCGTGGCCTACCGGGCGGCGGAGGAGGCGCTCGCCGGCGCCGCCGTGGCCGGCGCGGCGCGGGCGCAGCGGGCCTGGATGGCGCTGTCGGCGGCCGAGCGCGGGCGGCGGCTGTGGGCCATCGGCGGGCTGGTGCGGCGCGAGGCCGAGGCGTTGGCGAGGCTCGAAGCCGCGCAATCGGGCAAGCCGCTCCGCGATGCGCGGGCCGAGGCGGCGCGCGTGGCCGAGATGGCCGAATACTGGGCCGGCTGGTGCGACAAGATCGAGGGGCGGATGGTTCCGGTGCCCTCCGGGCACACCGTGATCGTGCGGCGCGAGCCCTATGGCGTGGTGCTGGCGATCACGCCGTGGAACGCGCCGCTGTTCACCGCCGGGTGGAACGTGTTCCCCGCGCTCGCGGCCGGCAATGCGGTGGTGCTGAAGCCGTCCGAGGTCACGCCGCTGACCTCGCTGGTGCTGGGGCGCCTGTGCGAGGAGGCGGGGCTGCCGCGCGGGCTGATGCAGGTGGTCTGCGGGCCGGGGCAGGGGACGGGGGCGGCGCTGTTGGCCGCGCCGGAGGTGGCGCGCGTGACCTTCGTCGGCGGGCCGGCCTCGGGTGCCGCGGTGGCGGCGGCCTGCGCCGCGCGCACCATCCCCTGCGTGCTGGAACTCGGCGGCAAATCTGCGAACATCGTCTTCGAGGATGCCGACTTCGCCGCCGCCGTGCAGGGCGCCCAGCAGGCGATATTCGCGGGCGCGGGGCAGTCCTGCGTGGCGGGTTCGCGGCTGCTGGTGCAGCGTTCGGTCCATGACCGTTTCCTCGCCGCGCTGGCGGAGGCGGCGGCGCGCATCCGGCTGGGCGACCCGCTCGACCCCGCGACCGAGATGGGGCCGGTCGCGACCGCGCGGCATTTCGGGCATGTGCGCGCGATGATCGGGGAGGGCGGGCGCGCCGGCGCGCAGGTGATCGCCGCGCCCGCCCCGGCGGGCCTGCCGGAGCGCGGCTTCTGGGTGACGCCGACGCTGCTCGCAGGCCTCGCCAACACGGCGCGCCCGGCGCAGGAGGAGATCTTCGGCCCCGTCGTCGCCGCCATTGCCTTCGAGGACGAGGCGGAGGCGGTCGCGCTCGCCAACGCCACGCGCTTCGGCCTCGCCGGCGCGGTCTGGACGCGCGATGTCGCGCGCGCCCACCGCGTCGCCGCTGGCGTGCGCGCGGGCACCTTCTGGGTGAACGGGTACCGCACCATCCATGTCTCGGTGCCCTTCGGCGGCTTCGGCGCCTCGGGCTACGGGCGTTCCTCGGGGGCCGAGGCGCTGGCGGAACTGACGCAGTCGAAGGCGGTGTGGATCGAGACCGCCGAGGCGCCCGCGCCGGGATTCGGCCATCGGCCGGCTGGGTATTGAGCGGATTGCGGCGCGATTCCTGGCAATTCCACCCGGTCGGGAATTGCTCTAGGCTCGCGCAGGCTTCACCCGACGGAGAACCTTCCGATGTTCCGACGCGACCTGCTGGCCGGCGCCGCGCTCGCCGCCGCCGCCCTGCCGCGCTTCGCCGTGGCCCAGACGGCCCGCGAGCGCGTCCTGCGCTATGTGCCGCATGCCAACATCCCGAACCTCGATCCCTTCACCAGCACGGCCTTCGTCGTGCGCGACCACGCCTTCCTGGTCTATGACCAGCTCTACGGCATGGACGACCAGTTCCGCCCCCACCCGCAGATGGTCCAGGGGCATGTCGTCGAGAATGACGGCCTGCTGTGGCGCTTCACCCTGCGGGAGGGGCTGAGGTTCCACGACGGAACGCCGGTGCGCGGGCGCGACTGCATCGCCTCGATCCGCCGCTGGGGCCGCCGCGACGCCTTCGGGCAGGAACTTCTGGCCCGCGTCGCCGACATGACGGAGGAGAGCGACCGCGTCTTCGCGATCCGCCTCAACCGTCCCTTCGCGAAGATGCTCGAGGCGTTCGGCAAGGTGACGACCTCCTGCCTGTTCATCATGCCCGAGCGGCTCGCGAACGTGGACCCCTTCACCAACGTCAGCGAGGCGGTGGGCAGCGGGCCGTATCGCTTCCTGCAGAACGAGTGGGTGCCTGGCTCCTCGCTCGCCTATGTCCGCAACGCGGACTACGTGCCGACCCCCACGGGCACGCCCTCGATGACCGCCGGGCCCAAGGTCGCGCATATCGAGCGCGTCGAATGGCGCATCATCCCCGATGCCTCGACCGCCGCCGCCGCGCTGCAGGCCGGCGAGATCGACTGGTGGGAGCAGCCGAGCGCCGACCTCTTTCCGCTGGTCGCGCGCAACCGCAACGTCGTGGTGGACATCATCAACAACTCCGGGCTGATCGGCATCTTCCGTCCCAACCACGTGACCGCGCCGTTCAACAACCCGGCAGTGCGCCGCGCGGTGGTTACGGCGGTCAGCCAGATGGACTTCATGACCGCGGTGATCGGCACCGGGGGCGTCGAGGGCAGGCCCAACCTTCGGCGGGAGGGCATCGGCTACTTCACCCCCGAATCCCCCTCCGCCTCCACCGTCGGGCTCGACCGACTGAGGAAAAGCGTGGACCAGGCGCGCGCCGAACTTCAGGCCGCGGGCGCGATGGGCGCGCGGCTCGTGCTGCTGAACGCGACCGATCTCTCCTCGATCAATGCGGCGACGCTGGTGGGCGCGGACCTGTTCCGCCGCATGGGCTTCAACGTGGACCTGGTCAGCGCCGACTGGGGCACCGTGGTGCAGCGGCGCGCGAGCAGGAACCCGCTCGAACAGGGCGGGTGGTCGGGCTTCTTCACCTTCTGGTCGGGCGTGGACCACTGGAACCCGGCGAGCCATGCCGCGATCCGCGGCCATGGCGAGGCCGCCTGGCCGGGCTGGCCGACAATCCCGGCGCTCGAGGCGCAGCGCAACGCGTGGTTCGACGCGCCCAGCGACGCCGCGGCGCTGGCCGCGACGACGGAGATGCAGCGCGTCGCCTTCGAGGAAGTGCCCTACGTGCCGACCGGCATGTACTACCAGCCGACGGCCTATCGGCGGAATCTCACGGGCGTTCTGAAGGGCCAGCCGCCGCTGTTCTGGAACATCCGCCGCACGTGAGGCGGCGCGCGTCGGCGCCGTTTCCGCCTGGTCCGCGGGTTGCGCGGGCCGCCGTCCGCGAGCGGCGGTCCCGCCGCGCGCAACTGCCCCGCTTCCCCGATGCCTGAAGCAAGGCTTGCCGATCCGCAGGCAGGCTGGTCAGATCGCTCGGGTGAGCGGACAATCAGGAGATTGATCATGGAACGGCGCAACCTGCTGGCCGGCGGCATGGGCCTTGGCGCCGCCGCCGCGCTGCCGCGCATCGCCACCGCGCAGCCGGCGCAGAACCGCCTGCTGAAGATGGTGCCGCAGGCGAACCTCACGAGCCTCGACCCCATCTGGACGACGGCGAACATCACCCGCAACCACGGCCACATGATCTACGACAGCCTCTATGGGCTGGATGCCGAGTTCCGCCCGCAGCCGCAGATGGCCGGGGGCCATGTCGTCGAGGACGACGGCAGGGTCGTGACCATCACCCTGCGGCCGGGGCTGAAGTTCCACGACGGCGAGCCGGTGCGCGCGCAGGACGTGGTGCCCTCCCTCACGCGCTGGATGCGGCGCAATCCGTTCGGGCAGAAGCTCGCGACGGTGACCGATGCGCTCGAGGTGGTGGACGACCGGCGCCTGCGCTTCCGCCTCAAGCGCGCCTTCCCGCTGCTGTTCAAGGCGCTGGGGCAGGTCTCGAACAGCCCCGCCTTCATCATGCCCGAGAGGCTGGCGCGGACCGACCCGTTCCAGCAGGTGCGCGAGGCGATCGGGTCGGGGCCGTTCCGCTTCAAGGCCGACGAATTCAACTCCGGCAGCCTCGTGGTCTATCAGCGCAACGCGGACTACGTGCCGGTCTCCTCCGGCACGCCGAGCCTGACGGCAGGGCCCAAGATCGCGCATTTCGAGCGCGTCGAGTGGCATATCATCGTCGATGCCGCGACCGCGGCCGCGGCGATCCAGACCGGCGAGATCGACTGGTACGAGCAGCCGCCGCCCGAGATCCAGCAACTGCTTCGCCGCAACCGCAACGTGGTCATCGAGACGATTGACCCGCTACCGCTGACGGGAATCCTGCGCTTCAATCACCTGCATGCGCCGTTCAACGACAAGCGGATGCGTCAGGCGATCCTCCCGGCGGTCAACCAGGAGGATTTCATGCAGGCGATCGTCGGCACGGACGCCTCGCTCTACCGCACCGGCGTGGGGCTGTTCACGCCGGGCACGCCGCTCGCGAACGATGTCGCGCTCGATGCGCTGAAGGGGCCGCGCAGCCTCGATCGCGCGAGGGCGCTGATGCGCGAGGCGGGCTACACCAACCAGCTGATGCGGCTGATCGGGCCGACCGACATCCTCGCGCCCGCGGCGATGACGCAGGTGGGGGCGGATCTCGTGCGCCGCCTCGGCTTCAATGCCGACATCGTGCTGACCGACTGGGGCACGACGGTGCAGCGGCGGACATCGCGCGAGCCTGTCGAGCGCGGCGGCTGGTCCATGCTGTTCACCGCCTTCTCCTCCGTGGATTTCGCGGATCCGGCGGCGCATTTCCCGCTGCGCGGCAACGGCGCCGCCGCGTGGTTCGGTTGGCCCTCCATCCCCCGGCTCGAGGAACTGCGCGATGCGTGGTTCGAGGCGCCCGATCTCGCCACCGAACAGCGGCTGGCGCGCGAGATGCAGACCATCGCCATGGATGAACTGCCCTATGTGCCGGTCGGGTCGTATCTCTCGATGACGGCGCTGCGGCGAAACCTGACGGGGCGCGTGCCCGGGCTTGCGCTCTACTGGGGCATCCGCCGCACCTGACAGACGCTCGATTTGGAGCACGGAACATTCCGGTGCGCGGCGCGGTCCTGCAGCAAAGGCAGGGCCTGAGCCGGGTCTGGCACGGCGCGTGCTGTGTCGCAGACCTGCCGGGCGTCGGCCGGCGGCCCGCGGCGCCCGGATGGGCGGCGGGCGCTGGCCGTTTGCCCATGGATGATGCAATCTGACACCCAACCGGGCAGGAATGCCCGCGAGGATACGAACAGGGAGACGGCAAATGGACCGCAGGACTTTCCTCAAGGCCGGCGCCGGCGTGGCGACGGTCGGGGCGGCGGGCGCGGTGTCCGCGCCGGCGCTGTCGCAGGGCGCCGCCGCGCGCACGCTGCGCTTCGTGCCGCAGGCGAACCTCGCCAATTTCGACCCGATCTGGGGCACGCAATTCGTTGTCCGCAATGCCGCGATGATGGTGTGGGACACGCTCTACGGCATCGACAACACCTTCACGCCGCGCCGCCAGATGGTGGAGAGCGAGGAAACGTCGAGCGACGGCCTGACCTGGACCTTCCGCCTGCGCGAGGGCCTGCGCTGGCACGACGGCGAACCGGTGCGCGCGCGGGACTGCGTCGCGAGCCTCGAGCGCTGGATGGTGCGCGACGGCATGGGCCAGATGATCCGCGCCCTGCGCCAGGAACTGGTGGCGGTGGACGACCGCACCTTCCGCATCCGCCTCTCGGCGCCCTATTCGAAGATGCTGCTCGCGCTCGGCAAGAACAACACGCCGATCGCCTTCATGATGCCCGAGCGCATCGCGCGGACCGATCCCTTCCAGCAGATCACGGAGTATGTCGGCTCGGGCCCGATGCGCTTCAACCGCGGCGAATGGGTGCCGGGCGCGCGCGCGACCTTCAGCCGCTTCGAGCAGTATGCGCCGCGCGAGGAACCGGCGAACTGGCTGTCGGGCGGCAAGCGGATGCTGGTGGACCGCGTGGAGTGGATCATCCAGCCGGACCCCGCGACCGCCTCGGCGGCGCTACAGCAGGGCGAGGTGGACTGGCTGGAGCTTCCGCTCAACGACCTCATCCCGGTGATGCGCCGCAACCGCAACATCCGCATCGACGTGGCGGACCCGCTCGGCAATGTCGGCTGCTTCCGCTTCAACCACCTCCTGCCACCCTTCAACAACGCGCGCGCGCGCCAGGCGGTCGCCTGGGTCATCAACCAGCCGGACTTCATGCGCGCGGTGGTGGGCAACGACGACGCGCTGTGGAAGCGCATGGGCGGCTTCTTCACGCCCGAGACGCCGAACTACACCGAGGCGGGCGGCGAGATCCTCACCGCGCCGCGCGACGCGAACCGCGCGAGGCAGCTGCTGCGCGAAGCCGGCTACAACGGCGAGCCGGTGACGCTGCTGGTGGCGCAGGACCTCGCCGCCCTCTCGGCGATGGGGCAGGTGGCGAACGCGGCGCTGCGCGGCATCGGCATGAACGTGGATTTCGTCGCGACCGACTGGGGCACCGTCGGTGCCCGGCGCGCCAGCCGCGAGCCGCGCGAGCGCGGCGGCTGGAACGTCTTCTTCACCTGGTTCGCCGGCGCCGACTGCACCAACCCGGCCAGCTACCTCGGCCTGCGCGCGCATGGCGACCAGGCCTGGTTCGGCTGGCCGAACGACCCGGCGATCGAGCAGGGGCGCGACCGCTGGTTCGCCGCGACCACTGCTGCCGAGGAGAAGGCCGCCTGCGAGGCGATCAGCATTGCCGCCTGCCAGAGCCTGCCCTTCGTGCCGACCGGCTTCTACCGCGCCTACCAGGCCTGGCGGAGCAACGTGAACGGCATCGTCGCCGGTCCGCTGCCCTGGTTCTGGAACGTCTCCAAGTCCTGATGCACTGACAGGTAACCCGCGATCATGCTCGCTTATGTCGTCCGGCGCGTCCTCGCCACCATCCCCGTGATGGCGGTGGTCGCGCTTTTCGTCTTCAGTCTCCTCTACATCGCGCCGGGCGACCCGGCGGCGGTGATCGCGGGCGACCAGGCCACCCCCGATGATGTCGAGCGCATCCGCATCAGCCTCGGCCTCGACCGCCCCTACCTGGTGCGGTTCGGGGCGTGGGTCTGGGACATCGCGCGCGGCGACCTCGGCGTCTCGATATTCACCAACCTTCCGGTCTCGACCATGATCCAGCAGCGCATCGAGCCGACGCTGTCGCTGATGGTCGTGACGCTGATCCTCGCGATCTCGGTGGCGGTGCCCCTCGGCGTGCTGGCGGCGTGGAAGGTCGGCACCTGGGTGGACAACCTGGTGATGAGCTTCGCCGTGCTCGCCTTCTCGGTGCCGGTCTTCGTGGTGGGCTACCTGCTCGCCTATGTCTTCGCCCTCGAACTCGATTGGCTGCCGGTCCAGGGCTACACCCCCTTCAGCCAGGGCTTCTGGCCCTGGCTCGAGAACCTCATCCTGCCGGCCATCGCGCTCGGCACGGTCTACATCGCGCTGATCGCGCGCATCACGCGGGCCACGATGCTGGAGGTGCTCCAGCAGGACTACATCCGCACCGCGCGCGCGAAGGGCGCGGGGCAGGGTTCCATCCTGTTCCTGCACGCGCTGAAGAACGCGGCGGTGCCGATCGTCACCGTGATCGGCATCGGCGTCGCGCTGCTGATCGGCGGGGCGGTGGTGACCGAGAGCGTCTTCGCCATCCCCGGCCTGGGCCGCCTGACCGTGGATGCGATCCTGCGGCGCGACTATCCCGTCATCCAGGGCGTCATCCTGCTGTTCAGCTTCGTCTACGTGCTGGTCAATCTCGCGATCGACCTCCTCTACACCCTGTTTGACCCGAGGATCCGCTACTGATGGCCTCCGCAACCGTGCTCAACCCGGCGGATGTCCCGCCGGGCTCCGTGAAGGCCGCGGAGCCGACGCGCGACATCATGCCGCCCGTGAAGGTCCGCAAGGGCCTGTGGGGCTTCATGTGGCGCAACCCGACCATCGCGGTCGGCGGAACGATCCTGCTTCTGATGATCATCATGGCGGTCTTCGCGCCGCTGTTCTGGACGGTGGACCCGACCGCGCTCGCGCCGGCCCGCCGCACGCGCGAGCCTTCGGCGGAGTACTGGTTCGGCACCGACATGCTGGGCCGCGACGTCTATTCGCGCGTGGTGTACGGCGCGCGTGTCTCGCTGATCGTCGGCTTCGCGGTGGCGTTCTTCGCCTCGATCATCGGGCTGACGATCGGCCTGGTCTCGGGCTTCGTCCGCTGGGCGGACGGGATCATCATGCGGATCATGGACGGGCTGATGTCGATCCCGTCCATCCTTCTCGCCATCGCGCTGATGGCGCTGACGCGGGGGTCGGTCGGCAACGTCATCCTGGCCATCACCGTGGCCGAGGTGCCGCGCGTCTCGCGGCTGGTGCGCGGCGTGGTGCTGTCGCTGCGCGAGCAACCCTACGTGGATGCCGCGGTGGCCGCGGGCACGCGCACGCCGGTGATCATCTGGCGGCACATCCTGCCCAACACGATCGCGCCGATGACGGTGCAGGCGACCTATGTCTGCGCGTCCGCGATGATCGTGGAATCCATCCTCTCCTTCATCGGCGCGGGCACGCCTCCGATCATACCCTCCTGGGGGAACATCATGGCCGAGGGCAGGGCGCTGTGGCAGGTGAAGCCCTACATCGTGTTCTTCCCCGCCGTGTTCCTGTCCGTCACCGTGCTCGCCGTGAACATGCTTGGCGACGGCCTGCGCGACGCGCTCGACCCGCGCATGGCCAAGAGGATCTGAACCGGCCATGGCCCTGCTCGAAGTCGAGAATCTCCAGACCCATTTCCGCGGCGACGACGGCGTGAACCGGGCCGTCGACGGCATTTCGTTCGAAGTCAATTCGGGCGAGACCGTCGCGATCGTCGGCGAATCCGGCTGCGGCAAGTCGGTCACCGCGATGTCCATCCTGCGGCTCATCCCCGAGCCGCCGGGCAAGATCGCCGGCGCCATCCGCTTCAACGGAAGGGATCTGCTGCAACTGTCCGACCGCGAGATGCGCGACATCCGCGGCAACGAGATCAGCATGATATTCCAGGAGCCGATGACCAGCCTGAACCCGGTGCTCACCGTGGGGCGGCAGATCGGCGAGACGCTGCGCCTGCACCAGGGCGTGTCGAAGGCCCAGGCGGAGCAGAAGGCGGTCGAGATGCTGACCCTGGTCGGCATCCCCGAGCCGCAGCGGCGCGTGCGCGAATACCCGCACCAGCTCTCGGGCGGCATGCGCCAGCGCGTGATGATCGCCATCGCACTTGCCTGCAATCCGAAGCTGCTGATCGCGGATGAGCCGACCACCGCGCTCGACGTCACCATCCAGGCGCAGATCCTCGACCTGATGCGCGACCTCAAGCGCACGGTGGGGGCGGCGATCGTCATCATCACCCACGACCTCGGCGTGGTGGCGGAGGTCGCTGAGCGCGTGATCGTCATGTATGCGGGCCGCAAGGTGGAGGAGGCGGAGGTCGGGCGGCTGTTCCGCAGTCCGCGCCACCCCTACACGCAGGGGCTGCTCGGCTCGATGCCGAAGCTCGGCTCCTCCCTCACGGGGCAGGAGACGCGGCTGCAGGAGATCCCCGGGCTGGTGCCAAGCCTGAAGAGGAAGCTCGACGGGTGCGTCTTCGCCTCGCGCTGCCCCCACGCGACCGACCTTTGCACCAGGGTCGCCCCGGCGCTCGAGGAAAAGGCCGAGGGCCACATCGCGGCCTGTCACTACGCCATCAAGGAAGCGGTCGCCGCATGAGACAGCCTGTGTCAACGTCCACGGCCGATGGAGTCAGGGCTATCGCACAAGGACGATCGTTACGACTCGATCGGCGCAGCCGAATCAGAACTGCGCCATTCGGGACATTCTCG
>Ga0207951_100827_pt1 | contig 13309 bp, 10 predicted proteins | sample Subbio12Aug_8Bad_FD_184830 | JGI IMG/M metagenome (GOLD analysis project Ga0207951, IMG submission 184830) | Serpentinite rock and fluid subsurface biosphere microbial communities from McLaughlin Reserve, California, USA - CR12Aug_8Bad (SPAdes) | ecosystem: Environmental > Terrestrial > Deep... | reverse complement strand
TGCTGTTCCTCGTTTTCCGCTTCGTCCAATTCTCCGAATCCCTTGACGTCCCCGCTCTTCCTGCAAACGCCAATACGGCCGCAATCGCCGCCAATGAAAACTGGGATCATTTCGGCAGGGATCTTTCGGGTCAGCGCTTCTCTCCGCTCACGCAGATAAATGTGCAAAACGTCGCCGATCTCAAAGTCGCCTGGACGCATCGATCGCAGGTTCTGGTGGCGAACAACGGGCTTTACGAAGCGGTGCCGCTCAAGGTCGAAAATTCGCTCTACACCTGCTCGCCGCGCTTTGTGATCATGGCGCTGGATGCCCGCAATGGTACCGAACGCTGGCGGTTCGACCCCAAGGTCAAGACAGACTCATTCCCGTTCACAGCCTGCCGCGGCGTGGCATTCTATCAGAAGCAGGCCGAGTCCGGGATTTGCGCAAAGCGCATCATCACGACCAGCCCGGACGCCAAGCTCCGTGCGCTGGATGCTGAGACGGGCAAGCCCTGCGCCGATTTCGGAACAGGCGGAGCGGTTTCGATGCTGGAGCATATGGGGCCTGTCACGCCGGGCCATTATTTTAGCACATCGCCACCTACCGTCGTAGGCCAACGGATCATCGTCGGATCGATGGTGTTCGACAATCAGTCGCGAGATATGCCTTCGGGCGTCATTCGCGCCTTCGACGCGAACAGCGGCGCCCTGCTGTGGGCGTGGGACATGGGCGCACCGGATCGGGTTGGACCTCCGCCGGCGGGCGAAGTCTATACGCGCGGCACACCCAATGCCTGGATGGTGTTCGCCGCGGACGAAGCACTCAATATGGTCTATGTGCCGCTGGGCAACCCGGGCAATGATTTCTATGGCGCGACGCGGCGGCGCTTTGACGAAAAGTTCGGAAGCGCCTTGGTCGCGCTCGATCTGACGACTGGCCGCGCCAGATGGTCCTATCAGACCACCCGTCACGATCTCTGGGATTACGACGTTCCGGCACAGCCGGTTCTGACCAACATCCAAAGAGGCGCCACCTCTGTTCCGGCCGTCATCCAGGCGACCAAGCGTGGCGACATCTTCGTCCTCGACCGACGCAATGGCCGCCCGCTCCTTAAGGTCAACGAAGTCAAAGCACCCGGCGGCGCCACGGACGCCGATCATCTCAGCCCTACCCAACCAATGTCGAGCCTGTCGGTCACCCCGCCACGTTTGCAGGAGGCGAACATGTGGGGCGCCACGCCGATCGACATGATGGTCTGCCGGATCAATTTCCATCGCGCCCGATATGACGGTCTCTTCACACCGCCGGGGCCGGAGACGACCCTGCAATATCCGGGCTCGCAAGGCACGGTCGATTGGGGTGGCGTTTCGGTAGACGCCGATCGCGGCATCATGACCGTGAACAGCGCCGATTTTCCGTACTTCGTGCGCATGACCAAGCGGGACGGTAAGGATGTGATGCCCCAGATCGGCGCGCCTTACGCGGTCAACACCGGACCGTTCCTCGGCCCGCTTCGCATGCCCTGCTCCCAGCCGCCCTGGGGCTTTCTCACCGCCTTCGATCTTCGCGACGGGAAGCGCCTCTGGCAGCATCCTGTTGGAACGGCGCGCGACACAGGCCCGCTAGGCCTCAGCGTTGGGCCGCCATTGCCAATCGGCATCCTCAATCTTGGCGGCACAATGACCACGCGGAGCGGCCTGATTTTCTTGGCCGGCACCCTTGATAATTACATCAGGGCCTTCGACATCCGGAACGGAAAGGAGTTGTGGCGCGCACGATTGCCCGCCGGAGCGCAGACCATCCCGATGACATATTCGGCGGAAGGGCGCCAATATCTGGTCCTGACCGTCGGCGGACATTCCCATCTCGGAACCAGGCGCGGAGACTATACGATCGCGTTCGCCCTTCCCGCCAGCGACGGGAAAACGGCAAGTCGCCATTAAGTACGAGCGAACTCAGCGGGACCGTTTGACATCGGCTGAGCGCCGGATTACTTAAATCATGTTTGTGGCAAGCAAGTGTTTGCCGTCACTTCGTCACTGGTGGTAACAAAGCCCACGGCCAACTGGGAAAATGCAAAAATGAGCGCTGCAGAGGATACTCCCCCCGTCTCCACGCATTTCGATGCGATCATCATAGGAGCGGGTTTTGGCGGCCTTCGAATGATCTACGAGTTGCGTCAGCGTGGCCTGTCCCTTCGCTTGTTCGAAGCGGCCTCAGATGTCGGCGGAACCTGGTACTGGAATCGCTATCCCGGCGCCCGCACAGACACGGAGGCTTGGGCTTACTGCTTTTCCTTCTCCAAGGAACTGCAGGACGAGTGGGATTGGCCCGAACGGATGCCGACCGCGCCGCAGATGCGCGACTATCTGGGCCACGTCGCTGACCGCTTCGACATGCGGAAGGATATCCAGTTCAATTCGCGCATCCGCTCCGCCATCTATAACGAGGCGGAGAATAGCTGGACGGTCACCACTGAACACGGTGACTCCTTCAGCTGCACCTATCTGATCAGCGCGAGCGGATTGCTGACCATTCCGGTCAAGCCGCCCTTCCCCGGGGTCGATGATTATCAGGGCGAACTGCTGCTCTCATCACGCTGGCCGAAGGAGCCGGTCAGCTTTGCCGGAAAAAGAGTCGCGTTGCTGGGAAGCGGCTCAACCGCAGTGCAGATGCTTCCCGTCATCGCACGCTCCGCCGAGCATGTGACCATTTTCCAGCGTACGCCAAGCTATGTCCTGCCGGGTCGCAACTATCCGCTCGACGATGCTGAACGCGAAGAGATCAGGACAAATTACGACAAGCTCTGGTCGCAAGTCCGCAATCATGTCTTCGCTTTCCCGATGACGCCAGCCAATCGCATCGCTCGGGGGACACCGTCCGACGAACAGCAGCGCGTCTTCGAATCGGGATGGGAAAAGGGCGGTTTCCGTTACATCTTCGAGACATTCGATGATCTTCTGGTGGACGAAGAATCCAACGCGATCGCTTCGGAATTCGTCCGGAATAAAATACGCGCCATCGTCGATGATCCGAAAACCGCAGAATTGCTGTGCCCGACCTATCCGCTGATGGTGAAACGACCGGCGGTCAGCAATTTCTACTATGAATGTTTCAACAAGGAGAATGTCTCGCTGGTCGACCTTAACAGTCAGCCCATCGAGACCTTCTCCGAAACGGGTATCAGATATGGCGGCGAGAACCACGAGTTTGACATCGTCATCTCTGCGCTTGGCTTTGATGCGGTCACTGGTACACTGACGAACATCGATCTGCGGGGACGCAACGGTCTGACCATGAAGGATCGTTGGGCTGAAGGCCCACGCACTTACCTTGGCATGATGGTAGACGGCTTCCCCAACATGTTCATGATTTCCGGCCCGCAGTCACCTTTCGCCAACATTCCTCCAGTGATCGAGGGTGCCGTACTCTGGATAGGCGAGGCCATTGCCCAGATACAGAAAATCGAAAATGGCGCCATGGAGCCAAATCCGGAGGCAGTGGAACGCTGGCGCGCTCACATGAACGAGATTCTGGACGCCACGATCCTTCGTAAAGGCGAAGCCGTGCACTGTTGGTTCCTTGGTGCCAATATACCCGGAAAGCCCCATGAAGTGCTGTTCTATCTGGGCGGGGCAAACCAGTATTTTGGCGAACTCGATCGATCGAAAGAAAGCGGTTTCAGCGGCTTTACCATTGGCGCGTCACCCCGCGCACGGGATGCGATGCTGGAGCGCCAGGCCAGCTAGGCCTGCGCTCAATATTGCGAAGCGGGCAGATCCAAACGCAATCCATCGAGAGCTTCGGACAATCTGATCTGACAGGAAAGTCTCGAACGATCGGTCCTGTGCGCTAGCGCATCCAGCATATCGTTTTCCATTTCCTCGATCGGTGGCATGCGCGAAAGCCAGTCCGGGTCCACCATGACGTGGCATGTCGCGCAGGTGCACGACCCACGGCATTCGGCAACGATCCCCTCTACATCATTGGCGATCGCGAGCTTCATGACCGTGTCTTCGTCCCCCGCCGTAACGCGTCGCTCGGTTCCGTCGGATGAAACAAAGATAACGTCCATGACCTTCTCCAATACACTGCAAAGTCGTGTGACTCGGCTAACATTAATGCTTGCGTCAAGCAATTATTGACGTCGTGATGAACGACCTTTATCGCTATCTTGCACATGTAGGCTTTGATCCGGCCAACCAGAAATATGATCCTGCTCACATATCTTTCTCCCGACAATCCAAGGTATCATGACTGACTCAACCGACATCTTCCGGCTCGATGGCCGCAATGCGCTGATCACGGGATCGTCGCGCGGTATCGGCAAGGCAATCGCCGAAATGTTTGCCGATCTCGGTGCCAAGGTCATCATATCGAGCCGCAAAGAAGAATCGTGCCGCGAGACAGCGGATAGCATCAATGCTCGCCACCCCGGCGCAGCGATCGCGATCCCCGCAAACATCGGTTCGAAAGCTGATCTCCAGCAGCTAGCCCAGCGGGCGACGGCCGGTCTGGGCACGATCGATATTCTGGTCCTTAACGCAGCGACCAATCCCTTTTACGGCTCACTATCGAAAATCAGTGACGATCAATTCCGCAAGGTCCTCGAAAACAATCTGCTGGCGAACCATTGGCTGATCCAGATGCTGGCACCCGCCATGATTGATCAGAAGCACGGCAGCATAATCCTGATTTCGTCGACCGGCGGCACGCGCGGCAGCAATACCGTCGGGGCTTACACCATTTCGAAAGCAGCCGATTTTCAACTCGCCCGTAATATGGCGGTGGAACTCGGGCCGCATGGAATCCGCGTCAACTGCGTAGCGCCTGGTTTGGTACGGACCGATTTCGCACGGGAAATTTGGGAACATCCCGATACGCTTTCGGCTGTTGTCGCGGGAACACCGCTCGGCCGAATTGCCGAGCCAGTCGAAATCGCCGGTGCCGCAGCATTTCTGGCGAGCGAGGCCGGCCGGTTCGTTCATGGCCAGACGATCGTCGTCGACGGCGGCGCCACCATCACCATCGGCGGAATTTAACGGCATCACGCACAGCCATCAGACGGATCGGGAGAATATATGCTGAAAGTTGCTCTTATTGTAGGAAGCACGCGCCCCAACCGCTTTGCCGATCGGGTCGTGGACTGGTTCATGGAGGAAGCCGGCCAACGCACCGATATGGCGATCGAGATCGTCGATCTGCGCGATCAAGGACTCGTCATGTTCGACGAAGCAACGCCCCCAGCAGCTGCCGGTGGCGCCTACAGCCACCCCGCCGCGAAAGCCTGGTGCGAAAAGATCGCTGGCTTCGATGCCTATGTCGTTACTTCAGCGGAGTATAATCATGGCCCGACGGCGGTCCTGAAAAACGCTCTGGATTCAGCGCTGATTGAATGGGCCCGCAAACCTATCGGCTTTCTCGGCTATGGCGGCGTCGGTGCCGCCAGAGCGATCGAACAGCTTCGCCAGATCGCAATCGAGCTTCAGATGGCGCCCATTCGCGCGGAAGTGAACATCGCCATGGAACCGTATCTCGGCGTGCTGACGCAGGGCAAGTCGCTTGGCGATTATCCCTATCTCGGCACGGGGCGAACTGCCGTGCTCGAGCAGATCCTCTGGTGGGGAAATGCCCTCAAGGCAGCTCGCGAAGCGACCGCCTGATCAGCCTGCCGTCTGGCCGCCATCCACTGGCATGTTGATCCCGGTGACGAACGAGGCTTCGTCCGACAGCAGCCAGCGGATGGCATGGCCAAGCTCATCCGAACGGCCATAACGGCCGACCAGATGCTGCGCCTTGACCGCTTCCTCGATTTCCGGCCACTTTTCCATGTGGCCGCGCATCATCGGCGTGTCCGTCGTCCCCGGCATGACGGAATTCACCCGGATGCCCTGCTTGCCATATTCCAGCGCCGCGCAGCGAACGAGGCCAAGAACACCGGCTTTGGAGGCAGCATATTCGCTGATGCCGGGATAGGCGCGCACCGCCGATGTGGAAGACACGACGACGATGGAGCCGCCCCCATTTTTCAGCATCTCAGGGATCTGATGTTTCATGCAGAGAAACGGCCCGGTCAGATTGATCGCGATGCAATCGGCCCATTGCTCGAGCGCCAGTTGGTGAAGACCCAGGGAATGGCTTGACCGGCCGGCTACATTCGCTGCGCCGTCGAGCCGGCCAAAGGCGGATACCGCCTGTTTCACCATATCCTCGACATCGCGTTCGTTGGCCACGTCCACGCGGACCGCTTGCGCCTGTCCGCCCGCGGCTGTGATCTGTGAGACCGTTTCTTGCGCTTTCCCGATGTCGCGGTCAGCAACAGTGACACTGCCGCCCGCTTCTGCCACCAACAAAGCGGTCGATTGGCCGATACCGCTGCCGCCGCCGGTGACAATGATCGATTTACCCTGAAATCCATTGGTCATATAGGTCTCTCCTGATCCGGGGGGCTACGCGATTTGCTTGACGCGGACAAGCAAGTTTTTGCGACGGGTGGCGAACCGGGAAGCGCGTTGAAAATTCGGAAGCTAGGAAAGTGGGGCATGAAGAATACGGCAAAAGTGCAAAAAGCCAGTCCGAAGAGTGCTGGACGTCAGGCGGCGGCTGCAAAGCCACGCACACAGGCGGAACGCACGGCGTTATCGGACAGTCGCATGTTCGACGCGGCGGTGGAATTGATCACATTGCACGGCACGCACAATACCACCCTCAGAGAGGTTGGTGAGAAAGCCGGCTACAGCCGTGGCCTCGCAAGCGGGCGGTTTGGCTCCAAGGAAGCATTGTTCAACGAGTTGATCTCCATCTTCAACCGGCGCTGGAAAGAAGAATCGCAGGCCGCGATCGGAAATCGTACCGGCTTGGCAGCGCTGCATGGCGCGATCGACGGCGTGATCCATTTCATGACCGAGAATACCAGCTACGTCAGGGCAATGTTCATTCTCTATTATGAGACAATCGGCAGCAGCGCTCAGATACGAGAGCGCCTCGCCGACCAGCACCGCGCCTATCGGCGCGATGCGGCCGCCTGGGTTAGTCAGGCCATTGAAGATGGGGATGCGACCTCGGACACGTCGCCCGAGCGATTTGCCACCCATTATGCGTCGTTCGTTTTCGGCCTCATCTATCAATGGCTGGCCAATCCATCGGCCGTGGATTTTGTGCAGGCGCTTCAGGATTTCCGCGACAGCGCTATCGCCGACATGGCGAGCAAGGCATATATCAAACGAGCCGGCCGCCAAATGCTTGCTTGACGACGACAAATAATATGCGAGAACTGGCCACCCCACCGGGTGGAGAGCTTCAATGCAGTGGTTTGTCGCGCGCGAATGGCATTTTCGGCCATGACCGCGTCCGTCATGATGAATGCCGATACCTTTGACCTTCGCCCTTCCCAACGCGCATTGGAGATGCGGGACCGACTGCTCGAATTCATGGGACGGCACGTCTATCCCAATGAGCGGCGTTACTATCTTGAGGCGGAGCGGCTGGGGCCTTGGGCGCGCTATCCCGTAGTTGACGAATTGAAGGCCATTGCGCGCGGTGCCGGCCTCTGGAATCTGTTTCTTGCACCTGAAGCCGGGGAAGCCGGCTTTTCAAATATCGACTATGCCTTTCTGTGCGAAGTGATGGGCCGTTCACTGATGGCGCCGGAACTGTTCAACTGTTCCGCGCCAGATACCGGCAATATGGAAGTTCTGCATCGCTACGGCACGCCCGAACAAAAATCCCGCTGGCTCGCGCCTCTACTGGCTGGCGAAATTCGATCGGCCTTCGCGATGACCGAACCGGAGGTGGCCTCTTCCGATGCGACCAATATCGGCTGCCGAATCACCCGCGATGGTGGCGATTATCTGATCAATGGCCGCAAATGGTATACCACCGGCGCAACGAATCCGAGTTGTCAGCTTTTGATCGTGATGGGCAAAACCGATCCGGACAATCCCGATCGCCATTATCAGCAATCGATGATCCTCGTGCCCCGGGATACGCCCGGCGTGAGCATCGAACGCGCTATTCCGATATTCGGCTTCTACGGCGTCCCCGATCGGGCGTCGGAAGTTGTTTTCGGCAATGTGCGCGTCCCGGCGGCGAATATCCTGTTGGGGGAAGGCAGAGGGTTCGAGATCGCTCAGGGGAGGCTCGGGCCCGGCCGGTTGCATCATTGCATGCGGTTGATCGGTCTGTCCGAACGCATCCTTGAACGGATGTGCCGTCGCGCCGAGGAAAGACGAACCTTCGGTCGGAGCCTTGCCCAGCATGGCGTCACGCTCGAGAGAATCGCGCAGGGCCGTATCGCCATCGAACAAACACGCCTGCTGACGCTGAAAGCCGCGCGCATGCTCGATATCGTTGGAAACAAGGTGGCCCGCCAGGAGATTGCGATGATCAAGGTCGCCGCCCCGGCGATGGCCGAACGATTGATCAACGACGCTATCCAGATGTTCGGTGCAGGCGGGACGGCTAACGATCATTTTCTCGCAGCCGCTTATTCGATCGCTCGCGCGTTGCGGATCGCGGACGGCCCCGACGAGGTCCATAGCGAGCAGATCGCGAAACTGGAACAGCGCAGGGTCAACAAACTCGATCCGGCTTTTTCCGGAACGAGTGCCAGCCCATTGGAACTCGATGAAATGCGTGAGATCGCAGCCGCTGGCCTTTGGCCGCCGTCAGTTCGCGAAAATAGCAGGCTCGCCCAGATCCAATAAGTGCAACAGGAGTGGAACATGCAGCAGGACGAACTCACAGCCATCCTGGCAAGACTTGAGGCCCTCGAAGCGAAAGAAGAGATCAGAGCCGTAATCGGTCGCTATCCGCGCGGCGTCGATCGTTGCGAGCCGAACGAAATCCTGAATGCGCTGTGGCCCGACGCCAATCTGGTCACATCCAATTCTGCCGGTGAAGCCAAGGATACGATCAACAAGCTGATCGGCGAGTTCGTGCCGAGCATCCTGGCCGCAACCCATCATATGGTCGGCAACATCATCATCGATCTGCGCGGCAATGAGGCTTACACGGAGAGCTATTGCGTCGCGCATCACCGCACCCACCCCACGCGGGAAAGCAACGAAGCGGTGATCGGCAAGGATCACATCCCCGAAGGCGGCGAGAACAAGGTGCTCGAGCTGATCGTCGGGCTTCGCTACCTCGATCGCCTTGAGAAACGGGATGGCAGCTGGAGGATCACCGAACGCCGGCTGATCTATGATTGGACCCAGGTTGGAGAATATACGGGCTATGAGTCCGGCGGGCTCACCGACGTCACCGAATTGTTCGGGCGCAGATCACCCGAGGATGCCTCACACGCCCATTGGGCGCGCGCTGCCTGAAGCGGAACGATGCCCCCTCAGCTTGCGACAGCGACACCTGAGGGGGCGTGATCGGCAAGCTGGCCGGCGCCACATTCGATAGCGATTTCGAGCGGCACCGGAATCGGCATGCCAAGCAGCATCTGGGCATAGCCCTTGCCTTGCGGATCATTCCGCAAGGACATCACGCCGCCGCCGCCAAGAACATCGTGGAGCAGGAAATTGATCGCATCCAGCCCAGGCAGGTCAAAACGCTCTACCTTGCCGGGCGCATAATATTCGAACCTCTTCGCGATCGTTCCAATATCCAGCCCAGCACGGATGAAAGGCAGATAGTGCGGCTTACGGGCAATAATCCCGATGTTCGCATGATTGCCCTTGTCACCGCTCCGGCCCCAGGCAAGCCGGATAAGAGGCACCTCTGGTGCGCCGGTCGGATTAAAATCGGCAACCTCCGGCACCGGAGAAACTGCCGCGATATCTTCAACCGCGACAGTTGGTTCGGTGATCTGAGATGTCGCATCCCCCACCGTAACCCGAACGTCGGGCAAGGCACGCGGCACCGAAAGCGAAAATAGCCGAACGACGGGCGATACCTTGGGACGATTGCCCGCCATGCCCGTAAAGCCCGGCGCCATGGACGTTCCGGCTGATGTAAATTCGCCCACCAGCAGTTGCAATGGCGCGCGCTCAACATGCTTCGCCGCGATCTTCAGGACAACTTCGCGTGCATCCAGTGCCTGACTGTGGGGGCCATAGGCAGCCTCCGCACCCAGCACCTCGATGCTGACCTCAGTGAAAGGGGCGAAACCTTGCGCCTCGATCAATTTAGCAACACGGCGAACGACTGCATCCGCGATCTTTGCCGCCTTTTGTGCCGCCGCCTCGCCGATGACCGTCCAGATCGTGCCGACGCGAAATCCGTCCTGCCAGGTCGCGCTCGCCTTAAACATTGGCGGCGGCGCACTGCCCTTGGCACCTGAGACGCGGACGCGATCACGGCCCAGTTCCTCTATCCGAACATCGGCCCAGTCACAGGAAACATCCGGCAGCAGATAGCGGCGCGGATCGCCGATTTCATAAACCAGTTGTTCGGACACGGTGCCGCGGCTGACGATGCCGCCCGTCCCCGGCACCTTGGTGGTCACGAAGGCGCCGTCCCGCTCTATTTCAGCAATGGGATAGCCGATATCTGCCCAGTCACCCGTTTCTTCCCAGTCGGTAAACAGGCCGCCGCTGGCCTGCGCACCGCATTCAAGGATGTGTCCTGCGAGCGATCCCCCTGACAGGGATTCATAGTCATCAAGCTGCCAGCCAAAGGCGTGGATGCAAGGGCCCAAGACCATGGCGCTGTCAACGCAACGGCCGGTGATCACGATATCCGCCCCCATATCGAGCGCCTTCGCAATCGGCGCCGCGCCCAGGTAGGTGTTGAGGCTCAGCAGTTTGTCCGGCATCGCGGCGCCTGAGAACATCTCGGTGCTGCCCCGCAACTCCCCTGCCCTGTCGAGCAGGTCATCGCCTTCCACCACGCCCACTTTCAGCGTCAATCCCGCAGCAGCGATCCGATCCTGCAACAGCCGTGCGCAGGCATGTGGATTTACCCCGCCGGCGTTGCTGATCAGGCGCACCCCGCGTTCCGCAATCAGCGGCAGATGCTTCGACACGCGCTCAACGAAATCGCCGGCATATCCCAGCGCGGGATCGGTGGCGCGCGCGCGCGCCAGGATCGACATCGTCACTTCAGCCAGATAGTCGAATATGATGAAATCCAGCGCCTCGTCGCGGAGGAGTTGAGGCAGGGCAATGACGCTGTCGCCCCAGAATCCGGAAGCGCCACCGATCCGGAGTGTTTTGCCGTTCTTCATGCCTCGTCTGCCCGGATGGTGATCAGCACGTCACGCGCGGACACCTGCATGCCCTTTTTGATACCGACGGTTTCGATCACACCGTCGACCAGCGATGTGATGCGATGTTCCATTTTCATCGCTTCAAGCACGGCCAGCGCCTGTCCACGCGACACGCGGTCCCCGACCTCGACATCAACGCCAATGATCGACCCGCTCATTGGCGCGCGCAATATTCCTCCGCCTTTGCCTTCACCGCTTGCCGCGGGCGCGTAGGTGGTATCTTCGAATCGAAAGAGCGCCCCACCCAAATCGAGATAAAGCTGCCTTTCGCCAATGACATACCGCGCGACCTTGATATGGTTTCCCATGCGATAGCGCAGCTTGTCGGGTGTTCGGGACAATATGTGCAGTTGTCCCGTCTCGCCCAACGCGGACAGATGCAGGCTGTCGCCCGATGGTTCGACAAGGATCGAAAGCACCGTATCGCCATGACCAATCATGATCGGATGCGCGGTCCAGCTGTTCGAACGCCAGCCATGTCCATCTTCGCCACATAGGATCGACGCTGCAACCGCAACCGCCTCGAACGTCGGCTCGCGCACCGCCAAACCTTCGGGGAAATGACGTCCGACAAAACCTGTCGTGGCTTCGCCTTCGGCGAATTCGCCGGTTTCGAGAGCCTCGACCAGAAATTCCTTATTGGTCGTCACCCCGAGGATCACCGTGTCCTGGATAGCGCGTACCAGCCGCCGCCTCGCCTCTTCCCGATCAGCGCCATGTGCGATGATCTTCGCGAGCATGGGATCGTAGAACGGGCTGACTTCGGTTCCCGTGGCAAGGCCATGATCTGTCCGAACACCAGTTCCTGCTGCGGGCTCCCACAGCAGGACGCTGCCGGTTTGGGGCAGAAAGTCTCCGCGCGGATCTTCCGCATAAAGTCTTGCCTCGATGGCATGGCCTTTGAGGCCGACATCGGCCTGCGAAAAGGGCAGCGACTTGCCCGCGGCCACATCGAGTTGCAGCGCCACGAGATCTAGCCCCGTAGTCAGCTCCGTAACCGGATGCTCCACCTGCAGGCGCGTATTCATTTCGAGGAAGTAGAATTCCCCGTCCTGGCCGAGCAGAAACTCGACCGTCCCCGCTCCCACATAGCTGATTGCCGAAGCTGCGAGGACCGCAGCCGCCCCCATCTCAGCTCGTAATTTTGCGTCGAGTGCGGGCGAAGGAGCTTCCTCAAGCACCTTCTGATGGCGGCGCTGCACCGAGCAATCACGCTCGTTTAGATGAACCACATTCCCCTGCGTATCGCCGAATATCTGGATTTCGACATGACGAGGTTCGGAAACCGCGCGCTCGAGCAACAGCCGATCGTCACCAAAGGCGTTCTTTGCTTCGGACCGTGCCGACCTGAGCGCCGCGACCAAATCGGCAGGATCGTTCACAAGGCGCATGCCCCTGCCGCCGCCGCCAGCTGCCGCCTTGACCATGAGAGGGAAACCAATGTTCTTCGACTCGGCGACGAACCGGTCGTCGCTTTGATCGTCACCTTCATAACCCGGCACGCAGGGAACACCGGCCTCGATCATGCGCCGCTTCGAAGCGGCCTTGTCGCCCATCAGCCGGATCGCGTCGGCGCTAGGCCCGACAAAAACGATCCCCGCCGCTTCGCATGCTTCGGCAAAACTCGCACGCTCGGAAAGAAATCCGTAGCCCGGATGGATGGCATCAGCTCCGGATGCCTTCGCCGCGCCAATGATCGCGTCGATATCGAGATAGGAGCTTCCAACAGGCCCTTCCCCGATACGAACCGCCTCATCCGCAAGCGTGACGTGGCTGGCGCCCTCATCGGGATCGCTGAATACCGCAACGGTTCGGTAGCCCTTGTCCTGCGCGCTGCGCATGACGCGGCTCGCAATCTCTCCGCGATTGGCGACCAGTAATTTATTGAAGGACGGCATCATTCGATCCAGTTCGGATTTCGTTTTTCCATGAAGGCCGCGAGCCCTTCGCGTCCTTCGGGACCGCGCAGCGAGGCGGCAAAAAGATCAGCGGCATGTTCAGCGAAAGCTGGCTCGCCGAGGCGTGAAAGCGACAAGAACAGCGCCTTCGTGGCAATGTTTGCTTTTGGCGCACACCACCTGACATCGGCGAGAATTTCCTGCAATCCAGCCT
>Ga0207951_100825_pt1 | contig 13316 bp, 12 predicted proteins | sample Subbio12Aug_8Bad_FD_184830 | JGI IMG/M metagenome (GOLD analysis project Ga0207951, IMG submission 184830) | Serpentinite rock and fluid subsurface biosphere microbial communities from McLaughlin Reserve, California, USA - CR12Aug_8Bad (SPAdes) | ecosystem: Environmental > Terrestrial > Deep... | reverse complement strand
GGGGACGCCGAGCCGCTGCGATGTTTGCGCCAGACTGCGCTCCAAGGCGCTGTCAAATTCGTCCGCTGCGTTGTGGAATTCCTGTTCCGCTTCGTCATCGCCGTAGCGTCGAGCCAGCGCCGCTGCCGCGCGCAACCCGCCGATGCCCCAGAAATCGTCCCAGTAGTAGTAATCGTTGGGGCCTAAGTGTTCCGCGCTGAATCCCGCTGGCAATAGTCCCGCATGGGGCGCTTCGCCGTCGGCAAGCCGCTTGCGCGCGATCCAGCGGGCACCCCGCACGATGGCGGTCCACCATTCCGGCTTGGGCGGCTGACCGGTCAGTGCACCGAAGCGTTCGAGTATCCACAGCGCCTCGCCGTTGGAGTCCCACTCGCCGTCCTGGGAGTGGAAATAGCCGCCCGCCGTCTGCCGTCCCGGAAAACTGTCCAGCACCCGTTCGACTCGCCCACCCAGGCCGGCGCACAGCAGCGCGTGGAGGATGAAGGCCGCGTCGCGGAACCAGAAGCGCTTGTAGGTGTAAGGTCCCGGATAGACTTCGTCGTGGCAGTGCAGCACCAGGGTGCGCAACGCGGCGTCGTAGAGGAAGCGGTAACGCGCGTCGGGAATGTCCAGCACGCAAGCGCCTTCGAGGCTTTGTGCCCAGGCGGTGCCGTGCAGCCCTGCTTCAGGTGGGGCGAGCGGGATGCGCACCGCGAGGGATCTGGTTTGTTCCGGTTCCAATCTGAACAAAGCGGCGGCCGTGGCCATGCCCACGTCGCATTCGCCTGCCTGCTGATCTTCCATATCCCGCAAATGAATCGCCACGTCGCCCTGGCGGTAATCGCTGACATGGTGGCGCTCCGCCTCGACGCCCCACTCCACCAAGCGTTCGCCTTCGATCAGCCAGGCGTCGCGCGCTGGCGCCAGCTCGATGCGGTGAATGAGGCTGACTCCTTCCGGGTTGTAGGGGCGCAAGCTCAGCACCAGCCAGCCTGCCGTGTCGCTAAGCAGCGTCAGCCGCAAAAGACATACCGGCACACCGTCTTTCAGTTGTACCGAGGCGCGTTGCTCCAGCACCATGCCGGATTCCGCGATTGCCGTGACCACTTCCAACCCTGCGTCCATCAGTAAACGTTGATCGACGGCGCGGCTGCGCGAAGGCAGCAGGCGGCGGCCATCGTCGGTGACACACCAAGCATCCAGCGACCAGCCGTCGAAAAACGGCGTGAGCAGGCCGCGCGGGTCGACGATGGGCAATTCATCGCAGCCGTGCCAGCCGATCGCCGTCCAGTTGCGATGGGTGAGATTGACGTGGGTGATGGAGAAGGCGCGGGGGGTGAAGGCATCGTCACGGGGATCGAACTGACGCTCCACCCAATAAGGCCACACCCAGTCCAGGTTGTGCTGGATGACGCGGCTGTTGATGAGGCCGCGGGCATGGAACACCACCCCGGCGCGCAGCAGTTCGATGGGTTCCGTAACCTCGGCTGGTTGGGTGAAGCGGCGCAGGCTGGCCAGCAGCGCGATGGGATCGAGAAAGCCGTGAGCGCGGGCGAGACGCCGCAAAAAGAACCGCCAGGGTAGCCATTTCAACCAGGGCATTGGTTACTCCTCGATAGGGTCGGCGTATTGGGCTAACGCCCGCCACGCCATGTGGCTGAAATGCACTACGCCAGCGAGGACGAGCAGAAATCCGGCGCCGTAGAGCAGCCAGATGCCACTGTCCTGTGCGCCATGCTTTACCACTTCGGCGGCGATGGCGCCCAGATAGACGTTGTGCAGCGAGAAGGGGATGATGCCGAGGAAGGTTCCGCTTACGAAGTCGCGCAGCGACACTGCCGTTAGGCCAAAAAAGTAGTTGGACAGCTTGAACGGGAAAAACGGCAGCATACGGCTCAACATCACGATCTTCCAGCCGTGCGGAACCAGTTCGTTGCTCAGCAGCCGCAGTTTGGGATGCTGCAAAACATAACGCGCCGCCCGCTCACCGAACAGCCTGCGGGCGATGACAAAAGCCAGGGCGGCGCCGAGTGTGATTCCGACCACTACACACAAGGTGCCCATAGATACGCCGAACATGAAACCGGCGCCGGTGGTGAATGGGAAGCCAGGCAGCAGCAGCACGACGACCAGAGCCATTGCCAGGATGAATAATAGCGGCGCCCACCACCCCAGGGTGTCCAGCCAGCGCAGGAATGGGTCGTCCAGCTCGAAATAAATCAGCAAGGCCAGCGCCGTAACCACGAACAGCGTACTCGCGGCAATGGCGGCAAGCAGTCCGGCTTGGTTGCACCCGTTTTTGTCTGCCATGTCCGCCTCCGATTTGGCTGTGGGGTTTTATTCCAGAACGCGCTTTGGTGCGAGGTGAAGGGCGCGGCGTTTTTAGCCGAGCATATCACTGTCTTGTAAACGGGAGCCATTTGCTGGCGTGTCGATTCATCGCCCTCCGTTTTCTGTGACGGCGGCTTTGCCGCGTTGCTCGTTAACGCTAAACAGCATCAGCAAACCGAGGATGAAAAACGCCAGTGTCGACAGCAGCGACAAACGGTGATCGCCTTTGCTCCAGAAGTTGATCAAGCCGTAGCTCAACGGGCCAACGATAGCCGACAAGCGGTTGACCAACCCCCACAAGCCCAAAAACTCGCCCGCCTGTTCGGGCGGTGAAAATTTACTGACCAAGGCACGTCCTACCGACTGGCTTGCTCCCATCGCTAGGCCGATGATGTTCCCAACCAGCCACATGTGCGCAGGTTTGCTGGCATACAAAGCCGCCACTATCGCAATAATCCAGACGATTAGCGTGATGGCCAGTGTCGGCACCGAACCCAGACGGTCTTGTAAATGGCCGCAAATAAATGCGCCGACGGCGGCAGTCACGTTAACCACCATGATCAAAACAATCAGTTGACGGGTATCGAAGCCCATGACTTCTTGCGCATAGATGGCGGCCAGGACAATGACGGTATTCACGCCGGACTGATAAACGGCAAGCGTCACCAAAAATCTGAACAGGTCGCGGAAGTGCCCGGCTTTTTTGAGGGTCGCGCAGGTTTTGCTGAAAGCGGCTCGTAGAATTGATCGGCGCTGGTCGGGCAGGGTGGGTTGTGCCCGCTCACGCAAAAAAACAAACGTGGGCGTGGCGGCCAGGGCAAAAATGGCGGCCGTGATCAGCATCGTCGCCGGTATGGCCTGGGACTCTGTCATGCCTTGCCGTGTGGCCCAGTTTATGTAGGCCAGGCAAGTCACCAGCGTCAACAGTCCGCCGAAATAGCCGAGACACCAGCCATAACCTGACATTCGGCCCATTTTCTGTTCAGGGACTATTTCCGGCAAAAAGGCTGAAATCAGGTTTTCGCCGTTGGCGAACATAATCATCGAAAAGGTAACGAGCACCATGCTAAGCGCTACATCGCCGGGGCCGACCAGTGCCAATAAAGCTGTCGATAACGTACAGCCCACCGTGGTAATTAGCAGGAACTGTTTTTTGCAGGCGCGGTGATCGGCGATTGCGCCCAGGATGGGCGCACCCAGCATCACGGCGAAGTTTGCTGCGCCTATGGACAGTGACCACCATAATGTTGCCAGTCCGGGGGTGATGCCCTGGACACTGCCAGCAACCACGGCAACGAAGTAGGTATTGAACAGCGTGGTTTGCACGACCGTGGTATAGCCAGAGTTGGCAAAATCGAAAAAGGCCCATGCCAGCAGTTCCATTCGTCCGGCACCGGCGTTGCTGTTCGAGCTTGCCGAATTTTTAGTGTGATGGTTGTTCATGTCGGTGTATTCGATGCGCGAAGGCAAGCTGTGTAAGTGGGCGTCGCCCTTGTTGCCGTCCCGTCAATACTGGCATGGACAAGCGTGGGGCGGGCTGGTTTTTTACGGCGCTCGGCCCGTATCCGGGCCACAAACGCTCTGGGTCAAGCTGGCACAATCGCATGGTATCGCTCACCTATCCTCTTGACCGCCAAGGCTTCGATCACTTGATGTCATGTCCCTGTAGCCTGCCAGGGATGCTAATTCTTGCAGATGACCAAACGATTACGCGCAGCAGCAAGGCTCTGATCTATTCAACAAACAGGCGGATACCGGCAATGCCTTGTCCGCCAGCGGCAAACGCTGTGGACAGGGCTGATTGGTTCAGCCCGCCGAGGGCGTAAACCGGCAAGTTGATCTGTTCGACCCATTCGGCAAAACGCTGCCAGCCCAGTGTTGGCGCGTCCGGGTGGGTTGCAGTGGGCAAGACCGGCGCCAGTACGGCAAAATCGATGCCGATGTGCTCGGCCTGGCGCAATTCGGCCAGGTTATGGCACGAAGCGCCTATCCAGCCGTGTACCCTGGGCCGATGCTGGATGGCCATGAGTTGGCGCGCGCTGAGATGAATGCCGTGGTTTGCTGAGATGGCGAGTTGCAAGTCGGCATTGACCAGCAGGTTGACCGCGTGGCTATGGCAAATTTCGCTGACGGTACGGTAAAGGTCGGCCAGGTCTTGTTCAGGCATCAGCGTTTTGGCGCGAAATTGCAGCAAACCGATGCCTTGGGCGATGATTTTGTCCAGATTGTCGAGCATCTCGCGGCGGCTTCGCCCTTCCAGGATGGCATAGCGCTCGGGTAGGCAGGCGGCGCGGATGATGGGACGGTTGGCCGCGGGAAAGTTGAAATCGCCCAGCCGTTCAGGTGCGATCCATTGCACGGCTTGTCCTTCCAGGCCTTGTGCTGTGCCGGTGAAATCGGTCGTTTGCCAGACATCGAGCAGAACGTCGCGATCGGGATAGCTGTGGCAGATTTTGATCAGCGGTCTTGCCTGGCCAATTTCGATGCCGACTTCTTCCTGAAACTCGCGGCGCAATGCCGTCAAAACGCTTTCGTGTGCTTCGACCTTGCCGCCGGGGAATTCCCACAAACCGCCTTGGTGCGCGTCGGCGTGGCGCTGGCTGATGAGTATGTCGCCTTGTGGATTGCGGACGATACCGACTGCGACATGCAGTGCCGGGCGTGTCATGGGTCAGGTGCGGTATTCAGCATTGATCTTGACGTAATCGTAGGAAAAGTCGCAGGTCAATACCTCCTCGCAGTAGTTGCCCCGTCCCAGACGCACGGTAATGCTGATTTCCTCTTGCTTCATCACGCGCTGGCCGTCCTGTTCGGTGTAACCGGGCGAGCGCCCGCCATTTTCGACGATGCAGACGTTGCCCAGGTAGATTTCGATGGCTTCCAGCACCATGTTTTGCACACCGGCGCGTCCTACGGCGGCCAGAATGCGCCCCCAGTTCGGGTCGCTGGCGAAGAACGCGGTTTTCACCAGCGGCGAATGAGCGATGGTCTTGCCGACTTGCAAGGCTTCGGCGGCGCTGGCGGCTTGTTCGACGACGATGCGTATCAGTTTGGTGGCGCCCTCACCGTCACGGATGATTAACTCGGCCAGGCGTTTGGCAACCGATGTCACTGCCGTGGCAAAAGCCTTGTACTCCGGTGTGTCGGCCTGGATGGTCGGTGCAGCGCTGCATCCGCTGGCCAGCAGTACGCAGGCATCGTTGGTGGATGTGTCGCCATCGACGGTGATGCGGTTGAACGAGGCTTCGGCAGCATCGAACAGGCAGTGTTGCAGCAAGGTGGCGTCGATTTTGGCATCGGTGGCGATGAAGCTCAGCATGGTTGCCATATTGGGTTGTATCATGCCGGCGCCCTTGGCTATGCCGGTGATGACAACCGGATGGCCACCAATTTCAATGACGGTCGATGCGCCTTTGGGGAAGCTGTCGGTGGTCATGATGGCGCGCGCGGCGTTATCCCAATTGACTTCGTCCAATGCGGCGACTGCTTTCGGTAAGGCCGAGGTCAGCTTGCCAACCGGCAACGGCTCGCCAATGACGCCGGTCGAAAACGGCAGAACCTGCTGGGCAATGCCGTCCATTTCGTCTGCTAGCGCCGCGCAACAGGCGAAAGCGTCGTGCAAGCCTTGTTTGCCGGTGCCGGCATTGGCGTTACCGGAATTGACCAGCAGCCAGCGCGGCCCCAGCGTCAGGTGTTCACGCGCCAGCAGTACCGGTGCCGCGCAGAATGCGTTCTGGGTGAACACGGCGGCGCAGTGGCCAGCGTCGGCCATGGCCATGACCAGAACGTCGTCGCGTTGTGTCTGTTTGATGCCAGCATTACAGGTGCCGAGCTGGATGCCCTTGACCGGGTGCATGAACGGAAATGTGACTTGACCTACTGCCATGTTCAATCCTTAGGGTGAAGGGGTGCGAATGTCTCGCAAAGTATTCAGCCGACGGCTACGACGACAATGTATTCGCCGTTTTCGGTGCGGGTTTCCAGTACCGTGTGACCGTTGACCCGGCACCAGGCCGGTATGTCGTGCATGACACCGGGGTCTGTGCATTCGACGGTCAGCACATCGCCTGTGTCCAAGGTTTTGATTTTGTCTTGTGTGCGTATGACGGGAAGCGGGCATAGCAGCCTGCGGGCATTGAGTGTGGTGTGCCTCATACGAACCAGGTCTCCGGAATGTCATCGCCATGCAGCGGTTTGACGGTGGTGTTGCGTTCGTTACCGTTGTGGTCGCGAATGGTGACGTCGACCTGTTCGGCATCGCGGCCTTGGCCATAGCGGGCGGTGATGCGGGCGGCCAGTTGCAGATCGTTTTCGTCGGGTGCGCCATCAATCAACACCAGCGGTCCCCGGTGACTGGCGCAGTTCATGCTGATGAATTGTTTTTTGTAGCCGCTCATGAATTGGGCTTCACCGTCTTCGCGGGCGATGATCAGTTTGAAGTTTTTGCTGGGGCGGATATGGCGGCCGACTTTCAACAGCATGACATCGTCCAGTTCGTAATCGCGCTTGCCGCGCGCCTGCCACAAGTCGACCAGTTTTTTCGAATAGCTTGCGTCGGTCAGAAAACAGCAGCCACCGGCCGGTTGGGCATAGTCGGTGAAGCCGAGCTGGCTGGCCAGTGTCATCTGTGGTTTGCGCGACCGGCCACTGAAGCCGAATAGTTTGGCGCGGGTTATCCAGCCTTCACGTTCCGGCAGGGTGGCGGGCAGGTTTTGTGCCGACAACGGACGAACCAGCAAGTCGTCGGCACCGGATTCGGCGGCAACGATGGGCATGGTCATTTTGCGCTGCGACATCGGGCGTTGGCCTACGACTTCACCGGTGATGATGAAATCGAAGTCGTTCTGCTGCATCCACTGCTTCGCCTTGTTCACCATGAAAATTTTGCAGTCCAGGCAGGGGTTCAGGTTGGCGCCGTAACCGTGTTTTGGGTTCAGCAACACCTGTTTGTATTCGTCGATGATGTCGATGATGTGCAGTTTGATGCCTAGCTGCTCGGCCACCCATAACGCATTGTTGCGCTTGACCTTGTCACTGTCTTGTTTGCGGATGGCGTGGGTATGGCCTTCGACGCAAAACCCGGTAAAGAAGTTGATGCCTTCGACGTGGATGCCTTGATCCATGATGGTTTTTGCGGCCAGCATCGAATCCAGGCCGCCGGAGATCAGGGCGACGGCTTTTCGTGATTGACTCATGAGGTAAAAACAACAATGCTTGAAAAACAGGGCATTATACGCGATCAGGCATTTGGGTCGTTCACTTCAACAACTTGCGCCATCTTCTTCTAAACTTGGCGGCGTGTCCAATCAACCCTGTGAACGATGCATTATGGAATTCCGTGACTACCTGAAAATACTGGTTCAACACGATGGTTCGGATTTGTATCTGACCGCTGATGCGCCGCCGGCTGCCAAGTTTCAAGGGGTTTTGAAGCCTCTGGAGGCTGCCAGGCTTAGCAATGAGCGTTTGAAGGAAATTGCCGATATTCTGATGAATGCCGATCAGCGTGCCAGCTTCGATCAGGTGCCGGAAATGAATCTGGCGATTTCGGAGCCGGGTATCGGTCGCTTTCGCGTCAACATTTTCAAGCAGCGTAATTGCTATGCCTTGGTGATCCGTAACATCAAGGTCGATATTCCCAATGCCGATACGCTGGGTTTGCCGCAAATCCTGAAAGACAAAATCATGGAAAAGCGTGGCCTGATTTTGTTTGTTGGCGGTACCGGGTCGGGCAAATCAACATCGCTGGCGGCCTTGCTGGATTATCGCAACAGTCATTCGTCGGGCCATATCATTACTATTGAAGACCCGATCGAATACATGCATCCGCACAAAAAGTCGTTGGTCAATCAGCGTGAGGTGGGTGTCGATACCGCAAGTTATGAGGATGCGTTGAAAAATACCTTGCGGCAGGCGCCCGATGTGATCCTGATTGGCGAGATTCGTACAAGGGAAACCATGGAGCATGCCTTGGCCTTTGCCGAAACCGGGCATTTGTGCTTGTCGACGCTGCACGCCAATAATGCCAATCAGGCGCTTGATCGCATCATCAATTTCTTTCCCGAGGAACGCCGACCGCAGTTGCTGATGGACTTATCGTTGAATTTACAGGCTTTTGTCTCCCAGCGCCTGGTGCCGACACTGGAAGGCAAGCGGGTTGCAGCAATCGAAATTTTGCTGGGCACCAAACTGGTTAGCGACTTGATTCAGCGCGGCGATGTGCATGCGATCAAGGAGGCGATGGAAAAGTCGGAAAACGTGGGTATGCAGACTTTCGACAGTCATTTGCTGAAGCTGTACAAAAGCGGCGTGATTTCGTTGGAAGAGGCTTTGCGTAATTCCGATTCACCCAACAATCTGAAGCTCAAGATCAATCTGAGCGAGGGTTTGGGGTCGGCAGTTGGTGGCAGATCCGAGAACGGGCGGTTGTCGGACAATTTGTCGTTAGAGGCAATCAGTAAGGATGATGAGGGTGTAGAGGATGTTTGATCGTGATGCCGATCAAGCCATTGGCGTTTGGCATTGAGTCGGCATCGTTGAAATTAAAAAAAAGGGGGTATTTCGCTCAAAGCCCGGGGATGCCCGTCAAACCATCAAGCGACCAGTTGTCGATGTCGTTGATCCCGCTCAAATCATCGCCTTTTGAATACTGGATGCGGCAAACGTAATGATGTGTAGCGTTTGCGCCGTCTTTTGAAGGCAATTCAAGCTGGGCGTTGATGATGTACTCGTAATTTCCAAGGCTCCATGCATTTGTCGGCTTGCTGGCGAATGACGCCGAGATTTCAGGCCCTAGCTTCTTGCTGATGTAGCTGTTGCAATGGGTGAAGGCAATGTTGGTCATCTCGTTGGAGATGGCGATTGAGCTGCCATCATCCTTGCTCTCCACCAAAAAAAGATCAGACGCTGCGATGTCTTGCATTAGCGGCAAAATGAACTTTATCTGCAAGGCGAGCAGACCGGCTAAGCACAAGGCGAATACTATAATTTTCTTTTGACTCATGGTGATATGCGGAATCCGGTGAGGTGTGGTTTTACGACTGACAGGTTGCCGAGTTTAACAAAAAACGCAGCCCTATTGAGCGACATAAATTTAGTCGTCATACGTCGATCAAAAGACCGCCAAAAATTGCTGAACAAGTGTATTGACAACCATTGCCGAGGTGGTAGACTGCCCGACACTCCTAGGGATGGAGTGTTCCGTAAAATGCGGAATGAAATTTTGGGAAAAACTAAAGAACTCCCGGATTTCCGGGATTTTATAATCTTTTAGGAGGTAGAAATGGCTGCTACAACTGAATCAGTTAAGGCTGATGCTGCGGAAGCACCGCTTTTAAATAAAAGAAACCTAACACTGGGTATCTTGCTGTACTTGGTGTTTTATAGCTGGGTTCGCTGGTACGAAGGTGTTTATGGCTGGTCTGCTGGCCTGGACTCGTTCGCTCCAGAATTTGAAACCTACTGGATGAACTTCCTGTACACCGAGATCGTTCTCGAGGTGCTGTTGTTCGCCGGTATCAATGGTTACATCTGGAAAACCCGTGATCGTAAAGTGATGTCAATTACGCCGCGTGAAGAGCTGCGTCGTCATTTCACACACTGGATATGGTTGGTTTGCTACGGTTGGGCTATCTACTGGGGCGCTTCTTACTTCACCGAGCAAGACGGCACCTGGCACCAAACCATCGTTCGTGATACCGACTTCACTCCAAGTCACATCATTGAGTTCTACCTGTCATACCCAATCTACATTATTACCGGTACTGCTGCTTTCATGTATGCAAAAACAAGACTGCCTACATATCAAGAAGGTTTGCACCTGATGTATCTGATTGCGGTTATCGGTCCATTCATGATTCTGCCCAATGTTGGTTTGAACGAATGGGGTCACACATTCTGGTTTATGGAAGAGTTGTTCGTTGCACCATTGCACTACGGTTTCGTATTCTTTGGTTGGGCTGCTCTCGCTATAATGGGTGTGGTGAACACCGAAGTAATGGCAATTGCCAAGCTGTTGAAAAAAGACTTGGCTTAATCGCTTAGTTTATAAAAGTAAAAATACTATCTCCTTTCTTGCTCTGCTCAGGTGGGGCAAGATAAGAGAAAAAAGTAAGAACATAATTTTAATTATTTAGGAGGTAAGCTAATGAGCGCATCTCAATCAGCTGTACGTTCTCGTGCGGAAGCGGTACAAGTTTCCCGTACGTTCGACTGGATGATTCTTTTTACGCTGTTTACAGCAGTTCTAGGTGGCTATCACATTCACTATATGTTGACTGGTGGTGACTGGGATTTCTGGACCGACTGGAAAGATAGGCGTCTATGGGTAACCGTAGCACCTATCGTTTCCATTACATTCCCAGCCGCTGTTCAGGCATGTTTGTGGTGGAGATACCGTTTGCCTATCGGTGCAACCCTCTCTGTTGTTGCTCTGATGATAGGTGAGTGGATCAACAGATATTTCAACTTCTGGGGTTGGACTTACTTCCCGGTCAATTTCTGCTTCCCATCTAACCTGTTGCCAGGCGCTATCGTGCTTGATGTGATTTTGATGCTGGGCAATAGCATGACGTTGACTGCTGTTGTGGGTGGTTTGGCTTATGGCCTGTTGTTCTACCCAGGTAACTGGCCTATCATTGCGCCTCTGCACGTTCCTGTAGAGTACAACGGCATGATGATGACTCTGGCTGACTTGCAAGGCTATCACTATGTACGTACCGGCACACCCGAATACATCCGTATGGTAGAAAAAGGTACATTAAGAACTTTCGGTAAAGACGTTGCCCCTGTGTCAGCGTTCTTCTCTGGTTTCGTTTCTATCATCATTTACTTCTTGTGGCATTTCTTCGGTCGTTGGTTTGCTAAAACCGACTTCATCTCCGATGATGCAACCTAGTTGTATATTGGTTGGATAAAAATGACAGCTGGCATGATTAAGCGGTATGTGCCAGAAAGATCTTAATTACAAATTCTCTAGTAATAGAGGAGGAAATATGAAATTAATTAAAGACAAGGTTGCAAAACTGTCCTTTGTCGCACTGCTTGTCTCTTTGACTGCAGCGATGTTTTACGCGCCTGCGGCTTCTGCTCATGGTGAAAAATCGCAGGCGGCTTTCATGCGTATGCGTACCATTCACTGGTTTGATCTGAACTGGTCAAAAGAAGAAGTTCCAGTCAATGAAACAATGACTATCTCTGGCAAGTTCCTGGTATTTGCAGGATGGCCAGAAACGGTTGACAAACCAGAAGTATCATTTTTGAACGTTGGTATCCCTGGTCCAGTATTTATACGTGCTGGATCTTGGATTGGTGGCCAACTGGTTCCTCGTTCGGTTTCTTTGGAACTGGGCGAAACCTATGAGTTCAAAGTGTTGTTGAAAGCACGTCGTCCAGGTGACTGGCACGTACACTCAATGATGAACGTTCAAGGCGGTGGCCCTATCATTGGCCCAGGTAAATGGGTAACCATTACCGGTTCTATGAGAGATTTCGTCAACCCAGTTACCACTCTGACTGGTCAAACGATCGATCTGGAACATTACGCTCTGGATAACGTTTACTTCTGGCACGCCGTATGGTTCGCAATTGCGTTCGCGTGGTTGTTGTTCTGGATCAAACGTCCATTGTTTGTTCCACGTCATATCGCTGTTGCCAGCGGCAAAGCAGATACTCTGATCTCTGCCGGTGACAAAAAAGTAGCAATGCTGTTCGGTGTGGGCACTCTGGTCGTTGTTGCAGCCGCTATGGGTGCAGCTAACGAAAAATACCCGATAACTACTCCGTTGCAAGCAGGCTTGATCCGTGGTATGAAAACCTACCAAATGCCTGAAGCTACTGTTTCAGTTAAAGTTGATGACGCTACTTACCGTGTACCAGGTCGCGCAATGCAAATGACTCTGACCATCACCAACAATGGTGACTCAGCGGTTCGTTTGGGTGAATTCAACACCGCAGGTGTTCGTTTCCTGGAGCCAGCGGTTCATGAAGATGAAACCAACTATCCTGACGACTTGTTGGCTGAAGAAGGTTTGACTGTTAGCGACAACAGCCCGTTGGCTCCTGGTGAGACTCGCACTGTTGAAGTGACTGCTTCTGATGCTGCTTGGGAAGTATATCGTCTTGCTGACTTGATCTACGATCCAGATTCTCGTTTCGCAGGTCTGCTGTTCTTCTGGGACGAAAACGGAACACGTCAAATGGTTACTGTTGACGCTCCGTTGATTCCATCCTTCATCTAAGCAATGAAGGCTTGACTAAGGCTTGTTCTTAGAGATCACCCCTGCTATCAAATAGATAGCAGGGGTTTTTTATTTGGTCAGATTAAATAAAGTTTTAGAAAAATGGCGATTAGCATTATTCGAAGGGTGTTACCAAGAACTTTTTTTGTGTTGTTAGTTGGTTTGCTGGCAGGTTGTGCGGAGAAAGATGCATACGAGCGGGCAGTTTTGCAGCAAATGCAAAATGAGAAAGATATTAAAGATTACAAAATTGACCCGCAGATAATGACAGCCTGCGTGGTAAGTGAAACAAGTAGCAGAATGCCTGGCTTGAATGCTATTGACCCAATTCGACGCCAAGCCCTGAAAAATTATACGGCTATGCTGGAACTGACGAAGTCGTCAGAGCCGACGAAAACACTGGAGGAGTTACGCACTGCTTTTGGCTCGCCTCAAGGCTTGGCCGATGCCCATGCTATTTATGCTGAAGCGGTAGTCAATTGCCTGTCAAATCTGGTTTCGAAGGCGGAAGAAAATTAAACATGCTGGTAGCGTTCGGTGCCTGTTGCTCAGCATCAGTTATAAACGCTCCTTGGATGGCAAGCGGCTAGCAAAAAGTTAGTGTGTGCTTTGGTCGATTTCATCGATGGCCTGCTCAAGCTCATCCGGGGCGAAATTTCTTATAGCAACCCCCCTAACTGATTCGATACAGTACAGGCATCCAACCATTTGCAGGAGTGTGCGTGATGAAACCCTATTCTGTTGATTTACGTGAAAAAGTGATTCAGG
>Ga0207951_100823_pt1 | contig 13328 bp, 10 predicted proteins | sample Subbio12Aug_8Bad_FD_184830 | JGI IMG/M metagenome (GOLD analysis project Ga0207951, IMG submission 184830) | Serpentinite rock and fluid subsurface biosphere microbial communities from McLaughlin Reserve, California, USA - CR12Aug_8Bad (SPAdes) | ecosystem: Environmental > Terrestrial > Deep... | reverse complement strand
AATGGGCGTTGGATTTATAATGATGAATGTTAAAAGTCCGATGCTTGTTTCAGTTGGTATGTATTTACCACTTGGTACCACATTTGCAATTTTTGTCGGTGGTTTAATTAAAGGTGCTGTTGAAATGGTAAATGCTAAGAGGAAATTTAACGATGCTCAAAAATCGAGAGTAGAAAATACAGGAATACTATTAGCAGCTGGATTGATTGCCGGGGAGGCACTTATCGGGTTACTCTTTGCCGGCTTTGCATTCTTTGAAATATCGCTATTCCATATTTTCGAAACTCCAAGTTTCTATATCAGCCTGGTTGTTTTCGCTATTATTGCCTGGTATTTAATAAAGGTACCAATTAATAACGCCGGAAAGCCGGAAGATCCAGCTCCGCCACAAGTATCAATGTAGTTCTTTAATAATTTTTTTTCCCCGGTGCAATTTTATTTTTGTATCGGGGAAAATTTTTTGTGGGAGATTAAATGCAATTAAGTTTCAGTGAACGTAAAAAAATTCTTAAGAAAGCAAATTACCTCGATTTACATCCGTTAAAATTACACAGCGAAGAAATTAGCGATAACATTGTAACAGTGCTCATTCCAAAATTCAAAAACAAATTTATTGTAAAACATATCGTACCAAAATTAAAATCACCTGATATAAAACTTAAGCTGGATGAGATCGGTTCTGCAACATGGTTATTACTTAACGGAAAGAAAGATGTAAGAACTATTTCCAAACATTTATTGGAGAAGTTTGGTGAAAAAATTGAACCGGTTAATCAGCGTTTAACAAAATTTTTAACTAATCTATACGAACAGAAACTAATAACTTTCAAAGAAATAAATAAGGAGGTTTAAGATGGGTAATATTTTAGGGGGATTAAAACCTGAATTGTTATGGAATCACTTCGAAGAAATTTGCAGCATACCGCATCCATCGCGTAAAGAACAAAAGCTTGCACATTATGTAATTGGTTTTGCAAAGAATAATAATCTGGAATATGAAACAGATGAATTTGGAAATATTGTAATTCGTAAACCGGCTACCCCGGGTTTCGAGAACAGAATTCCTGTTGTTCTTCAAGGTCATCTTGATATGGTTGCAGAAAAAAATAATGATGTTACACACGATTTCGATAAAGACCCAATTCAACCTTATGTGGACGGTGACTGGGTAAAAGCGCGTGGAACTACACTTGGCAGCGATAACGGTATTGGTGTTGCTGCTGCTTTGGCAGTATTAGAATCTAAAGAATTGCAACATGGTCCGGTTGAAGCATTATTTACTCTCGATGAAGAAACCGGTCTTAATGGTGCTCAAGCACTTAAACCGGGTTTTCTAAAATCGAAAATTCTTATCAACCTCGATTCTGAAGAAGACGGTGCATTTTATATCGGTTGCTCTGGCGGTCAAAATACTTTTGTTAAATTCACATTCAAACCTTCCGAAGTTCCTGCTAACACTATTGCATTCGAAGTAAAAGTAAAAGGTCTTAAAGGAGGTCATTCCGGTCTGGATATAAACACCGGAAGAGGGAATGCAATTAAATTAATGGCTCGGTTACTACATGAACTCAATTATAAATTTGGTGTAAGATTAGTAAGTATTAATGGCGGTAGCAAACATAATGCAATTCCGCGCGAAACCTTTTCTGTAATCAGAGTTGCAAAAAAAACTGCTCATGATGTCCTATCTTATGTCGAAAATTATAATTCAATTGTAAAGGCTGAACTTGCCAGCGTTGAACCAAACTTAGAAGTAGTTGCTTCTGAAGTAAAATCCAAAGCCAAGGTGATGGATAAAACTACAGCGGCGAATCTTATCGATTCACTTTACTCTGTTCAGAATGGCGTAATTAAAATGAGCGCAGATATTGAAGGACTGGTTGAAACTTCGTCTAACCTTGCTGTAGTTAATTCTAAAGGAAAAAATGTTGAAGTAATTTTGAGCCAGAGAAGTTCGGTTGAAACTGAAAAGAAAGATATCTCCAATGCAGTAGCTGCTACATTTAGACTCGCCAAAGCAGATGTAAAACAGGGTGATGGTTACCCCGGCTGGAAACCCGATATTCATTCTCCGGTTTTATCTGTTATGAAAGGTGTTTACGAAAACATGTATAACAATCATCCTGAAGTAAAAGCAATTCATGCCGGTCTTGAATGTGGAATAATTAAAGAGAGATTTCCAGATATGGATATGATTTCATTCGGTCCAACTATTACAGGTGCTCACTCTCCCGATGAAAAAGTTCAGATAAGTACTGTAGAAAAATTCTGGAATCTTTTATCTAACGCATTGAGGAACATTCCTGCTGTATAAAAAAAACTATTGTTTTTGGTCATGCTCTCAAGGTTATTTTTACAAGAGAGCATGATCATGAGCAAGATTATGATCATGATTAATTAGAGATATAATGGAAAATCAAATATCAAATAAACCGGAACCCTCCGCTGTTTTCAGGTGGATTATTTTAATTTTTGTTTCTCTTGCAATGTTCGGTAATTACTATATCTACGATAGTATTAGTCCGCTTGCCGATCTGCTTGTAAAACAACTTGGTTTTACTGATTCCAACATTGGATTGCTGCAAGGTATTTATAGCGTTCCGAATGTTCTAATGGTTTTAATTGGCGGAATAATAATTGATAAAATCGGCACACGGATTTCAACATTTATTTTTACCGCACTCTGTTTAACCGGAGCAATTATAACTGCTTCATCTAACGATTTAACTTTTATGGCAATTGGACGGCTTGTATTTGGTCTTGGGGCTGAATCAATGATTGTTGCAGTTACTACCGTTATTGGAAGATGGTTCAAAGGAAAGCAACTTTCGTTTGCATTCGGTTTGAATTTGACCCTTGCAAGATTAGGATCATTTGCTGCTCTTAATTCTCCAACATGGGCAAGAGGTTTATACGATAGTTGGCAATATCCGTTACTAATTTCTGTTGCAGCCGGTGTCATTTCAATTCTATCGGTTATAATTTATTGGGGAATGGACACTTATGCAGAAAAAAATTATTCACTTCGTCCGGTTCCTAAACAGGATAAAATTAATTTCAAAGAAATATTTTCGTTCAGTAATTCATACTGGTTCGTTGTACTTCTATGTGTTACTTTTTATTCAGGAATATTTCCATTCCAGACATTTGCCGTTAAATTTTTTATTGATGTTCATGGTACTACAAGGGAATTCGGCGGATTCCTTTCGAGTATGCTCACGCTCTCTGCAATGATTTTAACACCATTATTCGGTTTGTTTGCAGATTATATCGGCAAGAGATCATTATTGATGATGTTCGGTTCGATTATTCTTATTCCGGTCTACTTACTATTGGCTTACACAAATGTTACGTTATACATTCCAATGGCAATGATGGGATTGGCTTTTTCACTTATTCCTGCAGTAATGTGGCCGTCTGTGGCAATAATTGTTGATGAAGCCAAATTAGGAACCGCCTACGGATTAATGACTATGATTCAAAACATTGGGCTGGCCGGATTTAACTTTATTATTGGTTGGGCTAACGATTTTTCGGGCGGATATACTCTTGGTATGTGGATCTTTTCTTCGCTCGGATTTTTCGGACTTATATTTGCATTTCTATTGCGAAGAAGTGAAATGGGTCCAAACTCACATGGATTAGAAAAAGGAATTAAAAAGTACTAATAAGAAGTTAGGTTTATTTTTTGTAAATTATTGCCGGGAATGGAGAAAATTCATTTAATGAAGAATAATAATTTTATTAGAAATTTTACTTTGCTTATAATTATTCTATTTCCATTCTATTCAGCATACCCGCAAACATTCGGATTTGGCTGCTTGGGTTTGAGTGGATTTTATGCCGGTTTTTCGGAACAACAATATAAGGTTGACGGCATTAATCAATATATTAAACTGAACTACTATGGACCCGTTCCTAAATCCAATGTTGAATTTAAGAAAGGAACCGGTTACAGAATTGGTGCAAATATTTTCCGTGCAAAGTTCGATAACTTTTTTATTTCTGCCAAAGGATATTATCAGTTTATTAAAGAGAATCATGAACAGAGTGCTAACGATCAGAATTCGGTAATCAAAAACAAATATCAGCTATCACTCAATCATTGGGGATTGGCGCTGGATCTTGGTGTTCCACTTTTTTCCATTGTTGATTTTAAGGTTGTTGAAGGCGGAGTTGTTTTTCATAACAGTGAATTTGTTCACACAACTTTTAGAGATGAAAATCAATTATCAGAAATTAAATATGAACCTCGGTCGAATAAGGTGAACTATTACATTGCAACTGGTTTAATTATTCACATTGTTCCTGATTATATTAGCTTAGAAGGAACAGCAAGCTATAGCTTTCTAAAAGTTGATCAGATGGATTTAAAATCAGAATTATTAACAGGTCCAACAAAAATTTCTAATCCGGTCTCAAAAGGCGGATTGATGACAACCGTTCAATTGAATATCGGTATTCCACTTTAAGAGGTATTTATGAAACTTACTGCTCTTGATAAAGCTTCCATTATTGCAATTCGTGATTGCATGGGCACTCAATCAAATGAATCTGTGTTAATCGTAACTGACGAATTGAAAAGAAAAATCGGTTATAGCTTATATAAAAATAGCTTATCACTCGGTCACGAAAGTCTTTATATCGAAATGAAATCGAGAGAGATGCACGGACAGGAACCTCCGAAACAAATTGCCGAATTAATGAAAATGTTTGATGTTGTTTTATGTCCAACAACAAAATCCTTAACACATACAAATGCAAGAAGGGAAGCATCCGCACTCGGTGCAAGAATTGCTACATTTCCCGGTATTACAGAAGATGTAATGATACGCGGACTTAATGCAGACTATAAAAAAATTGCAGCACTTACAATAAAACTTACTGATATATTAACTAAAACAAATGTTGTTAAGGTAACAGCACCAAATGGAACTGATATAACAATGGATATTTCCACCCGCATAGGTCACGCAAGCAAAGGATTATTCCACGCAAAAGGGGAGAGTGGTAATTTACCAACCGGAGAAGCTTACATTGCACCTCTCGAAGGAAAATCCAATGGCGTTTTTATTGTTGATGGTTCAATGGCCGGGATCGGGGTAATTAAAAGTAAACCGATAAAATTTGTTGTTGAAGGTGGATTTGCGGTCGAAATCTCCGGAGGTTCTCAGGCAGATAAGTTGAATAAAATTTTACATGATTATGATATGTCAGCCCGTAACATTGCTGAATTTGGTATTGGAACTAATGATAAAGCTAAGTTAAGCGGTTTACTTCTTGAAGATGAAAAAGTTATGGGTACAATTCATATTGCTATTGGTGATAATAAATCGATGGGTGGAAATGTAAATGTTCCTATTCACCTTGATGGAGTGGTTAAAAAACCGACGGTTTACTTTGATGGCAAAATGATTATGAAAAATGGTAAACTTCTTATATAACCAATACGGCTTTGCTGCAAATTTTATTTTCGTAAAAATTAATTGAAAATCCAATCAATTTTTCATACCTTTGCCAGCTAAAAATCCACAAAAAAGCCAAAAACCATGAAAATTCTTAATGACTTAAATCAGGAACAGCTGAAAGCCGTTGAGTACAACTCCGGACCCCACATGATTGTAGCCGGTGCTGGATCTGGAAAAACACGCGTTTTAACCTATAAAATCGCTTATTTAATCGATAAAGGGCTGGAACCGGAATCAATTCTTGCTCTCACATTTACAAATAAAGCTGCAAAGGAGATGAAAGACCGTATCCGTTCCCTTGTTGGTAAAAAAGCCGGTTCACTCTGGATGGGTACTTTTCATTCAATTTTTGCTAAAATCCTTAGAGTGGAAGCAAAAGCTATTAACTATCACTCTAATTTCTCAATTTACGACCGCGAGGATTCAATTTCTCTTGTAGGAAATGTATTGCAAAGTCTGAATATTAATCTCGAAAATCTAACCCCGAATGGTGTTCAGCATAAAATAAGTTATCTTAAAAACCAGATGATTAAACCGGAAAACTTCGGTAAGCATATGGCTACGACCCTTGCCGATAAAAAATTCTTGGAAGTCTATATCGAATACAATAAAAGGTTGTTTGAAAACAATGCAATGGATTTTGATGATCTGCTATTAAAACCAATCGAACTATTTAATGATAATCTTAAAATTCTTTCCAAGTATAAAAAACAATTCAAGTATATTCTTGTTGATGAATACCAGGATACAAATAAAGCACAATATGAGTTACTAAAACTTTTAAGTCCGGTAAAAGATAAAATTTGTGTTGTTGGCGATGATGCTCAAAGTATTTATAGCTGGCGAGGTGCCGAAATTAAAAATATGCTCAACTTTAAAAAAGATTTTAAAGGAGCTAAAATTTTCAGGCTCGAACAAAATTACCGTTCAACAAAATTGATTCTTGCTGCTGCCGATTCCATAATTAAGAACAACACAGAACAGATTACAAAAACATTATGGACAGAAAACAATGACGGAGAGGAATTAACATTAATTAGAGCATCCGATGAAAAAGATGAAGCGTTCCAGATAGCAAAGAGAATAAAGAAGGAAATTTCTACACGCAAGATTTCATTGAATGATATTGCACTATTTTACCGCTTGAATTCACAATCCCGTGCTCTTGAAGATGCATTAAGAAGAGAAAAAATTCCTTACAAAATTGTGGGCGGAGTAGAATTCTATAGAAGAAAAGAAGTTAAAGATGTAATTGCATATTTAAGAGTGCTTACAAATCAGAACGATGAAGAAAGTTTATTGCGTATAATGAATTTTCCGCAAAGAGGAATTGGTAACACATCTATTTCCAAAATGATTGCTTTTGCCCGTAAACTTAATCTCTCACTCTTTGCAACGATGTCGCGAGTATTCGAAGTTATTGAAGTTAAAGAACGAATTCAGAAAAATGTTAAGCAATTCAAATTATTGCTCGATAAATATATCGATCTTAAAGATAAGCTCTCTGTTGGCGAATTAACTTCTGCTCTTGTTGATGAACTTGGAATTCTGAAAATTTATAAGGAAGAAAATACTCCAGAATCGATGAGCCGGTATGATAATATTCAAGAACTCCTTAGTGCAGTACAGCAACATAGCAAGGAAAATCCTGATTCAACGCTCGATGAATTTGTTGCTGAAGTCTCTCTTATTTCAGGAGTGGATCAATATAATGAAAGAGAAAATTCAGTAACTCTAATGACAGTTCACAGCGCTAAAGGTCTTGAATTCCCGCTAATATTTATTACCGGATTAGAAGAAGATATCTTTCCGCTCAATCCAAGATTCGATTCCGATTCTAAGTTAGAAGAGGAAAGAAGGTTGTTCTATGTTGCCTTAACACGCGCACAACAAAAAGTATTTCTTACCTATGCCCGTTCGCGTTATAGATTCGGCGAGGTTGCTTATCAAAGTAAATCAAGATTTTTAGATGAACTTGATGAAGACACATTTGAGGAATTAAACGGTGCAGGTCGTAAATCCGGAAGACGTAAAAGAGATTTAACTGATGAATTTTATCAGGAAAGTTACGATGACTATGATCAGGAACGTAGGTCGCTGCGTGTTGGAAGCCGTGTTGTTCACCAGGTCTTTGGTGTTGGAAAAATATTACAAATAGTTGGTACCGGTGAACTTCAGAGAGTTACAATTGCATTCGAAGAGAATGGTACAAAACAATTGTTATCTAAATTTGCCAATCTAAAACTGTTATAAAATTAAGGGGAAAGAAAATGAAAATAGGTGTTTTAACAGGTGGCGGAGATTGTCCGGGATTAAATGCAGTTATAAGAGCTGTTGTAAGAAAATCTTTACAGTACGGACACGAATTAATTGGTATTAAAGAGGGCTGGCGAGGTCTTCTTGATAATAATTATTGTAAGCTTGATAGAGAAGCAATTTCCGGAATACTCCATAGAGGAGGTACAATTATTGGCACATCACGGACAAATATTTACAAAGTTGCGAATGGTGAAGAAACGGTTAAAAAAAATATGGAAGCTAACGGAATTGAAGCTCTGATTGCAATCGGTGGAGAAGATACACTTGGAATAGCTTCAAAACTCTTCAAAGCCGGAGTTAAAGTTGTTGGAGTTCCAAAAACAATTGATAATGATCTTAATGCAACCGATTATACATTCGGTTTCGATACTGCTGTTAATATTGCAACTGAAGCAATCGATCGATTACATACAACTGCAGAAGCTCATAACAGAGTAATGGTAGTAGAAGTAATGGGAAGACATGCTGGATGGATTGCAATTCATTCCGGTATTGCCGGAGGTGCGGATATTATTCTTGTTCCTGAAAAACCTTTTAATATTGAAGCTGTTTGCGATGTAATAAAAAAACGTCACGAAAGCGGAAAAAGTTTTAGTATAGTTGTTGTTTCCGAAGGAGCAAAAATTCAAACCGAAGAACAAACTGATAAAGATGGTTCATTTATTCTTAGCAGTCTAAAGAAAGATGCTTTTGGACATGTAAAACTTGGTGGAATTGGAAACGTTGTTGCAGAAGAAATTGAAAAGAGAACGGGATTTGAAACAAGAGCTACAATTCTTGGCTATATTCAACGGGGCGGAAGTCCAACTGCTTTCGATAGAGTTCTTGCTACACGTTATGGAGTTTTTGCTGCTGATCTTGTAAACAATGGATACTGGGGCAAGATGGCTGCTTTAAGAGGAAAGGACATTGTTGCTGTAGATTTGGCTGATGCAACCGGAACTCTTAAAACTGTTGATGATGATCTGTTGAGTGTTGCTGAAACTTTTTTCGGATAAAAATAAAAAACCTTCGAGGTAAAATAATTACCTCGAAGGCTCTCTTCTAAATTTATTTCTATTCCTTATTTATTTCTATCCCTTATCACTTTTTTCCTTCACTAATTCTTTATGAGGGATGTGCTTCATCGAAAAATAATTTTTAACGTCATTCTTCAATACACCCGAAAGTAATATTATAGTCAAGAGGTTTGGCGCTGTCATAAATCCAAGTGCAGCATCTCCAAATGCCCAGATAGCTTCTAATTCTGCAATTGCACCGATAAATACAAATACTATAAATACCCATTTGTAAGGTAGAATTGCTTTCTGTCCGAATAAATAGTGCGACGCTCTATCACCATAGTACGACCAGCTGATAATTGTTGATGTAGCAAACAACAATACACCAAGCGTTACAATTTTATCACCATAATCAAAAAGCCAGCTTAATCCCTGTTTAAATGCAAGCGAGGTTAATAAACTTGCATTATAAAGTGTTCCCTGGAAATTTGGGTCGATATGGTTAACATAAAATTGAGTATGATGCCATGATTCAGTACTTATAATTACTAAACCGGTTAATGTGCAAATTGTAATCGTATCAATAAAAGGTTCTAATAGTGCTACTGTCCCTTCTCTTACACCATATTTAGTTTTAGCAGTTGAGTGCGCAATTGGAGCGCTTCCTTGTCCGGATTCGTTTGAATATAATCCTCGTTTAACACCCCATAAAACAGTATTGAGCCAGATTAGGAAAGTACCGCCTCCAACTCCGGCAATTTGAGCAGGTGGATTAAATGCATATTCAAAGATCATCCCGAATGCTGGTATTACATCATGTAAATTGGTAACCAATACAACCAGCGATGCAAAAACATAAACTACAGCCATAAATGGGGAGAGGAATCCAGTAACATTTCCAATTCTTTTAATACCTCCAATTATCACAAGCGCGATTAAACTCGATAGTAATAACCCAATAATTATTTGTGTGTAGGAAACAGAAAAGTTACCAATAATATTATGTTGAATCGTCCAGAAGCTTGTTGTTCCAAGAATTTGTTTTGTCTCTGAGAACAGCTGATCGGAAAGTGTAAATGCTTGTATTGCGTTACCGGTTGCAAAGGAACAGATAACGGCAAAACTTGCAAATAGAATTGCAAGCCATTTCCATTTTTGACCCAATCCCTTTTCAATTGTATACATTGGTCCACCCGCAGCCGAACCATCGGGTAAAATATCGCGGTACTTATGTGCTAGTGAAACCTCTGCAAATTTTAGTGCTGTGCCAAATAAACCTGTCATCCACATCCAGAAGAGTGCACCGGGTCCGCCATAATAAATTGCAGTTGCAACTCCAGCTATATTTCCAATTCCTACTGTTGCAGAGATTGCAGTGGCAAGTGCTTTGAAATGGCTTAGATCTCCGGCGTCATTTGGGTCATCATACGTTCCGGCTGTTACTTTAATTCCATGCCAGAAATATCTTATTTGTGGAAAGAGAAGTTTGAATGTAATAAAAACACCAGTGCCTAATAATAGGAGAAGCATTAAAGGAATTGATCCTAATGGAACATCTTTACTTGGAAAGTTTTTTATACTTTCAATATTTCCGGGAAAGGACCAGACAGTATTAAAAAATTCCTGTCCGCCGAAAATGAAGATTGCAAAGATAATTCCTAACGTAATTATTCCGGCTGTTGATTTTTTCATATTGGTCTACATTTAGTTGTGGAATAAAGTTATTTATAAAATTCCGATTGAACTTAACAACACAATAATAATTAAGACCGGTGCAATAAATCTTAAAATTATTTTCCAGAAAATTATTAGCCAGGGGAATTTATCGAATAATTTTTCTGAACCCTCTTTTACAAGTAATTTAACTTTATCAAATCCCCACAGCCATCCAACAAATATTGCTATAAAGAATCCACCTATAGGAAGCATTAAATTAGAAGAGATAAATTCAGTAAGATCAAAAAATGTTTTTCCAATTATTTTAAAATCGGCTAAAGCATTAAATGAAAGAGCGCTTGGAATTCCTAAGAGAGTAACTAAAGAACCGAATACAATAACAGCATTTTTTCTTTTCCAGCCTTTTTCATCAACAAAATATGCTGTAACTACTTCCAGCAACGAAACGGTTGAGGTAAGTGCTGCAAGCGAAAGTGCAAAGAAGAAGAAGACTGCAAAGTACCATCCGCCCGGCATCTTAGCGAATACTACCGGTAATGTTCTGAATATTAAACTTGGTCCAACGTCTGGATTCTGACCGGTTGCAAATACAACAGAGAAAATACAAATACCAGCAATTATTGCAACAGATGTATCAAGGAATGCAATCCACAAAGATGAAACCGGAATATTATCTTTTTTAGTTAAGTAACTTCCATAAGTAAGCATTGCACCCATACCAAGACTCATTGAAAAAAATGCTTGTCCGAGTGCAGCAAGAATTACATCGGAATTTATTTTACTCCAATCCGGGTTAAATAAATAATCCAGACCTTTATATGAACCATCGAGTGTTAAACCATATATCATTAGTCCTAGTAGAAGAACAAATAATAACGGCATCATTATTTTACTCCCAAGTTCAATTCCTTTTTGAACACCAAAATAGACGATGCCCATTGTAAGAATCATAAATACAACAAGTAATAAAACATTCCAGACAGGGTCGTGTGTTAAAACAAAAAAATGTTCGGAAGCTTTTTCAGCAACATCATAATTAAGCAAACTTCCGTTTATTGCTTCAAATAAATACCCTATAGTCCAGCCGGCAACAACAGAATAAAAGGAGAGAATAACAAAACCGGCAACAACACCCATTCCTCCAATTCCATGATAGAATTTAGAAGTAGTTAATACCTTAAAGGAGCCAACCGGATTTTTTTGAGCAGTTCTACCGATTAAAATTTCTGCAATTAGAACTGGAATACCAATTGCAAGAACACATAATATATAAACGAAAATAAAAGCGGCACCGCCATTTTGTCCGGCTAAGTAGGGGAAACGCCAGATGTTGCCGAGACCAACTGCAGATCCCGCTGCCGCAAGTATAAATCCGATTTTGCTTCCCCAATGTTCTCGAGGTGAATTCATAGAGTTGCATTTCCTGTAGAATGTTCGAAAAAAATTTGCGCTAATATTCAACATTAATTCTTTATACGCAACAGAAAAATGAATTAACCATCTATTATATGTTTCTTTTTCTAATTATAAATTTTGTATTTGTAATATATACTCTACTCGAAGGTAGTAATTTTATTAGTTGCATTGTTACTAAGGAGTGTTAACTAGGGATTTTTACCGTAAAGACTTATTAGACTAGAAAAAATCCTATCGTTATAGTAAATGGGATTAATATTTTCTATAGTATTATATAAATTGAAAATTCATGTAAGATATATTGGAATATGGTCTAGCGCATACTTCGCAATAAATAAATTGAAACCTCTGAAATATTATTCAGAATTTAAAAACTTTTTAATGAATAGTGTAGTAAGAGAGTAAACCAACCGGAGAAGAATATGCGCACCAATAAGATTAATAATATCGATTTGTTTACTCAAGCAGCCAACGAAGGATTCGAGAAACATATAAAGACCCAAAGTAAACGAGCATTGGAAACGATTAATCAAAAAATAAATTGGAGGGATCTAATAACTCCAATAGAACAAAAGTTAGATCTGAGTAAAAATAAAAACTCAGAAGCTGGTAGAAGACCGTTTTCATTAGAAGTGATTGTAAAGTGTTTCATTCTCCAAACGATTTATAATCTATCAGACCCACGTCTTGAGGAAGAAATAGCCGATAGAAGAAGTTTTCAAATATTTCTAGGAATAACCAGCGGAGATTCAATCCCCGATGAAACGACACTTGTTCGTTACCGCAAAACATTTTCTTCTTTGGGATTAGATAAGATGCTATTTGATAGATTCAACAAGCAGTTGCAGCAAAATCAATTGATAGTAGGAAAAGGTACTATAGTAGATGCTACGATCAAACAAGCCCAAGCAACACCATCAAGTAAAAAAGACCATGATGCAAACTTCACCAAGAAACCAGGTAAAACTTATTACGGATATAAAGGACATATCGCAATTGATGAAGACAGTCAGATCTAGAAAGAGACTTGAGTTCACCAAAGCAAGCCTTCACGACTCAAATGCATTTAATAATCTTGTAGATTACACAGAAGAAGCAGTATTTGCAGATAAGGGCTATGCTAACAAACCAAGAAGAAAGAAACTCGAATCTAAAGGAATATTTGACGGCATCTTGGAAAAAGGTTACCGCAATAAACCATTAACTCCGGTTCAGAAAAAAGTAAATCGATTACTCTCAAGTATCAGAAACAGAGTCGAGAAAACTTTTGCATTTATGAAAAACGTCTTGGGCTATGAAAGGTGCAGTTACTATGATCTCGAGAGAAACCGCTTTGAGTTCACGTTTGCCGCTTTTGTTTTTAACATAAGGAGAATGATATCGTTGACTACTTAATTTCTGCACAAATGAGTCAACAGACGACTCAATAAAGCAGACAACACTATTT
>Ga0207951_100822_pt1 | contig 13331 bp, 10 predicted proteins | sample Subbio12Aug_8Bad_FD_184830 | JGI IMG/M metagenome (GOLD analysis project Ga0207951, IMG submission 184830) | Serpentinite rock and fluid subsurface biosphere microbial communities from McLaughlin Reserve, California, USA - CR12Aug_8Bad (SPAdes) | ecosystem: Environmental > Terrestrial > Deep... | reverse complement strand
TTGCACAGGCTCGCAAACATCACGCACGAAGTCCAACTCACTGGCCACAATGGGCAGCCCGATCTGGCGAGCCTCGATCAGCGGCAGCCCAAAGGATTCGCTGATGGAGGGAAACACAAGCGCCTTTGACTGCGCGTACAGGCGCATCAGATCGTCATGTGGCAGCTGGCCGAGGTCCGAAATCCGCAGGCCGTGTTCGGCAATCCGGAGGCGAATCCAAGCCGCCAGAGCCGCATCGCGATCCGACAGCGTCAAGGCCAATGAGGGCTTCAGGCCCTCCCTGGCCAAGAGCACCCAGGCCTCGACCAGGCGCACATGATTTTTGTGCGCCACACCGTCTGCGACATAGATAAAATCCCAGCGGGCAGGTTCGTTGCCCGCCATTTGCGTCGCGGCCTCTGAGAACGGCAGGATGCGGATGCTGACCGGCTTTTTGCCATACCATTTTTGCAGCTCACGCGCCATCGAGGGCGTCTGCACCCAATAGCTTGCACACCGATGTCGAAACAAGCGGGCGACGGTCTGCTCGAAGCGCAGGCGTTGACGGGTGCGCCAGGCAAAGGAACGGAGCGGCACCAAGCCGAGATAGTTCCGGTTCTGCTGGAAGATGATCAGCTTGCCCTTGTTGGGCAACAAGGGCGGGAGGCCATGGAAACAAAGTATGTGATCGTCCGGGCCGGAATTTTTTGCCAAGGTGAACTCAGCCCTCAGACGCGAAGCAAAAGAAGGAACCACCCATTCGACTTGGGAATTGGCCGGCAAATGAAGACGGGACTGAGCACGCGCATCCAGCCATGCAACAAGGCACCAATCATCGGGCCATGCCTTCAGCAGGGACTGCAGCAGGACAACACCTCCGCCGCCATGTATATTCGGCGCGTACAGGAGGAGGCGCCTGCATTGCGGGCTCAATCCCTGGTCCCTCGGTAGACGTCCTTCCTGCCCAGACCAAGAGGTGCCACCCTGCGTAGAGCGTGACGCAGCCTGTTATCCACACCTGCCAACAGCCTGCGAAATGGTTGCTCTGGACGAGCGTTGAAAGAAGTAACATTAAAATAATCTGAGCCAATCGGCGAACATGGAGAGAAATAATAATTAGAAACGCATTTCCGCGTTCTTTCTACACGCACTTCACTGACAGAATGCCAAGACCATGGTGTAGTTTCCATAATTATCATTCGATTGAATTTGCTTACAAGGGTAATATTTTTTAATACACTATTATCCCATAGTTCCAAGTTTCCACCGTTCTCAAAATTCCAATCTGGAGTTACATAATAAAGTAAATTGAGTGTTCGGTAATATTTTCTTGTTCCATCATGCGAATTATCCAGATGAGGCCCAAGATAATGTTTCTTTATCATTGCACTTAAACCGCCTGCGTAAAGACTTTGGTCAGGAATTTGATTTTTAATTCCTGTAATCTGCTCAACCGCAGCTACCACCCTTGGATCCTGAATTGCAAACGTGATATTTCCAACTAAGGGATCAAGTTTTTCCAAATTTTTGGATGTGTACTTTTTTTCCCGGAAGCTGCTCATTAACCGCATGCAATCAGGATTGGGGAAAGCTGTGGAAATTTGCTCTGCAATGCTTTGCGGCAAAAGATCATCTATTACACAGTAACGAACACCAATATCTTTACTGGATTCTTGAAATTCCTCGGAAAGTTTATCAATCATTGGTTCAATTCTAGATAAAATTAAATTAACCAATGTATTATGATCAATATTTGACATTGTAGTTTCCATTTTTTATTTCCAATCATCTTTTAAATAATTGTGAAATACTGAAATCTATGAAAAATCACGCAAGTAAATCGCATCTCACCTGTTTCTCGTTTTTCTGCGAGTTATAACGAGAGTCCGGAGTTTTCATGGTGCTCTTGGATGACGGCCGGGGCAAGCTGGCCGGCGGTGGCGGGGTCGGAATCCAGATGCGGTTTATGAGTCGGTGATCTGGGCAGGTTTCGACCTGATTGCATCCGGTCAACGGCTCCATTTCCTTGTTTTCCCGCATGGCTCTCCGATGCCGGTGATTCCACTGCACGGAACATGCGCCAGTGCCGCGATGTCCATCTGGTTCAGGGCTGTTTTCGCCCGGTAAGACGCGCAATTTCCTCGGCTGCCTGCCTCTGGATGATCTCGGGCAGATGAGCGGACAGCCAGGCTTCCACCTGCGGTCGTATCAGCTCGGCCAGAAACTCTTCCACGGTCTTGCCTGCTGGCGGAATGGCCTTGCGGACAGCCGGCTTTCCAGCCGATGCAGCAGGCATCGCCCTTGTCGCTGAACGCTGATCGGTCTCCGGGATGCTCTCTGCCGCGCCCCCGGGATCCTGCGTTCCAGTATCCGGCATCGCCCGCATTTCCTGTCCGGACGGCGGCGGAGCCTCTCCGCCCACGGTCGCCCGGATCGAATCGAGGATCGATGCGAGATTGGGGTCGAGTGGTTTCTTGCTCATGCCCATCGCCTTACTGTTGGGGCCCCATGAGCGGGGCCGTGTTCCGGATGCGGTCCTCGCGCGGATCGGGATCATAGCCGAACTCGCTCCACCATTTGCCGGATACGCGCGCGGCATTGGCTTCGGCATCATGACGGCCCACGGGCACACCCTGTAGAACGGTTTCGATATCGCCGATGCTCTGGAACAGCCTGTAGGTGTTCACATATCTGTCGCGCTCGGCCTGCACCAGCGAAACGCGGGAATTCAGCAATTCCTGTTCGGCGTTCAGCACGTCGAGGATATCGCGGGTTCCTACCAGATTTTCCTGGCGGACGCCCTCGGCCGCCAGCGCGTTTGCCTCCACCTGCGCCTTGGCAGATTCAATCACTGCTTTTGATGTCTGGACCAGCGTCCAGTTGTCGATCGCGCTTTCCACAACCAGCCGTTCGGACTGGGCGATCCGTTCCAGCGCCTCGCTCTGTCGTGCCTGCGCCTGGCGGACCCGACTTGCGATGAGTCCGCCAGTGAACAGCGGCATGCCGGCCGAGACCCCAAGATCGGGCGAAAAGCCTGTCAGCCCGGAAAGATCGCCACTGCCCTGCACATAGCGGGCGCCGGCAAACAGGCCGACAGATGGCCCGCGCCCGGCCTTGGCGGCGCGAACATCTTCAGCAGCCGCCCTTTCGGTAAGGCGCGATGCGGCAAGCGAAGGGTTGCTGATCAGTGCGGAATCGCGGGCTTCTTCTGCCGTTTGCGGGATCAGCGGCAGCGGCGGCAGCGGTGCAAGGTTCTGCGGTTCCCGGCCGACGAGCCGGCGATAGGCCTGGCGCGACATGCTCAGTTGAGCGCGCGCGGCCTGCAGGTTCGCCGAAGCCGCCGCCAGGCGCGCCTCGCTCTGCGCCACGTCGGTGCGGGTCAGGTCTCCCACCTCGAACCGGTCGCGCGATGCCCGAAGCTGCTGTTCCAGCACCTTCACCTGGCCCTCGTTCAGGCGAACCAGCGCCTCGGAGCGCAGCACATCGGAATAGGCCGTGACGGTATCGGTGATCACTGCAAGCTCGGTCGCGCGAAGCGTTGCGCGGGCCGAAGCGATCCGGGCCTGCGCTGCCGAAATATTCGCGCGAACCCTGCCGCCTTCGTAGATCGGCTGCCGCAACACGACGCCGCCGCGGAAAAGCCGGCCTTCGTCGCCGACGCGTTCGGAAAGCGCCTGGGTGAAATCGCCTTCGACATCCAGCGCCGGGCGCATTGCGGATGCGGCCAGCGGGACACCTTCATCGACCTGGCGCAGGCGCGCGCGTGCGGCCGCGACCTCCGGGTTGGAAGCATAGGCCGACGCAATGGCATCCGGCAGGGTATCGGCAGTTGCAGGTGCGGCAATCACAAGGGCCGCAATCACAACGGAGGTCGGAAAGAGGTGGCGCATGAAGGGGCTTTCAGAAGCAAAAGGCAGGAGCTTTGCGGAAGGGCGGCAATACTGTTCCGGCGCTTTCCGTAAAGGGTTCGAGATGCAGGGTTCCGGCCTGCTTCCATCCTCTGGCGGCGCGTGCAACATGGTCCGGCCCACGCAGGATCGTGAGCAACCGGCCCCCCTCGGCCAATTGCCCGACAAGTTCCGGAGGCAGCACTTCGACCGCTCCGTCGATCAGGATCAGGCTGTAGGGCGCGCCTGCGGCCCAGCCGGCCTCCAGCGGCCCTTCGGCGATCTCGACATTGGAACAGGAGGCCAGGCGGACACGAGCAGCAGCGGCAAGATCGGGGTCGCACTCCAGCGCCACTACATGGCCGGCCATGCGGGAAAGCAGCGCGGCCGCATAACCCGTGGTCGCGCCGACGACGAGCGCCATGTCTTTGGGTGTGGCTGCGGCCTTTTCGATCAGGTGGCCGAGGCTGAGCGGCGCCATCATCTCGCGCCCGTTGCCAAGCGGCTGCGCGGCATCGACATATGCAAGCTTGCGGCGTTCACGCGGCACAAAATCTTCGCGGGGGACGGACAAGAAGGCCGATACGGTGCGCGGGCTGACCACGCCGCAAGGCTTGAGCTGGCCGTTGATCATTGCCTCGCGCGGCGTGGGTGCGGAAGCAGTAAAGGCAGGTACCACGCGATGAAGCCCTTTGCGTTGAAGCCGTCACCCCGGAGCGGCAGATGGCAGCCTGCCGCCGGGTGTCGTCTTGATACAGACGGGCCGCCCAAGCCGCAACTCCGCAGGAAGGCAAGGGCCCGGGCCCGGCGGCCGGGGGGCCGAACCCGGCTGTTCCCTGCCGCGCCTGCTGCTAAGGATGGAGCATGACTGCCGTCCTCCTCTTCGGCGCCACCGGCGATCTCGCGCGCAGGATGCTGCTGCCGTCGCTCTATGCGCTGACGGCCGATGGCCTTCTTGCAGGCGACGTGAAGATCGTCGGGACAGCGCGCTCGGATCTCGGCGATAGCGGCTTTCGCGCGCTCGCGGCCGAAGCACTTGCTTCCCATGTGGGCAACGGCGTGGGGGACAAGGAGCGGGCCGACGCCTTTATTGCCCGGCTGGCCTATGTGCCGCTCGATGCAAAGGACATGTCGGGTTATGCGCGCCTTGCCCTGGCGGGCGGCGGCAACGACCAGCCCATCGCCATTGTCCTGTCGACCGCGCCGTCGCTGTTCAAACCGACCATCGAGGGGCTTTCCGGTGCCGGACTGACCGGGGCCAATGTGCGGATCGGGCTTGAAAAGCCGCTCGGTTCCGATCTGGCTTCCTCCATCGGGATCAACGACGCCCTGGCCGCGGCGTTTGCCGAAACGCAGATTTTCCGGATCGACCATTATCTGGGAAAGGAAACGGTCCAGAACCTGCTCGTGTTGCGGTTTGCCAACATGCTGTTCGAGCCGCTGTGGCGTTCGGACGCGATCCGGCATGTGCAGATCACGGTTGCCGAAACTGTCGGCCTCGAAGGCCGGGCCGAATTTTACGAAGGCAACGGCGCGCTTCGGGACATGGTGCAGAACCATATGCTGCAACTGCTTGCGCTTGTTGCGATGGAGCCGCCGTCGCGCTTCACAGCCGCTGCCGTTCGCGATGAAAAGCTGAAGGTGCTGAATTCGCTGCGCCCCATCGACGGGGGCAGGGTCATCAGCCACAGCGTTACCGGTCAGTATGGCCCGGGCTTGCTCGGCGGAAAGCCGGTGCGCGGCTATGCCGAAGAACTGGGCCGGGCAACGTCCACCGAAACTTTTGTGGCGCTGAAGGCGCATGTGGACAATTGGCGCTGGAAGAATATTCCCTTCTTCCTGCGGACAGGCAAGCGTCTCGAAGCGCGCAAGTCCGAGATACTGATCGCCTTCAGGCCGGTTCCGCACTCCATCTTCGGGGAGGATGTGCGCGGAATGGCACCCAACCGGCTTCTCATCAGCCTGCAGCCCGAAGAAAACATCCAGCTCTCGCTGATGTCGAAGGTGCCCGGGCTCGATCATGCCAGCATCCGGATGCGCGAAGTGGCGCTGGACATCGGGCGGAAGGATGCCTTCGCCGACACCAGGCGCCGGATCGCCTATGAACAGTTGCTGCTGGATCTCGTCGAGGGGCGGCAGACCCTGTTCGTCCGGCGCGACGAGGTGGAAGCCCAATGGGCTTTCATCGACGGCATCCGCAGGGGCTGGGCCGACAATGAAATGCAGCCGCGCCCCTATTCGTCGGGAACATGGGGGCCCTCGGCTGCAATCGCCCTCATCGAACGCGACAACGCCAGCTGGAATGACTAGGGCCAAGCGCAACAGAAAGGCAGGCCCGATGATTGAAGCAGAATGGTGGGATTATGAAACTCCCGAAGAGCTGGCGCAGGCCGTTTCGGGCGACGTCCAGTTCGTGATCGAATCGGCGCTGGACGCCCGTGGCGACGCTGTCGTCGCCTTCCCCGGAGGCAGCACGCCGCTTGGCCCGCTCGAGAGGCTGAAGGCGGCAAGGCTCAAGTGGAAGGACGTGACGATTCTTCCGACAGACGACCGGCTGGTCGCGGTGGACAGCAAGCTCAGCAATGTCCGCATGCTGGCCGAGCGATTCCTGCCGCTGGGCGCGCGCGTGCTCCCGCTGACCGGCGGGGATCTGGGCGTAGCCGACGCCGGTCGCGCGGCCGACGCGCGGCTGCAGGCGATCCACTGGCCGCCCGATCTGGTGTGGCTGGGCATGGGCGAGGACGGCCACACGGCCTCAATCTTCGCCGGGCCGGATCTCGAGGCCGCGCTGACGGCGCCGCATCGGGCCGTCGGAACAACGCCCGACCCGATGCCGGAAGACGCTCCGGTCGCGCGGGTCACGCTGACCAGATCGGCCATATTGTCGGCGCGAGCCCTGCTCATTTCGATCAGGGGCGATGAAAAGCGCGCCCTGCTGGAACGTGCGCTCAGCGAAGGCGCCGGCTCCAGGCTTCCCATCGGTCGTGTGCTGGCCGACGCGAACCAGGCCATTGATATTCACTGGTGTCCATGAAGGCGGAGGTTCCGATGCACCCTGCAGTCGAAGCCGTTACCCGGCGCATAATCGAGCGTTCCACAGCAAGCCGGCAACGCTATCTCGATCTCATCGCCCGGGAACGGGACAGCGGCCTCGGCAGGGAGCGCCTTTCCTGCTCCAATCTCGCGCATGGATTTGCGGCCGCCGAAGGGGACAAGCCGACGATCCGCAGCGGCCGGGCCTTCAACATCGGGATTGTCACCGCCTTCAACGACATGCTGTCGGCGCACCAGCCCTATGGCCGCTACCCCGAACAGATGAAGGTATGGGCTCGCGAAGCCGGCGCGACAGCCCAGGTGGCAGGCGGCGTTCCGGCGATGTGCGACGGGGTGACACAGGGCCAGAGCTCGATGGAACTGTCGCTGTTCAGCCGGGACACCATCGCGCTGGCGACCGCGGTCGGCCTTTCGCATGCCATGTTCGAGGGAATCGCGATGCTTGGCATCTGCGACAAGATCGTGCCGGGGCTGCTGATCGGGGCCTTGCGCTTCGGCCATCTTCCCGCCCTCCTGGTGCCTTCCGGGCCGATGCCGTCGGGTTTGCCCAACAGGGAAAAGCAGCGCATCCGCCAGCTCGCGGCCGAGGGAAAGATCGGGAAGGAAGAGCTGCTGGAGACCGAAAGTCAGAGCTACCACAGCCCGGGCACCTGCACTTTCTACGGAACTGCCAACTCCAACCAGATGATGATGGAAGTCATGGGTCTGCACATGCCGGGCTCTGCTTTCGTGAATCCGGGCACAAAGCTGCGACAGCAGCTGTCGCGTGCTGCCGTGCACCGGCTGGTGCGTATCGGCCGGGACGGGGATGATTATCGCCCGCTCGGCTGGTGCATCAATGAAAAGGCCATAGTGAACGCCGTTGTCGGCCTGCTGGCGACAGGTGGCTCCACCAACCACGCCATTCACATTCCAGCGATTGCAAGGGCGGCTGGCATCTTCATCGATTGGGACGATCTCGACCGCCTGTCATCGGCCGTGCCGCTCATCGCCAGCGTCTATCCGGCGGGGGAGGGCGACGTTAACCATTTCCACCGGGCCGGCGGAATGGCCTTCACCATTGCGACGCTTCTCGAGGCCGGGCTTTTGCACCGGGATATCCTGACCGTCGCCGGACGTGATCTTGGCGATTACGCCGTCGAGCCCGCGCTGGAGGACGAGCAGCTTGTCTGGCACCCTGCGCCCGCCGAAAGCCGCGATACAAGCATGTTGCGCCCGGTTTCCCTGCCTTTTCAGGCCGATGGCGGAATGCGGCTGGTGGTGGGCAACCTCGGTCGTGGCATCGTGAAAACCAGCGCCGTCGATCCGGCGCGCCTGACGATCGAGGCCCCGTGCCGGGTGTTCCAGGATCAGGGCGCTGTCAATGCGGCGTTCAGGGCGGGCGAGCTCGACCGCGACGTGATCGTCGTCGTCAGGTTCCAGGGGCCCCGCGCCAACGGCATGCCCGAACTCCACAAGCTGATGCCGCCGCTGGCCGTGTTGCAGGACAAGGGCTTCAGGGTCGCGCTGGTGACAGACGGACGAATGTCGGGCGCATCGGGCAAGGTGCCGGCTGCCATCCATGTCACGCCCGAAGCCCATGTCGGCGGCCCGCTGGCGCGCGTGCGGGACGGCGACATCATTCGTCTTTGTGCAGTTAACAAATCTCTTGAACTTATTGTTAATGAACAGGAATTCAATTCAAGAATCAAAACTCAATCGCCGCATGAGCTGGACGGCACGGGTCGCGAAATCTTCAGGCTGTTCCGCGACAATTGCGACAATCCCGAGCAGGGAGCATCGCCGATCCTGCTGGCGGCCGGCCTCTGATGGAGCCGGTCGCAGCCGCTGCATGTCTGGCAGAGGACAAGTCATGACCAGGATGGAAACGATCATGCGCACCGCGCCGGTCATCCCGGTTCTGGTGGTGGAGGATGTCGCCCACGCCGCCCCCATCGCCGAAGCACTGGTGGCCGGCGGCCTGCGGGTGCTGGAGGTAACGCTGAGAACGGCGGCAGCCTTTCAGGTGATCCATGAAATGCGACAGGTGCCCGGGGCCATCGTTGGCGCGGGCACGGTGCTCAACTGCCGCGATCTCGATGCAGCAATGGGCGCCGGAGCCGAGTTCATCGTTTCGCCCGGCCTCACCGAACGGCTTGCGCGCACCGCGCAAGACCGGGAGATTCCCTTCCTGCCGGGCATTGCCAACGCAAGCGACATCATGCTCGGCCTTGATCTTGGTCTCGATCGCTTCAAATTCTTTCCGGCCGAAGCATCGGGCGGCTTGATGGCCCTGAAGGCGCTTGCCGCGCCGTTCCGGCACGTCCGCTTCTGCCCCACAGGAGGGATCAGCCGGGCCAATGCGCCCGAATGGCTGTCCGAAGACGCTGTCCTGTGCGTGGGTGGCAGCTGGCTGGTGGGCAAGGGCGGGCCTGATGCAGCGGCAATCACCGCAGCAGCACGAGAGGCGGCGGCCTGGTCGCGGCACACCGCGCCGCGCTGACGGGAACCGGTCAGCGCGGCGGCCGGCTGACCATGAGCCCGATCCTGCCCTGTATCACATGTCCTTGCGCAGCGTCAGGAACCACTGCCGTGGCGCACCGGCAAGCAGTGTCTGGCGATCGCCCGTGTTGCCGAATCCGTTGGAGCCGATGGTCGACACATGATCCTTGTCGAACAGGTTGGTCACGCTGGCCTGGATGGCGAGCCCGCGTGTCCAGCCTTCTCCGCCCAGGCGCCAGCCCGCGCTTGCATCAACGAGCGCGCGGCCCGGGACCGACTGGTCGTTGGTGAAGGTAAAGTAGCGCCTGGACATGTAGCTCAGGCCGGCGCGGGCAAAGGGGCCGGTTTCAGGATCATAGGATATGTCGATCTTCAGCATGTTTTCAGGCGTATCGACGATATTCTTCCCGCCGATGTCTGCCACCACCGTGCCGGCTGCGTTAACCACGTCGTCGCGGTAGGTGGATCTGTTGTAGCTGTAGCTGCCGAACAGATTGAGATCGTCCATGATCTCGAAGGCCAGTGCCAGTTCGACACCGACCGAGCGGACCGATCCGACATTCTGCAGGACCGCTGGATTGCCGATGATGCCCGCGCCCGTCGGGATCGCCAGCAGGCGGTTCGCGAAGTCGACATAATAGCCAGCCAGCACGCCGCGGATGTTGCCGTGACCGAAGCGGACGCCGCCCTCGAAGGTGCTCGATGTTTCCGGCTGCAACGTCGCGCGGATGGCGTCGAAACCGGCCTGGGTTGTCGAGAAGGGGCCGCTCGTTGCAGCCGACGAGAAAGCGCGCCGGTTTTCAGAATAGTTTGCGAAAAACTCGGTTTCATCGGCCACCTGCCACACGAGGCCGGCCTGGGGCAGGAACCAGTCGGAGGAGCTGATGTTGCCGGAGGCCGGATTGGCGCCGGTACGCACGTCGATGCGCGATGCGTTGGAGACGCTCTGTCCTTTGAAACCAAAGCTCAGCGTGACGGCGTCGGTGATCGACCATTTGTCCTGGACATAAATCTGCAGGGTTTCGGTGGTGAACCCCGCGCGCCACTGGGTGAAGAATGGATTGCTCTGGAACGACAGCGAGCTGCGCGATGCAAACGGGGCGTTGTCGAGGCCATAGAAGCGGCGTCCCTGAATGAACTCGTTGTTTTCTAACCAGAACCCGAGGTTGATGGCATGGGCGCCCAGATCGAGGCCGGCGTCGAAGACGATACCGTATCGGCTGATGTCATATTCCGTGGTGCGCACCGAGATGGGGGCGCCGCCGGGCGTTGCGGTATAGGGGGTGTACCACAGGCCCTGACCCACATTGTTGTGATAATAGGGGTGAATCGAGACGTTAAGATCAGTAGCGAGCTGTGCTTCCAGCCTCAGCCCCGCCAGCCAGTCCCGCCGGAGGCCGGCACCGGCATAATAGGCATCGTCCACCGAAAGGATGGGTGCCGGATAGACCGTGCCGGCCGCCGGGTTGGAAGGCGGGCCGCCGACATCGCCACGGTTCTGCGCAATCTGGGCGACGCGAACAGCGGCAGCCCAGTCGGGCGCGAAATTGTCCCAGTCGTAACCCAGCCGGTCGATCATCTCGAGGCTGAGATCCTGATAATCGTTTTCGCGACGGTCGGAATAGTTCACGAAGGCGGTCAGTTTGATGGTGTCGGAAATGTCGGCCACAAGGCGGCTGTTCAGCTGATGCTGGCGCTGCTGGCCATGGCCTTTCCACTTGCCGGCATCGAGATAGGCATAGCTGAGCGAACCCCGGAAGATTCCGAAACCGCCGCTGTCGATGCGGCCGTACAGGCGAAGCGTGTTCTCCGAACCATATGTGGCGTTGCTGGCGATATCGAAACCGGCTGAAGGCTCGATGCTGATGAACTCGATGGTGCCGCCGAGGTTCGAGGTGGAGGCGGTGCCGAGCGCCCCGGCGCCCTGCGAAACGCGGGTTATGGCGATATTGTCGGAAATGCTCGCCCGGCTGATGTGCAGGCCGTTGGTGTTGCCATAGCTCATGTCGCCCAGTGGCAAGCCGTCCAGGGTGAAACCAAGCTGGTTCTGGTTGAAGCCGCGAAGGGTGATGCGGGTAGACCATTCATAGGCGCCAAAAGGGTCCGCCGACTGGAAATTAACTCCGGGCAGCTTCTCGATTGCCCGGAACGGGCTCGACCCGGGGGCCTGCAGGCGAAGCTCGCCGGCGCTGACTTCGGTGACCTGCCGGGTTTCACCGCGACCGAAGACTATGATGGTCTCTGCACTGTCGGCCGGGCTCCCGTCGGCGGCAGGTGCGGTCAGGGCATAGGCAGGGAAGGCGGCTGTTCCTGCAAGAAGTGCAGCGCGGATGAAATGACTGAGCATGCGATAACCCCCGGTTGATTGAACGAACCGCGGTTGGCAGGCACAGTTTGTGGTTTCGAGACGGAACGATTTCTGGTTTGCGACCGAACCGTTAAAGATTTGTGGCGTTGCCGGCGGGCAACGGCACCGCCCCGGCTTTGCCGGCAGCTCCTTTTTTGCGGGAAGGCCGGCGGCACTGGCCGCCAACGAGCGGGAGCGCCCATTCGCCTGCAATGTTCTGCAAGCTTGTCGATATATGGTCGGGGAGACAGGATTCGAACCTGCGACCCTCTGCTCCCAAAGCAGATGCGCTACCAGGCTGCGCCACTCCCCGATGCGACGGCCCTTAGCGCCCAGTCCCCTTCCGGGCAACATGCCTCTTCTCGTTCCGGGGCAAGCAGGCTTCTCCCGCGCGAAGCCGGTTTGTCGCAGATAATGTTGCCGACACTCGGGGCCGACACTCGGGGCCGACACTCGGGAGCGGCTGCAGAGCTGGCCTTGAGGGCTTGCCAGTTTGAAAGCTTCGGTTCACCTGTTCGGGTGTAATCAAGCGTTTGGATGAACACAGGAACAATCCGATGCCATTTCAATTCGCGACCCGACATCTAAAGATTGCCGCGGCCGTAGCCGGGCTTGCCCTTCTTGGCGGATGCGCCAGTCCGTTCGAGGCCCGGGTGCAAAGCTTCCAGACCATGCCGGCAGCGCAGGGGCAGACGTTTGCGATCAGGCCCGCCGACGATGATCGCCCGGCAAGTCTTGAGTTCCAGTCCTATGCCAGCCTGGTTGCGGCCCAGTTGCAAAAACATGGCTTCCGCCCGGTTGCCGGCGCTGATCCAGCAGAATTGCTGGTATTGATGGATTTTGGCGCAGGGCCGGGTCATGAGCGCATTGCGACCCGCCCGGGCATGACATCGGCTTGGCACGGTCGCTGGTGGCACGGACGGGGCCCGCTGTGGTGGGGCAGCTTCTACGATCCTTTCTGGGGATCGGGCTGGAACCAGCCCGAAATCTACAGCTTCACGGTCTATCCCGCCTTTGTGGAAATCGACATCATCCGCGCGGCGGACAAGACCCCGCTGTTCGAGGGAAGGGCGGAGACGACGATTCGCGTCAATGATCTGCCGGCCGTGATGCCCAGGCTGGTGACCGCGATCTTTACCGATTTCCCCGGAGAGCCGGCGCGCAGCAAGGTTGTTCGCCTCGATACCGCCAGATAGGGTCAGAGCATTGAAGTGCCGGTCGCGGCCCTCGACCGGCCCGCAGTGTCGGTATAGGGCAAGGTGATGGCAATCGACCGACCCCTATGGATGCGACTGGGCCATGATCAGCTGCGTGGCCGGGCCAATGCGGGCGGCCGGTTCGGACCGGTGAACATGAAGGCTGCCGCAGCCGGCTGGGCGCGTGTGCCGCCTCCGCTGCGGCTGTTTCTGGTGATGATGGCCCTTCTTGCGGGGTGGTACGGTGTCATCGGAACGGCGATGGCCGATATCGAGGTGGACCTTGCCATCAGGCCGACAGCCAGCCAGCTGCCGCCCGGAGGCTCGGTTGCCGTTGGAATGGCCGCCCGTCTGATCGAACATCAGGTCGTCGAGCGATCGTTCACG
>Ga0207951_100820_pt1 | contig 13339 bp, 16 predicted proteins | sample Subbio12Aug_8Bad_FD_184830 | JGI IMG/M metagenome (GOLD analysis project Ga0207951, IMG submission 184830) | Serpentinite rock and fluid subsurface biosphere microbial communities from McLaughlin Reserve, California, USA - CR12Aug_8Bad (SPAdes) | ecosystem: Environmental > Terrestrial > Deep... | reverse complement strand
AGGGAATTTCTTTTTTTATTTCAATATGTTTACCCTCTCCCCTGGTGGGAGAGGGTTAGGGTGAGGGGGGCTTATTATAATTTTTTCACAGCTCCCCTTTGCCAAAGGGGGGTAAGTGGGGGTTATTAATTTTCATCCTTCGCAAGTAATGTTTTGTCATGAAAGATTGCTTTAAAATTAGCCGGAGCGGCGCTGCTGATAAAAATTCCAGAGCGCCTTCGATTGAGGGTCGAGGTTGGTTAGACCATATTTCTGAGCCCAATCCATCGCCTCCATAAATTCCTGAGCGGTAATCCCCCGAGCGATCTCCGGATGCTCAAATGCCTTATATTCGACCCGGTACTGGGCCATGATGTTCACATAGGTATTTTTGGGGAGATTCTCAGCCACCCACCTCACAAATTTTTCCGTCCCTGCTACCCGGTTGGGCATGACCAGGTGCCGGATCATCACCCCCCGAAGCGCAATCCCCTGCCGATCCATCTGGTGCACTCCCACCTGCCGGTGCATTTCGATGATTGCTTTCTTCGTCACTTCAGGATAGTCTGAAGCCCCGGCGGAATACTTCGCCGCCTTATCAGCATCCATATATTTCATATCTGGCTTATAAATATCCACGATGCCGTCTAAGATCTTTAATATCTCTAAGCGCTCGTGACCACAGGTGTTGTAAAACAATGGGAGACTGAGCCCTTTTTTCAAGGCTATGCGCGTAGCATTGAGAATGTTAGGCATGACGTGGGTGGGGGTGACAAGGTTGATGTTATGGCAACCTATCTTCTGGAGGTGAAGCATCATATCCGCCAGGTCTTCATCCCGGATCTCCTTTCCCCTTCCCTCATGGGAGATGGGCCAGTTCTGGCAGAAGATACAGCGGAGGCCGCAGTTGGAGAAGAAGATGGTGCCAGACCCATTCTTGCCTACCACCGACATCTCTTCGCCAAAATGGGGATGGTGACTGAAGACCACAGGTTTTAAGGGCGCCCTGCAGAATCCTTTTTCACCCTTTCGACGATTCACCCCGCACATCCTCGGGCAGAGCCGGCATTTCTCAAAGAGGGCATAAGCCTGTTCAACCCTCTGAGCCAGTTTCCCTTCCCTTTCAAGTTTTTCATAGGCCGGACCCCATCCCTCTTCCTTCCTCTGTTTGGCGAAAAGAGAGGAGGGGAAGAGGAGTGAACCGCTTAAGAGAACCGAACCCTTAATAAAATCTCGTCGCGTGAATGTCATTTGGATGATATTATACTCCATCGAAACGGAATTGTGAAGAAAAAATTCTGAAAGAGGTTGACTACCCGATCGATTCCACTATAATTTATCATTATGAAGATGGTTGACGGCGTTAGATCCTGCTCACCAATGAACAGACGAGAATTTCTTAATGTCTGCGGCAGAGGTTTCTTCCTGCTCTCTGCTTCAAGTCTCTTCAGCCTTCCTGGCATTTCTCATGCCCAAATGGCAAAGAAGGGGCTTATCAAAACGAAGCTTTCTCCTTATTTTACTTCGCTTGGGGGAGGAGAAATCAAGTGCCAACTCTGTCCCCATCAATGCCGTGTCTCCAGGGGCAAACGGGGGATGTGCAGGGTGCGGGAAAACCGGGGCGGGAAATATTACAGTCTGGTCGACGGAAATCCCTGCACCCTTCACTTGGATCCCATCGAAAGAAACCCTTTCTTCCACATTCTCCCCGGCACCAATTCTTTATCCGTCGCAACAGCCGGATGTAATTTCAAGTGCAAGTTCTGCCAGACATGGGAGATTTCCCAGGCCTCCCCGGAAGATATTTTTAGCTATGACGTCCCGGCTGAGATGGTTGTGAAGAGGGCCAGAGAGATGAGGGCCCGCTCAATTGCCTATACCTATACCGAACCCTCTGTCTTCATTGAATATATGCTGGATATATGTCCCCTTGCAAAAAAAGCTGGCCTTCTCAATGTTTATCAATCGAATGGCTTCATCAGTCCTGGGCCCCTCCGGGATTTGTGTAATGTCCTGGATGCGGCCAATATTGACCTCAAAGCTTTTACCGAGACATTTTATCGGGAATTGTGTGACGGAGAATTAGCGCCGGTACTCCAGACCCTGAAGACACTGAAAGAGAAGAGGGTTCATCTGGAAATCACCCATGTCGTAATCCCAACAAAAAACGATGATCTCGCAGAGACAAAAGAGATGTGTCTCTGGTTAAAAAGGGAATTGGGCCCGGAAACCCCTGTCCATTTCTCACGCTTCTATCCCTTGTATAAGCTGACAACACTTCCTCCCACTCCTGTTTCAACACTTGAGCGCGCCAGAGCCGAGGCGCTGTCTGCCGGTCTGGAATATGTCTATATCGCAAAAGTCCCGGGTCACGAGGCTGAAAATACCTTCTGCCCGAAATGTAAAAAGATGATCATCCAGAGAACGGGATATATGGTCGGGGAGGTCAACATGAAGGCTGGAAAGTGCAAGTTCTGCGGGAAACCCATTCCCGGCATCTGGGCATGAAAAAATTACCCTTCCCCTGTCCGATCTGTGGTCGGAAAAAAGATTATCCTCTGGAGGAATTATTCGAAGGAGCAGTTCTCATTTGCCCCTTTTGCAAACTCACCCTGACTCTCCACGGCCATATGTGGGAGGATGTCCGGAAAGAGATTCAAAAATTGAAAGATGAGAATTGATGGTCTCGTAAAAAGTCATATTTACCCTTCGACAGGCTCAGGGTGAACGGTCTAACCTATTAATATCCCGTTCGTGCTGAGCTTGTCGAAGCATGAACGGGAGACAGAAAACGACTTTTTACGAGTTTATCAAAATTAGGAAATGAATGGGATCTTTAAAGGCGGGCTTGATGAACTTCTGAATGTCAGCTTAGGGTTTTGGATTCGTGCTGTAGATTCGAAGAGAGCCCTGGGAAGGCATGACAACGGTTCGACTTGGATAATATCCCCCTGGCACCGCAACGCCGGAATAAACAATGGACCCCGGACCCATCAGAGTGCCAGGAGAAGCGACGGAGTTGCACCCGGTTTCTGTACGGTCACCCAGGATCGCCCCCAGCTTACGCCGTCCCGTATCGTACCGCTTCTTGTCCACGGCAACGGTAATCGACCCAGGTATCATCTTCAGGTTAGCAAGCTTTGTTCCCGCGCCAAGATTCACGTCTTTACCTAAAATGCTATCCCCAACATAGGCAAAATGGGCTGCCTTTGCCCCGTCCAACAGAATAGAAGCCTTCATCTCCGTCGTGTGCCCGACAACACATCTGTTCCCCACGATGCAATCCCCCCGGATATAAGCTCCCTGGCGAATTTCAGAGTGGTTCCCAATAATCACCGGTCCCTTAATAAACGCACCCGGCTCAACGACGGTTCCCGGCCCGATGATGATTTTGTCATTGGAAAGGTATGCTCCGGGCAAAATCACAGCCGCATCTTTTACTATTTCTCCTTTCATGGAGACCCGTATCGAATGATCGGGACCTGAAGTTTCTATCTCAAGGTCACTTCGAATTTCACCATTATAAATGATGAGGGCTTTGTCGATTAGGCCTATCGTCCTGGATAGTGGCCACGATTTCTGGAAGAAGGCGGCCAGATAGCCCTTCAGACGATCAAGCGCTGTCCATACAGGTTCGTCTTTTGAGAAGATCCCTTGATGTTCAAAACCTTTTAGGTCAAAAAATTCCTGTGGGGTTAGCATTCGCTTCTCCGATCTCAGTCCTCTTCCATGGTCGAGGTGTCTCCCAGGGGAAGCCCAAGTTCCTTGGCCTTCAGCAGCCGCCGCATGATCTTTCCACTCCTTGTCTTGGGCAATGTGGGGATGAACTCAATTTCACGGGGAGCCGCGGCGCTGGAGAGCCGTTTCATCACAAATTTTTGTATGTCATGCCGCAATTCTTCCGAGGGGGCGTAACCATCTTTCAAGGAGACAAAGGCCTTAACGACCTCCATGGCGATCGGGTCCGGTTTGCCAATCACACCTGCTTCTGCAACAGCAGGATGTTCTATGAGAACCGATTCGACCTCAAAAGGACCTACCAGGTGTCCTGCCGTGTTGATCACATCGTCGGTCCGACCTACAAACCAGTAGTAGCCCTCTTCATCCTTCCTTGCTCTGTCACCTGTGATGTACCACCCATTCTTGAATCGGGATTGATACAATTCTTCTTTTTTCCAATAGGTGCGGAACATGGAAGGCCACCCGGGCCTGAGGGCCAGGTTTCCTTCTTTGCCGGTGGGGAGCTCATTGAAGTTGTCATCCACGATTCCTGCCTGGATCCCTGGAAAAGGTCTTCCCATGGAGCCGGGCTTAATGTCCTGAATCGGGTAGTTGGCGATCATGATCGCTCCGGTTTCTGTCTGCCACCAGTTATCGTGAAAAGCTTTTCCAAGGATCTCCCTTCCCCAGACGACCGCCTCAGGATTGAGAGGCTCCCCCACACTGTACATGTGACGCAATGAATCGAAATCATGCTGTTGTGGAAGTTCGTTTCCTGCCTTCATGAGCATCCGGATGGCTGTAGGCGCTGTGTACCAAATGGTCACTTTCTTTCGTTCAAGGAAGCTGTACCAGTGTTTGGCGCTGAATCCCCCTTCATAAACAACTTGAGTGGCCCCATTCGACCAGGGGCCAAACATCCCATAGGAGGTTCCCGTGACCCAGCCCGGGTCTGCTGTGCACCAGTAGATATCTTTCTCCTGGAGATCCAGGACATATTTGGCGGTGGCGTAATGGCCCGCCACAGCCCCATGGACATGGACGGCCCCCTTCGGTTTTCCCGTTGTGCCGGAAGTGTAGTGCATAATGGCGTAATCTTCTTTGTGAGTTTTTACAATATCGAAGGATTCAGAGGCCTCAGCCATCACCTCATCATAAAATAAGTCTTTAAGATCAACCTTTCCTTCTCCCCGGCGGACCAGAATGATATGTTGAAGAGCAGGGAGTTCAGGGAGAATCTCATTGATTTTCTTTTTGAGAAAGGGGCTGGTGATCAATACTTTTGCTTCGCTATCCGCCATACGGTCTCTGACGGCATTCGGTCCAAAAGCGGAAAAGAGCGGACCGATCACACCACCCGCTTTAAGCGTTCCAAGAATGGAGATATATATCTCCGGGACCCGTTCCAAAAAAAAGAAGACCCGGTCTCCTTTCTGGACACCAAGGTCTTTGACAAGGACATTGGCAAACTTGTTACTCAGTCTCGACAGATCCTGGAAGGTGTACTCTTCTCCCTCGCCTCTTTTGCTCTCCCATATCAGGGCCTTCTTGTTTCTCCGGTCTGTTTGAAGGTGTGAGTCGATGGCCACATGGGCAATGTTTATATGTTCACTGTCAAACCAGTCTAACTCCATGGAGACCTTGTCCCAGCTAAATTCATTGCCCATTTTGAGGTAATCCTGAAGATTAGGTTTCACTGCGAATTGCCCCAACGGCATCTTGATTATTTTAGGATATTCCATGACGATCTCCTTATCCCCCTCCCCTGGCGGGAGGGGATTGAGGGGAGGGGAAAAGATCCTTTGGTCCACCCCCACCCTAACCCTCCCCCATCGAAGGGGGAGGGGAATTAAATAGAGTCTGTCCATAAATGCCGAATTTGCCTCTATCTGTCATCCCCGTGCTTGCGCGCCATAGCGCTTCAGCGCGCAGGCGTGAAAACGGGAATCCAGTGTTTTCAATACGTTCTGGATACCCGCCTTCGCGGGTATGACAAACTAAATGAATTTATAAACAAACACTAAATAGGAAAAATTTCAAATATTTTTGGCTAGGATTTTTCGACTTTTTACGAGACCGTCATTTTTGACTCGACCAATTTCACGAGTTCACCCACATTAGGAATATCCACGAGGTCATCGCCCTGTAGCTGTAATCCGTATCGTGCATCAATGGCCTCAGCCAGATTCAGAAGTCCCAGGGAGTCAGCTCCCAGATCGTCCTGCAGGTGGGCTTCGGGTACGACGACATCATCATCCAGGGCAAGTTCAGCCTTAATCATTTCCTTAATTTCTTCGTAGAGGGTCATCGTGCGCCTTTCTCATTTTTTGGCTTTGGATTTTAACATATTCGGTACAAATATCATAGCCCCACACTAATCGGTTTCCTTTAATGAGGAGTCCATAATTGAAAAGACATACTCTTCTGAAAATCTCCTCTCGCCCCTCTTTGCCAAAGAGGGGTAATTCCTCCCTTTTATAATTGTGCCAAAGGGAGGGAAGGAAGGATTTATCTTTAATGTCTATACAATTATGGACTGACTAATAATGATGAGAGAATACAAACTGTTTTGTTTGTATGGGCTGCAAGTTGACGGTAGATGATTATATAAAACTATGATTTAGCTCCCCGAGGGGGAAAATCGAATAATTCTATCTCAAAAACCTCTGCATATCTATCAGGAGAATCGAGCCCTTTGTCTTCCTCTATGCCAAGGAAGGTAAGCCTATCCGGAGTCAATCCAAACATCTCTGTTGCACAGGTCTGCTCTCTTCGCCGGATCTCAATCTTTTTTTTCCGTAAAGAAATGGAGTCGTTATTCTGCCATCTTTGGGCGTACTCATCCTCCACACCAGAGGGGCTCATGGTGACAATAGTAGTCCAGATATCGCAACCCGAATGCTTCAAGATTCTACAGGTGATCGCGACGCTTTCGGAGTCATCAGGATGGGGACCTAATACGAGGACCTTAGCATCGGTAGGGAGACGTACCTTCTTTGTAAAACCTTCTCCGGGCTCACTCCATAGGAATGGTCGATTCTCCCAATACTGCTTTAGATCAGAAATAAATGTCTTCATGGCACGAGTAGTGAATATACGGTCACATCTTCAAGGGAGTCTGGCCTCCGCCGATCGGGGCGTCTCCATCCCTGAAATTCGCTTTCGCTCCTTCATCGCTTTATTATATCTCACCAGGCTTGCATCATGAAAACCCACAAATCTCCGGAGGGCATCCAGCCGGCCTCAGACGGATCTCGGCTGGAAGATTGTGGTTTTTAAAACCTGCTCCGATGATTGAAAAGGAGGAGAGAAGAATGAGGATCCCGATGGACCCCTTCAAGATCCGGACCCTGAAGACCAGCGGCGGCAGCAGGACTCCCCAGAAAAGTCCGATGGACATCAGCAAGAATAATCCATCCTTCCAGTCAACGAATTTAATAAGTTCAATGAATGGGACATTGAGAAAAAGCTCCAGGATCACGAAATAGCTCAGTCCTGTCTGAGTCTCGAAGAGAAGGCGTGTATGACCGCCATGGATGAGAAAGAGAGAAATTAAAAAGAGATGCAGAAGGACGAATCCTGAAATGGTAAAGAAGATTCGGATTCGTCTTTTTTCCACAAGGATAGGAACACGAGAAAACACCCATGAAAGGAAGAAACAGGAAAAAACGAGGACAAGATCATAAGGCAAATACCTCACCATAAACCATATGGGATGGGTTGAGGGATCGAAATCGAAGGGTCTGATCGAACGGGTGAAAAGAGCCCAGGTGAGATGGATCCGGTAAATCAGAACCATTGCCAGCGCACAGACGAAAAAGGCAAGGGACGACCTACCCGAAGAAGCGATGCGTTGGGGCAAGATGAAAAAGCTGCTTAACCTCTTTTCAATCTTCGATCCGACCATAGGCTCTCTTTTCGTACGGTATTATTCTGGAATAGAAATCGACAATAATCAAATGGATCCTCAAGGTCAACCTCTGGAATCAAGGGGGCTATTGATATTCTGATTTAAATCATCTATCTTTTTAGTGATTCAAAAAATTTTAATAACCACCCCCCATGAAAAAGAGAAATTCAAAATTATGGTACCGCGTTGGAGATGTCCTGATCAATGGTCTCGCCACCTGCATGACCATCCCCCTTCGTCTTTTATCCTCCGATGCTTTGATCCCTATCTCAAAGTTCCTGGGAACCACTATTTATTGTCTGATTAAAAAGTACAGAGAGAGGGTGATTCAAAATCTCACCCTTGCCTTTGGAAAAGAAAAAGATTCTGAGGAGATTACCAAACTCGCCAGGGAAGTCTTTTTCAATTTTACGCTAACCCCTCTGGAATCGGTTTATGCCTACATCCATCCTTTTGAGCAATTTCTTCTTAAAATCGATATTGAGGGAGAGGAGTATCTAAAATCCGCCCTTGCTCTGCAAAAGGGAGTCATAGCCCTGGGCGCCCATTTAGGGCCTTTCACATTAGTTGGAGCAAGGCTCTCCCTGGAGGGATACCGATTCAATCTGATGTTTAATGAAGGCAATTACCCAAAACTCTGGAAGAGGCTGGGGGACTATCAACGAAGGCTGGGCCAGAACCCATTTCCCCTGAAACCCATCACCTCCTCCCTTAAAAAGTCCTTGAATTGCCTCCGTCGGAATGAGATTCTCTATCTCATCGCGGACGAGCAACAGAGGCGTGGAGGCATTCCCATTCCCTTTTTCGGACAGGTCGCCTTCACCCCGACCGGCCCGGCCATTCTCTCTCTGAAGACGGGCGCTCCGATTTTACCGATGTTCATCCTGAGAGAAAATGGAGTCCCGAAAAAACTTGTCATTGGCCCTCCCATCGAAATAGAGAAAACTCTTCACATCGAGAAGGATATAGAAACGCTGACAGCGAAATTTACAGGGGTGATTGAGGATGCAGTGAGGCAGTATCCCGGCCAGTGGTCATGGCTCAACCGCCGCTGGAAAATGCCCCCCCACCCCCTCCCTCTCCCCGTTGAGACTGTGTCACAAAGGGGAAAATGGTAAAAATGTCATGCTGAACTTGTTTCAGCATCTAATAAAATCAAATGGTTATGAGACCCTGAAACGAGTTCAGGGTGACAAAATAACAATTACGACACAGTCTGGTTGGGGAGAGGGGAGGGGGGAGGGGAAAGCCGTCCTTGACAGGAGAGAAGAGGAAGTATAATATTTTGACACCATGGAAAATATCATCCAGAAGCGATTCAAGGAAAGCGCCGAGGTCAAAAACCGTTTTCTGAAGGAGAACCTCTCCAGGCTCCTCGATGTGATCAAGCTGATCTCCCATTGTTTCGAGGCGGGCAATAAACTCTTCTTCTTCGGAAATGGAGGAAGCGCGGCTGACGCCCAGCATCTCGCCGCAGAATTTGTCAACCGCTATATTATGGATCGCCCCCCCCTTCCTGCCATCGCCCTGACCACCGATACCTCCATCCTCACCAGCGTTTCGAATGACTTCTCTTTTAGCGAGGTCTTTGCTAAACAACTCAAGGCCCTTGGCAAAGAAGGGGATGTCGCTGTCGGTATCAGCGCCAGCGGAACCTCGCCCAATATCGTCAAAGCATTCGAGGTGGCTAAAGAGATGGGAATGAAGACCATTGCCCTGACCGGAAACGACGGCGGTTCCCTGGTAAAGATCGCCGAGGTCTCCCTCATTGTCCCATCCGCCAGCACGCCCCGCATTCAGGAGGTTCACATCCTCATCGGACACATTCTCTGTGAACTGGTGGAACACTATCTCTTTCTGAATAATCCTGCCATCTACGGTGGGGATGGTTCCTGATAAATAAGGTTTTGAGAGGGGGATGATGAAACATAAAAAAAAGCCTCTGGATCTTAACCGGATCACTTTCGCCTCCCTGAAACAAAAGGGGCATAAGATCGGGAAAGCGCTCTTTGCCAAACCCTGGAGGAACGGAGGGATGCTGACTGACTTTCTCAACTCCCTTCCCGGAATTCTTGCCGGAAAAGAGTTCACCGAGGTAGTGGAACGAATTGCAAAAGCCGTCCTCCAAAAGAAAATGGTCCTTCTGGGAATGGGGGCCCATCCTATCAAGGTTGGACTCAATCCCATCCTCATCGACTGGATGGAAAAAGGCGTATTAAAAGGGATTGCGATGAATGGCGCCTGTCTGGTCCATGACGCGGAGATTGCCATGGCTGGCCACACCTCTGAGGAGGTCGATGAAGAGCTCTCCAGGGGAACTTTCGGGATGGTCAAAGAGACCCACGAGACCATCAACCACGCCATCCGGGACGGAGTTCAAAAAGGATGGGGCATTGGAGAATCGATCGGCCGAAAAATCCAGTCCGGAAATTTTCCTTATAAGCATCTCTCACTGCTGGCCGCCGGTCAGAGATTGGGAGTTCCAATCACCGTCCATATCGCTATTGGAACGGACATTAATCATATGGGGCCCTCTGCAGACGGTTCAGCCATTGGAAAGGGGAGCCTCCAGGATTTTCGCACTTTTGCCTCCCTTGTCTCTCAACTGGAGAGGGGAGTCTACATCAATCTTGGTTCGGCTGTCATCCTGCCCGAGGTCTTTTTAAAAGCCCTTGCCCTTGCAAGGAATCTGGGCCATCCCCTCGTCAACCTCACCACGGTGAATATGGACTTTATTCACCACTACAGGCCTTCTCTCAATGTGGTCAAGAGGCCGACATTGAAGGGGGGAAAGGGATACACCCTGATCGGCCATCATGAATTGATGTTTCCGCTTCTGACCGCCGCCGTGATCGAAAAGTTAAAGGGTTCGAGGAATCAAGGGGTCAAGGGGTCGAGTGAAAAAAGATAAAACCAATCATTTTAGCAATCATCCTTTCACTGGAACCCTCGAACCCCTGCCTGCCGGCAGGCAGGCTGGAATCCTTGAACCCTCCTTGTCGCGCCTAAAAGGGGAGGAGATTAAATGATGTTGGAATGCCATATCAAACAGAATAAAACCCACTGCACCTGCACCTACGAACCCTGCGAACGGAAGGGAAAGTGCTGTGAATGTATTACCTATCACTGGAAAATGAAACAACTTCCGGGTTGTTTATTCTCGCCTGAAGGAGAGAGAACTTACGACCGCTCCATTCGTAGATTTATTGCGGAAAATAAATCTTAATAAATCTCCCCTCCCCTTGCGGGAGGGGATAAAGGGGAGGGGGAATAGAATGATATGCATTTCTTCACCCCCACCCCCACCCTCCCCCATCATAGGGGGAGGGAAATAGATGTTGCAATGAAAATTAAATTTGAGCGATGCAATCTCCAATCCGAACTCACATCCAACATCACCCATGAGGCGCTCTGCCGTGAAATCCGCACCTACTTCTCCTGAAAGGGTGGCCTCCATTGACATCGGAACGAACACCATCCTTTTGCTCATTGCAGAAGTGCGCAAGCGAAAGCTAAAGACGCTTTTTGATACAGAGACTATTGTTCGATTGGGTGAAGGGGTTCAGAAAAACGGGATTATTTCGGAAGGGGCAATGCAGAGGGGATTCCAAACATTGAAGGGATATCTGAAACGATGTCAGGAGATGGAGGTTCAAAATATCTTTGCCGTTGGGACGAGCGCTCTGAGAGAGGCTAAAAATTCCGGCCATTTCCTCAAAAGGGTCAAAGAGGAATTTGACATTTCCATCGATGTCATTTCCGGCGAGGAAGAGGCCCACCTCTCCTTTTTATCCGTGGCCAGGGATTCGAAAAAGTCCCGGGAAAACCTTCTGGTCGTGGATGTGGGGGGTGGGAGTACGGAGGTCATTCTTGCGAAAGGCGATGAAATCATCCGGTGGGTGAGTCTTCCTCTCGGAATTGTTCGATTTACCGAAAGGTTTCTCCTCTCTGATCCGGTAAAAGATGAAGAATACAGGACAATGGTCGAGGAGATACGGAAACAACTGCCAAATTTTCCCATTTTGGAAAATCCCATTTCCATGGTATCGATCGGAGGCACAGGAACAGCTTTAGCCTCTGTGGAACAGGGGTTGGAGAAATTTATGATCGAAAGGATCCACCGATTCGTCTTGACAAGAGAGGCCCTCAGAAACCAGTTGTCTCTTTACTGCTCGAAAACCATCGAAGAAAGACAAGAAATGAGGGGGCTTCCACCCTCCCGGGCGGATGTCATCCTAACAGGCGGGACAATACTCTATCTAATCATGGAGAAGTTCGATTTTTCATCCCTGATGGTCAACGCTCACGGGGTGAGATACGGTCTTCTCTATAAGCAAATTGCGGATCTCGGATTGCGGATTTCGGATTAAAAAAACAAAACCCTAAAGTGAAAAGGGCTTTTAGCTTGCCTTGGCAACAAGCTGCTTTAAAATGAGGGTGACCAGAACGATGAATCTTCCCTGGCCTGTATTTTTGGGGCCGATGGGAACCTCCCCCTTACAGAAGACGAGGTCCCCCTTCTTAAAGGGTTTTTCCTCATCTCCGATCACCAAAGTCCCCTCCCCTTCCACGCCGTAGAGAATCACCTCCAAAGCGCCGGGATGGGGATGAGACGGCATGGTCTGACCCGGTTCAAAACAGATCAGCACCGCTGCGCCGGCATCCCCGATATGGATCTGTTTGGGCACAAAATTATCTTTGGAAAACTCCGCCTTTTCATAAAGATGAATCGGTTCCATAAATCACCCCCATAAATTCGAAATCCGAATATCGTGCAAAGCGTCCTCTTAAGACCAACTCGAAACAAATCCTAAATTCGAACATTTTTTAATCTGTTTAGGTCATTCGAATTTTATTCATTCGTGCTTGTTTCGAATTTCGTGCTTCGAGTTTCGGATTTTTCGCAATCCTATTGCGATAGTTCATTCAACTCTTTCACAATCACTTCGGGATCGATGTTATGCATCATAGCCCCGAAAGAGATGGATTCCATATTCATCCCCGGGCAGGTAAAACAACCCTGACCGAAATATTTTTGGATGACCTGAATTGCTCCCGGATTTGCTTTCAAAACCTCCCCAATCACCATATCCTTATTGAATTTTTTCTCAGCCATGTTTTATACCTCCGGTTTTAGTTTTGAGTTTGGAGTTTTTTCTCCGAACTACGAACTCCTTACTCCGAACTTTTTATTGGATGCATGCTCATCCATAAATTAATGATAAAGAGAAATATCGAAACTCCCTGCCCGATTCCAAACAAAATCACCGACGTATGCCAGAACCCGCCCTGTGTAGCTTCAAATATCCAGGAAATTGAAAGACCGATGAGGGTGATATTGGCAAGCCATACCTGAATATTTCCCAGACGATGGCTATAGACGGGTCTTCCCATGAAGCGCGGTAGGATATGATACCCAACGCCATAGACCATCATCGCCATAAACCCCAACAGATTAATATGCGTGTGGACCCTTGCGACAGTAAACCGTGTATCAGGCCACAAGACCATACATACCCCCGTGATCGCCCCGATCCCAAAATAGATCAGACTCGCTTTAACAAAGGCTTTTGCGTATTTATCCATTAAATTCCTCCAAGAATTTAGTAACGTAGAATTTAGGAGACCTGAGTAAGAGTAATTGCCCTCCAATATGGTATTTATGTTTCGTCGAAAACAAAATCCATAGAAGGAGGGCAATATGGGAGCAACCCCACAGGGAAAGGATAT
>Ga0207951_100819_pt1 | contig 13355 bp, 11 predicted proteins | sample Subbio12Aug_8Bad_FD_184830 | JGI IMG/M metagenome (GOLD analysis project Ga0207951, IMG submission 184830) | Serpentinite rock and fluid subsurface biosphere microbial communities from McLaughlin Reserve, California, USA - CR12Aug_8Bad (SPAdes) | ecosystem: Environmental > Terrestrial > Deep... | reverse complement strand
TGTGCTTTGAGTTCGTCGCCCTGATTTTTCAAGGCTTCTTCGACGCGCACCATGCGTTCACGCAGCTCTATCTCGAAACCACCGGCGGCTTGCCCAGCGATTGCTCGGCCAGCCATTCGGCGAGATGGGTTTTGATGAAGGTGATGTCTTCTTGGGCCAGCATGGATGGGTAACCGAAAGTTGAACAATGAAAAATATTGGTGCGGCGTAAGCGTTCGGGACGCAGAGCGTCCCGGTCTGCGTTCCCACGCAGAGCGTGGGAACGAGAAAAATGAAAAATATACTTGCAACCGTTTCAAACAGTTGGCGCAGATATTAGCATTGCTCAAGTCGGTTGCCGGATTTAATCATCGGCTTCGATAAGGGCAGGGTTGTGTTCGTTGCGGGTATTTTCCCATCCAGCGAAAACGGCTGCCATGGCTTGCGCTCCCTCTGCGTTGTTCACATCCCCGACAGATAATGGTTTTTCAGGCGAATGTAGTGTTGGCTGGAATACGCCAGAAAGGCTTTTTCGTTGTCGCTCAAGGCTCGCGAGGCTTTGGCGGGTACGCCGACATATAAATGTCCGCCTGCGAGTTTTTTGCCTGGCGGAACCAGGGCGCCGGCTCCCAGCATGACGTAGTCGTCGAGTTCGGCGCCGTCCATGACGATGGCGCCGATGCCTATCAGGCAGTGGTTGCCAATTTTGCAGCCGTGAATCACGGCTCTATGCCCTATCGTCACGCCCCGGCCTATGGTCAAGCCATGGCCTTGCGCTGAATAATCACCGGCGTGCGAGACATGCAATACCGCGCCGTCCTGAACATTGCTGCCTGCGCCCACCTCGATGCGCTCGACATCGCCCCTGAGCACCGCCATCGGCCAGACCGAGACATCGTCGGCCAGCAAAACCCGGCCTATCACGACGGCGCTGTCGTCGATATAAACACCCTCGCCCATTTTCGGCGATTGCTCCTGAAAGCGTCGAATGGCCATGTATGAACTCCTTGGATTCGATGGTTATTGGTTTTCGCAACCGGTCTACTCAGCCCTGACAGAGCTGTCTCAGCGCCGGTAAAAAACATTCCATTACCAGTAGCGGCTGGCGATGTATGGCGTACAGCGTCCGCCGCGCCCACAATGGCTGATCGACGTCGAAGCGTGCACGCACGGCGTTCGACCAGTTGGCCGTTGCAATGGTGCTGAACGCGCGTTGCCGACGTTCGAGGTCGGGGTAAGCGAAAATGACTTCGCCGAGTGGTCGCGTGCCCAGATGCGACAGGTTGCGCTGGGCGATGCGTATCGTGGCTTGCGGCAATACGGTACGCGCCAGCACCAGCGGGGTATCGCCAACGCTCAGCACCACTTCGCGAATCAGATGATAACGATGATGCGCCACCGCCAAGACCCGGCATTCGTCGTTGAACGCCGGTTTCCAGCCGTGCAACAAAATGTCCACGCGCAAACCCATGCCGAACACGCCGCGCAAGCGTTTGGTCAGCGAGCCGCGCTCGTCCAGCCAGGGCCGTAAATCGTCTGGCAATGTGTGCGTGGGGCAGTTTTGTCTGCGCCAGACCGGCGGTTTGGCGTACAGATAGCTGAGGGTCGACAAGGCGGTGAAGTCTCGGGTTGTGTCGAATGGAATCGACCGTGGATTATAGCGATTGGCCCTGTATTCAAGGGCTGTATGCCGTCTTGAACAGGTGATCGGCATTGTCGGCCTGATGCCCGGTCCAGCGCTCGATTAGTGGCTGAACGACATCGGGATGCTGTTGCAACAGCTCATGGGCGGCGTCTGCCACCTGTGCCAGCAGGGCTTGGTCGCGGGTGAGATCGGCAATTTTGAAGGCGATCTGGCCGGTTTGCCGGTTGCCGATGACTTCGCCGGGGCCACGCAATGCCAGGTCTTTTTCGGCGATGAGAAAACCGTCGTTGCTTTCGCGCAGAATGGCGAGCCGCTGTTTGGCATCGAACGACAGCGGCGGTTGATACAGCAGCAGACAAAAGCTGTCGATGCTGCCACGACCGACGCGACCGCGAAGCTGGTGCAATTGCGCAAGGCCCAGACGTTCGGCGTTTTCGATCACCATCAATCCGGCATTGGCCACATCGACGCCAACCTCGATGACGGTGGTGGCCACCAGCAGATCATGCTCACCGTTTTTGAAGGCTTGCATCGCCGCGTTTTTGTCGGCGGCTTTCATCCGGCCATGCACCAGCGCGATGCGAGCGTCGGGCAGTTGTTCGGCCAGAAAAACAGCCGTCTTTTCGGCGGCCTCGCACTGCAATTGTTCGGATTCTTCGATCAGCGTACAAACCCAGTAGGCCTGGCGTTGTTCGGCGATCCAGTGTTTCAGCCGTTCGATGATGTCGATACGACGCTCGGTGGCAATGGCACGGGTAATCACCGGTTTGCGGCCCGGCGGCAATTCATCAATCACCGACATGTCGAGGTCGGAATACTGCAACATGGCTAGGGTGCGGGGAATAGGCGTGGCCGTCATCACCAGTTGATGCGGAACCTGACCGTCGCGCTCGCCTTTTTGCCGTAAGGCCAGACGCTGTTGCACACCGAAGCGGTGTTGTTCGTCGATGATGACCAGGCCGAGTTTGCCGAAGACGACGGCATCCTGGAACAGGGCGTGGGTGCCGATGATGAGGTCGATGGCGCCGACGGCCAGTGCATCGAGCGTGTGTTTGCGCTGGCTGGCTTTGATCTGGCCGGTCAGCAGGGCGGTGCGGCATTCGCCTTCGGTAAACCACAGGCTGAAATTGCGGTAGTGCTGTTCCGCCAGCAATTCGGTTGGCGCCATCAGCGCCACCTGATAACCGGATTGCACAGTGGTCAGTGCCGATACGGCGGCCACCAGCGTCTTGCCGCAGCCGACATCGCCCTGAACCAGGCGCAACATCGGGCGGGGCTGGATCAGGTCGGCTTCGATTTCGGCTATCACCCGCTGTTGGGCCGCTGTGAGCTGGAACGGCAAGCGCGCCAGGATGTTTCGGCTGGCGGCGTGATCCGGCTGCATCGGCGGCGCACGCCAGCGGCGATAGTGCAATTTGCCCTGCAACAGCGCCAGATGGTGGGCGAGAAATTCTTCGAAAGCCAGGCGCTGCAAGGCCGGAATGGCCGTCGCTGCATCCAGTAAGGCGCGAGCGAGTTCCGGCGGCGGGGAATGCAGTATCGACAAGGCCTCGATCAGCGACGGGTAGCCCTGGCGCTGAATCAGGCTTTGTGGCAGGAAATCCGGCAGTGCCGCTGGCGTGTTGCGAATCCGCTCCAGGGCTTGTTTGATGGCTTTGCGTAGCGTCGATTGCCCCAGACCTTCGGTCAAGGGGTAAACCGGTGTCAGGCCGGTTTCGCGCGGGTCTTCGTCCGGGGTCAGCAGCCGGTACTCGGGATGGATCATCTCCAGGCCGTTGAAGCCCGAACGCACCTCACCGTAGCACCATATTTGCGCCCCCGGTTTCAGGTTGTTGAGTTGCTGGGCAGACACATGAAAAAAACGCAGTGCCAAATGGCCAGAGCCATCGGCCACGCGGCAGAGGATGCTGGGGCGACCGCGTTGCGGGGTGTCGGTGAACTCGACGGTTGCGCTGATCAGCGCGTGTTGCCCCGGCACCAGTTGGGCGATGGCTACGATGCGGGTGCGATCCTGATAACGCTGCGGCAAATGAAACAGCAGGTCTTCCAGGCAGCGCAGCCCCAGTTTTTCCAGACGGGATGCGGTTTGCGCACCGATGCCGCTCAAACGGGTGACGGGCTGGCGCGCTGCGGAAAACGGCGGTGTTTCAGACGACATCCTTGCGAGTGTGGACGGATGAATCGGGCGTCATCATTTAGCTTGCAACACCATGACCGCATCCATTTCGACGCTAACGCCTTTGGGCAGCGCGGCAACACCAATGGCGGCGCGGGCAGGGTAAGGCGCTGCGAAATAGCGGGCCATGATGTCGTTGACGACAGGGAAATGATTCATGTCGATCAGGTAAACATTGAGTTTGACGATGTCGGCCAGCTCGCCGCCCGCTGCCCGGGCAACGGCTTGCAGATTGTCGAACACCCGGCGAATCTGCATGGCTATGTCGCCATCGACAACGGTCATGGTGGCGGGGTCGAGCGGAATCTGGCCCGACAGGTAGACGGTGTCGTCGATTTTGACGGCCTGCGAATAAGTACCTATGGCTTGCGGTGCATCGGGCGTGGCAATGATGGTTTTGCGCATGTTTCTAAGCCTTGATTCGGGTGATTTTGAGGACGATGGATAGTTTTTTGAGTTTGCGGATGATGTTGGCCAGATGCACGCGATCATGCACGGCCAGAACCAGCAAGTCGACTGATACCCGCTCATCCTGGCTGACGACGGTGATGTTTTCGATGTTGGATTCCATTGCCGATATGGTCGATGCGATGGTGGCCAGCGAGCCGCGTTGATTGAGCAGCTCGATGCGTATTTCCGCCGAAAATTCACCGGCGGCCTCCTGGCTCCATTCCACGTCCAGCCAGGTGGTTTGTTTCTTGCGCACGTCGTTGCTGTTGCGGCATTCCTGGTGATGGACGACGATGCCTTTGCCGGGGTTGAAAAAGCCGATGATGGGATCACCCGGTATCGGTCTGCAACATTTGGCCAAACTGACGACCATGCCTTCCGTGCCTTTGATGACCAGCGGTGTGGTGTGATGCGTAAGTTGGTCTTCGAGCTTGACCGCCGCATTGACATCAGATTGACCCAGGCGTTTGGCCACCAGAAAAGGCATGCGGTTGCCGAGGCCGATGTCTTCGAGCAGCTCGTTGAGCGAGTGCTGTTTCATCGAGTGCAGCAAGCTCATGATGCGGGCGTCGTCTATGTCTTCCAGCCGCAGGTTCAAGCTCAGCAATTCCTTTTCCAGCAGCCGACGACCGAGTTTGATGGCTTCCTGCTGGTTGAAGTTTTTCAGGTAGGCGCGTATGCAGCTGCGTGCTTTGGCGGTGACGACGTAATTCAGCCACAAGGGATTGGGCCGCGCCCAGGCAGCGGTGATGACTTCGACGGTCATGCCGTTTTCCAACCGGGTTTGTAGCGGCACCAGTTTTTTGTCGATGCGCGCCGAAATGCAGGCGTTGCCCACGTCGGTGTGCACCATGTAGGCAAAGTCGACGATGGAGGCGCCGCGCGGCAGTTTGATGATTTTGCCCAGCGGCGTGAAGATGAAGACTTCGTGCGGAAACAGGTCGACTTTGAGGTTGTCGATGAATTCCAGCGAGTCGCCGACCGATTTCTGGATTTCGAGCAGGTCACGCAGCCATTCGTTGGCACGGGCTTTTATGGTGTCGCTTTTTTCGCTGTCGGACTTGTAAAGCCAGTGCGCGGCAATGCCGGATTCCGAAATGCGGTGCATTTCATGGGTGCGAATCTGGATTTCGATCGGCATGCCGTAAGGACTCATCAGCGTGGTGTGCAGCGACTGGTAGCCGTTGGCCTTGGGCAGGGCGATGTAATCCTTGAAGCGGCCAGGGATAGGTTTGTAAAGATTGTGCACGCTGCCCAGGGCGCGGTAGCAGTCGTCGACGCTGTGGCAGAAAATGCGGAAGGCGTGGACATCGAATACGTCGGAAAACGAGATTTTTTTGTTCAGCATTTTCTGGTAAATGCTGGCGATGTTTTTTTCCCGACCGGCCACCTTGCACTCCAGCGCGGTTTCGCTCAACCGGTTTTGGATCGCGCTTTGAATGGTGTCGATGACTTCCTTGCGGTGGCCGCGTGACTTTCTGACCGCGTTGTTGATTGCCTTGTAGCGGTTGGGGTACATCGCCTTGAAGCCCAGCGCCTCCAGTTGGTGGCGAATGTCGTTCATGCCCAGCCGGTTGGCAATGGGGGCGTAGATTTCCAGGGTTTCCTTGGCGATGCGGCGCTTCTTTTCCGGCGGCATGTTGCCCAGGGTTTGCATGTTGTGCAGGCGGTCGGCGAGTTTGACGATGATGACTCGTAAATCCTGCGCCATGGCCAGAAACATTTTTCTGACGTTTTCAGCCTGGGCTTCGGCGCGGGAACGGCTGTCGATTTTCGACAGCTTGGTGACGCCATCGACCAGTTCGGCGACTTCCGGGCTGAATTCCCTGGCCAGTTCGGCCTTGGTGATGGGGGTGTCTTCGATGACATCGTGCAGAATGGCGGCCATGATGCCGTTGGCATCCATACGCATACCGGCCAGGGTGATGGCAACGGATACCGGGTGGCAGATGTAGGCCTCGCCGCTACGGCGGAACTGGCCGGTGTGGGCTGCCGCGCCGAAATGATAGGCGCGGACGATGGTGTTGATTTGAGTTGGATCGAGATAGCCGCCGAGGAGGTTGCAAAGCTGCTGAAGCAGTTTGTCTTCAGGAAGCTCTGTGGGGGGCGGGGTGCATTGCGCGGCTAGCTCGGTCATCCTGGGGTTTCAGCGTTCAAAATGGGTCTGAAGCCGCATGACTGCTGCGGTGCAGCCGATCGATGTTGTCTTCGGTGACGAAACCACCGGCAATTTCACGCAAGGCGATCACGGTGTCTTTGTCTTTGCCGCGCGGAACGAATTCATCCGCACCCTTTTCGAGCTGTCTTGCCCTTTTTGCTGCCAGCAGCACCAGCTTGAAACGGTTTTCTACATTTTCCAAGCAATCTTCAATCGTAACGCGAGCCATGGTTTACCTTGTGCAAGTTTTTTTGGGGAGGTGGGATGGGACATGTCCGGAAACGTTCGCTTCCGGTCAAAACAGGTGCGGCGATTATAATCAATCGCCATTGTATTGGCCACTTTCGAGGCCTGGGTCTACCGGGCTAATTGTGTGATTTTTCACAGGATAACCGCTGATTGTCGGCAGCGTCGACATGCAGGTTTTCCCGGTTCGCCGGGTTTTTACAGCCCGCTTTTCAGGCTTGCTTCGATGAACTGATCCAGCGCACCGTCCAGCACCGCCTGGGTGTTGCCGGTTTCGACGCTGGTACGCAAATCCTTGATCCGCGATTGATCCAGCACATAGGAGCGAATCTGGCTGCCCCAGCCGATGTCGGATTTGGAGTCTTCCAGCGCCTGCTGGCTTTCACTACGTTTGAGCATTTCCATTTCATACAGCTTGGCCTTGAGCTGCTTCATCGCCGTGTCCTTGTTCTTGTGCTGCGAGCGGTCGCTCTGGCACTGGGTGACGATGCCGCTGGGGCCGTGGGTGATGCGCACCGCCGATTCGGTACGGTTGACGTGCTGGCCACCGGCACCGCTGGCGCGGTAGACGTCGATGCGCAAGTCGGCCGGATTGATGTCGATTTCGATGTCGTCGTCGATCTCGGGCGAGACGAAAACGGACGCAAACGAGGTATGACGACGGTTGCCGGAATCGAACGGCGATTTGCGCACCAAACGATGCACGCCGGTTTCGGTACGCAACCAGCCGAAGGCATACGGGCCTTCGAACTTGATGGTGGCGCTCTTGATGCCGGCCACGTCACCCGGCGATTCTTCGATCAATTCGGTCTTGAAGCCCTTGGCCTCGCCCCAGCGCAGATACATGCGCTCTATCATCGATGCCCAGTCCTGCGCCTCGGTGCCGCCGGAACCGGCCTGAATGTCCAGGAAGGCGTTGTTGGGGTCCATCTCGCCGCTGAACATGCGCTGGAACTCCAGGCCAGCGACCTGTTTCTCGTAGTCTTCCAGATCGGCGGCAACTGTGTCGACGGTGTCTTCGTCGTTTTCCGCAACCGCCATCATCAGCAGCTCTTCGGCGTCGCTCAGTCCTTGCTCCAAATTTCTGATGGTGTCGACGATGCCCTCCAGCATTGCCCGTTCCTTGCCCATGGCCTGCGCCTGTTCCGGCTTGTTCCAGATCGCCGGGTCTTCCAGTTCCCGCAACACCTCTACCAAGCGCTCACTCTTGCTATCGAAATCCAGATAGGTTTTCAGACCGGCGCAACGCTCGCGCAGGTCGGCTATCGCGTACTTGATGGGATTGATTTCTTGCATGGATTCTCGAAACTCAGACGGAAGGCCGACCAGACGTCGGCAAACAAAAGGCGGCGATTATAAACGATTACTCCGGCCGGTTAAGCCGGTGCCGACGCAAGGCCCACACCACACACCCAATGCCCGCCAGCACGAACGGTACGCTCAACCATTGCCCGGTCGTCAGCCAAGTGCCGGGATCGTAACTGGCCTGTTCGGTTTTGAAATACTCCAGCGCGAAACGCACGCTGAACAGCAGGCTGATGAAGCAGCCGAAGGAGAAGCCTGGTTTGTCAGCGTGCTTGCGGTAAATAGTCAGCGCAACGAGGTAGATCAACAAATAGCTGAAGGCTTCATAAAGCTGCACCGGGTGACGCGGCACATTGTCGATGCGGGCAAAAATCACGCCCCATGGCTGATCGGTGGCAATGCCGAGAATCTCGGAATTGAAAAAATTGCCGACCCGGATCAACGCTCCGGCCAGCGCGGTGGGAATGCTGACACGATCAAGCAACCACAAAAAGCCGTCGCCAAATTTGCGGGTGTACAGATACAAGGCCAAGATGATGCCGACCGACGCACCATGGCTGGCCAGGCCGCCTTGCCAAATCGCCAGTATCTTGAGCGGATGCGACAGGTAATAGACGGGATCGTAAAGCAGCACATGCCCAAGTCGGGCACCCACCACGGTCGCAATCACCATGTACCAGAGCAGGGTATCAAGTTCCTCGACATTCTTGCCCTCGCGCTGATACATCCACTGCATGGTCAGAAAGCTGCCGACGAAGCCCAGCGCGAACAGTACGCCGTACCAGCGAATTTTCAGAAAACCCAAATCCAGGAGAACGGGGTCGATTTGCCAGATCAAGTGTTGCATGGGAGTCGATACCGAGAGGTGGCGTTGAGGAGTGGCAAGGGTAACAAAAATGGGATCTATGTGAATCCTAGGAGCTTGTCCGAGAATGCAAAACTTCAAAAATCAACCACAACATATAGTGTCTATAGCCAGATTAAACCAGTATATGTAGTGCTAAAAATTTTTATAGCGCTATTCTCGGGCAGCCTCCTGGCATCCAGCGCCTTTTTTAGCTGATGTGTGGCCGTTGCTTTCCGTTTTTGCATCGCCTTTTCCACCCTAGCGGCTTTCGCAGGCTTGCTCTCAATACAGCGTTGTATGCATTCCTTTACTGCGCGTGGGAACCAGAAGACCGGGCGATTTTCCTGCAAATTGAGGCAATTGTCGCGCTCATCGTCTTGCGGAGGACAGCGTGGGTTGCCGCTGGCATTGTTGTCATCGAGTATTCATGACTGCGGGCATCGCGTAAAATCCCGGCCCGGATTCAATATGGAGTGACCACTCATGAAACATGCCCTGATTGCCTTGCTGTTGGCTGCAAGCCCGGTTGCACTTGCCGAAGATGCGCCCAAAGAGGAATGGAATGAAACCGCGCTGAGCGAACAAACCATACACAATATCCAGCAGGCGCAAGTGCGCTACAAAACCTGTGTTGCCGATGCCATGCGCAAACCCGAATTCGCCAAGCTGGAAAGCCGCAACGCCACCGATGCCATCATCAAGTTGTGCGAGCCTGTGCTGGGCGAGATGCGCAAGGTCTATGGTGATGAAGGCGTACCCGGCAGCGTTGCCGACCGTCATCTGAAAAAATTGCGCATCCAGGTCACCCGCAACCTGTTGCAGGAACTGATGTACACCGAAGCGGCCAGGAAAGCCGGTCAACCGTAACCCAACCACCTTCGCCGTCATGACTCACTACGCCATCGATTTAACCCTAAAACCCACCACCTTCGATTTGTGGCATGTCTGCCTAGCCGCAACTGCGGCGCTGCTGGCGCTTACGCTGATCGTCGTGTTGATTTCGGTCATCCTCGGCATGCGGCGTTGCCGACGCACCTTGCCTATGGTTGCGCCTGCGCCGGTCGTGTCCGAGCCGGAAGTCCGAATCGTCGAGAAAATCGTCGAAGTCGAAAAAGTCGTTCAGGCACCGGCGCCAGAGCCGGTCATCCTGAAAGAAACCACGCCGGATGCGGCTTTGCAATTGCTGGGCCTGCTGCAAAAAGAAGCCCGTTTCATTGATTTCATCAAGGAAGATGTCGCGGTGTTTTCCGACGCCGACATTGGTGCGGCAGCGCGTGTCGTCCATCAGGGTTGCGTCAAGGCCATCAACGATCACTTCACGCTGGCGCCTGTCAGTCAGGACAACGAAGGCAGCCGGGTAACACTGGCGCCCGGCTTTGATGCCGCCGCGTTTCGGCTGACCGGCAATATCGTCGGCCAGCCGCCGTTCAACGGCACGCTGGTACACAAAGGCTGGCAGGTGACCGACATGCGTTTGCCCAAACTCACCGAAGGCCACAAGGCCCGCATCATCGCCGCCGCCGAGGTCGAGTTATGAGTATGGAGCCACGCTATTCGATAGGCATCGATTTGGGCACCACCCATTGTGTGCTGGCGTATGTCGATCTGCAAACCGACGAGGATGCCCTCGCCATCGAGGTGTTCGCCGTACCACAACTGACAGGCCCCGGCGTCATAGAAGACGACAAACAACTGGCCTCGTTCACCTATCTGCCGCACCCTGTGGAAATTGCCGACGGTGAAACCGCGCTGCCGTGGGTGGGCAAAGCCGAGCATCTGGTCGGCGAAATCGCCCGTAATCTGGGCAGCAAGACGCCGATTCGTCTGGTATCCAGTGCCAAAAGCTGGCTATGTCATGCCGGGGTTGATTGCAAGCAGGCAATACTGCCGGTCGATGCACCGGACGATGTGCCGCGCATTTCGCCGTTTGCCGCCAGCACAGCCTATCTGCAACACCTGCGCGATGCCTGGAACCACCAGTTTCCCGAGCATCCGCTGGCGCAGCAGGACGTGACGATTACCGTACCGGCGTCGTTCGATCCGGCCGCACGCGAGCTGACGGTGGAGGCCGCGCGTGTTGTGGGTCTGCATCAGGCCGTGCTGCTGGAAGAGCCACAAGGGGCGCTGTATAGCTGGATCGAAAACAGCGAAGGCGACTGGCGCAACCATGTCAAGGTGGGCGATGTGATTCTGGTGGTGGACATCGGCGGCGGCACGACCGACCTGTCGCTGATCGCCGTCACAGAACACGACGGTAATCTGGAACTGACCCGCGTCGCCGTCGGCGATCACATCCTGCTGGGCGGCGACAACATGGATTTGGCGCTGGCTTACACCATCAAGGCCAAGCTGGAGCAGGACGGCGGCAAAAAACTGGAAGCCTGGCAGCTGCAGTCGCTGACCCATGGCTGCCGGACAGCCAAGGAAAACCTGTTCAACCAGCCTGAACTGGCGACCATGCCCATTGTCGTCGCCAGCCGGGGTTCGTCGCTGATCGGCGGTACCTTGCGCACCGAATTGACCCGCGATGAACTGAACCGGGTGCTGGTCGAAGGTTTTCTGCCGCATGTCGGCGTCAGTGAAAAGCCGGTCAGCCGCCCACGTAGCGGTTTGCGCAGTGCTGGCTTGCCGTATGCCCAGGATGCCGCCATCACCCGCCATCTGGCCGCATTTCTGTCGCGGCAAAAAGAGGCGACGGCAGAATTGAACGGCGTTCAGTCGCCGCAACATGCCAGCTTTCTGCATCCGTCGGCGCTGCTGTTCAATGGCGGGGTATTGAAAGCCGGGGAACTGGCCGAGCGTTTGCTGGAGGTGCTGAACGACTGGTTGCAAAGCGAGCAGGCACCGGTTGCGCGTTTGTTGCAAGGCGCCGACCTCGATCTGGCGGTGGCACGCGGTGCGGCGTATTACGGTTTCGTCCGCAAGGGCAAAGGTGTGCGCATCAAAGGTGGCACGGCGGCGGCGTATTACGTGGGTGTCGAGAGCGCCATGCCCGCCGTGCCGGGTTTGCCACCCGCCATCGAGGCCTTGTGCATCGCGCCGTTCGGCATGGAGGAAGGTAGCGAGCAGGCGCTGCCGAACGACGAGTTTGGCCTGATAGTCGGTGAGCCCGTGCGTTTTCGCTTTTTCGGCTCCAAAACACGGCGCGAGGACGTGGTGGGAACCCGGCTCGACCAGTGGCGCGATGATGAAATGGAGGAGCTGGAGGAAATTGAAATCACCCTGTCAGAAGCAGGTTATATCGCCGGTGACATCGTGCCGGTGCATTTGTCGGCGGCGGTGACGGAAGTCGGTACGCTGGAATTGCGGGCCGTATCGCGGCGCGATCAGCGGCACTGGAAAATCGAATTCGATGTCAGGGCGGCGGAGTCTTGATGTCGGCATCGCCATACCGCGCACTCACGATTGCATTCTGGGTCATCGTCGCACTGACTGCGGCCATTGCTTTGGGCGCGATTGCACTGCATCGCGGCGAGAGCATCAACAGCCTGTGGCTGATCGTGGCCGCCGTGTGTGTCTATGCGCTGGGTTATCGCTTCTACAGCGCCTTCGTGGCGGCCAAGGTGCTGATGCTGGATGCCACGCGGGCGACACCCGCCGAGCGTTTCAATGATGGCCGCGATTTCATGCCAACCCACAAGTGGGTGGTGTTCGGCCACCATTTCGCCGCCATAGCCGGCCCCGGCCCGTTGATTGGCCCGACACTGGCGGCGCAGTTCGGTTATTTGCCGGGTACTTTGTGGATACTGATCGGCGCGGTGCTGGGCGGTTGTGTGCAGGATTTCGTCATCCTGTTGTTTTCGATCCGCCGCGATGCCCGCTCGCTCGGGCAAATGGCGAAGGACGAACTGGGCGCAATCGGCGGCACGGCGGCAATGCTGGGCGTGATGACCATCATGATTATCCTGATTGCCGTGCTGGGGCTGGTGGTGGTCAATGCGATGAAGCACAGCCCGTGGGCGACATCGACCGTGGCCGCGACCATTCCGATTGCGGTGTTGATGGGCTGTTATCTGCATCATCTCAGGCCGGGCCGGGTGCTGGAAGCCACGCTGATCGGCGTTTCTCTGCTGATTTTTGCGGTGATCGGCGGCGGCTGGATCGATGAAAATCCCACCGTTCGCAACTGGTTCGATTACGACGCGCCGCAACTGGCGGTCATGGTGATTATTTACGGCTTTGCCGCTGCCGTGTTGCCGGTGTGGTTGCTGCTGGCACCGCGCGATTATCTGTCGACTTTCATGAAGCTGGGCATCATCGCGGCGCTGGCTGTGGCCATCGTCGTACTGCGGCCCGATCTGAAAATGCCGGCGTTGACGCCGTTCATCGACGGCACTGGCCCCATTTTTGGTGGTGCGCTGTTTCCCTTTGTATTCATCACCATCGCCTGCGGCGCGATCTCGGGCTTTCATGCGCTGATTGCCTCGGGCACCACGCCGAAATTGCTGGCTAACGAGGCCGATGCCCGCTTCATTGGTTATGGCGCAATGCTGATGGAGTCGTTCGTTGCCATCATGGCGATCATCGCCGCGTCGGTACTCGACCCCGG
>Ga0207951_100818_pt1 | contig 13365 bp, 9 predicted proteins | sample Subbio12Aug_8Bad_FD_184830 | JGI IMG/M metagenome (GOLD analysis project Ga0207951, IMG submission 184830) | Serpentinite rock and fluid subsurface biosphere microbial communities from McLaughlin Reserve, California, USA - CR12Aug_8Bad (SPAdes) | ecosystem: Environmental > Terrestrial > Deep... | reverse complement strand
GAATGCCAACCGCTGGCGCAGCCCTTGCCGCTCTATGCCAGCCGCTGGCGTGACGCACTGGTCTGGAACCTGTTGACCGGCGCCCATGCTCCCCCATCCCGTTCCATGCCGTCGTTCAGAGAATTATTACCGGCAGCCGCACTGGTGCTGCTAGGGGCCGCGATCCAGCTCGGTGGTCAGTGGTATCAGTCGGCAACGCAAAGCCGCCAGATCGAGCAGTACGAGCAGCGCAACCAGGCGCTGTTCCGCGCAACCTTTCCCGACGTCAAACGCCTGGTCAATCTCAAGGCACAGGCCGACCAGCAACTGGCGGCGCTAACCAGCCAGGCCGCAGTCGAGCAGGCCGGTTTTCTGGCCTTGCTGCACCGGGCTGGCAGTACGCTGACCCAACAACCCAGCCTGGCATTGCAGGGGCTGGCATTCGGCGATGATGGTATGACGCTCAAATTGTCGGTTGCCAGCGCCGCCAGTGTCGATGCCTGGGTAGCCAGCTTGCGGCAAGCCGGTGATCTGACAGTGGAAACCCGGACACAGACCAGTCAGCAACACGGTGTGGAGGTGCACATTGGCATTCGACAAAACTGAATGGATCGCCCGCTGGCAGGGCTTGAGCCAGCGCGAACGGCTGCTGGGCGTGTCCAGCCTGGTATTGGTGCTGGGGGCGTTGTTTCATGCCGTACTGTACGCACCGTTGCAGGACAAAAACGCCAAACAGCAACAGCAACTACAAGCGCAGCAAGCCTTGTTCCAGCATTTGCAGGCGGTTGCCACCAAAGCCAGGGCCTTGCAGCCAGTGGCAGCACACGAGCCGGTTGCAGAGCCGTCAGCCCTAATCGATACAACGCTGGCGGCCCGCTCGTTACAAACCGCCGTGATCCGGCAGGTAACGACAATTGAAGGTCAGTTTGATTTCATGATGGAAGCCGTTGACTTCAACGCCTGGGTGCAATGGCTGGCCGAGTTGCATGGCCACGGCTTTGCCATCAAAACCCTGGACATCCAACGCAGCGAACCCAATGCCGCCAAGATCCGGGGGCGATTGTCGCTAATTCAGCCCGGGGCGGTTATGCAATGAATCAGGATTTCGTCGGACATAAAAAAACCCGTAAACTTGGACAGTTAACGGGTTTTTGAACTTTGATTGTATGGTGCCGAGGAGAGGACTTGATCTTACTCGGTTACGCATTCAATTTTCACATGTCATTGTTTTTTATCTAAAAAACACTCCACCCTGGGGCGGTGAAATCACAAAAATGTGTTACAAAACGCCGTACAAATTGTAGTACAAAACATCGGGTGAAGCAGCTTGTTTTTACTCGCTGAATGAACCTTCGTAATTTTCTTATGAGAATTTGCGGTGAAAATTCTCAAATCCAAGAATTATTAATCTTCATACGGATAATCTTCATCGTAGTCGGCAAGACAACGTGAGCATAATTTTTCTCCCCGCTCAACCTCACGCCCACAATCACTGCATTCATCAGTTTCCATGCTTCTGTCTTCATAACGTTCATGTAAATAGCTCATAATCAACCTCTAATCAAAAATTGCGATTCACTTGATTCACATTTATCGCTAGTCGTTCTGACATTATCGGTAACTGTGATGAAAGAACATGCAAAACATCAAGCTGTCTATGTGTCAGATTTTCACTGCACAACTCATTCCGCGCATCTAAGATTCGCTGGAGTTGTTCGTCAAAATGTTTTAGCGCAAGATTGATACCGTTCTTCGGCTTGCTAGCCAAATCACTATTATTGATAGACATTTTTTCATGTTTGTCTGTCAGATAATCGGCTGATAAGGTTGTAATTGGTTTAATACCTATAGAGCTTTTAAAAATTGCAATCAGTTCTTTTCTTTCATTGTCTGGTAGCGTTTGGCCATTGTCATCGACTAACTCCTTTGTTGCAAAAATGCGATCTAAAATATCGTTGCATACTAGATTTACATGGATGTCGTTTGTTATTGAGTTTCTGGTGTCTTTCATAATCGATTGGCTGTATAAGTTATTTATACTTATATTATATGTTGATTATTAATGATCGTTAATAGATAAAAGATAAATTATTTTCAGTATTTGAAAAATACTGGATAACTTTAGCATCATGTATTTTATGCTGTATATACGCTAAGCACTTTGAGTGAAATAAACAACAGCTTGTCGCAAGAAAACTCGGCAAAGACGATTCTGATGCTCGTTAAAGCATCAGCAGTTTCTATGGCTTGTCAAGGCAGTATATCGAAAAGTATGCTCTAAAAAACTAAATCAATCTGCATGTTTTGTAGTTTGGCAAAGGGGAAAACCACAAATCTTATCTAGGGCAACAAGCTGTTATGTTGGTTATTAAATCATTTGTGATTGAATAAAGACCCGCATATCAGTTATCGATTGATGAAGTTGAGGCTTAGTGTAACGAGCATTATGTGTATTTTCTGGATGATGTATTTGATGTCTAATATATTCACTCAATATTTTTTGTTCTGTGGCAGTAGTGCCGTTTTGCTTAATTTTGACATATGACATCATAGTTTTACCGGTCTTATAGTCGGATAAGCGTCCTTCGCTTTCTATGTACCCGTACAATTCATTATGATATTCATCATTTGCCTCATTGAACGCCACAAAATTTACTTCATTTAATGATGGGTACGGTAAATTGTTTCTTTCTACGTCAATTACTTCCTTATCTGGATTATTTTGTATTAATTTTAGATGTTCAAAATCAAGCAGTTTAACAATTGCTGGACTATGTGTTGTTAACATTATTTGAGTGTTGTTAGCCTGAGCAAGAGCTTTAAACGCTTCAATTAACTGACTTTGATGACTTGGGTGCTGAGATGTTTCAGGTTCTTCAATCGCATAAATCATATCAGCAGTAGCGGCACTTTCATTGCGCCTTCTTTCAGCTTCAGCTCTAAAGAAATTAAGCAGTATGAGACGCTTAACACCGCTGCCTCGTTTGTTAATTGGTATATCTTGGTCACCTGTTATTGATACGTTTTTGAAAACATCTGCCCATTTAAGACTTCCTGGACTTGGAATTACCGGTGTTAGGTTTATCAGCAACTTCTGGATTCATTTCCTTTAGCTTTTCTAATGTATTTCCAGCCACTTCTTGCAATTTTTCTTCAACCTTTTGTGCAACCTGATTCAGACTGTCTGTTAAGCTTTGATCTTTTAGAATTTCCTGCACAGCAAGTTTCATTGGGTCTTGTATTTCATTATCGCCATCGCTATTTTTTCGATCTGACTGAAAAAGGGCATATAAAGGTAGATATGTTTTTAACTGATCCCAAATGTTTTTTTCATCTAACTTACCAAGCTCGATTTCAATTTCTTGTAAATCTAAGTTGTCGGAATAGTGATCCCAGATGGCTTTTCTGATTATTGCGCTTCTAGTTTTATCTTCGCATAATATTTCATCAGTCAATAATTTCTTAAGCTCAGAAATTTTTTTGAGCAGCAAATCTGAACAATTAGGATTCATTGGATGGTTTGCTTTTACAAAAACTTTTTCTTTCCCAGCATTTGGAAACTTTTTGATTATTTCTAATTTATCTTCTTTGTTCAGTAAATATTCATCAGTCAGAGTTGTTGAGTTCGTTGTATCAATTGTTAATGATGCAGGTAAGTTAGAAAACACAGCACCTATAATTATATCGGTGTTCCCTTCAAGTATCGCTTGTTTATTTACATCATCTTTATCAATTTTAATTGACCCTTTTCCTTCATTGAAAAATATATCCAGAGCTTCTAAGATTGTGGACTTACCTATATCGTTTTTTCCCACAAAAACAGTTAAATCGTTAATATCAACAGTTATTCTATTTTTATAAGACCTGAAGTTTTCAATTATGACCTGATCAAGCTGCATATAACATTGTCCTTAAAAAATACAAAATCTAGAAATAAATTAGATAGTTAATAGTATAGCTCGACTAGCGTTTAATTAACTTTTTAATAGCCTATTTATACACGTTAAGTAAAACTACACCCCAACCACCCTAACACCACTCCGTCCACCACCAAGTTTCTCCACAACGACCTTCGCCCCGATCCGTTCGACCAGGATCGGCACATGTGAAATAACGCCGACTTTTCTGCCCAGTGCTTGTAGGGTATCCAAACTTGCAATGGCTATATCCAATGTTTCTGGGTCGAGACTGCCAAAACCTTCATCGATAAACAGAGATTCGACTTGAGTTTTATTTGATGAAAGAGATGCTAGCCCAAGCGCCAAGGCTAGTGAGACCAGAAAACTTTCGCCCCCAGATAGGCTGTGAACGCTACGGACATCATCGGCCATGTCGCGGTCAATGATTTGCAGCTCTAAGTCGCTACCTGGCACCCGCTGTAAAACGTAACGCTTGGCAAAGTCTTGCAAATGCTGATTGCTATACGTTAACAACGCTTCCAATGTAAGGCTTTGAGCGAACGTGCGGAATTTGGTACCGCTTTTTGAACCAATCAATTCATTGATGCTTTCCCAGCGCTCCCAGATTTTCTGTTGGTTTTCCAGTTCTTGTTTTAATTGATGCCCTGTTTCAAGTCGTTGATCATCCTCGCGAATACGAATAACGATTTCTTCCTTTTGACTGCTAAGTGTCTGCTTTTGCTCTAGTAAATCGCCGGATAACTTAAGAGCATCAGTTTCTGGCATGACTGGACTTTGTTTTTGATGATCTTGGCAATCGGCTGTTTTAACTTTCAACAGAGCTTCGTTTTCCTTCAGCGACTTTTCAAGGTTCTGCAATACAGCCTTTTGCTCGGCAATCCAAACCTCGTCCTTTAGCAGCAACTCCTTTAGCTGTGGTAGTTCGACACTGTGTTTAATCAGCTCCTTCTCCAATGCAATTCTGGCATTTTCAAGGTTGCCTGATCGTCTATCAGTCTCAGCTTGCCAATGGCACAGATTCTGTTTTTGAGTTGCAAATTCAGTTTCTGCTGCACTGACATTTAGGCTTGCTTGCTGAGAGGCATTTTTTGCAGTCGATACGCTTTGGATAATCGTTTGCTCATAGCTATCAGCCGATATAGGCTTGCCTTCTATCATCGGCAATACACCAAGTCGCTCTTGTTTAAGGGAGTCTAATTGTTTGCTTTGGGATTCTAATTCGGTTTTTTTATTGTCATGTTGAACTTGGCCTTGTTCAACGCGCTGAGCTGCCAAGTTTGCTTCGTGTCCAAATTTATCTAGCGCTTTTTGGGCCTGCTCCAATTCCAGCTCGGTGTGTATTAACTGCGCTACCTTTCTAGACCAGTCTGTTCGGAATTCCTTTATGGAAGCCTGTAGCGCCACTTTCCAGCTTTCAACTTCATTGAATGGTGTCGCCAACAGAATGAGGATAGTTCCCATTTGATCGTCAAATGCCTGAATACTGGTTTCGAGGTTAGTCAACTCAGTTTGATTTTTGACGAACTTTTTATCCAGATTGGTATGTTCTTCGCCTAGTTTCTCTTTGTGAAGCTTTACTACATCAAATAAGCCTTGCTCGGCTTTGATCAAGGCTTGCAATTCCAACGCAGATTTTTCCTGAGCATTGACTGTTACCAAGATCGATGTGATGTCATCCAGTTGAGATTGAAGTGCTGGTAATAGCTGATGATCGGTAATCAATAAATCTGGTTTTGTGGGAACAATCAGCTGCGACCATTCTTGGCAATATTCATTCAGCTTGGCTTCGGCTACACCGAGCTTTTCGGTCAATTCCTGCTTCAGTTGGTCGGCAAAGCTGATGCTTTTATTGAGTTCAGCAATTTTGGAAACTAATGTTTCGTTAGTTTTTTCCAAGTCAGCCACACGTTGCTGCTGACCGGCGATTTGCTCATTGCCAAAGCTTGGGTGATCCTTCCAAGGATGTTCCAATGCGCCACAGACAGGGCAATGCTCGTTATTTTGTAATAACGTGCGGAATTGTTCGGCACTTTTATGATTGCTAGCTTCAATCAGCGCCAAAGCCCTTTTGGCTTCAGTCAGCGCAATGTTATTTTCTGATTGTTGCTGTGTAGCCAGATTAAAGTTTTTAGTGATTTCATCAACTTCTTTCTCATTTAACTGCAAGCTATCTTTGGTTTGTTGAATGGTCGTCGATGTATCCAAGGCATTTTTTACCAGCGTTACAGCTATTGCTAGCTGATCACGCTTGGTCTCGAAATCCTGTTTCGAACGCAGTAGTTCTTCGAGAGAGTGCTGCGCTTCCTGACTTTTAAGCTGTTTTAGCGTTTCCAAGTGCTGATCAAGCTTTCCATTATCCTCGGCAATAGCTGTCGTTAATTCTTCCAGCCGTTGTTGATCGTTCGTTATTGCCTTATTCAGTTGTTCAGCCTTAGATTCGGCCTCGGCTTTTTGTGTACTTAGCTTCTGATAACGATCAAGCTCGGATTCCCAGCGGCTCCATTCTTTCGCGACTGTTTTTGTCGCTGCATTTTGTTCCATCCATGCGGTGAGTTTTTCCAGCTTTTCTGTCTGCTCCGTTTGTTGAGCTAATAGCTTTTTGTGATCCGCATTGGCTTGGTCATAAGCGTCTTTGAGTTGCACCTCTTCAGCCTTTAAGGAATCAACAGTTTTTTGAATTACGTCGATACGGGTATCTAAGGCTCGCGCTTGAATCAATAAGGGCTGAGCTTGCTTTTGTTGCTGTTCAGCGGCGTCTAATTGATCAGATTGGATTTTTAGAAGCTCTTTAGCGTTTTGTAACTTGGATTCAGCCGCTTGCTGCTGCTCGGAACTAGCATTTTGTTTTTGTTGGGCATCCTGATGCTCAGCTGTCGCGTTTTCAAATTGAGAAACTAAAGGTCTTAGGGGTTGTATGGCTTCAACTGTTTGCAACAACTGCCGGTCGGGTTCAGAATTATTCCAAGCAGTTTGGCTTACATTAAAATCAGTCCTGGCGGTTTGCTCAGCTTCTTGAAGTTTTTTGAGCTTTACGTACCAGTCAATAATTTTTTGGTTACCTTCGATTTGCTTGTCTAGGTCGGCCAGTTGATTAATTAATAGGTATCGCTGTTGCTCGATTTCTTGCCGAGCGGATGCATCAAGAGGAATTTGATTTTGTAACTTTTGAATGATTTGATTTAGCGCATCTTTTTCGTCGCGAGCTCTATCGAATGCAGCAATGGACAAATCTGAATATATTTCTGTGCCGGTTATGCGCTCAAGCAGGCTGGAACGTTCATCTTTTTTGGCTTTCAGAAAAGCCGCAAAGTCGCCCTGAGCCAACAACACCGAACGACGAAACTGATCGAAATTTAAATCGATAAGATCGCTAATGGTTTCGAGGGTGTTTTTTTTGCCTTGACCAACAATTTGGCCGGTGGCGATGTTAGTTAAGTGGATAACTTGTTCTTGTAAGCGGCCATCTACTTTACCTCTCGCTTTCGTTACTTCCCAGCGGGCTCTATAAGACTGTTTATCTTTACCAATAAAGTCGACCTCGGCATAACCGGCACTGGTGCCTTTTCTTAAGATTGATCTGACATCATTGGTTTTAACGCGAAGATGTTCTTCTTCGTCTTTATGACCAACAGAAATGCCCAGTCCGTCAGGTAATCGGGGTATTTCATCATAAAGTGCCAAGCATAAAGCGTCTAGGATGGTGCTTTTACCTGCACCAGTCTGTCCTGTAATGGCAAATAATCCAACTTGAGCCAATGGACCATCATTAAGAGAAATCTCAAACGGTTCGGCTAAGCTGGCTAAATTTTTTCCTCGAATAGCTAAGATACGCATGTTATTCGTCCACCTGTATGTTTTCCAAGAGTTGATTAAAGAGGCCTTTTATTTCTTCAGGTGGATGGGAGTCATATTTGTTTTGGTAGCAACGTTCAAAAACGTCGAGGGGTTGGAGTTCTTCAAGACGTTCTTCGATTTTGATATCGGCTAAACTTTTTTCGCTGCCTGTATAAGCCGTACTAATTTTTAATAAGCGTATGGGACGTTGCGCTATGGCTTCTTCAACTTGCTGTCGAAGACTTGGCTCAGGTTTCTCAAGCCTGATTCGCAATTCCAACAGGGGGCGTTCATCAATAGGTAAGTCGTCCAATTGTAAGCTTTCCAACTGCTGGATCACCTCAGGTAGCGCAGCAAAATCTTTACCGTTGGGGATTCGCAATAGATCAATACTTCGCGGTATCTTTAGGGGAGTAACCTCAGCAGCTTGATCCGCTTTGATATCAACTTGAAGCACTTGGTGGTGATAGTCGGATTCGTCAAAAGACAGCGGTATTGGTGACCCGCTGTATCGAATGTGCTGGTTTCCACCAACCTGCTGGGCTAAATGCAAATGGCCTAACGCAACATAAGCAATGTTTTCAGGGAACAACTCAAGAGGCAAAGCATGTTGATTGCCGCCGAGAATCTTCCGTTCGCTCAGTTCAGATACGGCTCCGTTAACCATATAGCAATGTCCGGTCAGAATCATGCGGCCATCTTGCCCAGCTTTTTGGGATAGTTGGTCAACAAGTTCCGCATATAGGGACTTCATGCCAGAAATTAATGGGTCTGACTCGTCATTGTTCGTTGGCAGGTCAGCATTCCGCAAAAATGGCATCGCTCCACACCAAGCTCTTACCTCACCGGCAGAATTCGACAAAGGCACGAGTAATCGATCCCAATCGATGTTGCCTTCTTCAATACGAGTTAAGCCGCCTACAACATACACTCCAAGTGCATTTAAGATTGGCGAAGGTGCATCTAACCTTGATGCTGAGTCGTGATTGCCGCCGACTAAAATGATGGAAAGACCCGGCAGACTTGTTCTCGCCTTAACCAAAAAATCATAGAGCTGCGCTTGCGCGGCAGCAGGTGGATTTGCGGAATCGAAAATGTCACCTGCTACAATCAAAACATCGGCTTCATTTTGTATTAATGCATCTAAAAGCCAGTTCAAAAACTGCTGGTGTTCGAAATGGCGAGAAACACCGTGGAGTTGATGGCCGAGATGCCAATCGGCTGTGTGGAAAATTCTGAGCATTATTTATCCTTTGAAAACAGATATTTAACTGTAATTCAATAACAATTGATATTTTTGGCTTTGCGATTTATGGCATCGCCAATGCCAGTTTTTCCTGTACGGTTTGATCGAGGTTGACCCAAATCACTGCACCATTGGGATGCTGATAGTGAACCGGTGTTTTCAACAGCTGAGCATTTTCCAGTACCCAAGCCGTATCCCATTTATCGGTTTCACCGGACTCCAGGCGATCAACGGAAATCTGATGTTTATCGATGGTCTTCAGCTTGTCCTGTTTTGTTAACGGCCCTTTGACACCCACCAAATTAGCAACACCCACCACTTGGCCGCTGCCTTGCTTGATCAGTGCAATCGGACCTCTCACGCTAGTCGTGCTGGAACGCATTTCCCAAGTTTTTGTGCCCGCGAGAATTCGCTCAATGTAAGGGCTTTTGATTACCAAGCCTTTGCTTGGGACGGTATCGAGTTGCTTTCTTGGTTCGACGGCGACAATCGTGTTTTTTGGAAAAACTGATTTTTTGTCAAAGGCGAGAGCTGTATCCGTCTGTGAACTTACGGATGCGGTTGGCTCCGAAGATGCATTGAGCATTTTGTTTCCAGTAGCCATTTGCCGGAACAATTTGTCCAGCGCGTCATAGCCGGTCACCTTAAAGCTCATGCCGCAAGGCTCGTCGTTTTCGGGGTAAACCGGAAATTTTTGATAATTACTGCTGGAATGCAGATTCTTTTTCTTTTGCTGATTGATCAGCTCTTCAATGCCTTCCGGCACCGATACCCAAGCTTTGTTGAAAAAATTCGGATGCACCGCAACATGAAAATAGGCCGGAATGCCGCCGTCGCCAACGGCTCTGTCTTTACGGATATATACCGTCTGATTGAGTGACTTGCAGAAGAACATCAGATTTTTGACGTACTGATCCTGCACACCATCTTTTAACTGAGCCACAAAGCCATATTGGGCTGCGATCTCGATAACACGTTTACGAACTTGGTCAGAAATTAACTTAGGCATCAGTATTCTCCTTGTGTTTGAATGAATGTTTCCTTTCTATAATCACGAACTATGCCAAAATAAGTAAACTATTGTTATTAAAGATTAATCCGGTCACGTCTTCGTGCAAACACGCAGATTTAGCCGGATTGGAAGCAATATTTGTTATGAATACATAATCTTTCTTATTTTTTTCCAGCATCTTACAAAACACGCCTAACATGAATCTTAGTTAGCTTACATAACCGAAGTGCTTGGTCGAAATGCCCGAAGTCATTCCAACTTTCAGGCTTCTTGAAAATATCGAGCCCTCTATCGCAAAGAATTAACCAGCCATCATTGGTTTTCATTTCCCTATGATGCAAAGCCGGATCACGCTTCCAATTCATTGTGATGTCGTATTTTTTCAAGAGCCTAGAAATATCTTCAAGTCTTGAGTCTGATTGATCTTTCTCTTCTCCATCCAAACTGGCAGTGGTCAGCTCAATGCTTTTAATTTTTCCAAGCCGCGTGATTAACTCGCAAAAACGCTGTAAGTTGTCCAATTGATAGCGCAACCTCAAATACGGTTCTTTGATTTCAATACACTCGGCATCTGCAAGATAGGGCGAAAACAATGAATCGTAGCTGTAACCCGTTGCATCTTCGGGGATAACGAGTTCGATTTCATCAGGACTATCTTTTTTAATCTTAACGGCGCTTTCACCCGCTAAATGCTGACCGTCAAGCACGGCCAATGCTTGCTCAAAAAATTGCTCCATTTGCTTCCTGGCTTCGCTTGATTGCAAGTGGAGCTGATCTTCGATCGCTTGCTTTCTGGTAGCAAGCTGAAGCTCGATAGCCGCTTTCAATTTGGGAAATAGACTTTCCGCGTTGCTGACCAAAGAATCACCAAACACTGTTAAACGCTTATTTAGAAAATCATTTAACGCCTGGCTTAATGTATTGCTTATATCGCCATAAAAGTCGGAAACAACGCTATTTTGCAGAAAAGTCGTGCCTTTGCCGCGTACGTCATAAACCTCTTCCCGCGCGCCCGACAGCTTAGCTTTCAGCTCCGTTGATGCAAATTCTTCCAAAACTTCGATGATTGAATCTTTTTCGCTATTTACCTGTTCACTAACTTGATCAACGAAGGACGACATGAATCTTGTTTTTGCCTCGCCAAACTCGATTTTTGGCAAGCCCGCAACAGCTGACTCCGCTTCCAAGCTAACAATGTCAGCCTGTAGTTTGTCTAAAGCCGCAGCAGACAAGTCAAGAAAATCCCCGAAAGGTCTGATTTTTCTTTTTAACGTGCTTTCCAAGATAGGAAACACGCGGTCGGCGACGCGCCCACCTAAGTCGTTCAAAAAACCCCAATAACCATGACGTTTAGTTTTCCAATGCCTGGATACATCAGATTTTTCATAGGCAGACAAAACCTCGCGCGCTAATAGTTGCATGCGTGCGATATTGGCTTGAATCAGCTCGTTTAACGCATTCTGATCATTCCGATGCGCCTTTTCCAATTCAGCCAGACTTTTCTTAAAGCTTGCTAACTTTATCGCTAAATCGCCTTCCAGCTTTTCAATGCTTTGATGGACCTTGGTCGAATCAAACTCAGCATCCATGACTTGCTGACGCTCTAGAAAAAACTCCCTAAGACGGCTCCTAAGAGCGCTGAGTGTTCGCTCTAAATGCTCCGTTAACTGCGTGAGATGATAGTTTTCCGATAGGACATCAAATAACGCCTCTTTGACTTCCGGTATTCCAGAGTCCTCGATCCTGCCATCATCGAACCAATGTGAAGACGTAAAATGAATTTGCAATGAATTGAGCTGTTCCAAATAGTAATAGCCATCTTCATCCTTTAGCTCGGTTTCACCTAACAACTCATCCAGTGTCTTGTTAATCTCAGACCGCAACCGCGCTTCTTCCTTAACGATCACTTGTTTTAAGGTTGGCCGAGCTTCATCTTCGTCCTGCGCATCCCGAACAGCAGCTTCGTATGTGTGATCTATTTGCGTTACTACTAATCGCAGATGTTTTAATCGTTTCTTACGTAACTGTCTTATTAAAAATTCTTTATCAAATTGGCTAAACGATGCACCACTTCGAGTTAGGAACAAAATCGCATCCACATTGGCCAGAAGGTCTTCCGTCAACTGACCTCGATAAAGCTGCGTATCGTTGAGGCCTGGAGTGTCGATTAATTCAACATGATCTTTCAGTAACGGCACTGGCGCATAGATGACCAGTTCTTTCACGAAATAGTGAAGAGGATCGCGACTGGAAGTAAATCGTCTTATTTCTTTTCTAAACTCCTGTTTTCCAGCTTTAGCTTGCCAATTATCAGAGTTAATGACATGAACGAGCCCATCTGGCGTAAGCCATTCTGCGGTTAGTTTTTCTATGTCTACCGGTTGAAAATCACGCGGTTTATCAGATTTTTCCTGGCGTTTAGCCATTTCTTCATTGAAAGAATATAAACCAGCCACACGGTAGGCTTCTGGATGCTTGGGAGCATCCTCGTGAAGATCGACCATACGCGCCCACTCTGACGAACTGAGCAACTTAACTTCGACCCTGGGAACATCTGAATAACGAAAAATACTGATCGCGGCAGTTTCTGGATTGGTTTCAACGCCAGCTAGCCTTTCTTCAGCCAATTTATTAACAAATGATGACTTGCCGGTTTTAAAAGTACCGACGACAGCGATACGAAAATTCTCTGGGACCTCGGATTTTTTTAGTTCTTCCTTGAGAGTTTCAATGTTTTCTTGAATTTTAAATTTATGAACTGGCTGCTCTTTTTTAACAAGAGCTTCCAAATCCAAGCGAAAACGTTCGGCTTCATCGCGTAGTTCGAAGAGGCGGTTTATTATCATTATTTTTCTCCATGATGATATTTCAAATTCCAAGTTGCTTTATAACACTCCCGAAAACGCCTTTTGACTTAGTGACATAAATAGGGCGTCAAGATCATTATTCCCTTTAGTTCTGTTGATGTAATTTATTGTTTTTCTGAAAAGAACCTCAAACCTATCCTGCAACGCCTTTTCTGGAACAATGACTTTAACCTTTCCGATGCCATCTTGATCAATTGTTGTCATAGTAACTGTCTTGGCTTGAGAAAATACTCTCGCTCTAATTCCTGGAAGACGTAGCTGATAATTCAAGAAAACAGGATTTATACAATCCAGTTTTGGCCGCATTCTGATTAGATGGCATTCAAAAAGAGCTTGTTTTTCCTCGCCGAAATAAACGTTATTCCAACCGATACCCTCAAGCTTCAATGACGACCGGCAAAACAGTATGTCACCGTAATAAAGTCCATATTTATCAACTTCTTTCCTGGTTGCACTAATGAAATTGGTTTTTTCTGAAAAAGTTATTTGATGATTTCCAAAAAGCTC